>ERZ889078.2232-NODE-2232-length-14007-cov-6.778670_pt1 | contig 14007 bp, 9 predicted proteins | sample MGYA00521266_ERZ889078 | MGnify/ENA primary metagenome ERZ889078 (study PRJEB32303, sample SAMEA104408618) | aquatic metagenome | biome: Brackish water; feature: Pelagic; material: water | place: Baltic Sea | collected 2014-06-16T06:34:00 | depth 76,534 m ...
GTACGAGAAGGATCCATAGGTGGAGTAAGTGGTCCAGTAGCCGAGGAACTCCTCCTCGGGGTGTTCTGCGAAGTTGACCGTGGCCATCCCCACGCCAAGGCCGGCGTTGGTGAATTCTGTGATCTGCTGCGGCAGCAAGCAGCCGCCGGGGTTCGAGTTGCGCTCGTACCAACCAAATCCTTTGGAGTCGCCGTAGTCCTTTGAGAAACCGCTGATGGAGGTCGAGTCGGCGAGGTCTGCCGAAGAGGCGATTACAAGGGGACGCCCCATCTCCTTGCGCGCCTGGGCATTAATCCAAGAGCCAAACTTCGAGAAGCCGGCGCGGTTCGGCGCGCTGCCGCCCGCGGGAACAAACAGGTCGTCCGGAAGCGTGTCCACGTTCAACCATGAGGTGTCCGCGGCGAGGTTTTTCCCCTTGCCCAGGTTATAGGTCGCGGGGGGAGTCGTGACGTCGGCGCCCAGCTCGACAAGGGTGTCCGTGATGTACTCGATCAGGGCGACATTTCCGCGTAGAGTGCCGAGAACGGCCTCCATCCAGACTTCTGTCTGCTTGCGGCAACCATCCTCGCCGAGATCGGTCGTGTCCCCTGCGCCTACGAACTCGACACCGTACTTTGTGGTGTAGTCCTGGCGGCACCTCCAAAATAGCTCCGAGTTGCGCTTGTGGGCTGCACCGTGGCTAGGCGCGTCGTACTTGTAATAGCCGCGACCCTTTTGAGTCTTGAACCAGACCATTCCCGGGCGCTTGTCCGTCTCTTCGGCGTGCACGATCTCGAGCATCGCCTTCGTGATCTGCGCATAGTCCGTACCATCTTCGGCACCTGCCACGCGCCATCCGTAGGGCTCGAACCACTCTTTGGGCGAGCCGGCCATCACCTCGGAATTAGCGAAACCGTCGATACCGTGATCGTTCCAGTCGAACAGGTAGATCAGGTTGTCGAGGCCAAGCCCGAATGCCGAGTTCTTCACCTCGTGGTGGCAACCTGCGGAGTGCCCACCCTCGCCCTCGACAGCAAAGACCTTGACGTTGCCCGCGCCAGCGTGCTTTAGGGCCATGGCCTCACCAAGCGCCGCTGGCGCTCCGTGACCTGAAGGCCCAGTGTTGAACTTGAGGAACAGGCTCTTGCCCTCCATCTCGGCGTGACCCGCGAGTCCACCGTTATGGCGAAGCGTCAACAGGTCCTGCCAGACGAGCACCCGGTTGGGGTCGTCGGAGAGCTTGAAACGCTCGTCGCCGGTGGCTTCGTACCGCAGACGCATGGCCTCGTTATAGATCGCCAAGGTGCAGTAGACCACAGGAACGGCGTGCCCAGCGACAAGGACGAAACGGTCGCCAAAGGCAGCCTCGGGCCGCTTGATATCCCAGCGCATGCCTGCGCCAAGGGTGTTTGCGACCATCATCGGCACCTTGGAACGGGACCCTCCCGGGTGCCCACTTTGACGCATATTGAGGGTCAAATCGAGCATTTGGTCGATCATGTCTCCGACAATTTCCCAGTGGTGGAAGTTCTTGGCGAGGGACTCGTACGAAGGCTTAGAAGGGGTCTGCATGTCCAAAACCGGTGTCAGTATCCGGGGGGGGCTTATCTAAAGGGGAGGCAAGGGGCTTGAATTGGCGCACATGATAACCGAATTGGCAGCGCGCCGCGCCCGGTCGATTGTCGCATACCCGACCTCTCTTGGTTTTGGGAGAGGTCCTGGCCCAGGGGCCCCCGGTCGGTCCACGTCACTCTTGCCAGTAGCGCGCAAGGACCGTGAAGGCCTCGGCGATCTCCTCGCTACCCAACAAACCTTGGTATCCAGCTAGCAGCTGTCGGGCCGCCGCCCGTTCGAGGGGGTCCGTAAATGGCTCCTCGCGCAGAATCTTGAGGGGTAGGCGCAGCCCATTCCAGCGGCCCATACCGGCGAAGCGGCCCTCGCCAGCGCTTGCAAGGATGTTGATCGTGAGGGTGGCTTTGGCGGCCATGTCCTTCTCCTTGCGCAAAGCCGAGGAGAGCAGCTGAAGTGTCACGGGATCACCGATACGCCAGGTCCCACGGGCGGCAGCTTGCCGCGCCTCGGGCCTCTCGTCGTCTAGGCGCGCCTTAATCCACAGACGGACCATACTCTCGTCGACACTGCGATTGATGCGCATCCGGGCGTCCTCGGGGTTGGCCTCCATGCGCGCGAGCCAAGTCCTCCACGAGCCCTCGGGGTCCTCGCGGTAGAGGTCAAACACCAAGGCCCAGCCCACAAAATGGACCATCAGGTTGTCTTCGACACTGTGGCTATCGGAGACGCGGATTGCGAGTAGGGCCTCTAGCTCACCGTCTTCGATAGTCTGTTCGCGCAGGACCGAGAGCGGCCAGGCGCATAGCCCGTCGCGAACCCAGGTGGCGAGCCCGCCGTCGCGGCTCTCGGCGAGGACACCGTCTGCGACGACCTGGGCAAGGCCCTCTTCGAACCAGAGCGGCAGCGTATCGCGAGGCCCGTACATCTCCGCGAGGCGCGCGTGGATAAGCTCGTGCACGGCGGCGCCGGGGGTTGCCTCTCCCAAAAAGACCCCGCCAGGGCCTAAGCCGCCGGAGCGCACGTGGAAGGCGCGGACCCGCGCTGTACCGACATTGGGGAGATCTTCGATCAGGCCTGCATCCTCGCCTTCGGCCATGCGGCCGCGGTTTCCCGAGGACAGCTCCACGCCCCCATCCCAAGCGTGGACCCTAACGGAGCCCTCAAAGGGTCCAAGTACCGCTTCGACCGCGGTAACAGCCGGATCCAGCATCGATTCGAAACTTCCGACGTCAACATTTCCACCGGGCTTGACGTAGAGAGTCCAGTCTTCACTGCTAGCGGCGACCACCCAAGAGGAGCAGGAGCTCAGGGCGAACCCCAAAAGGCATACGCCTAGGGCTCCCCCCAGGCGCACTCGATTCCAGGCTGATCTCACGGCTCGCTCCATCAGGAGATACCATAGGTAACCTGCGTCCAGTCCGCACCTGCCCATTTGTCACGATAGTTGACCCGTATTCAATCGGAACACAGCGCTCTCCCCAAGTCATGCACTCCACCTTCCCCGTCAGAATCGCCGTCCTAAGTGTCGCCGTAGCCCTTGTGGCCTGCGGCAAGGAGCCCGAAGTGGAGCCCCTTGAGGACGGAATCCCGTCCCCATTGCGGGTAGTCATGTTAGAGATTGATCAAATGCACTGGAAAATCGAGCCGGTGGTTCGCCTTCCCGAGCAGTTTCAGGCGGTCGGCTCTTGGGCAAGTTCGATTCAGAAGCTCTCCATGGACCCCGCCTGGATGGAGTACACGTCCTCTGACTCTTTCTTGGGGGATCAGCCCCTATTTGAGTCTCATCGCGCCAACCTGATCGCCGGCTCGACGGAGCTCGCAAAAGGTGCAGCGGCGAACGACGTCGACCAAATGCGTGCTGGCTTTATTCGCATGGAGCAATCCTGCATCGCCTGCCACAAGCGCTACCAACCGAACATCTAACGACCCGTCCCATGACACGAGTATTTGTCATCGTGCTCGACTCCCTCGGGGTCGGTGCTCTTCCCGACGCCGCCGCATTTGGTGACGTTGGCGCACACACCCTTGACCACATCGCCGCGGGAATGGGTGCGGAGTTTTCGATCCCCCGGCTGGTCGAGTTAGGCCTCGGTCATATCCCTGGCGTCACTGAAATCCAGCGGACTCCAAATCCCAGGGCCGCAACAGGCCGCTGCGTAGAGACCTCACCAGGTAAAGACACATCCACCGGCCATTGGGAGATGATGGCTTGCGGGCTGGACCAGGGATTCCCAGTCTACGCAAACGGGTTTCCACCCGAGATCATCGACGAGTTCGTGCGGCGCTGCGACCTGCCCGGCGTGCTCTGCAATGGGGCCGCATCGGGAACGGAGGTCATTGAGCGCTTTGGCGAGGAGCACATCGCGACCGGCAAGCCGATTGTCTACACCAGTGCAGACAGTGTGTTTCAAGTGGCCGCCCACGAGGCGCACTACGGTCTCGAACGGCTCCTAGAACACTGCCGGATTGCGCGCGACATTTTTGATCCCCTCGGACTCGGCCGCATCATCGCGCGCCCCTTTGTCGGAGAGTTGGGGTCCTATAAGCGCACTTACAATCGCCGCGATTTTTCGCTACTTCCACCACACGAGACCAGCCTAGACCGCCTCAAGGGGGCTGGCGTCGAAGTCGTCGGGGTCGGAAAAATTGAAGACATTTTTGCAGGCCTCGGCGTGACGCAGTCCGTGCACACCGAAGGCAATCGCGATGGGATGCAGCACACGATTCGGCTAGCGCGTGAACTGGACTCCGGCTTCGTATTTGTGAACCTTGTCGACTTTGACATGCTCTTCGGACACCGCCGAGATGTCGCAGGTTATGGCCGTGCGCTTGAGGAGTTCGACGTGGACTTGTGCGCTCTAGAAAAGGAGCTGCGCGATGGAGACCTCGTCATTCTGACCGCGGATCACGGCAATGACCCGGCACACCCAGTCGGCACCGACCATACGCGGGAGTACATTCCCGTCCTCGCATGGCATCACGGCCAAAGTGGCGCGGCGGGGGTTGATTTGGGCACTAGGAGGACATTCGCTGACATTGGCGCCACCGTAGAAGAGGCTTTTGGTTTGACTGCATCGGAAGGAACCTCGTTCTTGAGCGCACTCTGTGGAAAATTGGATTCGGTGAACTCGTGATGACTGCAAGGGAAGTCCTGCAGGTGAAGCGCGACGGTGGCGTTCTAACGAAAGCTGCGATCGATTCGTTTCTCACGGGTTATGTTGCCGGCGAAATCCCGGACTACCAAGCCTCGGCATTGTTGATGGCGATATTCATTCATGGAATGGAAGATCGCGAGCTGGCGCACTGGACAATGGGCATGTTGAATTCGGGAGAGCGTTTTGACTTTTCCGACATCGAAGGCCCTAAAGTAGACAAGCACTCGACCGGTGGAATTGGCGACAAGGTTTCCATCCCACTTGCGCCGGCCGTAGCAGTGTGCGGCGCCTACGTCCCTATGATTAGTGGTCGAGGACTTGGCCACACCGGGGGGACGCTCGACAAGTTGGAGTCGATTCCCGGATTCCGAACCGCACTGGAACCCGACGAGTTTCGACGCGTGCTTAAGGCCACGGGTTTGGCGCTGGGCGGACAGACAAGCACCTTGGTGCCCGCCGATCGCAAGCTCTACGCGCTGCGCGACGTGACGGGATTAATCGAGTCGATCCCGCTGATCACGAGCTCGATTCTCTCGAAGAAGTTGGCAGAGGGGATTTCGTCCCTTGTGCTCGATGTGAAGTTTGGCTCGGGCGCATTCCTCACGGACCCTATTCGGGGTGCAGCTTTGGCGAAGGCGATGGGGACGATTGCAAGAGAGTGTGGGGTTGAAGCTACCGTCTTCCAAACCAACATGGAGCGCCCTCTTGGCTTGACCGCCGGAAACGGAATCGAGATCGTCGAGTGCATCGACTGTTTGCAAGGAAAGGGTCCCGCCGATTTGCGAGAGCTTGTCGTCTTACAAGGAGGCGAAATGCTTCGCCTCGCAGGCTTGGCGGCGAGCCTTGAAGTCGGCGCATCTAAAATTGCGCGCAGCTTGGACGACGGCTCGGCTTTCGAGCGCTTTCAGAAGCTCACCGAACTCCAGGGTGGTGACCCCAGGGCACTCGTCGGCGCTAAAGGTGTCCCGGTTAGTGGTGAGATCGAGGTCTTGAAAAGTCCGGGCTCGGGATTCTTTGCCTGGAGAGATCTGCGGAATGTCGGCCAGGCGGTGGGAGCGCTTGGCGGAGGTCGCATGAAAGTCGACGATAAGATCGACCCCTCCGTAGGTCTTCGTTTTCTTGCGATTGAGGGCGATGCCATCGAGATGGGGCAACCCGTGCTCCAGATTCACCACCGCGCAGGCCGCGGTCTCGAGCGAGCAAAAGAGCTTCTTTTGCGAGGCCTTGTGATTTCCGAAGAGCGTCCGAGTGTTCAACCACTCGTTCTAGATTAGCGTCTCCAGGCACTCCGAGCCTGTTGCCTCAAGCTTCGTTTGCGTAGGATCTCCGGAATGGAGATCTTCGAAAAATTGATGCGTGGTTCCTTGGGGCTTGCGTTCTTCTGCGCAGTCGCTTGGATTCTATCGAGTGACAAAAAGCGCTTCCCCTGGCGCTTGGTGTTTGTGGGTCTCGGGATGCAGTTCGCTCTTGCCGGCGTCATTCTTGGAACGGGCCCCGGGCGTGATTTCTTCCAGTCACTCGCGACGTTTTTCAGTGAGCTCGTGACGCGTGCATCTGCCGGTCCCGCCATGGTGTTTGGGCCACTCGCAGGTGGTGGAGACCTGGGGTTTGTCTTCGCTTTCGCCGGCACGGGTTTGCCGGTGATTATCTTTTTCTCTGCACTGATGGCGATTCTCTATCACATCGGAATCATGCAGGTGATGATTTATTATCTCGCACGGATCATGTCGAAGTTGCTGAAGGTCTCCGGGGCGGAGTCCATGGCCATGGCCGCGAATATTTTTGTTGGGCAGACCGAGGCGCCCCTCGTGGTCAAACCCTACATCAGCGGCATGACGAAGTCAGAGTTGAACTCATTGATGACAGGCGGTTTCGCGACGATCGCGGGCTCGGTGCTGGCTGTCTACTTGTCGGTTCTTGGCCCGGAGATTGGTCCTCACCTGCTGACGGCATCGGTGATGAGTGCTCCGGCCGCCTTTCTGATTGCGAAGATCATGGTGCCGGAAACCGAGATCGCGTCCACGGGCGGAAAACTCGAGCTAAAGGTCGAGCGTAGTGCCAGCAACCTTCTTGAGGCAGCGGCAAACGGTACATCGGACGGCTTGAAGCTGTGGTTGAATGTGATCGCTATGTTGGTTGCGTTTGTCGCGCTGGTCTCCCTTGTGAACTGGCCCCTTGAGGCGATGAGTGACCCGGGAGACCCCGTCACCATTGGAAGTATATTCGGCAAAGTCTTCGCGCCGGTTGCGTGGCTGATGGGTGTCGAGTCCTGGCATGATTGCGAGCTCTTCGGTTCCCTTCTCGGAATCAAAGTTGCCGTCAATGAGTTCGTCGCGATGGGTGATCTGTCGGGCATGGCAGCCGCCGTTAGCGGGAGTGCGGTTGAAAACGTCGACGGCATCTTCAACAACAAGCGCTCCTCGGTGATGGCGGCCTACGCACTTTGCGGGTTCGCTAACTTCGCCTCGATCGGAATTCAGATTGGCGGTTTGGCGTCCCTGGCGCCCGAGCGCAAGACGGACCTCGCCAGGCTCGCGCTGAAGGCCATGATCGGAGGCGCGTTCGCGTCTTGGATGACGGCGACAGTAGCCGGGATCTTCATCAGCTCCGACGGTCAGAACATCTTGGCGGGGCTCTTCTAATGGGTGGCGATCCCTTGGTTGGCGCAGGCTCACCCATGGCTGAAGCGGCTAAGCTGGCCGAGGCACTGCGGGGGCTCGGTGCGGGTGAGTGCGAGTTCGCGCTCGTTTTGGGGTCTGGTTTGGGTGGGTTTGCGGCGCACCTCGAAAACCAAGTCTCCGTTCCCTACGAAGAGATTCCGGGCATGCCTCAAAGCGCGGTGCCTGGGCATGCCGGGCAGCTGGTGATCGGGACCTTGGGCGGCCATCGGGTGTTGGTGCAGCAGGGGCGGGTGCATTTTTACGAGGGCTGGAGCGCGTATGAGGTCACCCGCGCCGTGCGAGCGTTTGGAATGGTTGGAGTTGGAGGGTTACTGCTCACCAATGCCGCGGGCGGGGTCCGCGAGGATTGGGAACCCGGCACGTTGATGCGCATCACGGACCATCTCAATCTACAGGGGGCGACTCCTCTTTTTGCGGGTGAGGGCGGCCTTGACAACCCTTATTGCCCTGAGCTGGGAGAGACGCTTGACAGGGTTGCTCGGCACGAGGGGCTTGCACTCGAAACCGGCATCTACGTCGGGAACCCTGGCCCGGCTTACGAGACTCCGGCAGAGGTAGAGATGGCAAGGCGTCTCGGCGGTGATGCCGTAGGGATGAGCACGGTGCTAGAAGCGACCGCCGGCTTTGCTGCGGGGATGTCGGTTTGTGCGATTTCCTGTATCACGAACTACGCTGCGGGGATTACCGGGGAAGCCCTGTCCCACGAAGAGGTCATGGCGACAGGAGCTGCAGTGGCAGCTCGATTTGAGAAGCTCCTAGCGGCAGCAGTTCCGGAATTGTGTTTGCGCCGCCAGGGAATCGGCAACAACCGAAGCTAGCCGAAATCTCGAACAAAAACCTACGCGACAACCGAACCCCTCACCGTACGGCGGAGGCCAAGTTCAAACGCCCCGGAATGGCCAGGATAGGCCCTGTGGTTGGTGCGGGCTTCAAAGGCCCAACACGCTCCATGATGGTTTCGAGTTCCTGAGACCTCATTTCTACGGTTCTAACAGGAGGGAGTCGGCGAATGCCCTTTGCGGACAGGCATGGGTGTACTGCTAGGGGCAGAAGTCGGTATCGACGGCAGTTCTCGGCCCCAAGTTGGGGGAATTCTTGGATGAATTGCCATTCTTGGACGGCCTCTCTCAAATAGGAGCAGCGGGAAGGTCAACAGCTAAAATAGACCGTTCTACTGCCACCATGCCGCTTTGGGTGGCGAGTTCCAGGTAGATGGCGGCTGTTTTTTGGGCCACGTGGTAGACTCAAAGTGGGTTCTTTCGATTTTTCGGGGTCGAGTACCGGAGAAAATACGTTCTATGACTGTTGGTGGGTGGTCCACGTGGATCAGTCCCAACGCATCCCTTCTGGTAGATTCGAGTTTTCGAAGTCTGGCTAGATGGACCGTTTGGGCGTGAGGATTCCGAGGGAGGAGCCTTCACACCCAGGACGGGCGGTTTCTCGACCGTTCGACCACTCGATCTACCGGGGAGGATGTTTTCTTTATGTCAGAGCAGCAACACACACCCGGAGGTGCCGAAAGCTCAGAGGGCTTATTTTCCCTTGTCTATGACGAGCTGTACGGGCTAGCAAAACGGAGTATGAATGGCCAATCCCCAGGCCATACGCTTCAGCCCACCGCGCTGGTAAACGAGGCCTATCTCAAGGTTTTGAAGAGCGGCAATTCTCAATGGTCCAACCGGGAACATTTCTTGAACTTCGCGGCAAAGGCAATGCGGCACGTTCTGGTTGATCACGCTAGGAAGAAGGATGCGGTTAAGCGCCGTAGCAGCGGCGAGCGGGTCGCCCTTGATCAAGTCGTGCAAGAGTTCGAAAAACGTTCGGGTAACCTCCTCGCGCTTGACGCAGGACTCGAAGCCCTCGCTAACCGTGATCCCCAACTCGTCACAATCGTCGAGCTTCATTTTTTTGGTGGCTGCAGTTTTGAAGAGACTGCAAGTGCACTTGGGATGAAGACGAAAGAAGTCAAAAGTGGCTGGGTGTTCGCAAGATCCTGGCTCAACAATCACCTGAAGTCCGAACTCGGACACAAAATACACCCTAACCCCTAAGGATCGAGAGCATGGACTCAAGCCGCTGGACCGAGACTCGCCGTATTCACGGTGCCGCTCTTGACCTACCGATTGACGAGCGGGAATCCTTCCTTAGGCTTGAGTGTGGCGGGGACCTTGCTCTCTACAATGAGATCAAGAGCATCTTGGATGCGGAGAGCCCCGATGAGTTTCTCCAGTCGCCCCCAGTCATCGAAGCTGTGCACCTTGGCGATTTTGATTTGATGGCAGAGATCGGGAGCGGGAGCACAGGCATCGTCTATCGAGCTTGGCAGCACTCCCTAAGTCGCGAGGTTGCTCTGAAGCTCCTCCCCCGTCACTTTGCGGATAACAAGGAGCGCGTCGCTCGCTTTCAGCGGGAAGCTCGAGCGGCAGGCAAATTGAGGCATCCCGGGATTGCGTCCATTTTTGGCGTGAGCTGCGAGGGTACTTCCCACTTTTTCACTATGGAACTTATCGACGGCGTAGATCTAGCCGCCGAGCTTTCCGCGATTCGCAAGGGGGAGCCCAACTCGCTTCCTGAAGCAAATTCGTTCGCGTACTTCGACTACATTGCGAAGCTCATCAAAGGTTGCGCGGATGCCTTGTCCTTCGCGCATGGAATCGGAGTTGTTCATCGCGATGTTAAACCGCACAACATCATGATCGACGGCAATGGCCTGCCCCACTTGGTGGACTTCGGCTTAGCAAAGGATGTGGCGTTGGGAAGTATCACCATCACAGATCGCGTCGAGGGGACGCCTTATTACATGAGCCCCGAGCAGGCCCGAGCGAGTCAAGGAGGAGTCGGCCCAAGTACAGATGTGTATTCACTTGGCGCAGTCCTCTACGAGCTCCTTACTTTGGCCAGGCCTTATGAGGGCCGCACGGCGAAGGAGGTCATCGACAAGATCCTCATTCGAGATCCGAAGCCCGTACTTGCCAGCAATAAGGCTGTGCCAAAAGATCTCGCCCTGATTTGCGGGAAGGCGATGGAGCGCTTACCGGAGTTCCGCTACGAGTCGATGTTAGCCTTTGAGGAGGACCTTCAGCGCTTTTTAGATCGCGGTCCGATTTTGGCCGCCCCGCCTTCCATGAGAAGGAGAGCTCTCCGGTTTTGTAAGGCCCAGCGCCTGCCCGTCAGCGTAGCCGCTGTCGGCATGTTCATTGCTGTGTCGGCAAATGTCGCTGCAAAATGGCAGGCAACTTCCCATTTTGTGTCGGTTCACATCCAGGCCACTCTTGCTGACGAGCGAGTGGCCGTGGTGGGAGAGGGCTGGGCGTATCCGTTGAATACAGACGGTTTTCCCACCGAGGCTGAACCCGTCTCCCTTGGCAAAAACCCCTTCAATTTCGAACTTCCACCGGGCACTTGGAAGTGTTGGTTTCAGGCGGAGGGCGGCCAGGTGAGCGAACTCTTCCTTGTGCTTCCCAGTGGTTCCGAGCCCCTCTCTCTGACGACAATTTTGCGGCCCACCGAAGAGGCCAGACGCGGCATGGTCCTCGTTGATGCCGGAGGTTGGGATGCGAATGGCTCCTGTCCCTTCTTGGCTATAGGCTCCGAAATCCCCCCTTTCTGGGCAGACCGATTCGAGGTCACCGTGGATCAATACCGGGAGTTTTGCGAGGCGACCGGTCATCGAACTCCCGTCTTTTGGGGTGAAGTCGATCTTGGGCTCCTGCCCGGTGACTACCCAGCAACAGGCATGACCATCGAGGACGCTAAAGCGTATGCCAGCTGGAAGGGAAAGCGGCTCCTGTCCCATGCTGAATTCGACTATCTACTACATGGAAAAATGGGCTCTCCATATTGTTGGGGAGACGAGGAGCCGACGATTGAACACCGGGGTGACGTCCTCAGGTCCGTGGACGCGGGGGAAACTCTAGAGGAGAGATTTCTTGGTTTTCTCAAGCACGTCAGACCCGTCGGCACCTTTCCGCTTGGCGCGACACCCGACGGGCTTCTGGATATAGGCGGAAACGTCTCTGAGTACTTGGGCACTCCAGCATTTTGGGGAATAGGCGACACGCGGCTCACCCAGGACACCAAGGTTTTGGAGATCCATTCCAGCTACCTTGAGATCCGAGAAAGGGTCGACGGCAGGTACGCACATATCGCGCACTCCACAGGGTCCTTTCTCCACATAGGTTTCCGCTGCGCACAGACGGACTCTCATTGATGACCAGAATTAAAAGAAACTGATGAACTACGCGTATTCCGTTGGCTTCGACATTATCAACTTCGCCGACTACTCCCAATTGACGGACGGCCAAAAGGCCAGTGTTCGCGCACAGCTGTTCGCCTCGGTTCAGAGCATCATAGAAGCCATGGGCGTTTTTGATGTTGAAGACCCGACAGCGAAGATGACGGAAATCTTAGCTGAGGCGTCCAGCCCGGGGGCGGAGTGGTCGCTTGGGAAGTCCCTTGTGAGAGGCTGGATCTATGTGACCAATCCTGTAACCAACGAAGTGGAGTGTATTCGGACTTGGGAATTGATGCGGGAGGGGCTCGTGTATCAGGTCCAGGTTGACGAGGCGAATGAGCGGATCGGAGCCGTGTTCCAGGTGAGCTATAGCGCGGAAAATGGCCCCTATTAGTTAGGGTCCGGGTGAATCAATATGAACGAGAAACAATGGAAGGAGGTCAGACGGCTATACAACGCCGCCCTCGATTTAGAGGAGCCTGAGCGCGAGAAATTCTTGCAGGCGGAGTGCGGTGAAGACGCCGAGATACTCCGTGATGTCCTCGCGCTTCTCGCGGACAGCGCGGATGTTAGATTTTTAACTTGGCCCCTTGGCGACAGCGGGCGGGTACTAGGTGACTTCGAGTTGCTTGAGGAAATCGGGGTGGGTGGGACCGGCACCGTATTTAGGGCTTGGCAGCGTTCGCTAAGCCGGGAAGTCGCACTCAAGGTTCTACCCGAGCACTTTTCTTTGAACGAGGATAGGGTCGAGCGCTTTCGACGGGAAGCTCGCGCGGCCGCTAAGTTGAAGCACCCATCGATTGCGCCGATCTACGAGGTCGGCTGCGAGGGGACTTTTCACTTCATTGCAATGGAGCTTGTAGATGGGCCCGATCTTGCGGGTGAGTTGACAGCGGTTCGCGGGAACGTCGCTATTCACCTGGGCGTCCCGAATACCGAGGAGTACTTCAAGCGCACGGCCAAGGTCGTCCTGCGGATCGCAAGTGCGCTTGCGTACTCCCACGGTATGGGGGTCATCCATAGAGACGTCAAGCCGAACAATATCCTGATCAACGCAAAGGGGGACCCCAAGTTGGTCGACTTCGGCCTAGCGCGAGACGATAGCCAGGGCACGGTTACGGAAACCGATCGGGTTGAGGGGACTCCCTATTACATGAGTCCTGAGCAGGCGAGGGCCATCCAGGAACGCGTTGATGAGAGAACGGACGTGTACTCGCTTGGTGCAGTTCTTTACGAGATGTGCACGCTTAGTCGGCCCCATGAAGGGCGCACTACGCGCGAGGTGATTGAGAAAATTACCGTTCACGAGCCTAGGTCGATTCGAATCGCAAATCCGAAAGTTCCAACCGACCTAGCCGTAATTTGCGAGAAGGCGATGGAGCGCGAGCTCGTGGATCGCTACGCCTCTGCATCCGAACTAGAGGACGATTTGGGGCGTTTCCTCGCAGGGGAACCGATCCTCGCAAAGCGCGCTTCTCCGACAAGGCGCGCACTTAGGTACGTGAGGCGAAATCGTGTGGCCATCGGCGCAACCGCCGGCCTTGTCTTAGCTCTCATCGGCGCAAAGTGGACGTACACGTGGACAGCTCAGGTGGACTGGATTCCCATCCAAATTGAATCGGAAACAGCTTCTGTTTACGCCACTCGCTTAGAGATTTCGGGAGCGCCAACGGGGGGGGAGGAGGTGAATTTGGGGAAGACACCGGTGAATACAAAGCTTCCTGTCGGCACCTGGCTATGTAGGGTCGAAGCGGCAGACGGACGGCGGGCCGAAGTTCTTTTTTCGCTAGATCCAGGCGGGGAGACCTTGAAGCGAAGGGTCACGCTGACCTCTCTTGAAGAGATCCGATTGGGAATGATTCGGATCGAACCTCTTCTGTGGAGGGCTTCGGGAGCCTGCACCTTCCTCCCCAACTCGGTAACCTTGCCGCCATTTTATGTCGATCAAAACGAGGTCACTGTAGACCAGTACCGGGATTTTTGTGAGGCGAACGAACACCCTCTTCCCTATTTTTGGGCGCGCCTAGACGTCTCACGCCTACCGGGGAACTTTCCTATCACGGGGATCAGCGCTGAAGATGCCGAAGCATACGCAGGTTGGAAGGGGAAGCGCCTTCTCACCCACGCGGAGTACGAGTATCTACTCCATGGTCCGAACAACGCAAAGAGCAGTTGGGGAGACGAGGCGGCTACGCCCGAACACCGCAAAGCCGCCGGTCCTTACCTCGCCGAGAACGCTCCGATTGAAGAGCGATTTGAGCACTTTTTGACCTATGCCTCTCCCGTTGGTTCCTACCCCAAGGGGGCGACACCCGAAGGCGTTCTTGACATTATCGGGAATGTCGCAGAGTACTTGGGAACCCCTGGCATGGAGCTTATCGACGGA
>ERZ889078.2238-NODE-2238-length-13994-cov-5.705503_pt1 | contig 13994 bp, 14 predicted proteins | sample MGYA00521266_ERZ889078 | MGnify/ENA primary metagenome ERZ889078 (study PRJEB32303, sample SAMEA104408618) | aquatic metagenome | biome: Brackish water; feature: Pelagic; material: water | place: Baltic Sea | collected 2014-06-16T06:34:00 | depth 76,534 m ...
CCTATAATTCGATTTCCATTCAATTATGAAGAGGTAATCATGCAAAGAAGAACACTTTTAAAGTCCACTCTGGCCGCATCTGCCATAGGCGTTGCAGCCTCGGCTGGTCTGCTGGCTCCCGGATAGGCGCTGGCGGCATATCCTAAAGCAGCATTTGCAGCAAAAGATGCCAGTTCCGCACTGTCTGCAGCACTGGGATCTGGTAATTTTGAACATTCTGATGCGATCAAAATTAAAGCTCCTGATATTGCGGAAAATGGTTCAGTGGTTCCGGTGACCATCGAAAGCAGCCTGCCAGCTGTTGAATCTATTTCACTGCTGTCTGAATCGAATAATACCCCGATGGTCGCTTCTTTTAACCTGAATGGCTCACAAGCCTATATTTCAACCCGTATCAAAATGGGTAAAACCGGTAATGTATTAGTGGTTGTTAAATCAGGTGGCAAGCTGTATGCCAATAAAAAAGAAGTGAAGGTGACAATCGGCGGATGTGGCGGCTAAAAAATGACTGAGCTGCGAATTCATCTTTCGCCCGGTAGCGGCGTTATTTCTGTACTCGAAGGGTCACATATTAATATATGTTCGCCTTCTCCGTGCAGAAATGCCTTGCTACAGACGAAACCTGAACACGCATCACAGCCATTTTCTTAAAATTAAAGAGAGTAAAATATTATGGCAAAATCAATTAAATTACGCGCAAAAGCAAAAGGTGGTGTTGTAACAGTTAAAGCACTGATGAATCACCCGATGGAAACTGGTCTGCGTAAAGATAAAAAGACCGGTAAAATGATTCCAGCGCATCATATTCAGGAAGTGACAGCCAAACTGGGTGATAAAACAGTTCTGGATGCAGTATGGGGTGGTGCTATTTCAAAGAATCCTTACCTGTCATTTAAATGTAACGGTACAAAAGGTGATTCACTGACCTTGTCCTGGGTGGATAATCAGGGTGGCTCGGATTCAGCTACAGGAACGGTGAAGTAATGATATTTACACAGACATAAAAAGGAATATCACCACGAAGCACACGAAGTACACGAAGAAAAACAGCTTAAAGTTAATGGTGATTAGATAATTCAGTAAATATCTTTTTCAAAATTGCTACTGATCCACATAATCCTGAAGTGGCGTCCCCTGGGCGCCCTTCTTTATCAGGTCTTATGCTAATGTATTGAATTAATTAGTTACTGTTACAAAAGTTGTTGTTTCATTACTTAATGGTGATGTCACTGTTACCGTCAATCCACCAACATTGGTATTACTACCACAGACGAGATTACCACTAATAATATCTAGGGCTGCTCCTGTATCGCTCTTCATCACCACATCATAATCACCAAAGCTCGAGCTTGCAGCCGATGCAGGGCACGCTCCACCAGTATTGCAACCCGCCGTGTTCGCCACTACATAAGATGATGGTGACAATATGGTGCCATTATCAGCTGAAAAATTAATGGTGCTACCGACAGGCATTGCATTGCGATTTTCATCTAAAACTCTTACCTTAAAGGACATCGCAGCGCCCTCTACACCTGCGACACATGGTGGCAAGGCAATAAGGCTTAACGGGTTGTCTGAATTATCTAATATTTCGATATTTGCAAATGAACTTGAAAATACAATGGGTATGGAATTTCGTACATGAATACTCTTCTGTGTATTACAGGCTGTTGGGGTAGTGCCTGGCGCAACACTGGGGTCGCACAGTACGCCGTTATATTCACCATTTGCAGTACTATAGGAACCATCTACGTTAAAGTCCTTATATGCTTCAGTTGCATCACGTGTATCATTTTCATTGATATCCAGAAAAGCCTCAGGCATATCGGTTGAGTTGCCATTGGCATCGAACATTTCAGACAAGCCATCCGCCAGTCCATTTGCCACAAAATCAGTAAAGCCTTCTTCGCCAATGGCGTAAGCCAAAATGGTCACACGACCGTTATCGGGTCTTAGATTCTGACTGGTAAAGACAACGCTGCACACACCATTATCCGTGAAACAGGCCGATTCAACGGAGCCTCCTTCTGCAATGAAATTTACTGCTGTGCCATCCTGTACGGGGTTATTAAAATGGTCAGCCAGCCGGGCCGTTAAGGTTGTTGTGATGCCATCGTAATTCCAGCCCTCTATATTAAATTCGCTGGCACTTAATGAGAAGTTTTGTTGATCCGGAATACCGGTTGAAATAAGCAGCTTGCTCGATTGAGAGGTTAAGGTCGTTGATCCTGACATTGTCGTTGCGGACACTCTTACAGGTGTAGCAATCGTACCGGCCTGTACACTCACCACAACATTGCCCGTCAAAGGATCGGATGTCGCCGAAGTGGGGGTAATGGTAATGCCTCCGACACTGGTATTCAGCGAGAAGTCTACCGTCTTTCCGCCTATCGGGTTACCGCTGAAGTCAACTACCTTAAAGGTTACCAGCGCGGTCTCCTGTCCGCTCATTCCTTTCAGGTTAATAAAACCACTTGAAGGAGAAACCGAGTCAAACTGAATAGATCCAGCTTCAGGTGGAGTGACATTCAAAGTTCCCGATGCAGTCGTAATACCATTCACTGTGGCCGTTACCGTATCATTACCGGCGCAGCCATTATCGAGGTATGATGCTGTTGCAACGCCGTTAACCGTTGTAACCTCTGCTGTTAATTCAGCCTGTCCACTGATTGTACAAACAGAGGAAAAGTTAACCACGTGCGGGGTTGTTACCAACACACCATCGGTGAAGACACTTACCGATACGCTGGTTGTTCCGTATGCTGATAGCGCACCGGTTCCTACGCCGAAAGTCGGTGAGCTGATAGTGACTGAGACAGAACCTACCGCAAAATCAATTGACTGAGTGACTACTTCGTCTCCCACCTGGCTGGTCGCGGTGAGTGTGGCTGCTCCAGAAGCCGTCAGGCTTGCTGAGGCAAGAGATACTGTTGCCTCTCCGGATGCGTTTGTCAATGCGGTGCCGAAACCAGGTGTTAATACTGCCAGTTCAGTATTATCAATACTAAATGTGACTACAGCATTTGCCACCACTCCATCAGGATCTGTCACCTTCACTGTTGCTATTGCAGGAGATCCACTGGAGATTGTCGTATTGGATAGCGTCAGAGTTAATGTTGCTTCAGTTGTCGCATCCTCATCTGGTGAACCACTGGCGCAAGAAATCAGGGTGAACAGAGCCAAAGCCATCGCAAATACTTTGATATATCGCAAGCAATGTATTAATCGAGAATATACTGATGGTATCCCTATAAAACAGTCAGTTGACACTAATGATTTTTCTATTGTACGCATTATCCATTTCCCAGAATATAATCGAGCGAGTTTAATTATTATCAGACAGTCTTCGACATGCTTTAATCAGGCCAAATGAGTACTTTACTATTAGCTTTTTATATTAGCCAGTATTTATAGCTGAAAAACTCATTTTTAACCCGGTATCAACTACGGGGGGTTGAGTTATTTTACAGTTATTTAGCATTGTCACAGATTTGAATATTTTACTGCGTAGTGGTGGCGAAGGGTACGGTGGTGACTCTGGCTGTAAGCAAGTCTGCGTCTTTTTGCAGTCTAGCGCTTGAGACGATGGCACAAAAATTTTGGTCGAATTTAAGTCCATTAATGTCTACGTAGCCAGGTTATGAACGCCCTTGCATCTTTTATTGATCATTCACCCTTATCTTTTCAGATTTGGTTATCATTACATCGTATTTATCCCAGTGTTTCGCGAGTTTTTGGCCTGTTTTAATAGTCCAAGCTTCCATACTCTCAAATATAGGGAGCATAGATGCACGTCGAGCCACCTTTTAGCCGTTTTTTTTGGTTTTTAAATTCAACGATTCACCGCAATGTGGACATATTTGTTCTTCCTTTGGCTTCGATTTTCGCATCATGCGGTCTAGCAATCGAAGTGCTTCTTCAGGTTCCAGCCCCAGCTCCTTACGTAATTCTTCCATTTGCCAGCGTTCAACTTCGTCTATTTTACCATCACTTAAAATGTGTTGAATAAACTTGGTGTATTTTGACTTTCTACGACCAATACTCTGTGCAAAACCCGAAGCGAGAATGGCGGCAGGTAATGCCACCATGCCGACGCCGATCAGCCCGATGAAACCACCAAATAATTTACCAAACGGAGTGATTGGCGCAACATCACCATAACCCACCGTAGTCAGGGTGATTATTGACCACCACATGGCATCAGGGATGCTACCAAACACGTCGGGCTGGATATCACCTTCCAGCAAATGTATGCCACTGGCTGAAATGACGAGCATTGTTAGTAGTATGACGAGAGCCGATAATAATGCGCCGGATTCTTTATAAATGACATCCAGTAATGCGCCTAAAGCGGGAGAGTAGCGTGTCAGCTTGAACAATCTGAGCAATCTTAATACGCGTAAAAAACGTAGATCCATCGTGACATACAGACCCAGGAAGAAAGGAAGAATAGCAATAAGATCGACCAGAGCCATCGGGCTGAGCATATATTTGATACGCACGGCAAACATGGATTTATTGTGTAAACTATTCTGTTCTACGCTACACCATACTCTGGCAAGATATTCTATGGTGAAAATAATGACCGAGAAAACTTCAAATTTCCAGAACAGGGCGTGATACTCGGCATGCAGGGTTTTCACCGATTCCAGCGTGATGGCGATGACATTCAGAATGATTAATATCAATAAGGCGAAGTTGATCAGTCGGTCTTTGGGTGCCTTTGATGAGTCATGTTCCAGCATTTGAGCCGTTCTTTTACGTAAAGTCATAAATGTTACCGGAGGATTTGTTAATTAATTATTATCATAGCCAGATGCATAATTAAGCATGATAATACAAATAACGTAGTTAGTTTGAGAGTATGTACAGGTATGCAGGAGAATAAAATGAAAGATGCCCCGCTGGTAGTTCAAACGGGTCAGGGTAAGCCGGATTATTGTGTTATCTGGTTGCACGGTCTGGGCGCTGATGGACATGATTTTGAACCTATCGTAGGCGAATTGAATTTACCCGAAAGTTTATCGGTTAAATTTATTTTCCCGCATGCGCCGATGATGCCGGTGACTATTAATAATGGATATATGATGCGGTCCTGGTATGACATCAGGGCAATGGATATAGGGAGTTCACAGGATGAGCAGGGTGTGCGAGCTTCTCAGAAATTACTGCAGGAAATTATTGATGAGCAGGTAGCAGCAGGCATACCTGCCATTCATTGTGTACTGGCTGGTTTTTCGCAGGGTGGCGCTGTTGCCCTGCAGACCGGGTTACGCCTGAAAGATACTCTTGCAGGAATCATGGCCCTGTCAACTTATTTACCATTGGCTGAAACGCTGGAAAATGAAAAGTCAGTAGAAAATAGCGCTATCCCAATTTTTATGGCGCATGGTGATAGTGACCCGGTGGTTCGTCCTGAATTAGCCTATATGTCACGCAGTCGACTCGAACAACAGGGTTATAAGGTGGAATGGAAAGAATACCGGCAGATGCAGCATAGCGTCTGTGCACAGGAGATTGAAGATATCAGTCGCTGGTTACAAAAGGTTTTACGCTAACGCAGATCATGTTGCCGGATAAAACGAAAAAATCGAGGCTGCCCGGTGTTACCCCCTATGTGGAGAGTAGCCCGCTCTGGACACGCGCTCCGGGGCGTGATGAAGATGGAAAGCCTTACAGTGATTTTATGATGTTGATTCCCGGTTTAAAGCAGTTGAATGAAGCCGGTATTGAATCCTGCCTGGTTAAAATTCGGCAGAGTCTGCAACCCTATGAAGATGTGGTGGTGTATGTGGATTTGAATATCAAGTTGAGCTGTTTATGGGTCAGCCATCACGCTGTACCCGGTATTACCCAACCCCTGGTGCAGGCAATTATTAATGAAATACCGCATGCGAAAGTGGTTGCCGCTGACTTTAATCCCGATGAAAATAAACAGAACCAGCCTGCATTAGGCTGGTTTTCTTCTTTTCGCTACCGCTTAAAAGCAGGCATTAAATTAATTGGCCGTGACGGTTAATTAAGCAGTTTTTCAGTCTTTAAAAGCCTTTTTACCACGGAGGACACAGAGAACACGGAGGTAAGAAAGTATGTTTTTATGCTTAACAGAGGTTTTTTATTTTTGAAATAGGTTAAACATATTGAAATTTAGTAATCACTCACCATAATCTCTACCTCTGTGACCTCTGTGACCTCTGTGACCTCTGTGGTGGAAAGCTTCTGATATTATACTTACGCTGATTATTTACCCATTAACTGATTAATTTTCTGCATTGATCAATTTGATAACGTACCTGCTCAGGCGCTGTTCCGCCGATAATATTGCGTAAATTAACAGAGCCTTCCAGGCTGAGAACTTCAAACACATCCTGTTCAATAGTGTCATGAAACAGTTGCAACTCTTCAAGGCTGCATTCAGATAAATCTTTACCCTTATCGATGGCGTAAGCCACGGCAATGCCGACGACTTCGTGAGAATCGCGAAACGGTAGACCCTTGTTAACCAGGTAATCGGCAAGGTCTGTCGCAGTTGCAAAGCCCTGTTTCGCCGCTTTGTACATGGAATCTTTATTAACCTGAATATTAGGCACCATGTCAGCGAATGCCCGTAAGCTACCCTGTAGCGTATCTAATGTATCAAATAGCGGTTCCTTATCTTCCTGGTTATCTTTGTTGTAAGCCAGAGTTTGTGATTTCATCAGGGTTAGCAGGCTCATCAGGTGACCAAATACGCGGCCGGATTTACCGCGTACCAGTTCCGGTACATCTGGATTTTTTTTCTGCGGCATAATGGATGAACCTGTGCAATAACGATCCGGTAGCACAATGAAGTTAAATTGCGCCGATGACCAGATGACCATTTCTTCTGCCATACGTGACAGATGAGTCATGCAAATAGCGGCATCAGCACAGAATTCTATGGCAAAGTCTCTATCGCTCACAGCATCCAGCGAATTTCTTGAAGGCGCACTAAACTCAAGTAATTCAGCTGTGTACTGGCGATCCAGCGGGTAAGAGGTGCCAGCCAGTGCGGCGGAACCCAGAGGTAAAATATTCATGCGTTTTGCACAACCGGCCAGGCGGCCATGATCACGTTCCAGCATTTCAAACCATGCCAGTAAATGATGGCCAAAGGTGATGGGTTGGGCAACCTGTAAATGAGTGAATCCGGGCATGATGGTGTCGTCATGCTGGCTGGCAAGATCCAGTAAACCGTGTTGAAATTGACGGATGAATTTCTGGCAGACCTTAATTTGTTCACGCAGGTATAATCGAATATCGGTGGCAACCTGGTCATTTCTGGATCGTCCGGTGTGCAGTTTTTTCCCGGCATTGCCAATTAACTGGGTTAGTCGGGCTTCGATATTCATGTGAACATCTTCAAGCTTTACAGACCACTCGAACTTTCCTGATTCAACTTCATCCTTAATACTGGATAACCCCTTTTCAATGTCTGTGAGTTCATCTGCAGTCAGCACACCGATTTTATTTAACATTCTGGCGTGAGCTCTGGAACCCTGGATATCAACCAGCGCCAGGCGCTGGTCAAACTCAATTGAAGCCGTAAACGCTTCAACAAAAGCATCAGTCTGTTCAGAAAAACGGCCCCCCCACATGCGGGCGTCTACTTGTTTAGTCATTGCTATTTCCAGTAAAAAGTAAATGGTTCACAGGCCATATCCCTGTGAGGTTGTCAGAATCGTGTATGCTTGCATTGACGGCTACAGAAAAGCAAGACGTTTATGACAAAAAAACACACCGGGACTCAACCTGAACAGCTAAATGATTGCTATTTACCTGATTTTTGCAGCTCTGAAACTAACTTACGGCTAATTCTGGTACTGGAATTAATTGCTATTGTACTGGCTTTATCGAGTGCTTCATCAAGCGCTAATTTGTTCATCCATCTGGCCTTAATGTCTGTGTATATCCAGTGGATTGGTTTATCAAGTGCCGCTATATTGTGTCTGCTGACAGGTTTACAGGTTTTCAATAATACGCTTAAAGCAACGCTAATCAGTTTACTGGTGGTGGCTATAGTTACGGCTGTAATGGCACTGCTGGCCATTCAGTTGAACGATATTTTACGCCTGGATCTATTTCATCAATACTCTGCATTTTCTATTGTGCTGTACCGCGAAGCTATCAGTCTTGTTTTATACGGACTGGCATTGCGTTATTTCTTTGTACAGTTTGCGGGCAAGAAAATTATCAAGGCTGAATCACATGCCCGTTTGCAGGCATTACAGGCCCGTATCAGGCCTCATTTCCTGTTTAACAGTTTAAACACTATTGCCAGCCTGACTCATGATGAGCCCGATAAGGCAGAGCGGGCGATAGAAGATCTGGCGGAATTATTCCGCGCCAGTTTAAATGCAGATACACAAATCAGTCTGCAGAATGAAATTGAATTAACTAACGATTACATTAACCTGGAATTATTGAGGCTGGATGAAAGGTTGAAGGTTAGCTGGGATATTGAAGCAGGTCTGGATGACATCATGATGCCCGCACTGATTTTGCAGCCTCTGGTAGAAAATGCAATTTATCATGGTATTGAACCGTTACAGGAAGGCGGCGAAGTTACCATATCGATAAAAAGTGGACATTACTTATCGATTGAAATCAGCAACCCATGGAATAAAACAGGGGCCAGGCAAAGACGTCAGGGGAATCAGATGGCGCTTGAAAATATTAGGGAAAGACTGCAGCTGGCATTTCAGGGGCAGGCGAAATTTGAGCATCTTGTTGAAAATGATCTATATAAGGTACACATAAGTCTTCCAATTAAAAAAATACTGAAGAGTTAATCAAAGAAATCGCCAATAAGTCATAGATAAAATGAAAATAATCATAGTGGATGATGAAAAGCCTGCCAGAGACCGCTTAAACCGGTTAATTGCGGGAATGGATGAGCATCAGGTAGTAGCCGAAGCCAGCAATGGGCATCAGGCTGTTGAACTGACTGAAAAACACGAGCCGGATATTATTTTACTGGACATTCGAATGCCGGTGATGGACGGACTTGAAGCTGCTCGTCATATTTCTAAAAATAAAAATCCACCGGCTATTATTTTTACCACCGCATTTTCTGATCATGCATTAGAAGCGTTTGAAACCCATGCAGTAGACTATTTATTAAAGCCGGTGAAAATTGATCGTTTGCAGGATGCAATTTCATCCAGTAAACGGTTAAACCGGGCGCAAACCGGTGAACGTTTGCAGGATATTGGTTTAAATGAAGTGCGTAATCACATTTGCGCCCGTGTGCGTGGGAATCTGAAGTTAATACCGTTAGAAGAAATCTATTATTTTCATGCGGAGCAAAAGTATGTCACGGTCAGGCACTCTGGAGGTGAGGTTCTGATAGAAGAACCTTTAAAAGCGCTTGAAATTGAATTTAGAGATGAATTTCATCGTATACATCGTAATGCTCTGGTCCGGCTGGATAAAGTCGCTGGCATGAAAAATAATGCAGATGGTCATCAAATGATTTTTAGTGAGATCGACGATAAAATGGAAGTAAGCCGACGTCACTTGCCTGGTGTCCGCAAAATTCTAAAGGCCATGTAGGTCGTCTAACATTAAAAAGCATTCACCACGAAGAGCACGAAATAAAAAACACCTGGTAAAATATTAGAACTAAAGCCCCTCGAGCTTTCCTTCGTGTGCTCTGTGCTCTTCGTGGTTCATATTTTTTAAATATAGTGCTATAAGCTGGTTCACCAATCGGCAGAGCTGGCCTATAATGCTAACCCATGAAAACATCACTCAAAACTTTAAGGATTGCTACACGTAGTAGTCCACTCGCCATGTGGCAGGCTGAAGACGTTAGCCGTCGCCTGCAGGAAATTTATCCAGAGCTCGATATACAGCTTGTTACCATGAAAACGAAAGGTGACAAAATACTCGATGCTCCTCTGGCCAAAGTGGGTGGCAAGGGGCTGTTCGTGAAAGAGCTGGAAGAAGGCATATTGGCAGGGAAGGCCGATATTGCGGTGCATTCGATGAAAGATGTACCGGTAGAGTTTCCGCAGGGTCTTGAGCTGGCGATCATTTTGAAACGGGAAGACCCTCGTGATGCATTTGTTTCTAATAATTACGAAAACCTGGCAGCATTGCCCGAAAATGCAGTGGTCGGAACTTCCAGTTTACGTCGACAAACCCAGATAAAGGAACAATTCCCTGATATCAAACTCGACTGGTTGCGCGGTAATGTCAACACTCGGTTACGTAAACTGGATGACGGTGATTATGATGCCATTATTCTTGCAGCTGCCGGGCTTAAACGCCTGGGTTTTGCATCACGTATTCGAAGTTTCCTGGAGCCGGAACAGAGTTTGCCTGCTATCGGGCAAGGTGCAGTGGGCATAGAAACCCGTAGCGATGATGATGCCGTAAAGCAGTTACTGGCTCCTCTGGCAGATGCAGATACCACTATCAGGGTTCAGGCAGAACGCGCAATGAATGAAACTCTAAACGGTGGCTGCCAGGTGCCTATTGCCGGTTATGCCGTGCTTGAAGGTGATCAGATTTTCTTACGAGGATTAGTTGGAGAACCGGATGGCAGCAAGGTATTACGCGCAGAGATTCGCGGCGCATCAACTGATGCTGTTGCACTGGGCATTAAACTGGCAGAGGATCTGTTGAGCCAGGGTGCCGGTGAAATTCTGGCGAAGTTGCATGATTAATGGGCATCATTGATGATTGTTCTGATCGAAATTTAGTTTGCCTGATCACCCGGCCTGCGCATCAGGCCGGGGTCTTAAATGATCTGTTGCAGCAAGCTGGTTTAGGTGTCATAAACTTTCCGACTATTGCTATAACCGGCTCCTCTTTAACACCATTTCTAAAAAAATTACAGGAAAATATCCGCCAATTTGATATCGCCCTGTTTGTCAGTCGTAATGCGGTTGATTTCGCTTTTAATTATGTTAATTCAAATGCTTTGCCGGATACATTACAGTTAGGGGTTATCGGTAAAGGCACCTGGCAGGCTCTGCAAAGCCAGGGTGTTGAGTCGAAACTGATTCCAACCGACAGTTACAACAGTGAAGGTTTACTGGCTTCGCCGGCGTTACAGCAGGTAAAGGGTAAAAAAATCATTATCTTTCGGGGGCAGCAGGGGCGTAATTTATTAGGCGATACGCTGCGCGCGCGCGGAGCCAGTGTCGATTATCAGGAAGTCTATCAACGGGTTTTACCTGAATATCCAGTGGACAAACTTGAAAAGCTAACGGCAACCCATTTTCCCGATCTGGCCGTGTTTACCAGCGCAGAAGGCTTGTCTAATTGCTTTCAGTTAGTGAATGCGTCGATAGCATCAAAGCTGCAAACCATTCCATGGTTACTGATCAGTGAAAGAATGCGTGAAACTGCCCGTGATCTGGGACATAATGCTGAGATAATTATCGCCAACAGTGCCAGTGACGATGGAATTTTTCAGGCTATACGGGAATGGCAGAACTCATATAAAAATCATCATTCATGAAAAAACTTGAACAACAAGAAGATACGAAGGCTGACAAAGATCCCGGTGTAGAAAAACCTGAGGATCAAACTCAAAGTGGTCACAGGCGATTTTATATATTGCCTGTATTGCTGTTTATTATCAGCATTCTGGCGATAGCCGGAACCAGTTATCAGGGCTGGCTACTGTTTATGCAGACTAAGCAACAGACTCGAACGGACATCGAACAGTTGCAATCAGATCTGGCACAACGCCCTACCCAATCCCAACTGGAAAGAGGAATAAGTGCTATACGCCAGTCTGTTAATAAAACCGATGCCCGTTTATCTGGACTCGAGCAGGGGCAGCAGGCTTTGGTCAACTCTACCGAAAAACTTTATGAGCTGTATGGCCGTGATGAAAACAGCTGGAAACTGGCTGAGGTCGAATACCTGATGTCGATTGCCCAGCATAAGCTAGTGCTGGAAAATGACTTTGAAGGGGCAGCCAAAACATTGAATGCAGCCAGTGATCAGATTGCAGAGCTGGCAGACCCCGGAATATTGCAGGTCAGGGTGGCAATCAATGAAGAAATTGCTCAGCTTAAAACACGTACACGTGCTGATCTGGTTGGAATGACACTGTTAATATCACGTTTGACGCGACAGATAACCAGCCTGAAACCGGGCTATCAGAAAAAAGCTGAACCAGCAAAATCCCCGGCTAAAGAAACGATTGTCGCTAATACTGAACTACCTCTGCAGCAAAAAGTGATGGATTTTATGACATCGCTAGTCACCATAAAAACCAGTCAACCTGAAACTAAAAAGGCCATATCAACAGTTATTATCGATGTGACAGAAAAGCTGGAAGATAATTTGAAACTAACTCGCTGGTCTGTACTTGAGCGGGATGCATTTCAATATAATAAACTGATGACGCAAAACGTGAATCTGTTTAAGGAATACTATGATCTGGAAAAAGCGGAGAACGCCGATTTCTATGGTTCATTACTGTCCCTGCAAAAGTCGCAGATAAAGCCGGAGTTGCCCGATATTACAGGTTCATTAAGGCAGCTAAAACAGATTATAAAAAAGCGGGAAAGTGAGCCGAAGCAGGAAACTAAGCAGGAGACTGGCAATGGTTAAATTTTTTATCAGTCTGTTAATTGTCGCAATACTTGTATTACTGGCCGTGTTATTTGTACAGGATGACCCGGGTTTTGTACTGATTAAATATGCAGATTTTTCACTAGAAACAAGTCTCGCTTTTGGCATTGTTGCGGTTGTTGCAGGTGGTTTGTTTATTCAGATTGTATTACGAATTTTACTCGCTATCTGGCGATTACCTGTAACTTTAGCAAAAGGGTCGGAACATAGACGGTTGGAAAAAAGCCGTAAATTATTGAACCTTGGTTTGATTGATCTGGCTGAGGGACGATTTGAACAGGCTGAAACCAACTTGTTGAAGTTAATTGAATTTGCTGAAAACCCATTAATAAATTATCTGGCAGCAGCTCGTGCAGCCCAGCAATTGAGTAAATTTGATCAGCGCGATAACTACCTGAAGCTGGCGCATGATGTCAGACCCGAAGCCGCCATCGCTATTGGTGTGACCCAGGCTGAATTACAACTTGCCTCAAGCCAGTCTGAAAGAGCTCTTGCCACCCTGATGCATTTGCGTACCCTGGCACCCAGGCATGATTATGTGTTGAAATTGCTGGCAAAGGTTTATATTAGAATTCAGGAATGGTCATTATTGTTTGAGTTATTGCCTGAGATCCGTAAGAAAAAACTGTTTAAGGATGAGCAGCTGAACGAACTGGAATTAAAAACATATACCGGTTGCCTGGATGAAGCTGCAGTGAAAGAAGACGATTCGCTGGACAGGGCCTGGTCCAGAATTCCAAAAGTAAACCAGGCTCAGGCTGCGTTAATATTGCATTATATTGGCCTGGTGAATCGTTATTCACGCAATAGCAAGTTAATTGAACAAATTGTTGTTAAGTCAATTAATCAGCAATGGAATACTGATTTGCTTGATTACTATGGTCGGTTAGCAGTAGATGATTCATCTTCTCAGTTGAATATTGCAGAAAAATGGTTGCAGGATTATGGTACCAGTGATGTCTTACTACTGGCTCTGGGTCGTATTTGTATTCGTCTGAAATTGTGGGGTAAAGCGCAAAATTACCTCGAAGCTAGTATTGGTGTAAGAGCCAATGCCGATAGTTGTCTGGAACTGGCTAACCTGTTAAACAAGGAAGCACTACATGAGCCGATCAAAGCCTGCAAGTATTATCGTCAGGGACTGGAATTATGTCTGCAAAAAATACATGAGTAGATAAATATCATGACCGGCCATGAATCACCGCAATCTGTCGTGATTTTGGTCATGATATTTTGAAAATTAAAAACAGGCTGATTGAAGAAGTCTGGTTAACAAATAAATTTTATAACTACTCAGCGTAATTAAGAACGACAAAAGATATTCACCACGAAGTACACAAAGCTCACGAAGAAAGGCAAGTAACTTAAAGGTAGTC
>ERZ889078.2239-NODE-2239-length-13987-cov-8.723012_pt1 | contig 13987 bp, 7 predicted proteins | sample MGYA00521266_ERZ889078 | MGnify/ENA primary metagenome ERZ889078 (study PRJEB32303, sample SAMEA104408618) | aquatic metagenome | biome: Brackish water; feature: Pelagic; material: water | place: Baltic Sea | collected 2014-06-16T06:34:00 | depth 76,534 m ...
TGTTCGCGAGACTGCCTGGTCTACCGTCATGGACGAAACGATGATCGAGGCCCACATGGACGCCGTACCGTCCGCGGCGACACATGGCGTTCCCAATCGACCAGGACGCTGCCGATCAGTGGATGGCGTGTATGAAGCTGGCGCTCGACGAGGCCGGTCTCACGGACGTGCGCCGGGAGTTCCTCCTGCAACGCTTCACCCAAACGGCCAACTTCATGTGCAATGTTCAGCTCTAGCAGCCAAACGCGAAGTGAAGCTGTTTGCCCTGCATCGCCTTGCAGGCCTCCGGGCACAGCACCGCTGCTGTTGGTTTGGCGGCGTTGTCAAAATGCCAACCGACCGACCCAACCGGGCACTTGTCTGCGCTATCGACCCGTGGAATCGGCTTCTTCGCGCCCCCGCCGGTGCTCCAGCTCATCGCCACTTGGGCAGGGTCGGCTGGTGTGCCGTCCTTGGACGTCGGCAACGCGTAGCTGCACTGCACCTTCACGGTCTTGACGACGTTGGTGCCGATCGCCTGAAACAAGGTGGTCCAGTCGGCGGAGCAGATCTTCGCGGTCTCTCCGCCGGTTTGCTTGCTCAGGTCCAGATACACCCCGCCCCAGCCAGCGCCACCGAAACACGGCAGGTAGGCGAGCGTGTCGTGCCAAGCCACGATGCTGTGGAAGGTGAACCCATCTGGCCACGTCGGGTTCTTGAGCTGGCCGACCTTGGTCTTGAACCACGCGGCGTCTTTGCTGCTCTTGTCGTCCGTGACCACGATGATGTGCCGCGCCGCCCCCGCGCGCAGAAAACCCTGGAACATCGAGTAGGCGTTGACGAACTTCTCAAGCGCGTCCGTGGAGCCGATACCGACCTTGATGTGCCGGAAACTCGGGCTATCCGCGCACCCAGCGCCACCCAATGGCGGCGGGACACACAGGCCAAAACCGTTCGCGATCAGCATCACGTGGTAGTCGATCTTCTTGTTGGCGATGATGCTGGCGAACGCGTTGAGGTTGGCTTGCACCGCCTTCGCCTCTTCCTTCATGGACCCAGACGTGTCGATCACCACCATGATGTCGACCTGCCCACCCGAAGCCTCGGCGACGACGTCCTGACTGGCCTCGCTGGCGGTGCACGGCTTGCCCGCGACCTCCAGCGGCACGTTCACGAGGCCGGCGCCGGGCGCGTTCGAGCTGATCTGCAGGCTCGCGACGGCTGACGAGGTGTTCTGCACCACCTGATCGAGCGTCAACGTTACGTCTACAAGCTTGCTTTCGCCGGGTTCAAGCGCAAACGGGCCCTGCTCGCTGAGCGTCACGGTCTTCACCTGACTCAGCGGCGACAGCGTCAGCGTCTTGACGTGCAGCGCCGCCAGGCCGTTCGAGTAGATCTTCAGCTGCTTGGTGACCTTGTCGCCCTTCTCCATCGTGCCAAAGAGCAGCTTGGGTGGCACCACCGCGATCTTCGGTCCGATCTCCTCTGCGTACACGTCAACCCGGGCCTCTCGATCGCCGTCGTAGTCGATCAGCAGCTCCGTCGCATCGGCGCCGCCTGCCGCCGGCGTGAAGGTGATCTCCACCTCCACCGACGCGCTGACGGCGAGATCGAACGGCGTCGTTGGCGCCTTGCTGATGGTGAAGTCGGGGCTGCCCGTGACGGAGAGGCTGAGTTTGTCGAGCGTGAGCGGCTTGCTGCCGCTGTTGTAGAGCTTCGTCACCTTCTTCGAGCTCTGCGCCGACGGCACCGGGCCGAAGTCGAGCGGGCTAGGCACCACCTTGAGGTTGCCGCTGCCTTGATTGACGCGGATCGGGACCACGGCGTCCCGCATCGAGAGCTCCGTGGCGTTGTTCTTCAGGTTTAGCGTCGCCGCCTTTGCGCCGGAGATCAGGGGCTTGTAGCGAACGTCGAGGGTCGTGAAGCCGCCGGGTTTCAGGGTCACCGGCTTGAAATCGACGATGCTGAACTCACTGGAGGCCTGCACCAGCGTGGCCTCGCTCACGACCAGATCGCCGCGATTGCCGACGTGGCGGATGATGAGTGGCAGGACTGCGGTGGAGCCCGCCGCTGCGTCGACGAAGACGAGCTTCTCGGGATCGAGCGCGAGTCGGATGTCGTCTTCCAGGCAAAAGGCGCCGGTGCAGCCAGCGCCGCCGGTGGCGTTGGGATCGACGCCAGCTGTGTTCGCGCCATCCTCGGTGCTACCGCAGCCGGACAGCAGCGCGGCCAGCGCCAAGACAGCCGGGATGAAGCGAAGCGCAACGCTGCCGGGACGGCGATTCAACGAGAAACACAGCATGACAACTCCAAGGCGAACCCGTGATGATGCGCCGGTGCGCTGGCAATTGCACCGAGTTTTACGCATTGACCTGCGACGCCGGCCTGTGATGCGTCGCCGTCCGATTTACGGCACCCTCCTCCCGCGTTCACGCCCTGGAGCTCCGCCATGAATCTCGATCGTCTCTCGCCCTGCGCCCGCCGATTCGCCGCCCTCGCCCTAGCCGCGCTGCTCGTCAGCGGTGGCTTTGGCTGCAGCGACGACACCGAGGCAAAGCCCGACGTGGCAGCTGGAGACGCGATGTCAGGCGACGCCGGCGTACCAGACGGCGGCGCGGACGCGGGCCCAAAGCCAGACGAAGCGCGCAAAGCCAAGCTCGCTGGCGTCAAGGAGAGCGAGCGTTGGCAGATGCCAGGCCTGACCGGTGAGGTCTGGGTCGTGCGCACCGAGTCGAACGTGCCGCACATCTACGCCGAAAACGCCGAAGATCTGGCCCGCGTGCACGCGTTTGTCGCGGCCCGTGATCGCTACTTCCTGATCGACATGATGCGTCGACTGGGTTTGGGTCGGTTGACGGAGGTGTTCGGCGATGTGGCGCTGGGGAGTGATCTGGACTCCCGCGGCACCGGCATGTCCCATGTCGCGACGCGAGTGCTGAGCATGATGAGCCCCACGATGAAGGCCACGATGCAGGCCTACGCGGACGGGCTCAACGCCTACATCGCTCAAGTGAAAGCCGGGAAGCTGTCTGCGCCGAGCGAGCTCAAGCTGGCCGCGCCGCTGCTCGGCTACAAGACCCCGGCCGACGCGATGAAACCCTTCACCCTGCACGACATGGCGGGTGTGTTGACGGTGATCTTGTTCCAGCAGGGCTACGAGACCGAGGATCTGCGGCGAGCGCAGGTGCGCCAACAGTTGGAGACGGCAGCGGCGGGCAAACCCGACGAGGCGCTGCGCAAGGCGGGGCTCATCGAGGACGTGTTCATGGCCGTGGCGCCGGTGCATCCACTCACGACGACGCCGGGATACGGGGTCAACGGCGCGCGCAAGCCGGGCAAGACCGACGATCCGAACCGACGGCTGCCGCCGGTCGCCACCGAGGCGCGGCCGCTGTTTGGCGGGGCGGTGCCCAACGCGCTATTTGACCGAGTTGGCGGCCGTTTGGCGCAGCTGAGCCAGACGCTTGGCAAGGCGGAACGCGGCGAGTTTGGGTCCAATATTTGGGTCGTGGCAGGCAACAAGGCGAAAGGCGGCGCCGCGCTGCTCGCCAGCGATGGCCACCTCGCGCTGCAGGTGCCTTCGCTGTTTTGGCGCGTTGGCATCGACACGCAGGTGCTCGGCGGCGGACCGACCCATCAGCTTGGTCTGACGTTCGCCGGCCTACCGATGATCGGCGCGGGCACCAACGGGGATGTGGCTTGGAGCAACACGTATCTCTATAGCGACATCACGGACTACTACCGTGAAGAGATCACGCTCGATGCTGCCGGGCGTCCGATATCCACCCGCTTCGGCAAAGACAGCAAGCCGCTGGCCGCGGTGGATGAGGTCTACGAGATCGCCAAAATCGACCTGCTCAAAAGCGCCGGTGGCAAGCAGACCTGGACCCGTTGGGAGCTCTTCGACGGCCGTCGTCTGGTGGGTATCGAGGGACGTCCGGCGACGGAGGACGAGCGCGCTGGCACGACCAAGCTCGGCAAAGGCGAGGCCATCGTCGCGATGCTCGGCACGTTCATCGTACCGAAGGACATGGACAAGGACGGCGTGATTACGGGCATCTCGATGGATCTGAGCACGCTCGACGTCGCGGACACGGCCGGCGCGGTGTGGGGCATGGGACACAGCACCAACGTCAACGCGTTCCGAGCGGAGGGCAAACGTCTCGTGGGCTGGGCGCAGAACATGATGGCCACCGACAAGCAGGGCGACATCCTCTACACCGGCTACAACGCGACGCCGTGCCGGAACTACCTCGAGCGCACCAAAGATGGCCACTTCGCGGCGGACGCGGACCCGCGCCTGCTCATCGACGGCACCAAGTACAAGGGGTTCAACATCCCGGTCGTGGACGGCGTGGTCGACGAGCAGCCCGGCAAGACGGACCCCTACAGCTGCGTGATTCCGTTTGATGACTGGCCCGTCGCGCTCAACCCGACCAACGGCTTCATCGTCAACGCCAACAATGACTTCGGCAACACCAGCATCGACGGCAAGTTGGGCGATGACGTCTGGTATCTCGGCGGGCCGTGGGTGCTCGGCTATCGCGCGCAGGCGATCCACGAGCGGGTCGCGGAGGCCGTGAAGACGGGCACGGCGGACGTCGCCAAAATGAGCGCGATCCAAGGCACAACGGCGTCCCCGCTCGGTGCGCAGTTTGTTCCGGCCCTGCTCGGCGCGCTCGCCAAGGCCAAGCAGGCGAGCGCAGCCACGAACGACGCAGGCAAGCGGCTGCATGCGCTGTACCTCGCCGAGCAAGTCACGATGGACGTGGTGCAGACGCGGCTGGAGGCGTGGCAGAAACGCGGCTATCCGGCGGAGAGCGGTGTGGAGACATTCTACCATGCGCCAACTGCCCAGCAGAAGACGGACAGCGTCGCCACCCTGCTCTTCAACGCCTGGACGACGGAGCTGCTGCACGCCGTGTACGACGACGAAAACGTCCCGTTTGGCGCCATGGTGGCGTTGCGTGGTCTGGGCAACCTGCTCGACGGCCGCGGCGCGAATAACCCGAAAAACCAGGCTAGTTGGAAGAAGGAGACCGAGGAGAGCGTGCTGTTTGATCTCGCCGACACCGTGGTGGTCGAGCGCAGCGATGAGGTGCTGCTGCTCGCGCTGACGCACGCCCTGACGCGACTGCGGAAACAACCCACGGAGCCGGGGCTTGGTGGTTTTGGCACATGGGACGTGACCCAGTGGCGCTGGGGCCTGCGCCACATGCTGCATCTGGACTCCATCCTCGCGACGTTCCTCACCGGCGTGCCGGGGCTGGGCGCGCTGACGCAGATGTTTGCCATCAACACGGACGTCGTGCCGCTGGCCGAGACCATCCCGGTGGGGGATCCACGTCAGACGTTGCCGAGTTTCCCGCGATCTGGGGACTACGGCACGGTCGACGCCGCGCATCCGCACGCGATCCGCTCGGCGAAGTTCCCCGACGACAGCGTGCGCGACTTCCGCTACGACCACGGCCCCATCATGCGGATGGTCATCGCGCTGCATGCGGATGGGCGCGTCGAAGGGGTGAACATCCTGCCCGGAGGCCAGTCCGGTCTGAACGATTCGCCGTTCTTCGCCGACCAAATTCGGCTCTGGCTCGGCAATAAGGCCCAGCCGATGCGCTTCTCGGTGGACGACGTGGTGGCCGGGGCGACCGGCCGCGAGGTGTATGCCCCTGCGCAGTGACAGCGCTCCGTTGCACACCTGATGGCACATCGCTCGAATGAGATTGGCCTCCCCGTCGCGGCCCGTGCTGTGCGGCTCGTCGGGATGCGGCCGCGCCGGCTTGACCGCGCTTCCGTCGCGCCCGCATCCTCGGCGCGGCGCCGTGCGGCCGCCAGGGGAGGCCACGTGCCGACAGACGCTCATCGCGCGCTCGGGCTCGCCGTCCTGTGCACCTGCCTGAGCGTCGCCCTGCCCGCAGCGGGCCGCTCGGAGGCGCGCGACGCTCCCCATGCACACCCCGTCCTACCCCCGACGGCGGCGACCGAAGTAGCGCGACTCCTGGACCTCGACCGCCCGCTGGCGGATGGTCTGCGCCTGCGCGCCGACATCCAGTCCGACCACGTCCTTGTCGCGGCCGGTCCAGCCGACGCCCCCACGCTCGCGGTGACCCTCGTGCACCCAGATCGACGAGGCGCCGGAGAACCACGTGTCGGCGACGTGGCGCTGCGCACCCAGCCCGGCCCGGCGTCCGAGGCGCATGTCGCCGCGCTGGTGGCCCGGATTCGTGCGGCCAAAGGCGTGTTGACGTGGCGGCGACCGGGCGCCGCACAGCGACCCCAGCCGGCTGCATCGGGGCGAGATGACGGCCGCGCGGCCTTGTTGGCGGCGATGGTGCGCGCCTCGTCCTTGCGCGCAGCGGGCGACCCCGCGGGTGCGCAGCGGGCCTTGGCGACGGTGCCAACCCCGACCGATCCGGAGCCGCGACTCGCCTACGCCGTGGCGTGGCTCCGCGCCGGGCAAGCGCGACGCGCCGCCGAAATTGCCGCAGGGTTCAACCATGACGCGCCGGCGTCGGTGCGGGCGGTGGCGACCGCGCTGCTCGGCAAACCCATGCGTCCAGCTGACGCGCTCGCCATGATGGGTACGCAGCTGACGTGTGCCGACGCCGGCGCCGCGGCGCAGTTCCATCTGCTGGGGCACGACGTGGTCGCCGTCGCCGTCGCGGCGGCGGTGCGCCGCGCTGTACCCACGTGCGGCGCAGCGTGGGCGGCGGAGCTGCACGCGCGTGGCGACCTGCGGGCGGACGCCGTGTCCGCCAAGGCCGCAGCGGACGCGCTAGCAATCCTGCCGAGCGACGCGTCCGTACTTGACGCCGCCGCGAGCATGGCGCGTCGACACCACGACATCCCAGCGGCGATCGCGCGCTACGAGCGCCTCGCGCACCTAGCGCCCAAACGACCGGGCACGCTGGGGCACCTGACCAACGCGCTCATGCACAAAGACGCCGACCGCCGCGCCCTGCTCGCCCGCTACGAGGCCCGCGTGGCGGCGGATCCGCGCAATGATGTGGACCGGTTCGTGTTGGCCGTGCTCCTGCACTACGCCGACGACTACGCCCGCTCAAACGCTGAATTCACGGCGCTTGGTGGCCGTCGAGACGCGGAAGACCGGCTACACGTCTACACGGCCATGAACGACTTCAACCTCGGTGATTCGCCCGCCGCCTTGGCCCGCTTGGACCGGCTGGCGGCCACGCCGCGGCCAGATCCAGACGTATTTTACTGCCGAGCCGAGATCGAGCGCGACGCCGATCGACCCAAGGCCATCGCGGATCTGCGCCGGTACCTCGCGAGCAGCTCGGGCAAGGACGCGAGCCACGCCGTGAAAGAGGCGCGAGTGCGACGTATGATCGCGCTCCTGCAGGCCTGCATCGGGGATGGACGGCCCGTGTGTGAGGGGCCCTGGGAGCATCCCCGGGCGCAACGGCGTCTGGCGGCGAGCGAGCGTCTTCGGCGGCGGCTCGTGCTGGGCGGCGGTGGGCTGCTGGTGCTCCTCGCGATCGGGTGGGGCTGGCGCCGACGCCGACGACGCGCGGTGAGCGCGTGACCCTTGCCATCGAACGCCGGCGCCGCTGGATCGCAGCCGCGGTCACGGCGCTAGGGTTGGTGTGGTCACCCGGCATCTGTGACGCGGCGCCGCGAACGCCAGCATCCCGAGAGGCTCCCGCGCTCAGCGCGACGGCGGTAGCTCCCGAGGTGATGGCGTTGCTCAGGGGCCACGGTGGTGCGCCATTCGACCCAGGGGCCGGGTGGACGTGGCTGTCAGCGACCCCAGGTCCCGGCCACGCGCGGCTCGCCTTCGCCCACACAACGGGAGTCCGCCTCCGGGTTCGACTGGAGTCGCCACGGCGCAACAAATCCGCATTTGCCCACAGCCGCAGCTTCGCCATCTCCCACGAAGGCGCCCTGGACCCCAACCCAGCGGCCAACGCGGCGGCCTTGCTGCGACGGGTCGTCGCCGCCGTACAGGCCGCAGATCCAGGCGGAAAGTCGCTCGGATTGACGCCGACCGACCGCCACGACCGTCCGCAGACGCAGGGCCACGACGTCGGCCATCCACTAGCGGGCGGCGCTGGCCGGGAGCCGACGCCGCTCGACCAGGTGCAGCTCGCCGTGGCGGGCACCCTGCTGCTGCTCGCCGCGCTGGCGCTGCTCTCGCTGGCGGTGCCGCTCGTGTTCCGAGACCTCAACGCCCTGCCCGAGCGCGGTTGGCTTCTCGGCGTTCTCATCGCCAGCGCAGCGGCGCGCCTCGTCACGGAGCCACGCCTCGTCACCATGTTCATGGCCTACCGGCAGACCGACACCGCGCTGGCGTTCGACGTCGTGCCCCGTTATGGCGCGGGCGCGCATGTCTTGCACGCTGCGCTGCTCCGCTTGGGACCGGTCGACCATCTCACCGTCATCGCCGGCAACACCGCCTGTGCGCTGCTGACGCTGCCCGTGCTCAGCGCCATCGCCGCACGCCTCCAGCCGCTGCCCTGGGCCGCGACGGCGGCGGCGGTGGCCACCGGGTTGTCACCGTTGCTGATTCGCGACGCCCGCACGGAGAGCAACCTGCTGCCGGTGCAGCTCGCGCTGTGGTCGGGTGGCTACCTGTGGCTGCGGTGGTTGAAGTCCGGGCGCCGTCACGAGGTGATCGGCGCTGCCACGCTGCTGCTGCTGGCGGCGGTGAGCCGCCCAGAGATGGTCGCCGTCGTGCCGCTCGCGATGCTCGCCCTGGCGGTCGCCAGTGGCGGCCAAGCCCGACTGCGCACATCGGGCGCGCTGCTGGCGACGCTCACCGCGGTCGGTGTCGTAGTCGTGGCGCCGCACGTGGTGCACATCATCGGCCAGAGCGGCCAGCTGCACGATGGCCTGCGCCCCTTGCGCTGGATCGCGACGGACATGTTCGCGCGGAACGTGGCCATGCGGCCCCTCTGGTTCCCCGTCGGCGTGACCCTCGTCGCGACGTCTGCGCTGTGGCTGCCAGCCCACGCGCCCCGCCGTGCGGCCCGCGCGCTCTGGGCGTTGGCGCTGCTGTGGGGCGCCACGTACCTCGTCGATTTGCCCGAGATCTCGGTCCCGCGGCTCTACGCCGGCAGCGTGACGACCCTCTCGCTCGCCGCGGCAATCGGGGCGGCCGCCCTGCTGAGCCGCTGGCCGCAGCGACGCCGTAGGGCGGCCGCGTGTCTCTGCGTCCTGTTTGCGGCGAGCGCGGCTGTGACCGTGCACACCGTCTTCCGACCCACCAATCAGGACTTAGAGGAGCGCGTGCTGAGGAAACTCACCAGCCACCTCCCCGCCCACCCCGCCTGTGTGCTGCGACTCGGCGACGCGGATCCGCCAGCGCCGGGTGACGTGCACCGCTACCACCCCGACTACCTGTGGCGCGCCGCCGGCCATCGTGTCTTCGACCTGCGCGACCTGCAATCGGCGCAGGATTCGTGCCGTGAGGTCTACGCCGTTCAAGGGCTGCGGTGTTACGCCAGAAGTCGCCACAGCGCCCAGAAAACCGGGCTCGTCGCGGCGTGTCGCCGTCTGCAGCGCGACGCGAACCTCGTGCCGTTGTGGGGAGAGCGTGTGCCGGTCGGTGAAGAGGACCCGTTTTACTGGTGGCGCGGCCAGCAGACCTTCGATGTCGGGGTGTTTCGGGTCGGGATCGGCGCGCTGTGACACGCTCGCCAGTCTTGTGCCACGCTCCGACCCGCTGCGGCCCCCTCCTGCCGCACCCGGACCCCAGCAGCGAGGCTAACATGCACGCACCGTCCCACTTTGCCTTCGCACAGCCCGCCTGCGCGCCAGCGGCCGCAACGCCCGTCTGGCTGCGTCGCCGCGTGCTCATGTGCTGCCTCGCCGCCCTTGTCGGGACCACCGCGGCGTGCGGCTCCGACGCTGCCAGCGTTGACGCGACGCAGGACGTGAGCACGGACGCCACCACATCAGATGGCGGCAACGACACCACCCCGACTGATGCCGAAGGATCTGATGGCACAGGCGACGCCGTGGATGCTGGCACAGCTCCCGCCCCGCGAACCTGGGTGTTTCGCGCCATCGGCGGGGTGTCCATGGGCGCCGCGAGCGTCAATCTCGCCCTACAACACCCCGACTACTTCGACGCCGCCGGTGGTCTGGGTGGCTACATCGACGTGCGCTACATGGTCGCCGCGGGCCTGCGCCTCCAGCTCGCCGGCTTCTGCAGCTTGAAGAGCCTGCAGCAAGCGATGACAGACGGCATCGACCTCAATGACGCGACCAAGGCGCCCCTCTGCGGCCCGGCGACGCCGCTGTACGAGCTGGAGTTCGCTCAGGACTTCAACCACCTGCACTTCGACGACAACGGCGCGACGTTCGACCGCCGCTTCTACCGGCGAGTGTTCCAGAACCTGACCATGGCGTTTGGCAACTTCACGACCGGCGAAAACCCCGACAGCGCCTACCTCCCCGCCGGTGTCGACGCCGCGGATCACTACGCGCGCAGCCCTTCGGCGCGATGCGCTGCGGCCCTGCCCGTTCCGGCCACGCAGGCCTACAACGCCGAGTACAATCCAATGGGCACGTACGCGGTCATCCCGTTCTGCGACCAAGATCGTTCCAGTGACAAGACCTTCCCCGAGTCGCAATTCGATCCCAACACCAAGTCGAACCAACCGTGGGACATCTTGCTGGCGGTCGATCTGAACGGTAACGGCAAGCGCGACATCGCCGAGCCCGTCTTCTTGAACGCCCGCGAGCGGTTCGAAGATGTCGGGGTCGACGGCTGCCCGAGCGTCCGTGAAGACGGCCAGGGTGGCTGTTTGGCGAAGGGCGCCCCCGCGGCCAAGGGCGATCCAAACGGCGATGACTTCCACTGGTGGGACAACGCGGGCGGGACGGAAGGCAACGACTGGCACGACGTCGACGCGACCGACCCGTCCATCGCTGAGCCTTACGATGACTTCGGCCTCGACGGAGTGGCCGGCACCAAGGACGAAGGCGAGGCAGACGGCGTGTATAGCGTCTCTAAGGCGTTTCAGCGCGCGCGTGACGTCAGCGCGGCGACCGCCATCGCCCTGCTCAAGGCCGACAAGTTGAAGGACCTCGACCTGTTTCTCGACTCAGGGATCCGCGACGGACTGCACGCTGGGGTCTCCACTCGCCGCGTCGTCGCGGCCCTCAAGGCGCGCGGCGAAGATGTTCGCTTCTACAAGGATCACGCCGGAAAACCGGGCTCCTTGCTGCCGAGCCTGCAGAACGCGGAGATCCTCGACAAGGGCTTCACGGCGGACTACTCCACAGCCACGCTCGGTAAACACATCTACGTCGAGTATGGCAAAACCAACCCAAGCCCGGCGGATCTCAAGGCTGGTGACGGCAAACACGTCGGCACGACGCAGCAGGCCTTACATCGCATCATGACGTTCATGGCGTGGGCGATCACCCGCTTCCCGGATCCAGACTCAGCGCCGACGCCCAGCGCGTCCCTCGGCATCTCCGATAGCCGCCACATCTACTCGCCAGCGCTGAAGGCGCGCCGCAATTTTGTCGTCGCGCTGCCGCCCGGCTATGACGACCCCGCCAACAAGGACCGCCGCTACCCGGTCCTGCATTTCCTCCACGGCCTCGGGATGAGCGTGACCGATCTCGCGCCGGCGGGGCTGATCCTCACCAGCAAGATGGCGGACGGCGACATGCCGAAAGCCATCGTCGTGTTCGCCAACGGCGAGTGCTGTGAGGTCCACAAGAAGACCGGCGCGCACCACTGCGCCTGCGTCGAGGACCCAGCCAAGAAGGGGTTTCTGCGCTGCATCGAGCCGACCTGCACGGGCGACGAGCCGTCCTGCAAGATCCTCAGCGTCAACAAGTCGGACCTGGATCCCGAGTGCCACTCCGGCAGCTTGTTTTACAACATGCACTCTGACAAATGGGGCAAATCGCGCGATGACATGCGCTACGCCGACTCTGTCATGGACGTGGTCAAGGCCGTCGATGGCCTCTACCGGACACGGGCACCGAAGCTGGTGAAGTGAGCGAGCGAGTCGCGGCGACGGTCCAAGCCGAGGCAGCGATCCGATCGCCGTCGGCTAGGGATCACACGTGACCAAGCCCTGTAGCTCCGAGCCGCGATTGTAGATCTCAACGTAGGGTTCCTTGCCGGTGCCGTTGAGCATGTCGACCAGCTGCTGCTTGATGTCGGCCATGGTCTCCTTGTTTCGATCCGGCGCGGTCGGCGAATCCGAGACACAGATGAACTTCGGCGTCCCGCACGCGTCGAGCGGCTCGCAGAACGCGTTGCGGGCCAGCCCGCCCAGGGCGACGTCGCCGTAAAACACCTTGCCGTCGATGAGGACGAGGCGCACATCCGGCGCGCGACTGTCGATCACGTTGAGATACGGATCGGTCGAGCGGCGCGCAAAGACCGCAATATCAGCCCGTTCGCCCACCACCAGCTGACCGATCTTGCCGTTCAGCCCAACGACCGTCGCGCCGTCTTCCGTCGCCATCTGCCAGAGCTTCTTGTTGGTGAGCTTCGTCACCTTCTCCTTTTTCCCGAACGCCTGACAGACGCGGAGCTCGCTCAGCATCTCGTCCTCGCCGGAGACCGTCCAATCCGGGCCGATCCCGGTGAGGATGTTCATGTCGAGCAGCTTCGCGATGGGGGCCGTGCTGCCCACGCCGTAGCCGTACAGCGCGAAATTGCTCGAGGGTGACCACACCACCATGGCGTTCTCGGCCTTGACCTCCTGCAGCTGCTTATCGGTCAAGATCACGGAATGAATCAGCACCGCCGTCCCGTAGGCCAGCAAAGACGTGCCGTTGTGGCGATTCGCACGCGGATCACGGCCAGCGAACGAGTCGAACTCCTCTTCGAGATGATCGCCCGACACGCCCTCGCACATGTGCACGTTGTAGCGCGTGGTCGGCTCCTTCGTCGCAGTGAAGCTGTCGACCAAGCTCTTGGCCTGCGCGTCTGTGATCTCACGTGGCGAGGAGATGGAGCCGCGCGCGTGGTCGTAGCCCAGGCCGTGGTAGCGATTGGCGTTGCGTACCCAACCATCGATGCACGAGCTCGCGGCGGAGGGCTGGCCTTGCATGGTGGTGGTGCCGTGAACCAGAGAGCGCAGCTCGGCCCACTTGCTGCCTGGGCAGAAGTGCGTGCTCTTACTACGGTGCTTCGAGTACGGCAGGATATGCTTCTCGTAGGCCGGATCGTCGGACCATTCGTAGCGGTTGTTGAAGACCTTGGCTGGCTTCGGAACCCACTCTCCGAGGAAATTGTAAGACATGTGATTATGGCAATCGATGAGGCCCGGCGAGATGGTGCCGTTGGTCTGCACGACGGTCGCGGTCGCGGCGCCGGTCGCTTTGCTGCAATCCGCTGCGACACAGGCGATCTTGTTGCCGATGACGAGGACCTCGCCCGGATCGAGCACGGCGTCGGGCGTCAGCACCACGCCGCGCAGGAGCAGGTTCTCCGCGCCTTGGTTGACGATGGCCGCGGGCGGGCTGGCGGTGGTGCCGAGTTTGGAGGGCGGACCGGCATCGAATCCGGTGTCATCGACGGCGCCTGCGTCGACACCGGTCGCATCTCCGCCCGACGCGTCGCCTGCGCCAGCGGCGTCTGCGTTCGCGCTCTCGGACGAGCAGCCAGCGCCGAGGATCGCCATGAGCGCGATGCCCCACACGATCGCAAACGGCGGCCTAGCTGGCGCACGAGGAGTGGCGTGGTTCACGGTGACATCCTGGTTGGGGTGGTGGCCCTGGCAGGCTCAGTGTGTGCGCCCCCGGCATTCATGGCAAAGGCAATCCTGCGAGGACCAACGAACTCGCGCGCTTCCCCCGACGAAACAGCCCAATTCTCGGCCTCGATCATCGTTTCGTCCATGACGGTAGACCAGGCAGTCTCGCGAACACCCGTCTTTGACGCAGGCGAAGGTGGGTGGCGTTATTGGAGGGTGAGAGGACGCACAATGAGAGACCTCAAAATGAGAGGCCGCAGGGTGAGACGGTGCAGGGCGAGAGGGTGCAGGGCGAGACGACGACGGGTTGA
>ERZ889078.2241-NODE-2241-length-13979-cov-11.646797_pt1 | contig 13979 bp, 16 predicted proteins | sample MGYA00521266_ERZ889078 | MGnify/ENA primary metagenome ERZ889078 (study PRJEB32303, sample SAMEA104408618) | aquatic metagenome | biome: Brackish water; feature: Pelagic; material: water | place: Baltic Sea | collected 2014-06-16T06:34:00 | depth 76,534 m ...
AAATCTGACTAGATTCAATGCATGTCAAAAACAGATTACATTGGGTTTAACCGTGTTCAGCGTTTCTTGTTGACCATGGCTGCTTTTGTGGTGGTTATCGCCGGCATGCGGGCCTCACAGGATATTTTGATTCCCTTTCTGCTCTCCCTGTTTATCGCAATCATTGTAACCCCGCTCTTGAATTGGCTCCGCAGTAAGGGTCTTCCTACCTGGGTTGCCATATTAATAATTATTCTGGTTATCCTGATTGCTGGATTTCTCGTCGCCGTGCTGATTGGAACCTCGTTAACGGATTTTTCCAATTCTCTGCCTTCCTATCAAAAAGGACTCACCAAAAAGACCGTTGAGTTGTTGAGCTTTTTTGAAGAAAAGGGTGTTAAAATCGTTGACCAAACTTTTATGGAGTTTATCGATCCCGGTGCTGCCATGCGGATGACCTCCAAGCTTTTGACCGGCATGGGAAATCTCCTGGGTGACACATTTCTGATTCTTCTTGTGGTCATTTTTATGCTTCTCGAAGCAGCCACGTTCGATGGGAAAATGAACAGGGCTATTGCTCCAGGCTCAGCCCAAATGGATCGTTATAACGCTTTTCTCGAAAATATTAATCGCTACATGGTTATCAAGACCTGGACCAGCCTGGGTACCGGCGCAATAGCAACCATCTGGCTTACGATCTGGGGGGTTGACTACGCCCTGCTCTGGGGTCTGCTCACCTTCATGTTCAATTACATACCAAATATCGGATCCATTATGGCGGCCGTTCCGCCTGTCTTGCTGGCTCTGGTCATGTTGGGTCCCTGGACTGCCTTTGCTGTAGCCCTTGGGTATCTGGCAATAAACATGGGTATTGGTAGCTTTCTGGAACCGCGTCTTATGGGTAGGGGTTTAGGGCTTTCTACCCTGGTTGTTTTTCTTTCTCTGTTATTCTGGGGTTGGGTCCTGGGACCTGTGGGGATGATCTTATCAGTGCCCTTGACCATGACGATGAAAATTGGTCTCTCCAGTTTTGATGAAACCCAGTGGCTCTCTGCGCTTCTGGACGGTGCTTCCAGTATAAAAACACCGTAAATCTCCCTTCACCTCTTTTTAAGTATTACTCCATAGACTTGAGTAACATCGAGGGGACCTCTACCCTCTCTTCTTTTTTCGTGTTTTCAGTCTTGGCTTTTTACGGATCGAATTTGCTCTTTTTCCTGCCTGAAGCTTGTGTTGGGTAAAATCAACGGGCTGAGGATGGTGAAAAAAAGCGCCGCTGCTCCATATTAATAATATTCCTAATCGTAGATTTGTTTGAGAACTTTCAGGGATTTCATGCCACGTGATGATTCCACATGATGAAAGGTAAAGCGCCATAAAAAGTCCCAAAGTGTCCGTCTTTCCCGGGAATTCAGGCTGGTCTTCTCAATTTCAGCCCATGGTTTGTCCAGAATATTCTGGATTGCCAACAAAACGCGATCGGAAACAAAGATTGAGTCCTGATCGGGTTGATGACACTTTACACACTCCAGGTGAGCGCTGCCAATGCCTAAAGACCCTCCATTCTTAAGGGGGTCTCTGCAAATGGAACAGTGGGCCACGTGGGGACGAAAACCGAGTTCCCTAAGCAGGTGGGCGTGAAAAAACCAATAGGCTTCTGCCGAGGTTATTTCCTTGTTGCTAAGCCGCTCCAGGGTATCAAGGAGTAATTGAAACAGTTTGGGATGACTTTCCTCATCTTCCACAGATCTGTCGACGAGTTCTACAACCACCTGAGCGAGCGTCAGACGGTCAAAATCTGCCTCCAAACCAAAAAACCCGTTTACCAGCTCGCCAGACTTGAACATTTGCAGTCCCGCGTTTGCCTTAAAATAATAAATAACCTGTATGTGACGGGTTGGTTGAAAAAGCCCCATGGATTTGCTTCTGGGTGAGCGAACACCTTTGGCAATGAGCTTCAAGCGACCGAATTCCTTTGAGTAGAGGGTAATAATTTTGCTGGTATCGCCGTGATTCAGGGTCTTAAGAACGACGGCTTCGGCTTTTTCTATCATGCGACACCAGGATAGAGTGCATCGACTTCAGAGTGCTTTTCGGCTGCCTCGGGAGTTTTCTTATTGATCAATGCGGTCATGGGTAGGCTGGAATTCTTATTCCTTCAGAGATTCATCTCAAGGTTGTTTATAGCCTGAATTGCTTCCAGGCCCAGAACTCGGATATCACTCTCAATTTCTTTGCCCTCCAGGTCTTCAGCACTAAACCAGCGAAGCTCTAGCGACTCTCCCTCATCAGGGGTTGCGTCAAAGGTATCAGCTGCTGCAAAGTAGATCATGTCGATGTGTTTGTGGTATGGATTGATATTTTCCAGGAGCAAATGTCGTGGCCTCGGTAACTCAATGGCGTTTTCTGATTGAATGGTCGGCATGTCATGGACAAGATTAACATCAAGCCCTGTCTCTTCCCTGACTTCGCGAAGTGCTGCAACATGGGGCAGCTCATCCCTGTCAATATGTCCTCCTGGAGGAAGCCACATTTTTAGGCTACGATGCAGGTGGAGTAAGGTTTTGCTCTGATGAACAATAAAAGTCGTTGCCGTAAAATGAAGCGTTATTTCCACGAAGCCTCCGCTATTCTGGTTTGTTTTATGGCATTAAAATGAGCATATGCAACTGCGATTACAAGACTCTTCCTTGATTTCTGCTAAAGCACCTGACTTTAACGTCCGGTTCGGTTGGTGAAAAACCTGTGTTCTGTATCATTTTCATGCCGCGTGACATACCTCATGACCGAAAGTCCCACATTCTTCTATTTTGGAATTAGCATAAGTGGGACTTACTTTTGACGCTAATTTATAGGGGCTCGCTTAGATTTTGATGGTCAACAAATTATCCGTTATTAATGCACTTGCTATCCGGGGCATCCTATTGATGCTCCTGCCCTTGATTCCTATCCAGGCACAGCGTATCCATATCAATCCGGACACGCGCATGAAGGCCGTCTTTCTGATCAATTTTACCCAATACATAAGCTGGACAACTTTAGATACGACTGAAGTTTTCACGATTGGTGTTTATGGCCTGGACGACATCCTGCTACCCTTAAGCCAAATGTCTCGCGAGCGAGCCTCTCAAGGGCAAACCATAAATATTGAACGTGTTTCAACGCTTGAAGAAATCGAGGATTGTGAGATTCTATTTGTGCCAATTGAGCAGGCTGCGGAGTTTCATCTCATGCGTCCTGATATTCCGCCTGAAAACATTCTTGTGGTGGGTGAATCGCTTGGATTTGCCACCAGCGATGGAGCCATTAACTTCATAAAGCGTAACGGTAAAATTAAACTTGAAATTAATCGTTCCGCTCTAACCGAAGCAAAATTGATTGCCAGCTCACATTTATTGAAACTTGCTATTCTTGTTGGTGAAGAGGATTCGCTATACCATGATTAAATATCGTGATCTCTCTATAAAGCTGAAACTCATTTCCATTCAGCTTTTCACAACCTTGTTTATCCTGGTCTTTTTTGTGGGTATCTATCTGTATAGCCAGTACCGGGAATTTGAAACCGTTGCTTTTAATCGAATGTCAACCCTGTCTGAGATCTTAGGGTCGAACAGTATTTCAGCTCTGTTGTTTTTTGATAACGACGCCGCTGAAGATGTTTTAAAGTCCTTAAAAACCCAGCCCGACATTTTGAACGCGGCAGTGTATGACCATGGTGGGTTGATCTTTGCAAGCTATAGCCTCCCAAGTGCCAAGGGGTTTAGCTTTAACAACCCCGTCCACGAAGGCCGGGCTGTCACAAGCAGCCATTTTGTCCTGACAGAAAGAATTGTTTTCGACAATCTAAAGGTGGGCTGGATAGCCCTCCGGCTGGATACCAAAAACCGAAAAGCAGCTTTGATCGAGGCCTTGTGGCAATCTTTTCTGCTCTTTATCGCTGGACTGATTTTGGCTGCCCTGCTTTCTGTGAGAGCCCAAAAACCTATCTCTGATGCCATTCTCTCCCTGTCTGAAATTGCCAAGCGAGTGCGTGACTCCGGTGATTATGCATTGCGGCTCAAGGCAACTTCTCAAGATGAGCTGGGGCTTTTGGTTGACACTTTTAATGACATGTTAGAAAAAATATGGCATCACGAGAAGCATCTGGAAGAGCTTGTTTCGGAGCGAACCCTTGAACTTGAAGAAGCCAAAACAAGAGCGGAAGAGTCTGATCATTTAAAGTCAGCTTTTTTAGCCTCAATGTCCCATGAGTTACGCACACCCTTGAATTCCATTATAGGCTTCACCGGGATTCTTCTCCAGGGTATGGCCGGTCCATTGACAGACGAACAGAAAAAACAGCTCGGCATGGTCAAGGGCAGTGCTTCGCATTTACTTGAATTAATAAATGACGTCTTGGATATTTCAAAAATTGAAGCCGGTCATATTGATGTACATGGAGAAGCCTTTAAGGTAGATCTTTTGGTGGTAATGGCTGTTAGCTCTTTGCGTCCTTTCGCCGAGAAGAAAGGTCTGGTCTTTAACCACACCATCGAGCCCAACCTGCCTCCGCTTCATAGTGATAAACGACGGCTTGAACAGGTTCTACTCAACCTGTTAAACAACGCCATCAAGTTTACCAGCGAGGGCTCTGTTCAGGTGAATTGCTATCGCCGGGATGACTCCCTGGTAATTGACGTAATTGATACTGGTATCGGGATTAATGAAAAAGACATCACAACAATTTTTGAAACTTTCAGACAAATAGATACCGGGCTAGATCGCGTCAAAGAGGGGTCGGGGTTGGGTCTGGCTATCAGTAAAAAACTATCCGAATTATTGGGGGGCACGCTGAACGTGAAAAGCAAACCTGGCGACGGGAGCACTTTTTCCGTTGTCTTGCCCTTAAATTTGGAGTCTGAGACAAATGAAGATTAGTACTCTCGTCATTGAAGACAATGAAAACAACATGTATCTGACAACCTTTTTGCTTGAAAACAGCGGACACCAGGTGCACCAGGCCTACGATGGGACAGACGGTGTAAAAATGGCCAAAGAATTATTGCCAGACCTGATCCTGCTTGATATCCAGCTACCAAAAATGAACGGCTATGACGTTGCCAAAGCCTTACGTCAAGATCCTGCCCTTGCCACCACACCTATCGTTGCCATCACCTCGTATGCCATGCCTGGAGATCGGGAAAAAGCCCTTGATTCAGGTTGTAATGGCTATATAAAAAAGCCTATCAATCCCGATACCTTTCTGGCTGAAATTGAATCCTATTTAACCATGGTTAAAGATTAAAAGGATACTACTGGTTGATGATAAGCCTCAAAACATATCCATGTTGGAGGCTCTGTTAACCGGAAACGGCTTTGTTGTGGACCAAGCCCTTAATGGCGAAGAGGCTCTCGTAAGAGCACGTCAAAATAAACCCGACATGATCATTTCTGACATTCTCATGCCTGTCATGGACGGCTTTGCACTTTGTCGCAATGTAAAAATGGATGACACTTTAAAAGATGTTGGCTTTGTTTTTTATACCGCCTCCTACCTGGATAAGCGCGATCGCGATCTGTCATTAAATCTTGGTGTTGATCGTTACCTCACAAAACCACAAGAAACAGAAAAGTTGCTAGAAATTTTTAATGAGGTGCTTGACGAGAGTTCCGTCAGAGAGCAATCATCGCGTTCTGTGGTTAAACTGCCTGAAGATATCTATTTGAAAGAACACAACGAATCTCTTGTAAGAATGCTTGAGAAAAAACTGGAGCAGCTGGCTATATCAAAGCGCATCCTTGAGCAAGAAATTGTGGTTCGACGAGACGTTGAAATGAAGCTCCAAGCCTCACTCTTTGAAAAAGAAGTTCTGCTTAAAGAAGTTTATCATCGCACAAAAAACAATATGCAGGTCATTGTTGGACTTTTTGATCTTCAACAGAGAAAAGCAGGATCATCTTCTTTGAATACCGTATTCAAAGAAATGAGTGACCGCATTTATAGCATGTCAATGGTCCATGATTTACTTTATCGGTCAAAAAACTTTTCCGAGATAAATCTCAACAGCTATTTATTGAATCTATCAAACCGTCTTATTGCAGTCTATGAGAGTCCTGAAGTAGATGTGGAGTTGGTGTTGGACTCTGATTCCATTCCAATAAACATCCAGTTTGCAACACCCCTCGGACTGGTAATCACAGAAATTTTAAGTAACTCTCTAAAATACGCCTTTGTCGGTCGCTCTCAGGGCAAAATTACTATCACAGCTCGCTTTAAAGCTGAAATTGGACTTCTGCTGACAATTGGTGATGATGGTGTCGGTGTTGGCAAGGATTTCGACACGCAGAGCGAAGGCACTTTAGGTTTATACATTATCCGAACCCTGGTTGAGAATCAACTTTATGGGGGGCTTTCAACAACGTATGAAAAGGGCTTGACCTATTCTATCGTTTTTCCAGATTTACTCCTGGATATTAAAACACACTAAACCCTTCCCTTCCTTTTAACTAAATCCCTCAAGGACTAATTTTTTCAAGAAACGGCTCATTTCTGCAGGTTTCAGACCCTGATGCCCTGGGTTTTTGCTAACCAGAAAATGAGAAAGCTATAAAAAACTGATAACCTTGGGTAGCATCAATGGGGAAAAATCAAAGCTGAGCCATAAACAGGTTAACCGAATATTTAACGTCAGCCAAGGGGTGTCACTCAGACATTTTTTTGCGGAACATTCAACACCGGCGAACCAGTTCAAAAAATAATTGAATTTCCGCACTGGTCTCACGAAGCTGGCAGCTGTGCGCAGTTACTATGATCAACTGCAACTGATAATGATTTCTAACCGTTGAGCAGCATGCTTCCCCGACACACTTTTACTCCTTGTGATGCATTTTCTGATTATTTTCAGCTTCAGAGTCAAACTGAAAAAGAACTGGAGAAAAGCTGCCAGCATTTGCACATATCGGGGTTGGTCTTGCCGCCAAAAGAGTCGCTCCATCCATTAAAGTGGGTTGGCTCATTCTGGCTGCAGAGTTTATCGAAGTCATCTTTATGCTACTCTGGGCTGCTGGAATTGAAACCATACCCACCCATGAAACAGCATCCTATTCTCCCTGGTCCCACAGCGTTATCATGGGTGTCTTCTGGGCGCTATTGGCCACATCTTTTGTTTTCTGGATAAGCAAAAATTCCAGAGCTGCATTACTTATGGGTCTGTTGGTTTTCAGTCATACGCTTCTGGATATTATTGCCTCACCCAAAACAGCCTTTTATGCCGCCGACACGGGTATGCCTCTTTTTTTCGATTCATCCCTAACTGTTGGGCTCGGTTTGTGGCGTTATAAAACGCTAGCGTATGTTGGTGAATACGGTTTTGTCCTGGCCGGCTTGTTGATCTACCTGGTTGAACGCCGAAAAATAAAACGGGAACTGCCGGTTTAATGATATACCGGGAGCTGGACCCTTCAGAAGCTGGCTTTTTAAAAGAAATGCTCTATGTTTCTCTTTTTGTTCCCGGGGAAAAAGTCCCCTGTCCGCGATCCGTTCTGGAACGACCGGAACTTTCCAAGTATTATCTCAAGAGGGGATCAATCCCTCATGATTTTGCTGTTGTTGCTGAAACAGACGGTCTTTTGGTCGGTGCTGTCTGGGGGAGAGCACACCTGCCTCCCCACGCGGGCTACGGTTTTGTTGGTATTGATATCCCGGAGATTGGAATGGCCGTGAATGCTGAGTTTCGCAATCAGGGCGTGGGCGCTGGATTGATGAGACGGATAACGAAACACTACCAGGAGCAGGGACTTCAATCCATCTCCCTAAATGTGGATAAACGAAACCCTGCAAACCATCTTTATGATCGCTTAAACTTTCAAGTGGTGAAAGAAAATACCCATGCTTTTATCATGCAGAAGCTGCTCAACCCCTGACTGTGAAATGGTTGGCTTGTCAGAAATCCAATCGGTTGGCTGCCATACTGACAAACAACACGGGGAGATAAATCAACATATAGCGGAAAAATTGCTTGGCGCTGTGTAATTCGCGCTGGTTATAAAATCGTGTTACCATAACGATTGCCCCCATGGTTAAAAGGGTAGCTATGGAGAGATAAATTCCTCCTGAAACACCAAACATGAACGGTACAAAGATCAAGGGGATATTGATCAGAGTATACCAGACGCTTTGGCGGAATGAGACTGCTTCACCGGCGACGAAGGGCAGTTGCTTACCGCCTGCAGCGAGATATTGATCTTTGTAGCGAAAACAAATCACAAAGGTGTGGGGGATCTGCCACAGGAAAATCATCAGGGACATCCACATTATCATCAAATCCAGACCCTGGGTTACTGAATACCAGCCGATAAAGGGCAAGAGGGCACCGGGAAGTGAGCCAATCAAGGTGCTTATACTTGATCTCGATTTTAAGGGAGTGTAGCTCCATACATACAGGCCTCCACATAAAAAGGTCGCCATTGCCGTAGCTGCATTGATGAGAAAATATTGCAGGGCCAATCCCAGGACAAAAGCACCCAAACCAGCGATGAGGGCAGTACGGGGGGCAATTTTTCCAGCAGGAATCGGTCGGTCTTGTGTTCGCGCCATTTTTGCATCACCGTGCCGCTCATAGTATTGATTCAAGGCGAAGGTGGCAGCGTTAGCCAGACCTGTGGTGAAGACGAGAATGGTCAGGGGGAACCATTCAAAGGAGAGACCAGTTTCATTCAGGGCAAACATGTGTGCGAAGACCACCATGAGCATTATCATGGGAATGGGCTTAAGACGGAAGAGCTGGATGTAGGCTTTTAGCATTATATCGCGAAGCCCTGATTAATGGTCATTCTGAGCACCTCAACTTCGATCAGCACAGGCTCTGCGAAGAATCTCGACCCAAAACAGGAGTCTCTTCGTTTCTCACAGAGTGACCCAGGCCGCCTCGACCTTCGACCAAGTTACGCGTCCCTTCGACAGGCTCAGTCAGACGCTCCTGTTTGTTGCGTTGGCTCGAGCTCAGGGTGACGTAAACAGGCATTATTCTGACAATTCCTTGATGTGCTCGATAATAGCCATGATTTCCTCTGCGGTCAGCGGCAAGGGCGGCATGAGGGGTTGATACCCCTTGACGATATCTCTGGCTGGCTCAAGCATGGATTGTTTCAGATAGGCTTCATCAACAACAATTTCACGCTCTTCACCATTGGTGACGACGATCTCTGTTTTTCCAAAAAGACCTTTAAAAGAAGGACCTACCAGTTTCGTTCCGTCGCTACTGTGACAGGCAAAACAACCCTTGGAGGTAATCAACGCCTTGCCGGGGTTTTTCGCCAGAAGCATGTCTTGCTCTGCGGACTGTTCATCCAGCCAGGCTTGATAATCTGGTTTTGTGAGCACGTGAACTTTTGTGATCATTTGGGAGTGGTTCAAACCACAATATTCAGCACAGAATAGATCAAAATCGCCAATCCGACTGGCTTCAAACCAGGTGTAATTGTCTTTTGCTCCTTCAGCTTTTGGCACGACATCCATTTTTACTCTGAAGGCTGGGACATAAAAGGAGTGGATCACATCGGCCGAGTGGAGGGGCAAATATATGGGCGTGTCTGCTGGAACTGTCAATCCGTCGGCTGTATTTTGCTCCAATCCATTGGGATAAGTAAATTTCCACCACCACATGCCAGCATCGACCCTGATTTCCATGGCGTTTTCGGGAACATTTCTCATCTTGAGAAAGCCCTTGGCACCAAAATAGAAAATGAACATCACCAGGATGGTGGGAATAATGGTCCAGACAATTTCAAGACCCGTGTGGCCTTCAAGATTTGAAGGTGTGGGGTTGTTTTTACGACTGTATTTGACAATGCTGAATATCATAAATCCCGTGATGCCAACGAGACATAAAATCGAGATGATAAAGATAAAATAGAAGCTGAAGTCTACATCTTGACTAAAAACGGAGGCTGGGTTGTAGTTTACGTTCATGCTAGCACTCTAAAGGAATAGTCTGAAAAAGTGAGGACAAAAATGGCCAGCAGGGTGAAAAAGGCGACACCGAGAAAGAGCTTAAAGATCAAGGGTTCGTGATTCAAGTGCATAAAGAAATATAACACCAGACCAGCTTTCATAGATGCAACCGCCATTGCAATTAACAGGGATGTCGTATTTCCTACATCAAGCCCGGACAAAAGCACTGTGGATATGGTGAGCAGGATGAGCGCTGCAAAAACGATAATCGGTAAACGAGGACTCTGGGTTTGTTCGTGAGTATTCATGATAAATCCCCCTATGCGACCAGGTAATAAAGTGGAAATAGAAAAATCCAGATCACATCAACGAGGTGCCAGTAAAGCCCACAGCGTTCTAGAACCCCATGGTTTTCCGGATTAATCGATCCCTTGGAAATCCAAAAATAGACAATGAGCATCCAGGTAGCGCCAATGATGATATGCAGGGCGTGGGTCCCCGTCATGACAAAATACAAACCAAAGAACAGGACCTGTCCAACGGGGAGCATTTCTTCTCCAGGTGTTAAAAGCGGTGAACCCTGTCCGGCAGCAATCCCCTTTGCTGTTTGGAGAAAGATGTGATGGTCAAACTTGGCGCCCCATTCGAAACCCTTGATAATCAAAAAGGTCACTCCCAGCGTAACGGTAGCAAGCAATAAAATCTTAGCCAGTTTTACCGACCCCTTTTTCAGGGCATCCAAAGAAAGCACCATGGTCAGACTGCTGGTTAAAAGAATGACGGTATTAACCGCTCCAATGGTGGTATTCAAGTTTTCAGCTGCCAGCTTAAAATCCTCAAGATGGGAGGAGCGGTAAACAGCGTAAACCAGAAAGAATGCTGCAAACAGAAACAGTTCGGTGTAAAGAAAAAGCCAGAACCCTAACCGGGTTCCAACCTCATCATGATGATGCTCCACGGCAAGGACTTGATCAGTCATGGGACGCTCCTAGAGATGTGCCAGCCTTCACTTCTGCGCGAAAGGCTTCATAGTCATAGGGGTCGCGGGTAATTACTGGCTCTACTTCAAAATTAAAGAGGGTCGGGGGCGTCGCTGTTTGCCATTCAATGGTTGATGAGTTCCAAGGGTTTGGATCTGATGTCCGCTTTCCCTTCAACAGCGCGTGAATCCAGACAGCCAAAACAATGATGACACCCGTCACCAGGATCCATGACCCAATGGTTGATGCCAATTGCAGCTTGTTAAAGATGGGAATGTCGGGATAGGTTTGATAGCGTCTGGGCATTCCATAATAGCCCAGCAAGAGCATTGGAAAATAGAGGGCATTAAAACCAATAAACATAAATCCGAAACCAGCTTTCGCCCACTTCATGGAGTACATTTTGCCAAACATTTTTGAAAAGTAATGGAAGACACCACCGATCAAGCCAAAGGCGGCACCGCCAAACATGGTATAATGAAAGTGGGCTACAACAAAATCAGTATCGTGAAGATGGATATCGGTGGATAGCGATCCCAGGAACATGCCTGTTAAACCACCAATACTGAAATTAAAAATAAAGGCCAGGGCAAACAGCATGGCTGGTGTCAAGGTAATTGAGCCCTTATACAGCGTCGCTGTCCAGTTGAAGACCTTGATTGCCGTCGGAATGGCTACAAAAAAGGTTAGAAAAGAGAACAGGAGGGCGGCAAAGTCAGACATTCCAGTGGTAAACATATGGTGTGCCCAAAGCAGATAACCAACACCGGCAATACTGCAGGAGGCGATGGCAATACTCTTATAACCAAAGATGGGTTTCTGGCTATTGGTGGGAATGATCTCACTCACAAGACCCATTGAGGGTAGAATCATTATGTAAACGGCAGGGTGAGAGTAAATCCAAAAGAGGTGCTGAAATAGAATCGGGTCTCCTCCTTTTGCGGGATTGAAAAAACCCACCGGCATAATGCGCTCGATGACAATCATCAGCAGGGTAATTCCGACCACGGGGGTGGCTAAAACCTGTAACCAGGATGTGGCATAAATAGACCAGGTGAACAATGGCATTTTGAAATATCCCATGCCTTTGGCGCGCATCCGATGAACGGTAACAATAAAGTTGATCCCTGTAAGAATGGTTCCCCATCCCAGAATAAATGCCGCGGTGAGCATCCAGGATACTGAATCAAAGGCAATTCCCAAGACTGAAATCGTTCTGGTGTTGATTGAGTAGGGTGGCGTGAAAGTCCAGCCTGTATCGGCTCCCCCCAGGAGGACGCCAGTTACTGCCATGGTTGCCCCGAACAAATAGAGCCAAAAGGAAAGCAGGTTAACCCTTGGAAAAGCCACATCTTTGGCGCCAATCTGCAACGGTAAAAAGAAATTGCCCAGAATCGCCGGAGCTCCCGGTACAATAAATAGAAAAATCATAATAATGGCATGGAGCGTGAAATAGCTGCCATACATCTCTACAGGAATGATTTCCCAGCCTGAACTCGCCGGAAACATTTTTTGTAGCTTCATTACAAAACCAAGACAGACTGCCACAAAGAAGAACGTGAACATGGCCATGGCGTACATAATGCCAATGCGTTTGTGGTCAGTGGACATAAACCAGCTCATAAAACCCTTGGTCCATTTCGGGTTGGTGTGGCTGTTTAAATAGCTTTGACTCGCGGCCTTATCCATGCTTATGCGTCCTTTGCTTCAAGTTCTGGAGCTGTTTTTTTTCGGTGGAGCAGGGTTGTGAGAACCACAACGGTGAACAAGATGGAGAACAGGATAATCACCCCGGCAACTTTTAGAAAGTTGAAGTAATAACCGCGACCCTCAGGTTCTTCGGCAAAACAGAATTGTACAATTTTTTTTATTGTTGGCGCCCATCGGCCCTCCATGGCATTGGTCACAGAGACCATGATCTCTACAGGGAGAAAGGACAAGCCGCGGATATAACGAGAGATGATCCCGCTGGGAGAAATAATAATAAGAGAGGAAGCATGCATAAAGCCATCAGCCTGATCTGGCGAATAATGAAAACCAACTGATTCCGTTAATTGACGAATGGAACTGGAATCGCCTGTTAAAAACCTGAACGACGATTCTGGCAGCTCTTTTTTGCCCTCAAAGAGTTTGAAGTAGGACTGTTTTTTCAGTGTTGCGATTTCAGAGCCCTCTTTGGGGTCAAAACTCACAGCAATCACGTTGTATTTGTCTCCTGGAAGAAAGCCTGAAGGCGATTGATTGATGACATCAACAATGGCATTCAAAAAAGGATTACAGATGGAAGTACAATTATAATAAACCAACGCCAGAATGATGGGGCGGCCTTCGCTGGCTTCTGCCAGGGTAATGGGTTGGCCTGATTCATCCATGAAGCTCAAGTCTAGAGAAATTGACTTTCCCAGAAAGCTGTCGTCGATCCCGATTTCCGGGGTTACATCGATCTCTTCTGCAATACAGAACGACACAAAGACTAGACTCATTATAATTAGGTGTTTGAATAGCATGTTTACCCCCGGTCAAAAAAAACTTATTTCTCGCTTACAGACCAAAGATGATAGTTTTTGTCCTTATCCATTGCAAGCAGGAAATGGGACCTTTTTGGTATTTATTTGTATTTGTTGTGCCTGGGAACCCGATGAGACATATCTATTCCTGTTCGTCATAAGTTTTCTCGGATGTGCGCAGCCTTTTTTACAGAACCCAGAGAGTCACGCGTTTCCCGGCATGGCCAGGAAGCGCTTGGGAGGTTGACTTTTTGCCTCACTTTGGCAGAGAGGATGCGTAAAGATGTGCGCGACAGAGCTTCTTGATCATGTCATCCCGAGCTTATCTGGAGTATGCCTGTCTGTAATCGATGAGTCCCAGCTTATAGGCGCGATGGATGAGTGGCCATTCGTCACGTCGTGCGAAGAATAGTGTTGCGTAATTTCTTTGTATCTGGCTTCCGTGAAAGAGATAGTACTCCAATCTTGCCAGACCTTCAGGGTTGGTCACCCCACCCAGGCGGAAATCGATATTCTTGCGAAGAGTAAGATCTACCTTGTTTGTGAGTAAGCCCAGGAGATCATCGATATCCCTTATGCTGC
>ERZ889078.2242-NODE-2242-length-13976-cov-16.565692_pt1 | contig 13976 bp, 10 predicted proteins | sample MGYA00521266_ERZ889078 | MGnify/ENA primary metagenome ERZ889078 (study PRJEB32303, sample SAMEA104408618) | aquatic metagenome | biome: Brackish water; feature: Pelagic; material: water | place: Baltic Sea | collected 2014-06-16T06:34:00 | depth 76,534 m ...
AAGAGTGGAAAAGTTGACATGGCGGTCTATGCCAAACCCCATTTTATGGATGATGGAATGATCGCATTTATCATGGCAAACCGCTTGAGCCATCATAACCTTCAAACCAATAAGCATGCGGCCTATCTATTCATGGAGGAGGGCGGAGGTTACAAGGGCAGACGTCTTTTCCTCACCAAGGTCCGGGAAGAGCAGGATACGGAACTCCTCTATTCTCTACGAACCAGAAAGTATCCTGTGAAAAAAGAAGAGGGGAAACCCAGATTTCTGGTTTTTTTCAAAATAGACAAAGTTCTTCCACTCATCGGGGCTGGAGAAGAGTCTTCAGAGCAGGAGTAACCTGTCAGAGATGGAAGGAACGATGAAAAAGATTCCAGTTATTGACCTCAGAGATTGCAGGGATTGTGACGCCTGCCTGGAGATCTGTCCGGCGGTTTTCCAGAAAAATGACAATACCGGGCTTATTGAGGTGGCAGATCTTCCCGAGTATCCGGAAGAGCAAGTAAATGAAGCCATCGCCATATGCCCGGAAGATTGTATTTCATGGGAAGAAGAGGTACCAATACCATGAAGGTCTTTATCACGGGAGGAACAGGTTTTGTCGGTTCGGCTTTGACGAAAAAGCTTACGGATCAGGGGCATAACGTGACCCTGCTGACGAGAAAGATCCGAGGAGACCGACCCGTTTTGAACGGGGTGTCCATGCTGGAGGGAGATCCCGTAAAGGAAGGGGCCTGGCAGGAAAAAGTATCGGAGCACGACGTCCTTATCAATCTGGCTGGCGCATCCATTTTCAGACGATGGACAAAAGAAGAAAAAAAATTGATTCGCGAGAGCCGGATTCGAACAACGGAAAACCTTGTGAATGCTTTGAAGGAACGAAAAGGCAAAAAGACGACCTTTCTGAGCACATCCGCGGTGGGCTACTACGGTTTTCACGGGGATGAGGAACTGGACGAAAGCACTCCCCCCGGAAATGATTTTTTGGCGTCCGTGGCAAAGGAATGGGAAGAAACAGCCCTAAAAGCGGAGAAACTTGGCGCCAGGGTTTTGCTCTGCCGTTTCGGGATCGTTCTCGGCAAAAGCGGGGGGGCCCTTGGGGAAATGCTCCCCATCTTCCGTAAAGGTCTCGGAGCCCGATTGGGAAGCGGAGAGCAATGGTTTTCCTGGATTCATCAAAGGGACCTCATCCGTATAATCATTTTTCTCATGGATCGGGAGGATCTTTCCGGACCTTTTAACTGTACTGCTCCCGAACCTGTAACGAACAGGGATTTAACGACAATTCTTGCAGAGGTATTGGGGAAGCCAACTTTCCTGCCGGCTGTACCCGGGTTTGTCATCAAACTGATGAAAGGCGAATTCGGCTCAGTCCTGCTTCAAGGACAGAAAGTATTTCCCAGGAAATTACTGGAAGCCGGATTTCAATTCGATCTTCCCGGCTTGAAGAGGGCACTCGTGGACCTTGTAGGATAGGGTTCATACGTCTATTTGGGATGAGATTCCCACAAAGGGGGGTCTCCGGCCCTTTCGGAAATAACGATTTCTACATTCCAGGGTCCTTGATGAGAACAGTCTGCTTCCCGTAATCGACAGGCATTTCTTCTGCATGCGGGACAGTCCGGGTCTGCACAGGCATCCAGATGCACAAGAACGCTGGCTCTCCCATCGTACGCGCCCTCTATGATCGCTTCCACTTCCTCGGCCTCCCGGTGCGCTTCCTCAAGCGTGAAGGTCCTGGGAAGGATCAGGTGAAGATCCACATGGATAAAAGCCCCTGAACGGTATGCTCGAAGCTCATGAATCCCAACCCAATCTTCCTTCCTGTGCTTCTCCAGCAGTCCCGCTATCTCTTCCAGAAGACCGGGTTCAGCCGCATCCATGAGACCGGCGAGCGATTTTCGTACCAGGTTTATTCCCGTGAAAAGGATATTGAATCCAACGAGACACGCAACGGTTCCGTCCAGCCAGTAAAAGCCTGTCAGATGCACCAGAAAAAGGCCCACCAATACCCCTGCGGATGTGTATACGTCCGTGAGGACATGTTTTCCGTCTGCAATGAGCGTAAAGGAGTGGGTGTTTTTGCCCACCCGGACGAGACTGACACCTAAAGCGAGATTCACCAGACTCGTACCAAAGAGGATGAGCAAACCAAGTTCGAGATTGGGCATCTGTTGAGGATGAAGGATATGCTCCAATCCTGTCTTGAAGATGCCGATTGCGGCAAGAATAATGAGAGCGCCCTCAAATCCGGCTGAAAAGTATTCCACTTTCCCGTGCCCATACGGATGGCTTTTATCCGGTGGTCTGGACGCTAAGATAATGCTCACAAGGGCGAAGGCAGCGGCCACCACATTGATGATCGACTCCAGGGCATCCGAAAAAACAGCCGAAGACCGGGTCAGATGATACACATAAAATTTAACCGCCATGAGGGCGGCTCCAATCAAAAACGACAGGCTGATAGCGGTCAGTCGATTCCTGAAATCATGCCTGTTTCTTTCTTCTTTGGTCATTATTTTCGAAATTGTAAGGGTTGATATGGGGAAAACAATAATGTTCTCAGTGGAAAAATGGGTCCTACCGATCTTGACATCCATATATTTAAACTATTAGGTTGTCAATTTATTTTGAGACTGACTCTTACGGATTTGCTGTGAATGAATAACTTTCATTGACAAAAAGGCCTCTTTTCCTTATCATAATAAAACAGGTATATCTCCTTTCCAATATTGACTCCGCAGCATCCCTGCCAGCAATCTATCCGGATCTACAAGCGGTAGGAGTTATTTTGGTTTTTCAGATACTTTTCCGTCGGGCATGCAGGGTTTGATTTTGCTTTCGCAGCCAATGGTTCTTGGCGGACTCCTGTGAAAACATTCAAGAGAACGAATGTATTCTGGGTTGCAATTTTTGATCGATGAACAATGCAGAGACTTTCTCTGCAATTCAGGAAATCGATTTCCACCGCCGCCTTAGAGTTTTTATTGAAAGGGTTTACGCATGAGGTTTGAAAATGTTTCTGTTGCGGGGCTTGCACATGTGGACGCTCCCTACCGTATTACCTCCGAAGAGCTGGAAAAACAACTTTCACCACTGATTGCAAAGATAGGTGGGCGATCTGATATAATCCAATCCCTCACGGGGATTGTCGCAAGGCGTTTCTGGGACGCGGATCAGCAACCGAGCCAGATTGCCACCATGGCGGCAGAAAAAGCTATCCGGAACGCCGGAATTGAAAAATCCCGAATCGGCATCCTCATCAGTACATCCGTATGCAGGGACTACATTGAACCCTCTGTAGCCTGTCTTGTGCACGGCAATCTCGGTCTGAGTCCCGAGTGCATAAACTTTGATGTGGGCAACGCCTGTCTGGCTTTTTTAAACGGAATGGAAATTGTCGGAAATATGATCGAGCGAAAGCAGGTGGATTACGGTATCGTGGTTGATGGAGAAAGCAGCCGCTTCGTCGTGGAAACCACCATTCGCAGGCTTCTGGAATCCCCGTGCAGTGCAGAAACGTTTCGAGCGAGCTTTGCTACCTTTACCCTCGGTTCGGGAGGGGCAGCTATGGTTCTCGCACGTTCCGACATGGCGCCAGAAGGACATCGATTCTTAGGAGGTGTAAGCCTGGCGGCAACCCAGCACAGGAATCTCTGCCGCGGCCAAGTGGACCGCATGGAAACCGATGCCAGCAGTCTTCTGGTAGCCGGTCTTGAACTTGCAGCGCTTACCTATCAAAAAGCATGCCGGGAACTATCGTGGCGGCCGGACGAACTGGATGAATGTATTCTCCATCAGGTCAGCGCCGTACACACGGCCAAACTGATCGAACTCCTCGGACTCGATGAGAAAAAAGTCCATATGACTTTTCCCGAATTGGGAAATGTGGGGCCGGCCGCTATACCGATCACTCTCTCAAAAGCCCTGGAAGCAGGACGTATTCAAAAAGGCAACCGCGTTGCTCTGATGGGAATCGGAAGCGGGTTGAACTGTGCCATGATGGAGGTCGTCTGGTAACTATGGGGAAACAAGCGACCACATGAAAGCACTCGTTACCGGCGGAGGTGGCTTTTTAGGCAAAGCGATTGTAGAAAGGCTGCTTCACCGTGGAGACCAGGTGACATGCTTTGCGAGGGGCGATTACCCTGAACTGCGCAGAATCGGGGCCGCAACGGTGAGGGGAGATATAGTCGATGCCCACGCTGTTGTCTCGGCAGCCGAAGGATGTGACATTATTTTCCATGTGGCGGCCAAACCTGGAATTTGGGGCAATTACGAACCATATTACGCTACCAACGTGACTGGAACAGAGAACGTAATAGAGGCCTGCCGGAAAAATGGAATAGCCAGGCTTGTCTACACCAGTTCCCCCAGCGTGGTATTTCAGGGGAGAGATATGGAAGGCGTAGATGAATCCATACCCTATCCGGCTAAATATCCGACCGCCTATCTGGGGACGAAGGCCATGGCTGAACAGATGGTGATGCAGGCAAACGGAAAAAAGCTGGCCACCGTCGCCCTCAGGCCCCACCTGATCTGGGGCCCTGGTGATCCCAATTTTTTACCGAGACTGATGGCGCGCAGAAAAGCCGGTCGGCTCTTCAGGGTGGGAAAGAAATCCCATCTCGTGGACTGCATCTACATTGACAACGCTGTTGAAGCGCATCTCTTAGCCGCGGATCGGCTGAATGCCGGTTCTCCCGTTGCCGGAAGGACCTATTTTATTTCCCAGGGAGAACCCATTGATATCGTGGCTCTGATGAATGGCATCCTTGGGGCCGCCGGTCTTCCGCCCATAGAGAGAACCATTCCCGAAGGCCTTACCCGTGCAGCCGGATGGCTTTTTGAAAAAATATACTCCACACTTGGTCGCACGGGAGAGCCCCCCATGACGCGCTTTTTAGCGAAACAGCTTTCAACCGCTCACTGGTTCGATATCAGCGCGGCAAAAAGGGATCTGGATTACCGTCCTCTGGTTTCCATCGAGGAAGGTTTCAAACGCCTTCATGAGTTTTTACAGGCAAAAGAAACAATTCAGGGTTCAGTCCGTCCCGGTTTTTCAACAGAAACGGATGAACCCTGAACCAAAATCATCAGGCTGCTTCCAGACTCCTTCTATCTGTCATGTCGAGAAGGACCCGCTCCCTGGCCTTATCGATACCAAGCGCCTTGCGCTTTTTGTCGATATGGGCGATCATCATCTTAGCCATCTCATGCGGGTCTGCAGAAAAGCCCCACTTGCCGAGCCCCTGTTTTTCCAGCCCGTCAAAGAGAAGATCGTGAAATTTCGTGCCCTCGACAATGGGAAAAGTCACCCCGAAAACCGTAAACACCCCGGACGCGACAAAATACTGGCCAATGGCGATGGCCTTTTCACTCATCCACTCAGGGGCGGCACCCGCTACCGGCAGATCAGCAAGGCAGTCTCCTAACCCGCCTGTGCGAACCATCTCTGAAGCCGCTATAAGTATCCTGCTGTTATCCACACAGGAACCGAGACCCAGCACGGGTGGCATCCCAACCGTTTCGCAGACTTCTCTGAGGCCGGGACCGGCAAGATATGCCGCTTCAGGGGTGTAGAATCCAGCCTTGGCAAGGGCGATCTGAGAACAGCCCGTCTGCAAGACCAGGACATCGTTCTTGATAAGCTCCTTCACCAATTCCACGTGCACTTCATCCTGCCTGACCCGCGGGTTGGTGCATCCCACCACTCCGGCCACTCCACGGATCCGCCCGTTGATGATGTTGTCGTTGAGCGGCACATAGCTCCCACGGAAAGAGCCTCCAAGCATATAGTTGATATATTCAGAGGAAAAGCCGTGCACTCCGGGGTTGACGATATTTGGTATTTCTATGGGAAGGCTGCGGTTCTTGAATCTTTCGATGGCCCTGATGACAATTTTGTCCGTGCATTCTCTGGCGTTATGTTCGTGAAATTGAATATGTTCCGCTCCTTCAATGTGACACCGTGAGTTGGTTGTAAACAGGGGAGTTTTGTAGCACTCCGCCACTTTCGCCAGCCCCTGCTTAATGCACTGGATATCCACCCCCATGGCATCCACCGCGCCGGTTACCAGGATGGCTTCCGTGGAACTGAAATTCCCTGCATGGGGAATCCCATGTCTCGACATCATCTCCGCCCCGGAACAGCACATTCCAACCAGATTAATATCATCTGCTCCTGCCTTCCTTGCCTTTTCTATGAGAGCAGGATCACTCACGGATTCAATAATGGATTCAAAAAGATTTGGCTCATGTCCATGAATGATGATATTTACCTTATTTTTCTTCAGGACCCCCATATTTACATCTGCGAGGACCGGAGAAGGGGTTCCAAACAGAATGTCCGATATTTCCGTTGAGACCATGGAACCTCCCCAGCCATCGGCCAGGGCAGTCCTGCTGGCCTGTTTCATGATATTTTCATAGTGCTGGTCCACACCAATGGCTGTTCGATGGAGCATCTCCATGATTTCCCGCATGGCCCCACGCGGTACAATGCCCAATTTTCTCCAGTTTTCCAGGGTCTTCTCCGGAACCCGTTTCATCAAGGGAACTTCCCCTTCAATCTGGGTGTAGGTCTTTTCAAGTTCCGCATACAGCTCCAGGGCGATCTCTTCCTGGCTCCTTCCGTCCACCTCGATGCCAAGCGATTTTGCGACCGATTCCAACTTGATCGGGTCCTTTATTTTGTAGTCTTTTATTTTTCCGGTCACAACTTCCCGGAAAAGATCGAGCATGGCCATGCCATGGTCCGTATGAGCGGCGGTACCAGCCGCTACCATTCGACCAAAATTACGGGCCTGAATGGTATCAATGGTTGCCCCGCAAATGCCCACCTTACCGTATGGGTCTTTTGCATTCAGTCGACAAGGGCCCATTGAACAGTGTTTGCAGCAGGCGGAGTCTGCCCCTATGGGACACGCCTTCATGGTTGCAGCCCTGTCGAAACAGAGCTCAACGCCGTCCTTTCTGGCTTTCGTAAGCATTTGAGCGGTTGCATCACATGCGGTTGCCTCTTTTGGAGGCAACAGTTTATCCACGATCGGTTTTTTATCCATAATAACCTCCTCTTAAGTGTAAAAATGGGTTCGGTTTAATGGTTGACATAATTATACATCTATTTACAATGATATATGGTCTAAGTTAATACCGAAATAGATATCCTCAAGAGGAAGTTTCTGAAACCATGAATGCGGTCTATTTAAAAAGAGTGGAAAACCACTTCAGATAAGGGTAAAAGAGGCCTGAGCTTTAGGCGGGGATTCCTGGGAAATACCACCGTTTCCATGGAAAAGCCGATCCAACAAAAAAAAGGTTTTACTCCGGCGGCAAAATGGCTATTATATAGCCACAATATAGTCATTATCATTTTAAGGAGCAGGAAATAAGGCGGATACAATGAAGATTCAGCACACGAAGGATTTGAATGAAATAGGCCTGGCCCACAGGGAGGCCCTCTATTATCCTGAGGCTTTGACAGTCAATATCGGGATGGCTTCCTGCGGTATTGCGGCGGGGGCCGACAAGACGTTTGACAGCGCCCAAAATGAATTTCACGGAAACGGGGATATCCGGATTCAAAAGACCGGCTGCCTGGGTTTCTGTGAAATGGAACCGCTTGTGGAAATTTTCAGGAAAGACCGCCCGAGGGTAATCTACAGAAACATTACCCATGACAAAATCAGCCAGGTGATACAGGACTACATGCATGGCCGGTTTGATACCAAAATGATCCTTGGACAGATGCGCGATCCACGCTCGGTAATCGAGGAGGATTACCCCAATCCCATGAATGGCTGCCAAACTCTTGAGGATATACCGTTTCTGGAAGATATCGGCTTTTACAACAAGCAGATCAAGATTGCCTTGCGCAATTGCGGCTATATTGACCCTGAACGTATTGAAGACTATATGGCCAGGGGTGGTTACGCGGCCTTCTTCCATGCCCTTTCGGAGGGACAACCGCAAAAAATTATCGCCGCTATAAAAGATTCCGGGTTAAGAGGCCGCGGAGGAGGGGGATTTCCAACCGGGGTAAAATGGCAGAGTTGCGCCGAACATGAGGGAGAGCGTTTTATTATATGCAATGCGGACGAAGGGGATCCCGGGGCCTATATGGACCGGAGCATTCTGGAAGGGGACCCGCACACCATTCTGGAGGGAATGTTGATTGCAGGCCTTGCAATCGGCTCAGCGCAGGGTTTTATCTACGTGCGCAATGAATATCCCCTCGCAGTAAAGCGTCTGGTAACCGCCATCAGACAGGCAACGGATTACGGACTGATCGGAAACGATATTGCAGGATCCGGTTACCATTTTCAGATAAAGATTTCCACCGGCGCCGGCGCCTTTGTCTGCGGTGAATCAACGGCCCTCATGGCATCTCTCGAAGGAGAGGTCGGCAGACCCAGGGCCAAGTATATCCACACCGTAGAGAAAGGTTTCCGGAGCAGTCCGTCAAACTTGAACAATGTGGAAACCTATGCCAATGTTCCCGTCATCCTTTCCAAAGGGGCTCGGTGGTTTGCTGAGCTGGGTACCCCGGACAGTAAAGGAACAAAAGTTTTCAGCCTCGTTGGAAAGATCAGGAACACCGGACTTGTGGAAGTCCCCATGGGGATTTCTCTTAAGGAGATTATCTACGATATAGGAAATGGAATTCCCCGCAAAAAGAAATTCAAGGCCGTTCAGACGGGGGGGCCATCGGGCGGCTGCATCCCCGAAGAAATGTTGGATATTCCAGTAGATTACCAACACCTGGCCCAGGCAGGCTCCATTATGGGTTCCGGCGGCATGATTGTCATGGATCAGGACACCTGCATGGTGGATGTGGCGCGTTATTTTCTCGATTTTCTGAAAGATGAATCCTGCGGGCAGTGCAATCCGTGCCGTGAAGGAATCAAGAGAATGCTCCAGATCCTCACCCATATCTGTGAGGGGAAAGGGAAAGAGGGCGACATTGAACTTCTTATGGAACTGAGCGACATGGTCGGAAATTTTTCTCTTTGTGGCCTGGGCACATCCGCTCCCAATCCTGTCCTGACCACCATCCGCTATTTCAGGGACGAGTACGAGGCGCATATCCGGGACAAGAGATGCCCTGCCGGGGTCTGTAAGGCCCTCTTTCATTATGAAATTGACGAAATTGCCTGCACCGGCTGCAGGCTTTGCGGTCTCAAATGCCCAAAGGAGGCCATCACCGGTGAAAAAAAGAAACCGCACAAACTAGATCTGGAAAAATGCATCAAGTGCGGCATCTGTTACGATGTCTGCAAATTCGATGCGGTCGTCATCAGGTAAGGTGAAAGGGTTAGACATGATCACTTTTAAGCTTAACGGGAAGGAAGTACAGGGGAAAAAAGGCCAGTATATTCTGCAGGTTGCCAGGGAGAACGGTATTGAAATCCCCACCTTGTGTCACCATGAAGCACTGGAGCCTGCGGGCATGTGCAGGTTATGCACGGTAGAACTTTATGATGGTCGCAAAAGCCGTTTTGTAACGGCATGCAACTACCCCATCTGGGACGGCATGGAGGTCTTTACGGATTCTGAAAAAGTGCACAATGGCCGTAAACTGATCGTGGAAATGCTCCTCTCCCGCTGTCCGGAAGTCCCGGTTATCATGGACCTGGCTTCGAAGTACGGCATCACGAAACCGCGTTTCGAGTTAGAGGATGATGATTGCATTCTGTGCGGACTCTGTGTAAGGGTCTGCGAAAAGATGGGAAACAGTGCCTTAAGTCTTGCAGGACGCGGTACGGATATGAAGGTGGACACCCCCTTCCATCTCCAGTCGGATGTGTGTATGGCCTGCGGGGCATGCGCCTCTGTCTGCCCGACGGGACATATCCGGCTCGAAGAGATCAGTGCTCAGGCGTTTCAACCGATCCCGTCCGAATATGACATGGGGCTGAAAGGACGAAAACCGATTTATGTACCCTATGCCCAGGCCATTCCCAATACGCCTGCTATCGACAGAAATCACTGCATTCATTTCAAAAGCGGTGGGTGTAAGATATGCTCCGAATTCTGTGGAGTACACGCCATTGATTATCTCCAGCAGGACGAGACCGTCGAGCTGAATGTGGGCGCCATCGTGCTCGCTCCCGGCATCCAGCCCTTTAATCCGGCAAAATACAAAACCTATGGCTATGCCAGACATCCGGACATCATTACTTCCATGGAATTTGAGCGGATATTAGCTGCGTCCGGACCCACCCTGGGGCACCTTCAAAGACCATCCGACAACAAAGAGCCCAGGAAAATCGCATGGCTTCAGTGTATTGGATCGCGGGATTTAAACGGCTGCGACCACGGATACTGTTCCTCTGTCTGTTGCATGTACGCTATCAAAGAGGCGGTCATCGCCAAGGAACACGCCAGCCATGATCTGGATTGCGCCATCTTTTTCATGGACATGCGTACTCATGGAAAGGATTTTGAAAAATATTACGAAGATGCAAAAATCAAACATGGGGTACGCTTTATCCGCTCCCGGGTTCCCACCGTGGATACAGGCGGTAAAAACGGTGATCTTCTGGTTCCCTATGTGACCGAAGAAGGCCATGTGGTGGAGGAGGCCTTTGATCTCGTTGTCCTTTCTGTAGGTCTGGAAACTTCCCCTGAGGCACAGGAAATGGCCTACCGCCTGGGGATTGATCTCACGGATGGGGGGTTTTGTGAAACAGGATCCTTTACTCCCGTCACTACTTCCAGAGAAGGCATTTTTGTGTGCGGTGCATTTCAGGGACCAAAAGACATCCCCCAGTCCGTCATCGAGGCAAGCTCGGCTTCCGTGGAGGCAGGAGCATTGCTGAGCAGCGCCAGGAACACGCTGATTAAACAGAAGACTCCTCCGGAGGAAATCTCCGTTACGGGGCAAAGGCCGCGCATTGGGGTTTTTGTCTGTCATTGCGGGATCAATATCGCTGGAGTGGTGGATGTCCCGGCAGTACGCGAATATGCCGCCTCTCTTCCTTATGTGGAATATGTGGCGGACAATCTCTATTCCTGTTCACAGGATACCCAGGAAAGCCTGACCAGGGAAATTCGGGAAAGAGGGCTCAATCGTATCGTGGTGGCCGCTTGCACGCCAAAGACCCATGAAGGTCTTTTTCAGGAGACGCTGATCGAGGCCGGGCTGAACAAATACCTTTTTGAAATGACAAACATCCGAAACCATGATTCCTGGGTTCATAAAAATGAGCCGGCTGTAGCCACGGAAAAAGCAAAAGATCTTGTTCGCATGGCAGTGGCCAAAGCGGCTCTTATAGAACCGCTTGTGGAGACAGAGCTGAATATTGATCAGGCGGCGCTCGTAGTGGGAGGCGGGATTTCAGGAATGGCGTCCGCTAAAAGTTTTGCGAAACAGGGATACAAGGTGTGCCTTGTAGAACGTTCCGAGGCTCTGGGGGGACAGGCAAAAAGGCTTTTCAGGACATGGAAAGGGGAAGACGTACCACTGAAGCTGGGGGAACTGATCGACTCTGTGCAGACAGACCCCAACATTGACATAGAGCTCCATACAGAACTGGTAAACGTGGAAGGTTTTGTGGGGAATTTCACGACCACCCTGGTTTCCTCGAATGGAGAGAAGAAGGAGTTTAAGCACGGCGTGGCGGTGCTTGCCACGGGAGCGACGGAATCCAAACCGGAAGAGTACCTTTACGGGAAAGATCCGCGGGTAGTGACCCATCTTGAACTGGATGAACGGTTCATCGCCGATGACTCGGCTTTAAAGGCATTGAATGCGGCGGTTTTTATTCAGTGCGTCGGTTCCAGAGAACCTGAAAGGCCCTACTGTTCGAGGGTCTGCTGCACCCACGCCATTGAAAGCGCCCTGCACCTGAAAAAGCTGAACCCTGAGATGAAGGTGTACGTCCTGTACCGGGATATCCGAACCTACGGAGAAAGGGAATATCTTTACAGGAATGCGCGTCTTGCCGGTATCCTTTTTATTCCTTTTACCGTGAACAGCAAACCGCAGGTATCCATTGAAAACGATAGGTTGAGGGTGGAAGTTATCGATAAAATCCTTGGTAAGCAAGTCATTATACGTGCGGATTTACTGGCCTTGGCTTCTGCTATAGTCCCGCACGGAGATGAGAAACTCGGTCAGTTGTTCAAGGTGCCCATGAACTCGGACCGCTTTTTTGTGGAGGCCCACGCCAAACTGGGACCCTCGGAATTTGCTACGGATGGGGTCTTCCTATGCGGAATGAACCATTATCCGAAACCGATCGATGAATCGGTGGCCCAGGCGCTGGCAGCCTCTTCAAGGGCCGTAACGCTGCTTTCGAGAAAAACCATCAGCATGAGCGGGACTGTAGCCCACGTAAACCTGAATTCCTGCAGCGGTTGTGGCGTCTGCGTTGTACTCTGTCCCTATTCGGCGCCATCCATGGCGGTAAAAGGACCTTCTACCGGCAAGGCCGAAATAAATCCCGCACTGTGTAAGGGATGTGGGCTCTGTGTCGCCTCCTGCAGGTCGGGCGCCCTGAACCTCAGGGGCTTTGGCGAAGATCAGATTATGGCAATGATAAATGAAATTTGAACCATGATATTTGATTTGTAATGAGACTGGAAAACAGGAGATATCCATGGAAACCGTAGACTTGGATCAGGCAGACCCTGATTTTGTCAAGGAACTGGCCGCCCAGGCCGGAGGCGGGGAGATATCCGCCTGCTTCACCTGTCGAACCTGTGCCGCAAGCTGCCCCATATCGGCCCTCAACGAGCAGTTCAATCCCGCAAAAATTATCCGCATGGCACTTTACGGGCTGAAAGAAGAAATCCTCACGAGCGACTTCATCTGGCTCTGTTCCAGTTGCTACGCATGCCAGGAAAGATGCCCCCAGGGAGTCCACATCACGGACTTTATGACCCTTTTGAAGAACCTGGCTGTCAAAAAAGGCCATGCCCCTGCAGGCATAAAGGCCCAGATGAAGCTTGTCACGGGTGAAGGAAGAATTTATCCTCTGGACGATTTTGACAACAAGAAAAGAAAGAAAGCGGGACTTCCGGAACTGCCCACATCCTGTGATGCCATCGTCAGGCTTTTCCCTGAAAACTTAGAGGAGTCAGGAATACACTTATGAAATACGCACTCTTTTTAGGATGTACCATCCCGGCCAGAGCCCGGAACTATGAACTTTCCGCCAGAAACGTCGCAGAGAAACTGGGTATCGAACTCGTCGATATGGCAAAATTCATCTGTTGCGGATTTCCCATTAAAGCTGCGGACATGGAAGCTTCCGAACTGCTGGGCGCCTACAATCTGGCCTTGGCTGAAGAACAGGGCCTCGATATATGTGCCCTGTGCAGTTCCTGTACATCCGCCCTGTCGGAGACGTCGCACCTTCTCACCTGGGATGAAGAAAGAAAAAACAGGATCAATGAGCGTCTGGAAAGCCTGGGACTGCAATACGGGAAAGGGGCAAAAGTAAAACATTTCGCCAGAGTTTTATTTGAGGAAATCGGGGCGGATCAAATACAAGACCAATTCCAGAAAGATCTCAGCGGCTTGAAGATTGCCGTTCATTACGGGTGCCACTACCTGAAGCCTTCACAGGTTCATGACCATTTCGATGATGTGGAAGATCCCCGTTCCATTGACGCCCTGGTGGAATTGACAGGCGCCCAAGTCGTAGACTATCCCGGAAAAAAGAGGTGCTGCGGGGGCCCTGTTCTGCCTGTAGACGAAAAACTGGCCATGGCTGTGACGAAAGAGAAGCTGGACGACATTTCCGCATCCGGAGCCGATGCCATATGCCTTGTGTGCCCTTTTTGCTCAGTCATGTACGATGGAAACCAGAAGAGCATTGAAGCGGAATATAATGTTTCCTATAACCTGCCCGTTCTCTACCTGACGCAAATCCTGGGGCTTGCCATGGGAATTGACCGGAAGGATCTGGGTTTGAACATGAACGTGGTCAAAACAAAGGAACTCCTGGAGAAGTATGCCTGATGCG
>ERZ889078.2244-NODE-2244-length-13968-cov-36.252282_pt1 | contig 13968 bp, 15 predicted proteins | sample MGYA00521266_ERZ889078 | MGnify/ENA primary metagenome ERZ889078 (study PRJEB32303, sample SAMEA104408618) | aquatic metagenome | biome: Brackish water; feature: Pelagic; material: water | place: Baltic Sea | collected 2014-06-16T06:34:00 | depth 76,534 m ...
TCCCTCATAGTTGAATTACAAAATAAGAATCATTCATTATTTACAAGGAAGAAGATTGAAATTATTTTTTAAAAAACTATTTTCATTATTATCAAAACATGATAAAAAATTTCTTTTTTATCTATTGTTATTTTCCATCTTAGTATCTGTCATGGAAACTGTCGGCATTGCTATAATTATGCCCTTTATTTCAGTGGCAAGCAATTTTGCTGTTATACATGCAAATAGTTATTATGAATATTTTTATAAGATTTTTCACTTTGAGAGTGAAGTTTCTTTTGTTTTAGCATTTGGGATTTTACTTATAGTTTTTTATTTTTTTAGAAGCGCAATCAATCTTTTTTATTTTTATATGCTCTCTAAGTTCTCAAAAGGCAGATACCACCTTTTGGCATATAGGTTGTTTGAAAACTATTTGGGTAGAAGTTATAAAGATTTTTTAGATGAAAATAGCTCCAATCTAAGTAAAACTATCATAAATGAAGCTCAAAATTTAACCAATATACTCTCAGCTCTTCTTTTTATGGTAAGTGAAGTTTTTGTGATTGTGCTTATTTACTCCATGATGCTTTACATGAGCTGGAAAATAACCTTACTTTTATCTCTAATACTCTTTGTTAATGCACTTCTTTTGGTGAAAACTGTGTCAAAGAAGATAAAAAAAGAGGGTGGAAAAAGAGAAGTGTTTCAAAAATATTTTTATGAAATACTTAATACAACATTTGGTAATTTCAAAATGATTAAGCTAAAATCAAACGATGAAAAGATACTTGAAAAATTTTCAAATGCAAGTTACGGATTTGCAAAATCAAATATTACCAATGAAACATTATCGCACTTTCCACGCCTTTTTTTAGAAGCTTCAGGATTTATAGTCGTCATTTTTATAGTAGTTTATTTAGTTTATAAAAATGAGCAGGATATCTCTGGAGCCATGCCATTGATTTCTGTATTTATTCTAGGTTTATATAGACTCATGCCATCTGCAAACAGAATCCTTTCTGGCTATAATCAAATAGTCTTTAATTATAAATCTTTAGATATTGTTCACAATGACCTTATTTATGAGATTGAGGATTTAGGTGATGAAAAGATTTTGTTTCGTGAAGTAATTGAGCTTAAAAATCTATCTTTTTCGTATGTGAAAAATAAATATGTATTAAAAGATATCTCTCTAAAAATACAAAAAGGCTCTAAAATTGGATTTATTGGTGAAAGTGGAAGCGGTAAAAGTACGCTTGTTGATATTATCATGGGACTTTACAGACCCAAAAAAGGTTCTGTTTTCATAGATGGCACACTATTGAGTGATGAAAATATTAAAAGTTGGAGAAGTTGTATCGGATACATTCCTCAGCATATTTACCTTTTTGATGGAAGTGTCGCTCAAAATGTCGCGTTTGATGAAACATACGATATCGAAAGAGTAAAAGAAAGCCTTAGAAAAGCAAATCTTTTAGAATTTTTAGAATCAAATCATGATGGAATAGAAACAAAAGTTGGAGAGAATGGGCTCAAACTCAGTGGTGGACAAAAGCAAAGAGTAGCGATAGCAAGAGCTTTGTACAATGATCCGGAGATTCTAATACTTGATGAAGCTACCTCCGCGCTAGATAATGAAACAGAAGCAAAAATTATGGATGAGATATATAATATGAGTGAAGATAAAACATTGATTATAATTGCACATAGGTTGAGTACAATTGAGAGGTGTGAGGAAGTGTATAAGTTGGATATGGGAGAGTTAAGTTGAAAAGCAGAATGTTGGTAAGTAAGTACAAAATCTTAGATTTTAAAACATTAGGCGATGATAGAGGTTCCCTTATAGCCCTGGAAGAAAACTATAATGCACCTTTTGATATCAAACGAGTTTATTATATTTTTGACACCAAAGAAGGCGTAATTAGAGGCAATCATGCTCATCTAAATCTCAAACAAATAGCTATCGCTGTAAAAGGTAGGTGCACTTTCATCTTAGATGATGGTAAGATTAGAGAAGAGATAGAGTTAGATAATCCAAACAAAGGACTTTTAATAGAAGGACTTATTTGGAGAGAGATGAAGGATTTTAGTCCTGACTGTGTTTTAGTTGTATTGGCAAGTGAACATTATGATGAGAGCGATTATATTCGAGAGTATAATGATTTTTTAGAAGAGGTAAACTATGCTTCTCAAAGGTAAAAATATAAATTTAAAAACAGTTGAAATAGAAGATGCGGAGTTTATATTTTCTATGAGACAAAATGAGAGTAAAACTAAATTTCTTTCAAAAGTAAGTGGAGATATAGAAACTCAAAAAGAATGGATTATAAATTATAAGCAAAGAGAAAATCAAAAAAAAGAGTTTTATTTTGTGATTGAGTCAAAAAATTCTGAAAAATTAGGACTTGTTAGAATGTATGATTTTCAAAATAATTCATTTTGCTGGGGTAGTTGGCTTATAAAAGAGGATGCACCAAAAACAACTGCTATAGAATCTGCTTTACAAATTTATGAGTTTGGATTTTATAATTTAGGATTTGAAAAGTCTCATTTTGATGTAAGAAAAGGCAACGCTAAAGTAACAGCTTTTCATCAAAGGTTTGGTGCAAAAATAGTAGATGAAAATGAATTGGATTATTTTTTTAATTTTGAAAAAAATGATTATGAAATAATAAAAGAAAAATATAAGAGATATTTATAAATGATCCCATTTTTAGATTTAAAAGGTATAAATGCTCAATATAGAGAAGAACTAATAGAAGCATGCACCAGCGTAATAGATAGTGGTTGGTATATTCAAGGAAATAAATGCAAAGAATTTGAAAAAGAGTTTGCTGGGTATTGTGGAACTAAATATGCGATTGGAGTAGCAAATGGTCTTGATGCATTGATACTAATACTTAGAGCATATAAAGAACTTGAAATCATGAAAGATGGTGATGAGGTGATAGTTCCTTCCAATACCTATATTGCATCTATTCTGGCTATTTCAGAGAATAATCTTGTACCAGTGTTAGTTGAACCAGATATCAATACTTATCTCATAGACTGGAGTAAAATTGAAGAAAAAATTACTTCAAAAACTAAAGCTATCTTGCCTGTTCATCTTTATGGACAAACATGTCTAATGGATAAAATAAATGAGATAGCTAAAAAGTATAATCTTAAAGTGATAGAAGATTCAGCTCAATCTCATGGAGCATATTTTGAAGATAAAAGGTGTGGAAATCTAGGTGATGCAAGTGGATTTAGTTTTTATCCTGGTAAAAATCTAGGTGCACTTGGTGATGGAGGAGTTGTAACTACAAATGATGATAAGCTTGCAGAAACAATTAGAGCATTAGGGAACTACGGAAGTCATAAAAAATATGAAAATCTCTATAAAGGTGTAAACAGTAGACTTGATGAAATACAAGCTGCCATGCTAATGGTAAAGTTAAGATATTTAGATGAGCAAGTAAATAGAAGAAGAGAAATAGCACACTATTATTTACAAAATATAAAAAATGAAAATATCATCTTACCAACTGTAAGAAAATATGATAATCATGTATGGCATTTATTTGTCATAAGAACAATAAAAAGAGATAAGCTACAAAAATACCTACTCGGCAATGGTATTCAAACATTGATTCATTATCCAATTCCTCCACATAAACAAGAGGCTTATAAAGAGTGCAACAGTGAAAATTATCCAATAAGTGAAAATATACACGAAGAAGTATTAAGCTTACCTATTAGTGGTGTTTATAGTTTGAAAGATGCTAATAGAGTTGTTCAGGTAATAAATAATTTTGATAGAGAGAGTCTATATGCAAAGTAATCAAAGAACTCTTTATGCCTCTTGAAACGCTAATAAAAGGTATGGCAAAGCATGCTTAAAAAAGTATTGAAGTATATTTTGCCAGTTTTCATCAGAAAGAATTTAAGAAAATACTTTTATGCTTTTCTTCTTGGGTCTAACAATAGAATGTATGCAAATATTTTTGGACTTAGTCATCAAAAAATCATTTTTTTGGATAATTTACAGCCTGTAAAAGTAATAGAAGAAGCACTAATATCCAATGTTGTCTCACCATCAATAAATGATAATAAAAAATATTATATCGATGTAGTCGCTCCAGCTGTCGGTTTATATACTCTTGATAATATAGTAGTTAATGCAACATCATCAAACTTTATAACTCAAAACAATATGATAATCGAGAGAATTCCTTCTATTGATTTAGAATATTGCGATTATTCGACAGGAGCTATTGTTCTCCATGATTCAAAAAAAGCAATATGTAGAACAGTTAAATTGAATTTACAAGAAATAAATGATGGAATTTTTTTAGGTGGAAATGGTTCATGGAATTATTATCATTGGATGACGGAAATATTACCTAAAATTGAATTTTTGAAAAAAAATGATATTTTTGGATTATCAAATAATCTTCTTGTGTCTGATGTAGTTGGTATTACAGAATCTTTCAAGAAGACTCTAGAGGAAGCATTGAAAGAAAATACGGTTAATGTGATTTACTTAAATCCATTGGAATATTATAAAGTAAATAAACTCTATGTAGTCTCAACACCAAACAATGTATTGTTTAATTCAAAAAAAGTGATTACTTCAGTAAAGTATAATTTTTATAGGAAAAAATCACTGAATTATGTTCGAGAAATAGTTTTAAATATGATGTATCGATACAATCAAACAAAATTGGCATTCGAAGTAAATAACTTAAAAAATGAACAAGGTCATGTACATATTTTTTTGGCTAGAAAAAAAGAATCGGCAAGAAAATACAATCAAGATGAAATGTTTGATTTACTCTCTAGAGAATTCAATGTTAAGGCAGTGTATATTGAAGATTATACTATAGAAGAACAGGCATTTATTTTTTCTATGGCAGACTTAATTATAGGACCATCCGGTGCTGCATGGACAAATTTAATTTTTTCCAAAGAAGGTACGGTCGCTATAAGTTGGATTCCTACTCACCTAAAAGATTTTTCTGTTTATTCTACTATAGCAAGCTATTATGGAGTGCAAAAATATTTTATTGATTGTATGCCAAAAAATAACAAAGAACTTCATTCTGACTATGAAGTTTCTTTAGATAGAATAAGAATTCAATTACAACATTTGGGTTTCTAGTGTTGATAATAAAGCTAAATTAAAAAGTGTACAATAGCAAAACACTTTTAAATGTAAGAAATCAGCAATACAAAAAATATTTTTTGGACTTAATAGAGTTTTTAATTTTCCTTTCATTCGTTGTGCAGCGCGACAGTGAATTTGTATTTATGAGGCAATATGATATTAACAAAATATAGAACGAAACTTTGAGGTATCGGTGAAAAAGATGAATGAAAGACATTCCAATGATAAATAATCATTCTTTATTAGTTAGCGTAGTTGTTATCACATACAATTCAGAGGACTATATTTTAGAATGCTTGGAAAGTGTTAAGGCTCAAACATATGCTGGTATTGAATTAATTATTTCTGATGATTGCTCTCAAGATAATACATTGAAAATTTGCAAAGAATGGGTAGATGAAAATAAGATAAGATTTGTTAATATTGAAATAATTGAGGTAAAGAAGAACACTGGAACAACTGAAAATATAAATCGTGCTTGCAGACTTGCAAATGGAGTCTGGATTAAACCTATAGCGGGAGATGATCTTTTGTTACCGAAATGCATAGAGTATAATTTAAAATTTTCTTATGGAAAAAAAATTATTTTTTCTCAAGTAGAAATGTTTAATGAAGATGGCATTACTGGATTAGGAATTAATGAAAGAGTAAAAAAATATTTTCAGCTATCTGCAAAAAAACAGTTTGAAAAACTTTATATAAGTAATTTTATCAAAGCTCCTTCTGTTTTTATTGAAACTCAGTATTTAAAAAGTATGAATTATTTTAATGAAGAATTTAAGCTGGTGGAAGATTATCCTTTTTGGTTAGAGGCTACATATAATAATGTAAAATTACATTATTATGATGAAACTACTGTTAGATACAGACAGCATAAACAAGCTATTTCAACGATACATAATGTAAAATTCAATGTCAAGATGTTTAATTTTGAAACTTTATTTTATATAAATTTTTTGAAAAATCATAGTGTTGGCAATTGCCTTAAGATAAATAGATTTTTTATTCTTTTAATTCAAAAATTGACAATTAAATATGGCAATAAGGATAATGTATATCAAATTTTCTCAAAAATTAAATATCTAAATTTATGCAATTATGTAGAGAAAATAAAAAGCGTATTTTATAGATGAAAAAAAATGTATTAATAATTGGCTCTACTGGCTTTATAGGTAAAAATATTCTAGAATATTTTTTAAATAATTATAATATAGTTTTATTAGTCAGGGACGCTTCAAAAGTAATACCTCCTTTTGATGATATAAAGTCAATAAACATAGTAGAGGCAGATTTAAAAGATATGGTTATAGTCAAAGAGGTAACACAGAAGTATAATATACATGTTGTCATTCATTTAGCTTCCAATTTAATTCCATCAAGTAGCAAAGATGATTTTAACAAAGAAATGAATGAAATCATTTTACCTACATATAAATTATTAGAATATTTGAGTAAAAAAAATATTAAAATAATCTTTTTTTCATCCGGTGGAACAATTTATGGGAAAGTACAAGAAAGTAAAATAGCTGAGAGCCATCTATTACAACCTATAAATTATTATGGATATAGCAAGTTAATGATTGAAAATTATATACAATTTTTAAATAGAACAAAAAATTTATCTTATTTGATTTTTAGACCATCGAATGTATATGGAAAATATCAAAGATTAGAAGCAAAACAAGGTTTTATTTCTGTATCTATAGGAAAAATATTATCTAATCAAGCAATTGAAATTTGGGGAAATGGGGAGACAATTAGGGATTATGTAAATGTTAAGGATGTTGCTATCCTCACAAGAGAATTAATTAATATGAATATTAATAATGAGGTAATTAATATAGGCTCTAGTGTAGGGATAAGTTTAAATGAGATTGTAAATTTACTGCAAAAGAAGGTGGATAAAAAAATTAAAATAGAGTATAAAAATTCAAGAAGTGTTGATGTTGATAAAATGGTATTAGATATTACTAAACTCAATTCCTACATTAATTATAAGTTTAAAAATATAGAAGATGGTATAAGTGAATTTTTAGAGTATATTAAGGGTAATAATGAAAAATGACAAATTAGCTATTGCAATTCCAACTTACAATAGAGCTAGAATTTTAAAAGAAAATTTATCATATATGATGGATGAAATAAAAAAATACAATATTCCAATATATATATCAGATGATAGTGACAACAACGATACTCTTATGGTAGTAAATGAATTAAAAACTATTTATGAGTATATTTATTATTATAAAAATAAACCTAGTTTGGGGCATGATAAAAATTGTTTTTTTACGCTTAATTTACCATCTGAAGATCATATTTGGTATTTGGGGGATTCGGTTATTATAGAAAAAGGAACAATTTTTCTTGTTCTTGAATTGCTAAAAAAAGCTAAATATGATTTTGTAGTTACAAATCATAAGGGTAGAAATTTAAACATAGCTTCAAAATTGTTTATCGATGCAAAAGATGTTTTTTCTGACTTAGCATGGCATTTAACTTTGTCAGGAGTTACTATTTACAGAAAAAAAATAATTGAAAATTACAAGGTAAAGGGTATATATAAAAATTTTCCACAAACTTCGATTATTTTGAATTCAATATCTGAAAATTGTAATTTATATTATATTCATGATGCAATATCTTTTGTAAATAAAAATAAAGTTAGTTATTGGAATAAAAATACTTTTGAAACATTTGCTAAAGATTGGTTTATCTTTATTGATTCTCTTCCAAGCTTTTACACAAAAATTGAAAAGAAACAAGTAATTAAAAGTCACTCTTTACATACTGAAATATTTGGCATTCGGAGTCTTGTGAAGTACAATTTATTGGGATATTTAAACATAAAAGAATATATGAAATATCATAAATATATAAATGCTGCTTCTCATCTAAATAAAAGTTTGATAATTTTAATTACAATTTTACCTACAAAATTGATTGAATTTGTTCTGAAATATAAAGCATAATGAAATACACATAAATTGGATTTAAAGGCAATTTTTTTTAGTAGTTATAAAAAATGAATTTTATGAGGAGTTATTGTGGTTAAAAAATTAATTAAAAAATATAAAACAAGAGGTGCCATAGGTATTTTAAATGCAGTATATAGAAAGATTAATCCTGCAAAAGTTAAATCATATTCTTTGGTAAAAGAAATTATTTTAAAGGGGAAAGGTTTAGAAGTTGGAGGGCCTAGTTATGTTTTTTCGAGTAAAGGTGCTATCCCTATATATCCATATATAGAATCTTTAGATAATTGTAATTTTGCGTATAAAACAGTTTGGGAAGGGGAAATTAATAAAGATGCTAAATATCATTATGATACTTTACGTGAAGCTGGCAAACAGTATGTTTTAGAAGCTACCGATTTACATGAAATAGAGACGGAATCTTATGATTTCTTTTTATCATCTCATATGATTGAACATACAGCAAATCCAATCAAAGCCATAAAAGAATGGATGCGCGTAGTCAAAGTTAATGGCTATCTAATCTTATTAATACCCCATAAAGATGGAACTTTTGATCATAATCGTCCTACTACAAGTTTAGATCATTTGATTCATGATTATACTTATGATGTTACAGAAGAAGACTTGACACACATGGAAGAAATTTTAAAATTACATGATTTAAAGTTAGATCCGGAAGCCGGTTCTCCTGAAGAATTTTTAGAAAGATCCAAGAATAATGTCATGAATAGATGTTTTCATCATCATGTATTTACTTCCGCGTCAGTTTTAGAACTTATGGATTATTTAAAACTTAAGATAAAAGTTATTGAAGCAATAGATCCAAATCATATACTAGTTGTTGCACAAAAGTTAGAAGCAAATTCAACTTTTGATAATAGTGATATATTAAATTATGTTATTTCAAAAAAATTTAAATCACCTTTCGCTTCAGATAGAGTGTTAAGTAAATAAAAAAAATTATATGGAAAATATGAAGAATTTTGAGAGCTATTATGAATGATTTAATGGTTGTCGTGGTTGTTTACAACAAAAAGATATTTGATTTGTCTATTATTAAACAAAATGTTCTTTTAAAAGAAAAAAGCATTGATATCTTCATATACGACAACTCCATAGAGTCACAAGAGACACCTGAGGTAGAAGGAGTGAATTTTTACTATCTCCACGATAAAAGTAATGCAGGAGTCAGCAAAGCGTACAATGTCGGCATCAAAAAAGCCAAAGAGTTAAATAAAAAGTATGTACTTTTACTGGATCAGGATTCAAGCATTTTAGCTTCTGATTTAGAAAAATATCTTGTATTGGCTGAAAGATATGGTGAAAATTATATTTATGCTCCAGTTATGTATAACAACAATAAGATTTACTCTCCGGCATATGTGAATCATTTTATTGGAAAAGTTCAGGATTTAAGTACATTTGTTTACAAAGAAATATACAGTTTGAATCAACAATCGTTAATTAACAGCGGATTAATGATTCCGATAAAGTTAATAAACCTGATGGGCGGTTTTAATGAAAACATTAAATTAGACTTCAGTGATTACTATTTTATTGAAAAATACAAAAAAATCAATTCTGATATCATACTTTTAGATCTATATGTTCAACATAGTTTATCTGGAGATGAAGGCAAGAATTTTTTAGCCGAGATGCTAAGATATAAGTATTATTGCAATGGTGCAAAATTTTTCAATATTTCAACTGATGAATTTAGGCTTATTCCAGCATTTAGAAGGATGCTCAGATTGATAATTAAATATAAAAGTTTAAAGCCTATTAATATTTTTATAGGTTATTTCATCGGGAATAAGAGAATATGAAAATATCAGTCTGCATGGCAACTTATAATGGTGAAAAGTATATCAGAGAGCAGCTGGATTCTATATTATATCAACTTTCAGATAATGATGAAGTTATAATTTCAGATGATAATTCTAGTGATAAAACAGTTGAAATCATAAAGTCATACAATGATAAAAGAATAAAAATATACAAAAATGAAAATGAAAGAGGCTATACAAGAAATTTTGAAAATGCTCTTGAAAAAGCGGTAGGAGATATAATCTTTCTATCCGATCAAGATGATGTTTGGAAAGAAAATAAAGTTGAAAACATGGTGAGAATACTTCATTTATATGATTTCGTTGTAAGTGATAACATTATTGTAGATGAAAACTTACAAACTCTCTATAAATCTCATTTTGAAATTTACAAAACAAGACAAGGATTTTTAAATAATTTGCTATTACCAAGATATGTAGGTGCATGTATGGCTTTTAGAAAAGAAGTTTTACAAAAGAGTCTTCCTTTTCCTGCTAACAGAAAATTATGTGCACATGATTATTGGATTAGTTTAATCGCAGAATTATATTTTAAAGTTTATAAACTAGATGAACAACTATTATTATATCGAAGGCATGGTTCTAATGCTTCTAGTGGTGGTGAAAAAAGCAAAAATAGTTTAAGCTATAAATTAAAAGTTAGAATTTATACTTTGTTGCATTTATTAAAAAGGCTATTAAAATGATTTTCAAAATATTTTGGATTCTAAGAGGCTTAATATATAAACCATTTTTCGGAAAATTTAGCCTACCATCATATATTGGTAAACCAGTATTTATAGGAAATTTCAAAAGAATTTTTATAGGTAAAAGAGTGAGAATTTTCCCTGGAGCCAGAATAGAGGTTGTGAATAAATCGTCATCTATTGTGTTTGAAGATAATATCTCTATAGGACAAAATCTTCATATTATCTCTGGTGGTGGACAAGAATTAAGAATCGGTAAAAATACAACTTTTTCAGCCAATGTTTTTGTGACAAATATAGATCATCGATACGATGAAGTAAATAAATATATTTTGGAACAACCACTCGTCAAAAAAAACACTCAAATTGGAGAGAACTGCTTTATTGGTTATGGAGCTGTAATCCAAGCGGGAACTATCTTAGGTAAGCAATGTATAGTAGGTGCAAATGCTGTTGTGAGAGGAACTTTTCCATCTTATTGTGTAATAGTCGGAGTACCTGCAAAAATTATAAAAAGATATGATACAAAATCTGCAACGTGGAAAAAAACAAATAATACAGGAGAATTTTTAGATGAAATATAAAAATGTATTAATAACAGGTGGAGCAGGATTTATAGGCTCAAATTTATCTTTGAAATTAATTGAAAAAGGATATAAGGTCACTGTACTTGATAATTTATCACCACAAATTCATGAAAAAAAATCACCACTTTACAACGCTATCAAAGATAAAGTTCGTTTTATACAAGGTACAGTTCTAAGTTATGATGATTGGAAAAACGCACTTGATGGTGTTGAAATTGTTGTGCATCTTGCTGCTGAAACTGGCACAGGTCAATCTATGTATGAGATAGAAAAATATACAGATGTCAATATAAAAGGCACATCCATATTTTTAGATATTTTAGCAAATGAAAATCATAGTGTAAAAAAAATAATAATTGCTTCTTCTAGGTCTATTTACGGTGAGGGTAAATATGAATGTAGCATACATGGAATAGTTTATCCGACTGAGCGAAAAGATGAAGATATGAAAAATAGTGATTTTAAGGTGAAATGTCCTATATGTAATGAAAATGTAAAACTATTCGCTACGGATGAAACTAGTAAAATACATCCAAGTTCTATTTATGGCATTACTAAGCAAGTTCAAGAACAAATGTTTTTAGTTATGGGAAAATCTCTTAATATTCCAGTGGTTGCTTTTAGATATCAAAATGTTTATGGAGCAGGACAATCATTATCAAATCCATATACAGGTATTTTATCTATATTTTCTACAAGAATAAAAAATGGAAATGATATAACTATATTTGAAGATGGAAAAGAAAGTAGAGACTTCGTTTATATAGATGATGTAGTAGATGCAACAATTTTAGGTATAGAAAAAGATGAAGCAAACTATGAAGTATTTAATGTAGGATTTGGAAAAGCTATAGATGTTTTAACTGTCGCAAACTCATTAGTAAATGAATATAGCAGTAGTTCAAAAATAGAGATTTCTGGGAATTATAGGTTAGGAGATATTAGAGATAACTACGCTGATTTAACTAAAATTAAAGAAAAACTTGGATTTGAGCCAAAAGTTAGTTTTGAAGAAGGTATCCGTAGATTTGTAAAGTGGGTAAATTTACAAGAAGTATCAGAAGATAAATATGAAAAAAGTATGAATGAGATGAAAGCAAAAGGTTTGTATAAGTAATGGACTTTTTAAAAAATAAAAAAGTTTTATATATTGGACAAAGTTTTTTTGGATATGAACTAGAAATAAAAAACATGCTAGAAAGTATGGGTGCAACTGTTGATTACTACAATGAGCGACCTAGTAATACTTTTTGGACTAAAGTTTTTATTCGTATTAATGCTAAACAACTCATTAACTCAAAAATAAAAGTATATTATGATGAAATATTAAAAAAAATTCAAAATATTCAATATGATTATGTGTTTATTGTTAAGATTGAGACTATTGATAAGCAGATATTAAAAAGATTAAAATCCAATCAAAAGAATGCTAAGTTTTTTCTTTATATGTGGGACTCAATAAAAAACTACAAAGGTAAAGAAAAATTATTATCCTATTTTGATAAATCATTTTCATTTGATAGTGATGATGTGAAGATATACAAAGAATTGATTTTTTTACCACTATTTTATATCCCAATATATGAAAAAATTAAAACTCAAAAAATTATTTATGACATATGCTTTATTGGTTCAGGACATAGTGATAGATACAAATTAATATCTGAAATTAAAAAGAAATCGATAGAACTAGGATTGTCTTTTTATTTATTCTTTTTTTTGCAAAGTGAAAAAATATTTTTATTTAGAAAACTTTTTGACAAGAGAATGCGTGATGCTAAGATAGATGATTTTTCTTTTACCTCTTTATCACAAGAAGAAACATTAGATATTATTTCACAATCCAAAGTAGTAGTTGATATTGAACATCCAGGTCAAGTTGGATTAACAATGAGAACACTAGAGATGCTAGGTTGCCAAAAAAAGTTAATAACAACTAATAAAAGTGTGAGGGAATATGATTTTTATAATGAAGACAATATTCTTGTTGTTGAGAGAAATAATATAAAATTGAATAAATCTTTTTTTGAGCTGCCTTACCAAAAATTAAGTAATGATATTTATGAAAAATATTCTTTGAAAAATTGGATAAAAACAATTTTTTCTGAAGAAAATGAATGATACTATTGTGTGACATCTATTTTAGTATATGCATATGAGGATTGCATTAATGGTAAAAGAGGAAGTAATCTTTCTAAAAAGATGAAATAGTATGACATATAGTAATTTAATCTGTTAATTTATAATATTTTGTGTATACTCCATAAAGTTTAACAAAAGGAAATGTAAATGAAATTTTTAGCATTGGTTGTATTGGGGTTTAGTTTATTGTTTGGTGCTGTTGATATTAATACAGCAAATAAAGAAGAATTGATGTCTTTAAAAGGTGTCGGTGATAAAAAGGCTGTGACTATTTTAGAATATAGAAAAGTCAATTGTTTTAAAAGTGTTGATGATCTTATGAAAGTAAAAGGGATTGGAGAAAAATTTATTGAAAATAATAAGGACAATTTAACTGCTAGTGCATGTAAGGTTAAATAAGTTTATTATAAACTGAACGATTCATGATTTATATCTTTTTATTCTTGATTTCTTTTGTGCTAACTTACTACATAAGAAAGATAGCAATTGAGAAATCATTAGTAGATATTCCAAATGAAAGAAGTTCCCACACTGTAGCTACTCCGCATGGTGGCGGGATTGCCATCGCTGTTACCTGGTTTTTTGGTATAAGTTACC
>ERZ889078.2245-NODE-2245-length-13963-cov-16.921412_pt1 | contig 13963 bp, 11 predicted proteins | sample MGYA00521266_ERZ889078 | MGnify/ENA primary metagenome ERZ889078 (study PRJEB32303, sample SAMEA104408618) | aquatic metagenome | biome: Brackish water; feature: Pelagic; material: water | place: Baltic Sea | collected 2014-06-16T06:34:00 | depth 76,534 m ...
CCTAAGCTTTATAAGGCCTGTAAAATGTTTTGGTTCTAGGGAGATAAGATAAAAATGATAGATTCCAAAGCTCTACCTGAGCTCAAGAAACATATTGCAACTTTGACAAACCAATTGTCTCTTTTTGAGACCAAGGTCAGAGATGCGTCCGAAATCGAGCCTAGAGAAAAGGGACCGGAAGAAGAGAGGGAGAGAATTTTGTCCCTTGTTGCCGCCTATCAGGAAAAACTCCCGGGAATAGAAAAAGCCGCCAGCGGGCCCCTTTTAAAAAACGGCTCCGATCCTATTGATGTATCGACCGCTCTCCAAAACCTGAAAAGAATCGACAAAATTTTCAAAGACCTAATAGAAGATGTGGAGCAAATTACCGAGGATCAGTATGAGTGCAAGTTGGAAATCTATAAACAGGAAGTTTTGAAAACTATAGAACTCATTCTCTCCACTTTCGACTATGTCCTTCCTAATATCCGGTTTGAAGTGAACTACATGGAGAAGTATTACCGGGCGCCCGCCAATATGGGCAAAACCGTGATTCCCGAATTGCACAAGCTGATTCACAAACTGGAAGAACACACCCTTACTCTCGATGAGTTTTTCAACGGCTATAGTTCGGGCGAAGACAAAATCCTGGGCTACAACGTATTACGAATAAGGAATGGCCTTTTTTCCAAGTACCAGTTCTATGACAACTCCCCCGAGGCTTACAAGGAACTCAACGATATCTATTATCAAATCTGCAAACTCATGGAATCCCTCCTGAGGGATAAAAGGTCGGAACCGGATTTGGATAAATTTTATTTTGAAGTAAAAGAAATGAGCATGCTGATCTCACGCATGAGTGATGTGTTCGATACAGGAACCTTCCTTACTTTGCTAATACAAGCATCAAAAAATAAATATTCCTATGTGGATGAGGTGAGAAAATCAGTAGCCTTGTTAAAAAAATTCAATGAGCTTAAAGAATCTCTCATCGTTTACAACGAGTCGGAAATTAAGCGTACGCAAAGTGTTTTGGAATCCCGGTTCTCCCATAAAGACGAAAAAACCCGGCTTAAATCCATCATGGATGAAACATGGAGCTGCATCCAAAAAAAGCAAATTCATTTTTCCAGACTGGATACGATTTTTTCAAAACTACTTAAAAAGAATTTTAATATTGTCGTCCGGGAAAAAGCTGCCGAGGACATCACCATTACCATCACCCCTCATCATAAAAAAAAATATGGCCGGGATGTCCTGAACCGGATCAACATTATCATTCAGGAAATAGACTTCTGGTATCCTCCCGATGAAAAACAGCTGCTATTTCAAAACATCGCTAAAACCACCGAAAAAATACAGGCCGATGAGCCTCTGGATAAAAAAGAATTTATGGCAATGATGCGGGACTTTGACCAGAGTATGGAAAAAAATATAAGAAAAATCTATCCAGACAAAGTCAAAGAGTTGGCAAACATTTACTCTGCTTTTATCAAACTGTTTCCTGACCAAGCCCAAAAAGAAAAACTGGGGAAAAGGCTGATGAACAACAGAATATGGGAAGAGATTTACGAGGATATGGAACAGGCTAAAAAAAATATCGCCGTTCTTTCTTCCAACGACATATCATTGGAAAAAAACGTCAACAAATTCTCTTTTTTGCGAGTGGCCACCGAGCACCTTTCGAAAGTGCTCTACGATCTTTCCATGCAGATGTTCATTTTATTTGAAGGGATTGACAATCGCACCGTCATCAACATGACCAATATTCTCTCTACTTATAACGAATTCAGAGACCTCCCCAGCCTTTGGGCAGTATTCTCCCATTATTTTTCCAAAACCAGTATCCAAAATTTAAGCGTCAACGAGAAAATTATGATTGAGTTGACCCGAGAACCTCGTTGCCAGACCCGGTTGAAAGAACTATTCAAAGACGACTGAACTATCCTCTAAATCTACTGCACTTGATGCCACTTCAATAAGGCAATGCGTTGACAGGTTCAAGTACCAGGACTAGATTAGTATCGCTGGGTAACGTCTTTAAAGCGGAGGCTAAAATGGAAAAAATTCGCAATTATATGGCAGAATCCATTTTGAGCATTAGCGCCACGGCGTGCGTTCTGTAGGCTTCTCATACCATGCACGACAATGGAATCCACTCCCTGCTGGTCGAAGAGAACGGGGAATACATCGGGGTCATCACCAACCACGACATCAGCAAAAAAATGGTCTCAGAAGGCCTGGACCCCAAAAAAGTTCAAGTGACTGATGTTATGAGTTTTCCTCTCATTAAGCTCGAATCCCAGGAGAGCATGGAAAAAGCGGCCCAGATAATGCGGGACCACTGCGTCCACCATCTGGTAGTGACAGAACATGAACAAATACTGGGGATCCTATCCATCACCGATTACCACAAATATCTGGTGAAAAAGCATCCGCGGTAAACAGTTTTTTAAGAAACCCGCCCTGTTACTCCAGAACGAGGGTCTGAAGTTTGGGGAAGCCAGTGGACTCCTTAAGTTGTTTTTTGCCTTCATCGGTCAGACCACTGCCAAACACCTCTAGCCACTCCAGACCCGCCAAGGTATTGCTTTCAGCCAGAGCCTTGGCACCTTCATCACCAATATTATTCTGCGCCAGATCCAGGTTCTTTAAATTAACCAGGATGGTAGAGCTGGCAATAGCTTGTGCTCCTTCAGGTCCCACCTTGTTTTTCCAGAAGTTGATGAGGTTCAGGTAGGAAAAGTTTGCAGATGCCGCAATGGCTTTGGCTCCACCATCGCCGATAGCGTTTCTTTCCAGATGCAGTTCCTTCAAATTTGTGATGATGGAAGATCCTGCCAGCGCCTGGATTCCCTTGTCGGTGATCTCGTTTCTTTCCAGATTCAAGACTTCCAGATCAACCAACTCTGGGCATTGGGCCAGATACGCCAGACCCTCATCACCGATATATTTTAATCGCACATCCAGAACTGTTCCGTTCTGAGTCAAAAACTTTTCCACCAACACTTCCACTGAATCATCATTAAAGGGCTTATTCATTCCATTATCCTTTTTTCTTTTTGGATTTTTGTTTAGCGTCTTTTTGTTTTTCCATAGTATCTACCCGATCGCGCAGGGATTTATTATCCTTCAACAAGTCATCGAGATCAGACCGTATCAACTTCATTTCGACAGGTTTTTTAGCCGACTCAAACAGGCGGGCAATCGTTTCTTCGGCCCTGCGTTTCAAACGGCCATCGGTTTCGCCTTCTGCCAGTCTCCGCAAGGTGGGAATGGTCGAAAGGTCTTCCAACTCACCCATGGCCTGAATGGCTGCCAGTTTACCGCGAAATGTTGCAGAGGGAGTACCCCGTGTTTCCCGGGCAAACCGTTTCAGGGCATTGATGGCCTCGGGTTTGAGATGTTCAAATCGCCCGGCCAGTTTTGCCAGTCCCTGAATAGCGGAAAACCGACTACTACGGGCCGCACCATAATCCGCACCCGCGATCAATGCTGCCCACGCTTGCTCTTCCTCCAGATTGGCCAGAGCCCTGAATATAGCCGACCGTCCGATATCATTATGCGAAGGCCTGTCTAAAAAACCTTCCAGAAACGTTCTGCAGTTTTTCGCCTTGATTCGGCCAAGAGAAGACAACGCTTCTGCTTCCACTCTATATGAGGGATCACCTTTAGCAATTTTCTTCAGAGTCCGGGCAACTTTTTCATCATCCATAATCTCCCCCAAAGCATGAACGATGCCCCGACGAATTTTCGCGTCACGATTGTTCACCGCCTTGAGCAATCCATCGCGCGCAAACTCTCCGCCTATTTTACCCAGGACTTTGGCGATACGATTCGCCACACCCCAATGCAATTCTTTTTTGAGGCACTGGCTGAGCACCTTGATATCGGTCTGAGAGGCTTTGGCAACCAAACATTGAGCCGCCTCAATGCGCCCTATAGGATCTTTATCTTGCTTCAACTGCTCGTGCAGGAGGGAACGGGAAACTTCCAACTTCACTTTTTTGGCCGGACACTCGTAATCCGGGTCCAACCTGAAAAACAGCGGTTTGGATTTAAGATGAAAGCTGAACTTTTCTTCTTTGTTTTTGATTTCCAGTGGGAACTTTTCACTGCCCCGGGAGTAATAGAACTCAATCTTCAAGGGAAGCTTGAACAACAGTTCCTCTTCTTTTTTCTCAGCCTTCTGGGTTTGCTTAACCGTGACCTCCGCCATGTTTGAAACTGCGCCCCATTGGTAACCCACCTCAAGCATGGGATAACCACCGCGATAAATCCATTGATCCATCCATTCGTCAAAGTTCTTTCCGCTGGCCTCTTCTAGGCACCGTACCAGATCCACCGTTTCGACCAGCCCATATTCGTGGCGTTTGAGAAACTGGGCCAGAGCCTTGCGGAACAGCGGTTCCCCAACAAGGGATTTCAAATAATGCAGTCGCACCGCCCCTCCAGGATAAAGATGGGCATCGAACAGATCAATGGGTTCCTTATAGATATGAGTCACAATGGGGCGGCGATAGTGGGCATCTTCACTGAAATAGGTTTCCGCATCTTCCAGCAACTGATAGCGAAATTCGCCCTCGCCTTTTGACTCACGTGTGTAGAGTGCATCAAAATAAGTGGCAAACGATTCGTGCAACCAGGCATGCGACCAGCTTCTCGCGGTGACAACGTCGCCAAACCACATATGGGCGGCTTCGTGGGCCACCAATCCATTAGAATCCATATCCAATCTGGCCCGGTCATCATGGAGGGTCAGGTCCGTCTGGGTGGTGACAGTAAAATTTTCCATGCCGCCGAATACGAATTCAGGAACTGCGATCTGGGTATAGTGTTTATAGGGATAAGGGTAGCCGGTATAATTAGAAAAAAACCGGATGATTTTTCCAGTATCCTTAAAAGCGTTCCGTCCTTCCCGTTCTCGACCCTTTTGAACGTACCATTTGATATCGACTCCCCCAACACGACTCTTATGTTCGGCAAACTCTCCGGCGACAATGGAGAGAAGATAGGTCGAGTAGGGAATTTCCAGTTTATAGTGGTAAAAGGATTCCCCGGTACTTTCCTTTTTTTTGATAAGACGGCCGTTGGACAGCCCAAACATTCCCTTGGGTAAATGTAACTTAACCTCAGTGGTCTGTTTAAAATTCGGCTGGTCAAAACAGGGAAAATAATATTTGGAGTCTTCATCCTGCCCCTGTGTCCAGACCGTTTTGAACCGGTCCGGATAAGCTTCATCTGGTTTCGTGAAATAAACTCCCGCAGGAGGCCCGGTGACAGAATGAAACAGTTTCACCTGCACAGTCCCGCCATATTTGAGGGCCTTATCCAGTGTCACAATCACTTGGTCGCCGGTATTTTCAAATGCCAGAGTGCGACGACCCAACATCACCCGCTCTATTTCCAGATTAGCCGCGTCAAACACAATTTCCCGCACATCCTGACCATTGACCAGTAGGTCATAGGTGGTGTTTCCCCAGACCCGCTCCACTTCCCAGTCAAAATGCAAATCCAGCAAAAGATGTTGGGGAAGCAAAGGAGTGTCTGGGGCAAAATGCGCTTTCGCCCCTTTCTGGGCAAAGGACTTGCGATCCAGGATGCCCCAGTGCTCAGACTCACCATTTTGAAAATGGCATTTACAATATCGAACTGAATTCATAGGCCTGCTGTTTAAAGTAAACAATCATTTTATAAGCCTTCCTCCCAATTGCCAAGGGGTTAAATTTTAGAGGTGCCCTTAATTTTATGCGACAATATGTAAAGATAGTTATTTTTAACTGCAATCGGGTTTATGAAAAACTCAGCACAGACGTTTGACGCCAAAGTCCTTTCTCGTATCTCCACCCTGAAGATGACCGCCATGAATCTGGTGGAAGGACTGCTGACGGGGCAACACCGCAGTCGCCACAAAGGCTCCTCGGTAGAATTTGCGGAGTATAAGGACTATTCCCCCGGGGACGAAATCCGCCATATCGACTGGAAGGTAGTCGGCAAAACCGACAAGTACCACGTCAAGCAATTTGAGCAATCCACCAATCTAAAATGCACGATTTTGCTGGACGCCAGCGGGTCGATGAACTATCAGTCCCCTCTAAACGGGCATGCCTCTAAAATGGAGTACGCCCGCAATTTGGTCGCGGCGCTTTCTTATCTGCTTTTGAAACAATTTGACGCAGTGGGATTGACCCTGTTTAACGATCAAGTTGTTGAGCATATCCCGCCACGTTCCAAAGCTTCCCATCTTCAGCATATTTTGCATGGCTTGGCTAATATTTCGCCACAGGGAACAACTCGAATATCCGAGGTTTTAGGAGGGTTGGCTGAAAGACTGCCGCGAAGGAGCATGCTCATTCTGGTTTCAGATTTCCTTGTCCAGAATCAGGACCTGCAGAAAAGTTTAAAGCTCCTTTGCTCAAGAGGGCTTGAGGTTGTTTTGTTCCACGTTTTGCATCCCGATGAAATTCACTTGCCCTTTGAAGGAGACATGGTTTTCGAATCGCTGGAAGACGACCCGACAATAGGGCTCGACCCGCAAGACATTCGCGAGGAGTACCAGAACGCGATTCAGAATCATATAAACTCCTTCAGAAAAGACTGCAACGGACTTGGAGTGGATTATATTTTTCTGGACACCTCCGAGCCTCTCGATCAGGCCTTGAGTTATTATTTGCTCAAGCGTAAAAGCCTTATTAAATTATGAGCCTCAATTTTTCTTCCCCACTGTTTTTGTTTGGCCTTCTGGGAATTTCCATTCCGGTTCTGATCCATCTTTTAACCCGAAGGCAACAAAAACAAATCCGGTTTTCAGCGGTCTATCTGCTTGCGCAATCGCAAAAACGCTCGACACGAAAATCTCGGCCCAACAGACTGTTATTACTTTTGGCCCGTTGCCTGGCCATTGCCCTGTTCAGCCTGGCCCTGGCCAACCCCTTATTTTCATTCAGACAATCGGAAGCCTTTCTGCCGACTTCGCCCGCTTCCATCGTGTTTGTTCTGGACGATTCCTACAGCATGGGAACCCGATCTAAAGAGAAAACACTTTTTGATCATGCAGTGGAATACATTGCCAAAGGGCTCCAGCAGGCCCCGGATAGTAGCGAGTTCAGTCTGGTTCTCGCGTCTTCACCAGCACGCGTCGAACAAGACTGGACTTCCGATAAACTCACTTTTGCAAACAAGTTGAAAACGCAAACGGCCTCCTACCGCACCACCAATATCGGGGATGCCATCGACAAGTCAATCAAGCTGCTTGAATCTGCCAAACAAAAGAAAAAGAAAATTATTTTGCTGACCGATCTGGATAAAAATGGCTGGAAGGAAGAATTTTTTTTTAAGATCGAATATTTATCGCCCTATCCGATTCAAATCTTGAATTTTTCACGACTGCAGTCTGGCAACAATAAGGGAATGGTTCAAAGCATTCAGATAGCTCAGGAGTTTCTCACCCGAAGCCGTTTGCTAAGAGTGAAAGCGCAGATCAAAAATTTTTCCAGCACGGTGAGTCGGATGCCCCTTTCTCTTTTTCTCGAAGGAAAGCTCGTGAAGGAAGAATTTCTCGATATTTCTCCTGGGCAAACTCTGGTACAGAAATTTTCTTATCCTTTAAAAAGGAACCAACCTCTGAATGGGAAAGTGCAAATCTCTGACGACGCATTACCCGCCGACAATTCCAGGTATTTTCCTTTTCACCCCAGCCAGAACATACAAGTCCTGGTGGTCGATGGAGACCCCAAGACCATTTCGCATCAAAGCGAATCCTTTTATCTTGAACGCGCCCTGAATCCTTTTTCGGTGTCCCTGTCGCATATTGACCCTACCATTTCCACCCTTAGTGAACTCCCCTTGCGAAACTTGTCCGATTTTTCGGTCGTTATTCTGGCTAACGTACGCGAACTTCCCTCGGACTATGAGCTGGAACTGGAAAAATTTGTTTTAAATGGCGGTGCCCTGTTATTTGGAATGGGCGATCAGGTAAATGCTAAATATTTCAACGAGCGCTTGGGAAACCTCCTGCCAGTCAAACTGGAGTCCCAATACCAGACCCGGGAAGGAGCTCTGCACCTTCTATTAAAAAATAACACCCACCCGGTGATGCAGGCCTTCTCACCCAAAGCACTGGAGGAAATGCGGGAAATCAATTTTTATTCCATGTATACCATGCAGGCAAGGGAACATAAAAAATTTAAAGTGGGAACCTGGTTTTCAAATCAGCACCCTGCGGTGATTGAATCGGAGATGGGAAAAGGCATTGTTGTTCTATTTTTGAGTTCACTGGATAGGGACTGGAATGATTTCCCGATTCAACCGACTTATTTACCCTGGATCCAGCGGTGGACTCAGTATGCCGCCCGAGGACTGGAAAATATCTCCCGTCAGGACTTGTTGGTGGGTGAACCTTTCCGCCAAAGCGCTCGGGATAGCAGTTGGCTCGTTCGCACACCGGATGGAACCCTGCATCACTTGGAAAACGATATCTTTAGAGACACCTTTCAACTAGGGGTCTATCATCTTTTTTCATTACCCGGTGCAGCGGATCAAAAAGTGTTGGCAAAACTTCCTCAAGGAGCCGAGCCTGCCGGAACCTTCACCGTAAATATTGATACCCGGGAATCAGAACCGGGGAAGATATCACAAAAAGAAATCGAAGATTTTCTTGCGGGACTGGAACTGGAATTTTTGGAGCCTCAAACTCAAACTGCCCGACCACAAACCTCCGACGGGGTGCCCCTGGCCACACCTTTTCTTTTAATGGTTGCGGGAATGCTTCTTGCTGAAGGATGGATGGTGAGAAAAGAATAAACGGACCTACTCCTGCCTCTTCCGGTGCCACAGTTTTTTGTTCGATAAGGTCACTTGACCAGTTATGGCTTCTCCAATCATGTCAAGAGGCAGAGAAACATTCGCCACCGAAGAAGCTGTTTGCGGCATGGAAGGCGCTGAAGACTTTCCGGGACTTTCTACAAAGACCGCCCCACCCCCAGCCTTAATGGCTCCGGCACCTCGGGCTCCATCACGACCCATTCCTGACAAAACGACAGCAACACAAAATTCTCCAAACACCTGGCTCGCACTTTCAAACAGGACATCCCCCGAAGGCCGCATAAAATTTTCCTTTGGCCCATCGTTCAACCCGAGTGATACGGGAGGAGGATTGATCACCATATGCTGATCGCCGGGGGCAAGATAGATATGGCCCACCTCCGGTTGCAGGTCTTGTGATGCCGTATGACACGGGAATCCGGTTTCCAGTTTGAGCTGTCGGACAAGGAGGCTTGTCATCCATTCCGGGCCGTGTTGAACCACGAAAAAAGACGCCGGGCAATCTCTGCCAATGGTATGAAAGAGTCTGGGAATATTCACCGGGCCTCCCGTCCCAGCAGTGATCACGACTCCTACAAAAGGCGGGAGGCCGTTAATCCGCACCGGTGTTATCACTCTGACTTCGGGTTCAGGCTGAGTGAACCGGGCAAAACCATCCGATAAAATCCGCACCACATCTGCAGACTGGTATGGTTTGATCAAAATATCATCGGCTCCGGCCTGAAGTATCTGCTGACGCGAGTCATCATCCCCGACTGCGGTGATCATCAGGATCAAAGGAGCTGTTTCAATTTCCGCCCGGACTCTCTGGATCAGGGCCACTCCATCCATTTCCGGCATCATCCAATCTGTCAGAAGAACATCAAACGGTGTCTGCTGCAACCTCTTGAGAGCCTCGACACCATCAGCAACCACTTCCACAGTATGCTTACTTTTTCTGAGTATGCTTTCGAGTAGCCTGGCATTATCCAGATCGTCTTCCGCTACCAAGATTTTCATTTATGCCTCCCGAAAAAAGAAAACCCTGAAAATTGATCCTGATTCTTTAGCACACCAAATTCGCCTTCTGATATAATGATTAACAAATCTTGAAATCCTAAGCTTCTGGTTTTTATGCCTGCAAAGAGATTTATTGACATCCCCGTTCTTATCTTCCTGTTTGTATACATCTTACAACCGATAATTATCAGCGGCAATCCCCTATTTGAGGGGGACATAGAAACGCGGCTGTTGCAAATCCTGAAGGATACGAATACAAAGCCCGACCTGTTGGAAACCCTTCTAATGGTATCAAAGCATTGGCAGCCTTCCCTGGATTCAACTCAATTAAAAAAAGATACCGAAGAGCTAATTCTTTCGGCTCAGCAAAAATTGCAGGGACAGGATAAGCCCGAAGACATCATCCGAACACTTCGGAACCTCATTCATGATGAAAAAGGTTATGGCTATACCGACCGGGTCGATGAAAAGGGCGTTCCCGTCAATCCCGAGGAACTTTTTCTTCATGGCCTGTTGAACACCGGCAAAGGTTATTGCATGAACCTTTCGCTTTTATATTTAATTCTGGGACAGAAACTCGGGCTCCCCCTTCACGGAGTCGCACTGCCAAACCATTTTTTTGTCCGTTATGAACACGAGGGCGTACGCATCAATATCGAAACCACCGAGCGGGGAGTTTCCTATCCAGACAGCTTCTACCAACAGCGATTTGCGACATCGACAGAAAACAAAAACCACTTCTTCATGAAAAACCTGGATAGCAGAGAAACTCTGGGCGCTTATTTCTCAAATGTCGGAATGGTTTATTATCAGAAGCAGAAACCCGAACGGGCCGTGTTTTATCTGGGATTATCCACCTCCATCAACCCCCAATCGATAGACGCACAAAATAACCTGGCAAATATTTATTCGGAATTGAAAAAGCCTCATGAGGCCATCAAACATTACAATCTGGCCTTGAAAGCCGACCCCCATAACACTTCTACCTTGTTCAACCTTGGCCTGGTATTCATGGAATCCGGCGACTCAACCAAAGCGATCGACGCCTTTCTGCAAGTCGTGCAAATAGAACCTGGGTTCAGCCCGGCTCATAAAATGCTGGCCAACCTTTATCGGCAAGACAAACGACTCACATCCGCCCTATTGCACCTCAAACTTCTTGCCCGGATTCAACCCGAGAATTTACAAAACCATCTCAATATCGCTTCGACCTATGGAAGAATGGGGCAACAAGCATTGGCTCTTGAAACCCTCAAAAAGGCTCAACGCCAATTTCCAAGTGCCCCTGAAATTCATGCAGGGCTTGCTGAAGCCTATTACAGAATGGAAGATTTTCAGCGAGCCATCGAGCAATACCGTTTTCTCATCGATCAGGATCAAACCCTCCTGCGAAATTACATCCAACTGGGCTGGACGTATTACCGCCTCGACGATCTACCCATGGCTTCGGCGTGGACACTTCGTGGCATGAAGAAAAGCAAGGAGGGTGACCGGCTCAAAGCGTTGGCACAAATGAATCTCGGATTTTATTCGCTCCTGCAAAAACAGTACGACCCGGCAAGGCAATGGTACGGAAAGGTTCTTTCGGAAAATCCTCCTCAAATTGCCCAAGGCATGATCCAGGATATCGATGAGGTGCCGGCCAGCCACTCGCATAGAGCGGATTTGCAGTTCTTTAAAGGATGGATTTATTTCAAATCCGGCCAGCCGGAAAAATCTCAGGCCAGCCTGCAAACCTACCTGCAGATGGAACAGAACGGTCCCTTCAGCGAAGAATCCAGAAATCTCTTAAAACAACTGACGCCTGAAAGTGGCACACTGAAAAGAATCCTGGACAAGAAAAATTCGGTTGAACAGAAAGACAACATGGCTCTCGTTCCCGCAGGTTTTTTCTTCATGGGCTCCAACAAGACCCTTGACGATGAAGCCCCCGAACATCATGTTTATCTCGACGGATTCTGGATCGATAAATACGAAGTGTCGGCAGGACAATTCGCCAAGTTTTTGAACACGGTGGACAATGTAAAAGGATATTATCTCGATAACAAGTTTGGCACACTTCTCTATGACGGCCGCTTCCATCCTCGACAGGGTCTTGAAAACTACCCCATCAATAATGTTACCTGGATCGCTGCGGATGCGTATTGTAAATCGAAAGAAAAGCGCCTGCCCACAGAAGCCGAGTGGGAAAAGGCAGCTCGTGGCACCTCCGCTCAAACATATCCATGGGGTAATTCTGCTCCCTCCGACACCCGGGCCCGCTATTTCAAAATCTGGACAGAGGAACAAAAACACAAAGTCATGGTGCCGGTGCAGGCCCTGACAGAGGGCCAAAGCCCCTATGGGTTGCATAACATGGCAGGAAACGTCAAAGAATGGGTGGACGACTGGTATGATCGCGAGTATTATAAGGAACAATCTGAATACGCAAACCCCAGAGGCCCCATTGGAGGGGAATTTAAGAGCGTTCGTGGCGGGTCATGGCGGGACTTGAAAGGCTTTATTTATTCATCGTTCCGCAATAATGGAAACCCCAAAAGCCGCATGGACGACTATGGATTTCGTTGTGCTAAAAATGCCGAACCGGACTCCGAAGAGAAAAAATTAACGAGCCGGTCGGTACCCCGAAACAAAGGGTAGCCCACCCATTACCGAAATGACATGATAGGTGCTATTGAAATACTGATCATTGCTTTGATCTTCGGGATCATTTATGGTCGCGATGCCATCGACAAAACGTTTCGCAAATCCGCCAACGAGGGGGTTGTGGAAAGTATGGCCGGCGACCTGAAGGAATATTACGAAGCCGATCCGAAACGAATGATCAAATTAGGCGCCATAATCTTCGGCGCAATCGCATTTGTGGTCACCGGCGCTTACTGGGCCATCACCCGAACCGACTTCCTGAAAATGATCGGCCTCGATCAATAACCAAATCCATTATCCCGCACATGGATATAAGGGTCACCGCCTTTGAGAGTTTTTCCCGCTACAATCTCGCCGACGTAAAGAACATGATCTCCAGACTGCATCGCCTGTGCCACTTCGCATTCAAGATAAGCCACCGCATCACTTAGAATACGAATCCCATCCAATCCTTTTTTGGTTTTGACACCCTTGAAAATATCTTCAGGGGGGCGGCTGAAATGTTTCAGCAGGGCCTTGTCATCTTTAGGCAAAACATTAACAATAAAAGCACCCGATGCTTCAATCAAAAGCCGGGCCGAACGCAAAGTCGCCAACGCAATGGTTAAAGCGGGAGGATCAAACGAGCATTGGTTGACCCAACTTGCCAGAACCGCGTCTTCTTTATCTTCACATTTAGCGGTGATCACAAACAAACCGCTGGGAACCCGGCCCAATGCCTTCCCTACTTCTTTCTTATTTTTCACAATATTCTCCTATTGCCAATATTAAACAGAGTTAGAAAGTTACTAATATATCACTTATCAAAAGATTTCCTATCGGGAACCCTGGCACCACAAAACCAAAACTGCTTTAAACTGAAATAGGGTGAAGGCTATACTGCCACTTTAGAGTTACCCTTAGAGGGTTTTCTGAGATTTTAAAATTTTATTGAACCCAGACAATGCTTTAATGAGGCTGGAAACAGAAAGTGCATCCTGTTTCACCAGGATTTCACCAATAAAATTACTAGGATGGTTTTGTGCTAACACTAACTCCTCATCAGGGGGGTTAAACATTTCTAATCAGACAAAAGAAACCAGCTTATCTTAACCTAAAACATCCACTAAGACACCCCAACATTAATGTTAGCAACCTGATTCTGTTGGCGAAGTGAAATCCTGCACGAAAGTACTGTTCGTACCCTGATCTATTTCAGCTTCTTCTGCAGTTGTTGTGGTGCTAGTGACAGGCTTGGTCTCAGTACGGGTTACCGATCCGGAAATGGAAGCGGTCAAGGTGCCGTTCTCCACAATTTCGAATGCAGTGATGCTAATATTTCCTGATGAAGACGTCACCGTTGCTCCCGAATCCACGGTAAAATTTCCTGCGCCGCTACTATCATTATCCGCTGTAGCGGTGAAGTTGCCGCCGGCGGTCACATCCACTTTCACCTCAATGTCATCATCCGCTTTGACCGTCACCCCTCTGTGCCAATATAAGTGAGACACTTTACCCTCTTAAATTACTGTAGGGC
>ERZ889078.2247-NODE-2247-length-13956-cov-8.692180_pt1 | contig 13956 bp, 13 predicted proteins | sample MGYA00521266_ERZ889078 | MGnify/ENA primary metagenome ERZ889078 (study PRJEB32303, sample SAMEA104408618) | aquatic metagenome | biome: Brackish water; feature: Pelagic; material: water | place: Baltic Sea | collected 2014-06-16T06:34:00 | depth 76,534 m ...
TTGGCTGCCGCATCAACGTTGGCTGCCGCATCAACGTTGGCTGCCGCATCAACGTCCGCTACCAGATCAACGTCGGGCACAACATCCGCATCGGCTACGGCCTCGACGTCGCTCCAGCGCGTTGCTGGCCGCCAACTCCCCAGCGACCTCCAGCTCACGGCCGCCCGGCGCAACCCGCTCCACCACCGCCTCGTACAGCGCCGTCGCATCCAGTGAAATGAGGGCCGGGTGTTCATCTTTAGTCTTTTACGGCTACAAGGAAACAGCGAACACCTGACCCTCGGGACAGATGGCATGAACGACGACACACACACCAACCCCCGCCCCAAGCCAGCCGTGGCCGTGGTGTCCGCCTGCCTGCTCGGCCAGCCCTGTCGCTACGACGGCGCCAGCAAAGGCCGCGCTGATGTGCTGAGGTGGCGGGCGCGCCAGCTGGCTGCGGGGATGGTCGTCGTCGCGGTGTGTCCAGAGGAGCTGGGCGAGCTAGGGACGCCGCGACCCGCTGCGGAGCTGACTGGTGGCGATGGCGCCGCTGCGTGGCGAGGCGAGGCGACGGTGCGACGGGTGCAGGACCACCATGACGTGACGGCCGCGTTCCAGCGCGGCGCGCGGCGCGCGTTGGCGCTCGCACCCACGGTCACCGTGGCGATGCTCAAGGCGCGGAGCCCCAGCTGCGGGGTCGGCCGTACGCACATCGACGGCGCGGTTCGGAGCGGAGACGGCGTTTTCGCGGCCTTGTTGCGGCATCGCGGCGTGGAGATGCGCACGGAAGAAGGCCTGGAGGATGGCGAAGGCGCCGGCAGCTGAGCGAGATGAACGCGAAGCCAGCCTGCCGACACCCCGGTTTCTCTACACCACAGTCGCAGCGTCGACGAGCTGGCGCGCGGCCACGAGGCGCTCCTGGAGCTGCGCCTCGGTCGCCCCCACCACCGTGATGTGCCCGATCTTCCGACCTGGCGAGCCGCGCTTGCCGTAGGCGTGGATGCGGACGCCCGGCAACGCGCAGAGGGCAGCGAGCGTTGGCATACCGCCGATGCAGTTCAGCATCACGCATGGCATGACGGTCTCCGTGCCGCCCAGCGGCAGGTCCAACACGGCGCGCACGTGATTTTCGAACTGGCTCGTCTGCGCGCCGTCGATCGAGTAGTGACCGGAGTTGTGCACGCGCGGCGCCATCTCATTGACGAGCAGGGCGCCGTTGACGACGAAGAACTCCAGGGTCAGCGCGCCGACGTAGTCGAGGTGGGTGAGCACCCGATCGATCAGGGTCGCCGCCGCTGCGGACAAGGCCTCGTCGACGCGGGGGTGACCAGGCCGAGACTCACGGAGGATACCGTCGACATGCTGGTTGTAGATCAGCGGGTAACGCACGACCGCGCCGGCCCGATCGCGCACAGCGATGGCGCTCACCTCAAAATCGAAGGGCACCCACGCCTCGAGGAGCAGCGGCGTCGCGCCGAGCGCCAGCCATGCGGCGTCGACGTCGGCGAGCGTTCGCATGACGTGCTGACCCTTGCCGTCGTAGCCAAAACGCCGTGTTTTCAGTACCGCAGGCAGCCCGATCTCCGCCACGGCGTCCTGAAGTCCCTGGTGCGAGTCGACGGCGCGATAGGGTGGCGTCGGGATGTTGAGCTGGGTGAAGAGCTGCTTCTCGCGCAGTCGATCTTGGGCGATCGCGAGCGCCTCGGGTGGCGGCGCGACGGCGACCCGATCGGCCAGAAAACGCGCGGCGGCGTCCGGCACGTTCTCAAACTCGAAGGTGACGACGTCGCCGCGGCGAGCGAGCTCGGCGAGGGGCCCGGCGTCCTCCCAGCGACCCACGACCAGCGGCGCCACGTGCCCGCCGCAGGACTCCGGGTTGGGGTCTAGCAAGACGACCCGCTCGCCGAGGCGATAGGCGGCGAGCGCGAGCATTCTACCGAGTTGGCCACCGCCGAGCACGCTGATCGTCATGGTTGGCTCCTGCGAATCGTCGGCGAATCCGGGCTCAGCGCGACGCAAGTGACGCGCACGCGGCCGCTCATAGGCGCGGGTCGGTGGCGGCGAGCACGGCGTCTGTTTGGGCGGCGCGCCAGGTGTCGAGGCGCGCGGCGAGGGCTGGGTCCCGAAGGGCGAGGATCGCGGCGGCGAAGAGCGCGGCGTTCGCAGCACCCGAGGTGCCGATGGCGAACGTGGCGACCGGGACGCCTCTCGGCATCTGCACGATCGACAGCAGCGAGTCGACGCCGCGCAGGACGCGCGACTCCACGGGCACGCCGAGCACCGGCAACCGCGTCTTGGCGGCGAGCATGCCCGGGAGGTGAGCGGCGCCGCCTGCGCCAGCGATGATGACCTGGACGCCACGGTCGGCGGCGGCCTCGGCGTAGGCAAAAAGTCGGTCCGGGGTGCGGTGGGCGGAGACGACAGTGGCCTCATAGGAGACGCCTAATTCGTCGCAGATCTGGGCTGCGAGCGTCATCGTCGGCCAGTCGGAGCGTGAGCCCATGACGATGCCGACCTGGACGGTGCTGACCGGGGCGTCGCCGATCGGACGATGGGATTCGGGGGCGCTGTGCGCGGACATGGGGGCCTCCTGGGAGGGGGGACTGCCGCACAGCGGGGAGCCCGGCGTCAACCCCAATCAGGTGACAGGCGCGTCACGATTGACCCATGGACGATTGACCCGGCGACGATTGGCCCCGGCGCGACTGGATCGCGGTGTCGCGTAGCAGCGCCTGCCACTGTGGCCAGATCACGGACCACGCCAGCGTCTGAGCAAACTGCCGCGCCGACTGCCCGATCGCCGCGGCGCGATCGGGCCGGGCGAGCAGCGCCGCGGTGGCCTCCGCCAGCGCTGTCGGAGACTGGGTTGGTACCAGCACGCCGCGCACCTGGGCGGGCGCGACCGGCCCGCGGCCCCCCAGATCATCGCCGAGCAGCAGCGCGCGATGACCGGCCACATCAGTCGCCACGGCCGCCACGCCGTGGGCCATCGCCTCGAGCAGGGCCAGTCCAAAGGTCTCGGCGTGGCTCGGAAACAGCCCCACGGCGGCGCCAGCCAGCTCCGCGGCGACCGCCGGCGGCGGCCGCCAGCCGAGGCACTGCACGTGCTCACCGCCCGCCTCTTCCAGGCGGCGCTGCCAGCGCCGAGCTGCGCGCGGGTTGTCGGGCACACCACCGACGATGCGCACCGAGACGCCCGGCACCGCGGCGATCAGCTGGGGCAACGCGGCGGCGAGGTCGGCCGTACCCTTGGCGTGGTCGAATCGACCGACCGCCACCACCGTGCGGGACCGCGAAGGTGCCGGCGTGGCGATGGCCCGGGGCGCATCGACACCGATCGCCTCGACACCGGACGCATCGACACCGGACGCATCGACACCGGGCGGGACGACGCGCAAGCGGGCCGCGATCTCGGGATGAAAGCGCAGCAGCAGCGACGCGGCGGGCGCCGAGGGCACGTGCACCACGTCGGCCTCCGCCAACGCTTCGGCCTGTGCGGTGGCGCTCAGGGTGTGAGAGACGCCGCGCAGACGATTCATCTCAGCCTGGATGACGTGGACGCTGAGTAGGCGCCGCGCATCCGGGGCGAGCTCGAGCGCCGCGCGCCACAGCATCGCGTGGTGTACGTGCACAACCGCCGGCGCAAACCCAGCGACAGCCGCGGCCACCTCGGCGATGTGGTGCGGCGCCCGCAGCCGCTGGACGCGGACACGCCCGCCGACCTCCGCCGCCGGCAGCGCGAGGCCACCTGGGTGCGCTTTCGGTCGCCACGCGTCGAAGGACAACACCCACAGGTGATGGCCCGCAGCCGCAGCGGCCGCGACGAGGCCGCCCACAGCCGTTGAGATGCCACCCTTGCTCAGCGGCGGAAAGTCGCGGGTGACATGCAGCACGCGCATCAGGGCACCTGCACGAGCCGCCAGCGCTCGAGCTGTAACAGCGGCAGCATGAGCCCTGGTCGCAAAAAATCCTCGGGAGCCGCGCCGCCAAGCTGGCTTGTGTGCGCGGCGATGGCAGCCCGCTTGCGGCCAGCGACGTCGGAGAGGTCCACCACCACATCGGTCGCCTCTGGCGCTGCGCCGAAGCGCTCGGGCGTCCAACCCGTGGGCACGAACGTGAAGCCCCGACGCCGCATCGACCGCCACACTGGGTGGAAATGGCGGCGTGGGAACACCGCCTCGTACAGCGCGGGTGGCGTCCATGACGGCCCCGTGTCCGCGCACGCGAGGCCATGGACGGCTTGGCGCAACAGCCGATGCAAGGCGAGGTGATCCGCGTGGCCGTACGCGCCATCGCCAGCTAAACCCAGCACAACATCGGGCCGCCAGCCCAGCAGCGCGGCCCGCAAGGTGGTCACGGCGGACGACTCGACCAACCCCGCGACGCCGCCATCGGGCCAGCCGAGGGTCGGCAGCAGCTCCGCGCCGATGGCGTCACAGGCCGACCGCAGCTCAGCGGCGCGCACGTCAGCGTCACCGCCGGCCTCGCCTCGGGTCACGCACAGCACTCCCGCAACTGCGCCACGATCGGTCGCGAGCGCGAGGGTGCCGGCGGCGCTGTAGGCCTCATCGTCCGGGTGGGGCATCACGGCGAGCAGTCGCCGCGCCGCCAGCGGCGTGATGGGCAGCGGCGTGATGGGCAGCGATGTCACCCCAGCACGACACGGTAGAGCGGGCCGACGATGCTGGCGCCGTTGGCCTCGACGTAGAGCGTGCCGTCGCTCAGGGTGACGGACCACTTCGCCGCGCGATCGAGCGCCGCCTCGAGGGCGTCGATCGTCTCGTCGTCGACGTACACCACCGTCACCTGATCGGCGCGCCGCAGCTCGGCTTGCCGGAGGGTGGCGATGAGGTGATCGGCCTGTTTGTGGGCATAGATCACCACGCGATCGGCCCGCGACGTCGCTTTGTGGACACGCTTCGACGCCGGCACGCCGACCTCGATCCAAGCGGACATGCCACCTTGTAGGTCTCGGATCACCAGCGCGGGCAGCTCGACGTCAGAGAGGCCACCGGTGAACTCGATGCCCTCCTCATGCTCCAAACAGCGCGCCAGCATGCGCATGACTAGGAAGCGGGCCGACTCGCTCGGATGTCTCGCAACCCGCAAATCCAGGGTTTCGAACACACCACGGTCAAGGTCGGAGAGCTCAATCACAAATCGGTGGATCGTCGCGCCAATTGCCATGGTCACAGCCTGCCACATGGGCTCCCCTGTGCCCATGCGACCGCAGAAAAGCGCCACGGGGCACGCCAGCGCTCGCCATCCAGTCGGTGCGAATCAGTGCAGCGCCGAGCGGATCACCAGCCCCGCCACCACTTCGGCCTCCGCGTCGAGCAGGGCATCGAGACGCTCCTCGACCCGGTCGGCCTCAAAGAACTGTCGCGCAAGGCGGAGAAACAGGGCGTGGTGCCGCGCCTCACAGCGGGTCAACTCGAGATAGAACGCGCGCACGGGGCCCTCGGGCAGGACCTCCGTGACCATCTGAAACCGCTCGCAACCCCGGGCCTCGACGATGCCAAACAGCAGGAGGCGATCGAGCAGATATTCGTTCACATCACGGCGACGCAGCTGCTTGAAGAGGCCGCCCATATACAGGTCCGGCCCGTCCTGGCCGATGGTCTGACCACGGGCGACGAGCAGATCGTGGACCTGCTTGAAGTGGGTCAGCTCCTCGAGCGCCAGATCGATCATCTCCGCGACGAGCTCGGGCCGGCGGTGATGCTGCCCAGCGAGCGCCATCGCCGAGCTGGCGACCTTGCGCTCGGCGTGGGCGTGGTCGCGCAGAAACGCGTTGAGGTCGGCGAGCACAGCGTCCTGCCACGTGCTCGGGGTCTGGTAGCGAAGTCGTAACATGCGAGCAGGCCTATGGCGCGCCAGAGCCTCTGGCGCGGCGACCGTGCGGAAAAAACCGCACGTGCAGGTGATCATCATGGCCACCCGCGTGGCGGATGAGCGCGTTGGTGTGGCCTCGGTAGCCGAACGTCCTCAGCACACACCGCTCCCAGCCGGACGCACGAGGTCGCCGGCTTTTGCCGAGTGATCCGTAGCGTCGCGCTGACAGCGCGCGCACCAAGCGCAGACACCAGGCGCCATCGACACGCCGCCGCTTCAAGACATAGGCGCGCAAGAGCTGCTGAATGCTCGTCGACATGAAGATGTACTGCACCTCTCCGCTCTCCAGCAACCGTTTCACCAACGTCCACGTGCGACCGAGATCGAGGTTTTTCGCGGTGGCGAGGGTGAACCGATCCGTCGGTACGGGGTCGAGATGGTAATAGCCAATGTCAGCGTCGAGGCCGTTTTGATGGCTTTTGTGGGGGTTCAGACGGCCTCCACGTTGGCGCGACAGGTCGCCCACCACCAGATCAGGCGTCTCGGCGTAGCGTTTGTGCACTTGCCCGACCGCGTCGATAAGGCGCGAGACGAGGTGCGTCGTGCCGAAACCGTGCTGTTTCTGCTTGACGATGATGCCGGGCACACGCGGCATCGCCTCGCCGTGGCGCAGCGAGCCGCCAGTCGGCCTGCCTGTCGACCGACCGCGTGACTTAGGGATCGACAGGCGCACCAGCAGCGCGTTGCGACCGCCATCACAGCGGTACCTGAAGCGAGGCACACCGCGGCGACGCTTGCCCGGCGCCTTGGACCGCTTGCAGCCGACGCCCTGCGCGCGCGGCTTCAACATGTTGACGCAGCGGACGATGCTCTCCGGCACACCAAAGGTCTTCGCTACCCAGGCCACTCGCGCGCCGCGATGCAGCCGCAGCACAGCGTCGCGGACCTCATGGAGCCGCGTCGGTCGCATCACCCGCACCGGTTCATGCAGCCCAAGCACCTGGGGGCTGAGCGGCGAGAACTTCAGCTTGGGTCGCGGTCCACGTTTGCGTCGCGGCGCCAATTTCCAGCGTTTCAGCGCGGCATGGTGGCGGGACTGGGCGCGGACTTTGGCGATCTCATTTTTGCGTTTGCGCTTGCGATTGTCGGCCTGCAGGCGTTGCAGGGTACCGCTGCCACGCACGAGGTCCTTGAGTCGCACACCGTAGCGCCGCGCGATGTGCTGCGGGGTCTCGCCCTTCTCGGTGCAGTGCACCAGCGGCGGGCCCACGATCGGCCGCCCGCGCGCGTGGACTTCGGTCGCCAGCGCAGCGATGACACAGAGCACGACAGCGCTCGCCACCCCTAACGCCGACGTCGCTCTATCTCGTCCCACGGCCACGGTCGACACCACCCTCGCCGGCATGGCGATGAGTTCGCAGCATCCCCGCGGTTGCCAGGGTGCGCAAGTTCGCGGGGATCTCGGCGTTTCGGCCGGCCGTTAGGAGTGAATACGCGGCAGCGGCTTGGCGCGCTCGATGGCGCGCACCTCCACACCGGCGAGGTGGCGCAGGCGTTCGGTGACCGCGACCCGATCGCCCTGCAGCTCGGCGAGCCGTACGAAATCAGCGTGGTGGCGGGCTTCACTCGCCAGCAGCTCGCCAAACACGGCGCGCAGCTCGGCGTCTGGGTGGCGTTCGCTCAAGATCTTGAACCGCTCGCACGATCGCGCCTCGATGAGGGCCGCGATCAACAAGCGGTCGATCAGCCGATCGGGCTCGGCCTTGCGGACCTTCTTGAAGAGCCCAGCCTGATAGCCCGTCGGTCCTTGCGCCTCAATCACCAGACCCCGGCGCGCCAAGATCGCGCAGACCAAGGTGAAGTGGTCGAGCTCCTCGTGGGCGATCGCCACGATCGGCGCCACGAGCTCGGGATGGCCGGGATACTCGGCTAACAGCGCCAGCGCCTGCATGGCGGCCTTGCGTTCGCAGTGCGCGTGGTCGATGAGCAAGGCGGGCGTATCGGCGATCGCGCGTTCGAGCCAGGCGTCTTCGGTCTTGCTGCGTAGGCAGAGCATCGTCCCTCCAGAGCTGGCGCGATCGCCGGGAGCGGGGCCATCTCGTCGAATGGTCGCCCTGCTTGGTGCGTCGGTTTGGTCGGCGCGAGGCGAAGGGTTATGCTGACCCGGCGCTCAACGCAATAGCCGCGCGCCACCGACAAGGATCACCGCGATGACCCACAACCGCACCACCCTCCCCCTCGTCACGTCGTGCGCCGCGCTCTGCCTCGCCCTCTGCGTCGGCGGCGCCCCTGGTTACGCGCAAACCGGCGCTGCCGCGCGCGCTGGGAAGGCTGGAGGCGCCGCGGCCAGCCCGACGCCCACGGCCACGCCGCTGCAGGGTAAAAAGGCGGCAGGCAAGCGCTCGGCTGGCAAGAAGGTACGTCGCAGCAAGAAGAAGCCGGTCAGCGCCGCCAAAGGCCCGAAAAAACAGCCTGTGAGCGCCGGCGAGCGACCGGTCTGTGCGCCAGAGGTGCTGACGTGGCTGCGCGGCCAGCTCGCCGCGGCGCAGAAGTCGGGCAAACCCTCGGAGTTGGCATCGCTGCTGCTCAGCGGAATTTTGGAGAACGCGTTCACACAAGCGCTCCACAGCCACTACGCCCTCGCCGGCCTGGGCAAGGCGCTGCAGAAGGGCGCGATGGACCGCCAAGCGGTGCAGATGATGGCGCAGGATATGGCCCGCAATCTGCGACAGGGGCAGCGCACGTTCGCGGCGCTAGCAGGCCACAAGGCGTTGGGGCAGCTGACGGCGGTCTTCTCGTCATTGGCGGCGTTGAGCGTGTCGGGCAGCGCCACCGCCACCGAGTTGGCGACGTGGGCGGCGACCAAGGACGGCAGCGTCCTCGGCTTTGACCAAGCGCTGGAGCACTACCGGATCGGCGTGGAAGCCTTTGCGAGGCAGGTGCGAGGCGGGGTCGAACGATGACGCGGCGACGGCGCGGCGGGACGCACACCGCGCGGCGACGGCGCCTCGCGGCGACGCTCTGGGTCGGGCTGCTCGGCATCAGCGTAAGCGCTTCGGCGCTGCTCCCGATCGACATCGAGGACGCTTGGGCCGAGCTGCGCTACGACCGCGCCGGGTTCGACGAAGTGCTGAGCATGGCCCGCCAGGTTCACCTCACTGGCAAGATCCCAAACGCCGCCTGGATCAAGTCCGCCAACGGCGCGCTTCGCGTGCTGCGCCCCGAGGTCCGGCTGACGGCGCGCACGCTGTTGACGGCGACGGCCAAACGCACGCTGCTCGACGGCGACGTCAGCCACGTCGCCTGCCTCGATCCGAGGCTCGCGTTGCTGAAGGTCGTGCCGCGCACGCGTCCAGATTCCACCGCAGCGCTGCGACGTCTCCGGGCCGCGCGACGCACAGAGCTGGCGGCGGAGAACAAGGCGTTCGCGACGCTGCCCTTTGGCCGCAAGGGCCTCGCCTGCGTGATGGCGGAGATCGCGCGTCGCCTGCCGGCCACCACGGGCCTGCCGGCCGCCGCGACCGAGACGCAGGTGCAGCAGCGACGGGCGTGGCGCTTAGCGACCAATCACCTGCTGAAGGGCATGGATCCCCACGCGGTCATCATCCCCAACAAACTCCTGGAGCAGCTCGATGACGAATCTGGTGGCGACAGGCGGGTCGGCGTCGGCGTGGAGGTCGCGGTGCGCCGTGGCGTGGCGCGGATCGTGCGGGTGCACAAGGGCGGGCCGGCGGCCAAGGCTGGCGTGCGTCCGGGGGACGAGGTGCTGCGCCTGAACGACGCGGCCGTGAGCGGCTGGAGCGCCAATCGTCTCGACGCCGCGTTGGCGGGCAAAGCAGGCAGCCAGATCACGCTGGCCTTACGGCGCGGTCGGCGACAATGGACGGTGACCCTAGCGCGAACCGCCGTGCGCCGCTCCACCGTCACCGGTCGGCGCCACGGCCCGCGCGACGAGGTCGCCGTGGTGCGTCTGCCGGTCTTTGCGTCCGGCGCATCGACCGACATGGCGGAGCTGTTGACCCAATTGCAGGCGGCGTCTCGGCGGGCGACACGTGTGATCGTGCTCGATCTACGCGGAAATACGGGTGGCTGGGTCAATGAGGCCGTGGGCATCGCCGATCGCTTCCTGCGCGCGGGCGAGATCGTGCGGGTGCGACAGCGCGACGAGCCCGACAAAGTTCACACGGCGAAGCGCAGCACGGGCGACGTCACGCTACCCATCGTGGTGCTCGTCGACAGCGGCTGCCGCTCCAGCTGCGAGCTGCTGGTGGACGCCATGCAGGCCCACGGTCGCGCCGTGGTGCTGGGCGCGCCGACGTATGGCAAAGGCACTGTGCAGGGCGTTTTTGAGGCAGAGCGCGGCAAGTGGTCCCTGCTCATCACCATCGCACGCTACCACGGCCCAGACGGCGGCAGCGTCCAGGCCCGCGGCGTCACGCCGGACGTCGCCATCCCAGGCGTCAAGCGCGGCGGCTTTCGGGAGTCGAGCTATAGCGGCGCGCTCTCCACCGTGCCGGGCGATCCCAAGCTGCGCTCCGGTCCTACAGCGGCGCGCAGCCGACTCCTGGCGAGCTGTCTAGGCGAGGCGCGGTCAGCCAAGCAGCCTTGGCTCGCCGACATCGCCCGCCGCGACCCAGCCATGGCCGACGCCATCCGCTTCGCGCTGCACTGCACGACGCCGGCAACGAACACGACCCACAAACGGTCTACTAGGCGAAGATAGCCCGGGTTCACGGCGTTTTCGCTGACGCTACGGCACCCGAATCGTCTTGAGTTTCTCGATGGTCTGCTTGTCGAGCGGCCGCGACACGCTCGGATCGTCATGGCCCACCGTCACCAGCGACTCGTAGTCCTTGGTCAACAGCTGATCTTGCCGCCAAGTCTTGCCGTTACCGTCGGTGAACAGGAACCGGTCACTACCGAAACCCCACGTCATCTCCACGGCTTTGCGATTGCTGTCATCCTTTTTCAAGTGGCACTTGGTGCAGAGCGAGAACCGCGCAAAACTCCGGGTCGTATGCGGATGCACCGCCCGCGCGCCCATGCCCGACTTGCCCTTGACCCCACCGGCGCCCATGCGCGGCTGATTGTCGACCAGCTTGGTCTTGCCGTCGGCGCCGATCACAGTCAGGAAGAAGCGCTCGGCCGGCATCGACGGCGTGATCTTGCCGCGCGTGCCCTGCATCAGGATCAGGTCATTGATCTCCACCCACTTGCGCTTGCCGCTCGGTTTACCTGGCGTGATGATCCCCGTAGTCAACGCAGGCGCGTCGCGGCTCAGATCTAACGTCACGTGGCAGCCGTAGCAGTTGGGCATCCAGTCGGTGTGGCAGGTGTAACACTCCAACTTGTCGAGGTGGCTGAAGCCCTGCGCGTTGACGCCCATCGCGTCGGCGGCGCCTTGGCGAAACTCCGGAGATTTCGGGTCGATCAGCCGCTTCACCTGGCTCACCGGATGCACCTTGCCGTCGACTTTCCCCTTCAGCCAGACCTTGCCGGCCTTGTCCTTCCACATGTGGTCGAAGGTGCGGTTCTGCGAGGTCAGCAGAGAGCTCTCGCGTTTGTGGTCACCATGGCAATCCTCGCAGCGCACCTCGATCTGGCCCAGCGTGTCGCTGTAGAGGTGCCCGTCGCCGTGCACATCGTGGCGGGTGTGGCAGTCGATGCAGTGCATGCCTTTCTCGGCGTGGATGTCGGGCGGCGTCTCATCGTGTTGGTTGGTCGTGTCTTCGTCTTGCAGATAATACGTGGCGTCGTGGCCGTGGATGGCTTTGCCCAAAACGCCCGGGTTCTTGGGGTTAAAGCCGCTGCCACCGCTCTCGCGGAAGCCGAGAAAGCTCGGACCGATGCGCGCGCCGCGATAGTGGCAATGCATGCACTGATTGGTCGGGATGGCGCTCGTGAGCCGGTGCTTGAGCGGGTGGGGCGGGGCGTCCTTGGTGATGGTGGGATCCTTGGAGTTCGACAGGCCTTCGTCGCCGTAGACCATGTGACACGACGTGCAGCCGCTGGAGCGATAGTCGCCCTGGAACTTGTTCTCGCCGAAATCATTGATGTGACAACGGAAGCAGGCCTTGATCATGTAGTGATCTTGGTAGTCGCCAAACGTCGCGTCCTTCGTCAGCGGCTTGGGATCGAAGCGACCGATGCTCGTCACCGTCCCCGGCAGGCCCAGATCGGGATCGGGATCGACCAACGGCATCGCGCCGAGGCGGCCATACGGATCGGTCTGCGCGCCGCCACGATACCGGGCCACGGTCACCTCGCCGGAGGTGTGCGCCATCATGGAGCGCCGCACCTTGGCCACGGTCTCGCTGTGGCAGCCCTCTCCGCCGCAGCCTTTCGCCGCGACCCGCAGATCACCCGGATTCACGAACTGCAGGTAGGCAGGATCGACCTTGTCGAGCTCTGCGGACTTGAGGTTCTTGAGGTACGTCTGCGCCAGAAAAGGCGCCTTGCTGGGCGGCACGTGGGCTTGTTCCTTGATGAGGCTCGTCGGATCACCGCCGTGGCAGGCGACGCAGGCGAGCGCCTTCCAGGGGTGCGCGTCTTCGATGCCGACGGGCTGCCCCTTCGAATTGAGCGGGCTGTGGCACACCTCGCACGAGGGCCGGTCAAGCACACGTTTCTCAACCTTGGTGCAGCCGCTCGTGACCAGCGCTGAAGCCGACAGAACGAGCAGCCAGGCTGCGATTTTCGCTATTTTGCAGGGGGAGAGGGCGCCGGGCATGGATTAACCTTGGATCAGCGTGACATCTGCGGTGTGTGTGCCGACGACGCCGTTCGCGTCCTTGATCTCGACCTCGACTCGGGCGCCGACGCCAAACAGGTCCTCCACGGACTTGGTCTTGTCACCGGGGTGGGAGATCGGGATCGGGAGGGCCAAAATCTCGCAGGCGCCGTCAGGCGAGAGCCCCAGTCGCAGGTTCTGGAGCACCGTGAGGCCGACCTGCTCGCCGGCCTTCGTCGTCACAGACGCCTTGAGTCGCACCGGATTCTTGAGGCCCCACGTGCGGATCGCGGGCATGCACCACGTGCCACCCTGCAACCCATCGACGATGGCCAGCTCAGCCACCTCGGAGAAGTCGTTGTAGATCTGCTCCTGATACATGCCCATGAACACGGCCAGCTCGCCGCCGCACCCCGACTGACTGACGTCGTAGGAAAACGGTGGGTCGATGTACAAGATCTCCGTACCGCAGCCGCCGCTCAACGCGGCGAAGCCGAGCGCCACGGCGACCATGATCCGCGAGGGGCCGGCAGCCTTTAGGATCACCTGTACTAGCCGGGTTCGACGATGGGATCGCCACATGCGCATGCTCCGTTGGCGAGCAGCATAGCCGACTCGGCCGACTTCATGCGCTGGCTTGGCTGACTATTTTGTCGCCAGCGGCGCGGACCGCCACGACCTCAGGCCGCCACGCCTACGGACAGGCCAGCTGGCTCGAGGTGTTTCGACCCGCGCTCGCCGCCGAGCAGGCGTTGCCATAGGTCTTGCCGTCGCAGCCGCACACCGGCGCATATTGCATCGTGCAGGCTTGCGGCTTGGGCGCGCACAGGCCTGCCCCGGCGCAGCTGTTGGCGGTGGTGAGCTTGCAGTAGTTGGCCGCGCCGCAGTTGATGCTCACGGCGCCCACGCCCTCGGAGCAGGCTTGGCCGACCGTCGGCTTGTCACAGGTGCCGGCCTTGTCGGCGACCAAGCACATGACGCCGCAGGCGCACACGGAGGCGCCCACACACGTCACGCCAGCGCCGCACTGCGCGTCATTCCAGCACTGCAGCTTGCCGAGCTCGGTGACGGCCTTGCAGACCCCCATGCCGACGGCGTTCCCAGCGCACACGGTGCCCAGCGCACAATCCGCCGTCGTCGCGCAGCAGCCCTTCGGGATGGCCTTGCACTCGCCCTTATAGTCGACTGACGCACCCGATGCGTTGGCGTCGCAAGCGTTGCCATGGGTCTTGCCATCGCAGCCGCAGACCGGGGCGTACAGCTTATTGCAGATCTTCGGGATCGGCTCGCACTTGCCGCTCCCGCCGCACGGACCCGCGCAGAACAGACCCGCGCCACACGGCGGGACCTGCTTGAAACCCGGGGCCGGCGGGGCGTCAGCGGAGTTCTTGCCGGGCACGATGCAGTAC
>ERZ889078.2249-NODE-2249-length-13951-cov-26.492804_pt1 | contig 13951 bp, 17 predicted proteins | sample MGYA00521266_ERZ889078 | MGnify/ENA primary metagenome ERZ889078 (study PRJEB32303, sample SAMEA104408618) | aquatic metagenome | biome: Brackish water; feature: Pelagic; material: water | place: Baltic Sea | collected 2014-06-16T06:34:00 | depth 76,534 m ...
GGTATGATATTGCTTTTGTATATGACCATAGTGCGTTAGGAACATTAGTAAACGGTGGCGGAATATTTTACATAAACTGGATTCCAGTAACAACGACAGGTGTTAATACTGCAAGCTTTACAGCGATGGCAAATACTGCTGGACTATTCCAAGTTGGAAATGCTGAGGTTGATAACAATAATCCCTTCATCGGCTTAATAGACCACGCCTCAATCTACAACCGTGCCCTCTCCGCCGCCGAAATATTAAACCTCTCCGCACCTACAGCGCTCGCTGATGTGGGGGCTAGTCAGACGGAGTTGATTACTGAAACTAACGATAGAACATTCGCTGGGGCAGTTGTTAATTGGGCTGGTGGTAGAGGTGGAACATTAGTATCTGCTGGTGGTAAAGGAATTTTAACACCGGGAGCGCAAACATTCACCGGTGCAAACATTTCCTCCATATTCACGCTTGGTAAGCGATACAGGATAAGTTTTACCCATAGACTACAATCTGGGACTGCTTCCGAATGTCAACTGAGATCACCCTTTGCCGTAGATACATATACGTTTACTCCAACTGGCACAGAGACGACGTACACAGTAGAGGATATTGCCAGCTCCGGGATTAACATTAGTGTGGTACAGAATGCTTCCGGTGGTGATGCAATATATGAATTAGACGATTTTACCATAACCCAAATAGGCGAAGTATTCGCAATAGACGCAAACAACTCAAGTACTACAACGGCTTATGACCGCTCAGGAAATGGGAATAACGGGACGATTACAGGGGCGACGTTGTTGCATCCGAAGACGTTTCAGTATGTGACGGGTGGCTTAACCGCTGGGACAATAGACGGAATAATTGGAAGCGTAACTCCTGCTGCAGGGACGTTTACTCAAGCCACTATTGACGATATTGTCATAAACGCAAACGCCTTAACCACTACAAACGATTTAATAACGATTGACGGTGGCACTGCTGGAGTGCAGTTGGAAGATATAGTTGGGATTGGGACTGCCCCTGTTGCTGGTACTGGGTTAAAGGTTAATTTCGCAGGTGAAACTCGTGCCATAGCTGTAAATAAAAGTGGGGCAAGTGTTAATTCTGATTATGGGATTATTGTTACAAATACATCAACGTCTTCCACAGCCAGTAAAACTAAATCGGGTTTGTATGTGGAAAGTACTGGTACGTGGAATGGTTCAGGCGCAAACAATACTGGTGTTTATATTGGTACCGTTACTGGTGGGACAACCAATTATGGAATATTTGTTGACGCTGCCGTTGAATCACGCTTCGACGGTGATATAGGAGATGCTACAAACAGAGTGCCAGTGGTTTATGCTACTGATGTTAATGTTGGTAATGATGTTCTTTTAGCTGATGGTGCAGTAGTTGGAATTGCAGGTAATGAAGTTATAACCTTTAATGCTGCTGGGAATATTGATATAGTAGGAGCTACTCTGTTTATAGGTGGGGATCAAATTAATTCAGACGACCTTTTAGATTTTACCAGTATATTTATGTTGGACGAAAATGAAACAGTAACAGGCGCACCTATATTTGGCAATGCTACAACTGCTTTAACTATTGGAATTGCTGCTGCTGGTGTTGATTATCGAGTTTTGTTTAACGGCGAAGGGGCTGCTTCTGGGACAATAACCTACATGGAAGATGAAGACAGGTTTGACTTTGATAATGATTTAGATGTTGCTGCTGGTCTGACTGCTAATACTGTAAATGGTATCACTGTGTCTGGTACGGCAACTATAAATACTAACGAAGCCAATCTTTGGGCTGATCGTGGGTCTGTTGCTGATGATGCGTTTATTAATCCAACTATGGGACAAGGCGCACGAGGTATTGGTCATGTATATGCTGTTACCGATGGAGAACACGCTTACTTTATTTTTGATGGTGCAGGTGTAACAACATTAATTACAAATTCTGCTAATGTTGCTAATACGGATTCTGATACTGATTTGTGCATATTTGATGATACTGGTGCGTTGCAAATAAAGAATAGACTTGGTACTACGCAGGAGATTATTGTAGATATAACATGGTATGATGATTAAATAGGTGGTATGATGAAAAAACTACTATTAGTTCTTTTACTTAGCTTTGGATTGCCCCAAACAGATATAGTCGTTAGCGGAATTATGCACACGGCTGATGGTGGAATGGCTATTCAGCTTGTAAATAAAACGGGTGGTGCTTCCATAAAAGGAACGGTCGGACACCCATACCATGCGACCGCCGTCGATCTTGCTTTTGATCTCATTCCGGACGATGAGCCGGACAATATCGGGATAGTCTACGAAACAGGAGTCGCGGACGGTGATCTCTGCTGGATAGTTGTAAAAGGATTAGCCAAAATCTATTTTGAGGGAGCAGTCGCAAGAGGGCAGTTTGTACGTTCGCAAGTCGCCGCCGATGGTGGAACGGTTGGATATGCCGTTTCAGAAGCCACACCCACGGCTCCGTTTACAACAGATAAACATTTTCAAGAACTTGGTCATATATTAGAAACAACTGGTGGAGCAGGACTTTCAACGTGCTTGCTTCACGCAAATTAATATGAAAAAACTACTCATAACACTATTGCTGATTACTTCTTTCGGGTTTGCTAAAACCAACCCCGCAAGATGGGTTCATGATAAACTTGGATTCGATGGGATGACAGCAGAGCATTACGCTGGCGGGCAAATTTATCCTTGGGGAATTAGGACATCTTTTTCGCTGGTGAATAAATATGTGTATCCAGTACAGATACCTTCTGATGCTACGATATGGCTTTCAGGAGCAACCTTTATGGTTATTTGGGAAGTAAACCAATATGTAAGTTATGACAGCTACGATGATTGGTGTAGTGCTTATGGTGGGGAAGACGAAGCGTGGAGGAATGCACTGGTTGATATTGGAGTCGCAGTATTTTCTATGACACTTCAATTAAGTGGAAAGTGGAAGCCTGATTTTAAATTGAGGAGAGTACGGGAGAATGGGTTTAACCTTAACCTACAAATACGAATATGAAAGGTTCATAATATGACTACATTTTTAAAAAAACAATGGGAAACTCATTCTGGAAGCATAATTGTTGGCATTATAGTAAGTGCTTTTACTATAGGAGGGCTTTTGTTTTCTTTCGATGACCACGTTGCTGACCAAAAAATGCACCTTAATGAAAATGAAAATAATCAACTTCACAGAGTTGATGATTTCCTTGAGCAGATCAAAGTCCAAAAAACTGAAGTGGCGGAAGCAAAAAAAGATGTTACAGCAAATGCATTGGAGATTAATACTACAAAAGGTGATATTAAAGCCATTCAGAAAGCACAAGATTTAATGTTAGTTGCTATCCAAGGACAAGGTAAAACCCTTGACGACATCCGAAACATTTTACTGAGTAATCAATAACCAGGAGTTTTCAATGAAGAAACTATTTTTACTAATAATGCTAATTGGCATTGTATTCGCTCAGGATAGAGTACAAAAGGAAAAGGTTTCAGACCTTGCGAATATGTCTAAAAATGCTTGGCATGACATAGAACGTGGAAGTGTGCATGGAGTAAAATACACAGATGAACAAATATCAAGGTTTTATGTTATATCTGATTCTTGTGACCAAGAAATTGTTAGGCTCTTAACAGGAGCAGATAAAATTGAACCTGTAGACCCGGCAGTAGCCATTGTAAATGAGCTTGTTAATGGTGCAGATAAGTATTTCTGGAAGGGACCAAGGGTTGAATCGGTGGCTATGCTACAAGGTGCTTTAGTTGGCGATATGTCAGGGGCTCAATATCTGATTGATAATGCCAGAACTAGAATATACATAGATTACAGAGATTATGTTATTAGTCAATTAAACCTTTTGATTGGAGGTTAATATGGAATTTCTATTAGGATTTTTACCAAATGTTGTTGCTGATTTTGTAGGAAGAAACTTTGAATGGTTTGCTGGCGGTCCTGTTGCTGCTTTAATAGCGTGGGTATTGAAGAAGATACCAAATGATGTTATTAAGGCAAAGGTTGGAGCGTTCATGTACGGACTTGGCGTTACTGCTACCCTTGGTTTATCAAAGTGGAAATGGTCTGCACCGTTCTGGAATAAAAACATTGAACCTTGGTTCATTGATGCAATCGACAATATCATTGTAAATGGAATAAACAAATTCAAAGACGGCTTACGATCTGATAATGCCTAAAGATAGAGTCAGACCTCACATTCTTCGATCAGAAGCCACCTGTAAGTGTGGGTGCGGTCTTCTGCCTAGTGATGGTTGGCTAGACACTACCGATGAACTTATTGATATGTGCGGGTTCCCTATTGGGATATCTACCATGTGCAGGTGTAAGAAATATAATAAGGATTGTGGTGGTGTCAACGATTCTCCACATCGTGAGATTGGACACGACTATGGCGGTACTGATTTAAAATGCCATAGCCCAAAGAAGAGAATGATTATGATGAGGAAGATTATGCAATTAGTTGCATTACGTAAGATCACCCAGGTTGAAGTATGCGACGGTCATATTCACATTGCCAACATACCATTGATGCACAGATTGTATGAATGTTTTAACTGGGGAAAGTCCAGATAGATTTTACTTATAAAAGCTACATACCCACAAAAGGCTAGGGTCCTCCACTCCATATCCCCTAGCCTTTTTCATTTTATCATTGCATTAGGAAAACTTTTACTGTAAACTCGATCGTCACAAGGAAAACTTTTGAGGGAAATATGATAAGAGTCACACCACAAGAATTACAGATACTATTGAAAGGCAGATTTGGTCACGGGATCCAAAAGGATATTGCCAAAATCGCCAAAGTTACCGACGGTCAGGTGTCGAATGTCATTGCTGGAAGAAAAAAGTCCAGACTTGTAATGGCCGTTATCGCTTCTAAACTTGGGGATCAGGTTGAATTGATAACGTAGGAAAACTAATCTTATACTCGTAGGGGTATGTAGTGAAAGAAAATAAATTTAAAATAATCCGATTTGTCGCTAAGAATGCCAATGGTTTAAAGGCTGTTGAAATAACGCCAGATGGTGACATTGTTCAATTAACTGGAAAGAACGGTGCTGGTAAGACCAGTGTTATAGATACTGCACTTCAGGTTCTCCATGGTGGGTTAGAACTGTTAGAGGGTTCTGAGAGTGGTAAAGGTGAATTGGATATAAGCAATGGATCACAACAATATCGTATATCACGTGAAGTGAAGAATGGCAAACCACCTGTATTATCTATACACCAGGGCGAAGGATTTGATTTAAGTGTAAAACGTCCCAGTGAATTTCTACGCGCGTTGGTGGGTGAAAACATAATTGACTATCCTTTGATGTTCGTCAATAAATCAGGTAAAGAACGTAAAGCGATTGTCTTTGAAGCGTTGGGGATTGATACATCGATATTCGATTCTCAAATTGAAGAATTTGAAGGTGAACGTCAGGTTGTCAATAAGAGAATCATTGCAAATCGTTCCCAGTTAAATCTTCAGAAACCAGACGATTCTTTACCGAAGGATGAACTGTTGATATCTGAGTTGGTAGTTGAGAGAGACCAAGCTGAAGCATTGAACCGTGAAAAGAATAGGTTAAACACTTCCCTGTCAAATGCTATCGCAAGGAGCGCAGATTTATCGGAAAAACTTTTTGCTTCAGAGAAAATAGCTGAAGCTCTAAGAAAAGAAATTTCTGAATCAGATTTTGACAACATCCACGACCTCACTGAACTGACTGAGAAGATTGCCAATGCTGAAGAAACCAATCAGAACATCAGGATGAACAATATTTTAATCGGGAAAGCCAAGGAACTTGATGCCGATAAGGCTTACTACACCGAACTTGGTGATGAGCGTAAAACCTTAGAGATCCAGAAACAGGGTGCTATCTCTGACTTATTGCCTATTCCTGGGATCACCATTGAAGAAGATGATGTTTACTGGAATGGTGTACCTGGAAGCAAATGGTCCACTGGTGAATCAATGTATATCGGTTGCGCTATGCGTGTAGCCCAAGTGGATAAATCGCAGACGAATGTTGTTTTCGTTGACGATGTTTCCCTGTTGGATGAAGAGATACTTTTGAAGATGCGTGAACTGCTTGGTGATTTCCAGATTTGGGAGATATTTAATCAAATAATAGGTGATCCAATTAACGTAATCACAATTGAAGATGGGATGGTGAAATAATGCTAACAGAACAACAATTACAAGAACGTAAAAGTGGTATTGGTGGAAGTGATCTGCACCATGTTTTTAATGAGAAGCCTTATGGTTGTGCTAGAAAATTGTGGTATGACAAAACCAGCCAAGAACCTGACTATCCCGACGTTGGTAAAGACATCTTTGATCGTGGTCATAGACTTGAACCAATTGTAGCTGATCTTTATGCTGAGAAACATCCAGAAAACAATATCATACTAACCGCTCCAATGGTAGATGATAAATATAGTTGGGCTAAAGGGAATACTGATCGTGGTGTAATATTCGAAGATGAAACTGTTGGGATTTTTGAGGCAAAGACCGTTGGGCGTGAAATGTACTTCAAGTTTATCAAAGAGGGGATTTCTGCTGGTTACATTCTGCAATTACAATATTATTTGTGGTTGGCGAATCTAAATCGCGGTGCTTACGGTATCCTATGGGCTGATGGATGGAAGTTTATTGATTTTGAAGTTGAACGTGACGATGAATTAATAGCAACTATCATTTCAGCTTGCGAACGATTCTGGAAACAGGTTGAAAATGGTCCACCACCAGATAGACTTGAACTTAAAGACAAACGATGCCAAGGTTGCGAATTTCGCCACACCTGCCAAGGAACTGCATTAATCGACTCTATATCAGAAGAGGGCGAAGAAGTCCCTGTAATGACTGAATTGGATGGGTTAATGGCTGACTTTGTAGAGTTTGGTGAGATAGAATCAGAAGCAAAGGCTCAAAAGGATGCTTGTTCGTCTAAAATGAAGAAGATTATAGGTGATTTGCCAGTAGTTGATTGTACTGGTTATCGTATTCACTACAAGACACAAGAGTCCAGACAGGTTAAAACACCTGTATTGAAGAAAAAATATCCAGAAATCTATGAAGAGTGTTCTTCGATTTCTGTATCACGTCCTTTTAAACCTTACAGTAAATAGAGAGGAAACATTATGGCAAATGACAAACTGAGCCTAGTCGCAACTATGGCTAATAAGTATGGTATGGAAGAGACTGCTTTTCTACCTACGCTTAAAGAAACAATTTTCCCAAACAAAGGTAGAGATGCGTCAAACGCTCAAGCTGCTGCATTTTTAGTGGTAGCAAAAGAGTACGACCTTAACCCGTTCATTAGAGAGATTTATGCTTTCCCCGCAAAGGGTGGTGGTATAACTCCCATAGTCCCCATTGATGGATGGACAAAGCTCTCAATGAAAAACAAGGGTTATCGTGGATGTAAGTTTATTCCCGAATTTGAACCGGACAGTAGAAAGATTGTATCTTACACTTGTCAGATCATGGTTCAACCTGATAACGGAAATGTTTACATGGTTGAGGTAACTGAATATCTTGATGAATGTAAGCGCAATACTGAACCATGGAATAAAATGCCAAAACGTATGTTACGTCATAAGGCTTTTATTCAGTGTGCAAGAATGGCGTTTGGCTTATCCGGTATATATGACCCAGACGAAGGGGAGCAAATCGTTAAAATGGAAATATCTTCTACTCCTGAAGCACGTACTGAATCAGCAACCCAAACTAAAACCGATGAACTCAAAGATCGTTTAGGTAAGAATAAAGATGCTGAAGACGCTCACTTCGATGATGTTCTCAAAGGGGATATCAAAGAAGCTGTTGCTGAGCATGAAAAGAAAGCTGACATCGCTCAAGAAGAAGAGATTAATGACGAAGTAGTTGAACCAGAAAAAGAAGTTCTGACTCCCGTTGAAGAATTAGAAAAGACGATAAAAGAGACAGAGCAAAGACAGGATGAAAACCCTGAAAGCAATGTTGGTGAAGTAACTGGTAAACCTATTCCAGATAAACCTGTACCAGAAGCGAAAGAAGAACCTGAACTTGAGCTGATTGGCGCAAGCAAGTATGTTTCACTGGTAGGTGATTTCATGAATGAGATTGCAGGTCTTGGTGGGAACCCAAGGGCTATTCTGAAAAATCATACCGCGAAAATCTCCGTTAGTTCGGATATCTCTAACGCAACCAAGCATGATGTTCTAAATGCCATGCAAGCTGAAGTAGATAAGTTAAAGGAAAAATAATCCCCCAGGGCTGCCAACCCCTGTTCGTTACAAATCATGTTGGTAGCCCGCTTTTTAAGGATAAATTATGATTGACTACACAAAATTTGATGTTTTTAAGCTCTCTAGGCGACAAAAAGTATTATTATTCCTCATAATCCAACGTGATGATGGCGGTGGGAAACGTATCTTCCGTCAGGTTGGACACGAAACTGCATGGATAGAATCAAGTTACCGTGAAATCTATGAGATAAATACCAAAGAAGTAGGTGGCTCTGCTGGATTCATGCGACGTTGGGAACTGGAAAATGACCATAATGTACCGTGTGCGGCGCATATTCATAAATATAACATTGCTGGTGAAAGTAAATCAGCATGGGTCTACAGATTGCAAATGACACCCGAAGATGTTAAAGCATACGACTGGACACCTGCGTTTATAGGCAGAATGACTGGATATTTCACGCCTGACGGCTGGATCAGCAAACCCTCACCTAAACCAGAAAAGGTCGTTATGCGCTTTAAACAGGGCGATACAGTGAAACCTATTAAACGTCCGAAGTGGTCCAAAGAAGATGTTACGGCAAAAGTTGAGTTCCTAGCGACAAATCAATACTTCGTCAGATTCCACTTCCCGAATAACGAAATCACGGCGTACTATAAAGACAGCGAATTACAATGAAACAAGTTGCTTTTATAATTGACATTTTTTGTTTATATTGTTTGCGTGAGAATTGATAAAAATGATTATTACGAATAACAGCCTTTGCCCTAAACGGTTACAAATCACTGCGGGTTTCTCCGCCGTCATTTTTGTCAACACTCACACGTTTGGGGCATTTTTTTATGGTGAATACAATGAGTAAATACCACGATCAATTAAAAGATATACGCTGGAAAAACAAAAGCTCATTAATTCTAAAAAGAGATCATTATACGTGCTGTAGGTGTCGTATTCCAGGTGTCAAATTAAATGTCCATCATTTCCTTTATTTTCCAAATACAAAGCTATGGGAATACCCAAACGATTTATTGGTGTCTCTATGCGAAGAATGCCATGCAAAAGAAGATTGGGCTGACGGGTTTATAAGAGAGTTACAATCCTCTATCGCTGCAATGGGGCGAACATATAGAGCAAGCATGAAACTTATGGGTGATATAAATGCCTAAGAGATTTACAGAAACTACCAAATGGGATGATCCTTGGTTCGTTGAGCTAGAGGCTGAATTGAAACTGTTTTGGATGTACTTGTGCGATAAATGTGATAATTCAGGTGTTATTGATATTTCCAAAAGAATTACTGGTCTTTTGATAAACGGGAAGATTGATGTTCAATTAATGCTAGATGCGATGGTTGATTCAAAAAGACTTATAAAGCTAGAGAATGGTAAATACTGGGTAAAAGATTTTATAGCATATCAATTCGGAGAATTGCAAGAGCAGTCCAACTTACATAAGAATGTTATCAACTTATTAAAACATCATAAACTATATGACAAATATATTAAGGGTTCATTTACCCTTAATGAAGGGTTAAGTAAGGGACCAAGTATAGTAAAGGTAAAGTATAGTAAAGGTAAAGAGGAATTTGAAAAATTTAGATTAGTGTATCCAGGTACTAAAAAGGGGCTTGATACTGAGTTTGATAATTTCACTAAAAAACATAAAAATTGGGAAGATATATTGCCAATTCTATCTGACAGGTTGATAGACCAGATGAATCGTAAAGACAGATTGAATGTTATGGGTGCTTTTGTACCTGAATGGAAAAACCTTCAGACTTGGATTAATCAAAAATCATGGGAAGAAGAAATACCTATTAGTGATGAACAGAAGGCTGAAAAGCATCCTTACTCCACCTGTAAATGTGGTTGGAGATATAAATATAAATTAAAAGATTATCAAATTGAAAAAGCAAAGGCAACCCCATGTCCTGAATGTGGCAAAAAAGTTGAGATAGTTTATGATTAATGATTTCGAAGCAGAACAAGCTATACTTGGATCGTGCTTAACGTCAAATAGTGCGTTAAATACAGTCCTATCCAGTAAAATATCAGCAGAATGGTTTTATGATGAGAAGCATCAACATATTTTCAGAGCTATTAGAAAAGCTGAAAAGAGCGATATAGTTCTAGTGAAAACTGCCCTTGAAAATGCAGGACACTTAAAAGATGTAACTGTTTATTATCTGACTGGTTTAATGGAATCTGCTCTACCGTCTACCGTTCATGAGCATATAAAGCGGGTAAATGAGCGTTATATAGCAAGGTTTGTATATGAATTATGCGTTAATACTAAAAAAGATTTAGAAACTGGTACGTTTTCGAATGAAGCTATTGATAGGATAGAAACAGAATTAATGATTGTTTCTGATAATAGGACAACAAAACCAGAAGCATACGATGATCTTAAATTTGAAGCATTTGAACATCTCGATGAAATTGAAGCGGGTCTGTCGCCAGGTATAATGTCAGGAATAGACGAATTGGATGAACTGACGGCAGGGTTTCATGGTGGCGAATTAATTATTATAGCTGCTAGACCTGGACATGGTAAAACATCATTTGCGTTGAATGCTTCAATGAGAGCAAGAGAACCTATCCTATTTTTCTCTCTTGAGATGCAGAAGAAAGCGTTGGCTACAAGGATTATAGTCTCATCATCTAAGGTTAATGCACACAGAGCAAGGTCTGGTAATTTGAGTCGTGAGGATTGGGGGAGCATTAACTCTGCATTGGTGAATGAATATCCAATATACATCGACGACGGTGTAAACTTGAATATATTGGAAATAAGGGCAAAATCTAAAAGGTTCATAGGTTCAAAAAAAATTAAAATGATTGTGGTGGATTATATTCAATTACTTTCCTCTGGAAAGAAACACGAATCAAGGCGGGTTGAAGTTGGGTTTTTAAGTAGATCGCTGAAACGCTTAGCATTAGAGTTGGATATACCGGTGGTTGTATTGTCGCAATTAAACAGGGCTAACACTACCAGGCACGATAAAACTCCACAATTGTCAGACCTTAGAGAGAGTGGGGACTTGGAGCAAGATGCTGATGTTGTAATGTTCATTCATCAAGATTGGATGTACAATTATGACAGAAAAGACGAAGATAAATCAAGAGAGGATGTTGCTGAAATCATAGTGGCTAAGCAGAGGAATGGGGCATTGGGGAAGTTTGAAGTTAGGTGGGACGGAAGCACAATGACTTTTGACAATAGAGATTTTGATTATGGGAATTAAAAGGAACTGACAGGAGATTAAAATGAGCCTAAATAAATCAACTGGTAATATGTACGAATTCGTTACTCACACATGGAACACCGTCAAGGGTGAATGTTATCATGATTGTTCGTATTGCTACATGAAGCGGTGGGGAAAGCTGAATCCTATCCGATTTGATGAAAAAGAATTGAAAACTGATCTTGGTAAGAACAATTTTATATTCGTTGGAAGCTCCAATGATTTATTTGCAGAGGATGTTCCCCAAGAATGGATTGATAAAACAATAAACCATTGTAAGAATTTCAGGAAAAACGACTATTTATTCCAAACCAAAAACCCAATGAGGCTTGGCAAATTATTACCACCCCAATACAAGGCGTGTGTAACTCTGGAAACCAACAGACATTATCCTGAGATCATGCAAAATAGCCCAAAGCCAAAAGATAGGGTTATGGCAGCCTGTAGGATGGCTCATGAATTATACATAACCATTGAACCGATAATGGATTTTGATATAGATGAGTTTGTAATGATGTTGAAAAGTTGCAAGCCAAAACAGGTGAATATTGGCGCAGATAGTGGGAATCATAAGCTGCCAGAACCATCAAGTGAAAAAGTGTTACAGCTAATTGAAGAGCTGAAAACATTTACAACCATTCATAAAAAGCGGAATTTGGGGAGATTAACTAAAAATGCGGGGAAGTAAGTTGTTTGGCGACAACTGGCTGTCTTTATTACCATTTCGGTTAATATTGGGTTCCCCGCAGATTTAAAGGAGATAAAATGAAATATCCAATAGAAGGATATGGGGTAGATTATGAGAATTGCAAGATTTACAAGTAAAGGTATTATGGTAGACCAAGACCAAATATTAAAAGATTTGAAAAACGGAGCTAAACTACAATGCACAGAAGGTAGCGACTACAAAGCGTGGTTAGTTTACCCTGACGGAACAGAACGAAAAGTAAGACGTGATAGTGCTGAAAAGGTATGTAATGAAAACGAGAGCCTTTTAATATTTGGGCGACCTGATGGTATAGCACACCGTAAAGCAGTTCAAACTGGTTCGTCCGTAGCAGCGGGTGTTAGGGTTAGTGAGGAGCGAAAGATGAAAAACATATTAATAGAGCTTGGAGATGAAGAACTGAAACTGGTTTCGCAAAAAGAGCTGGATGAAATTATAAAGTCAGATGAAGAATTTGACGGGTTTCATGGCTGGACACTTAAGGGCAGATTGGCGACGAACGACAACACGGCGGAATTGTATAATGAATTGATTATGCAAGTTGGGAATAAATATGAAGGTGAGTCACGACATGAAACGGCACTTAGATATATTAAAGGGGCTGAAATGTCTGATAATAAGGCGCACAGTGATAAGCAGTGTTGAAACCTAACAAGATAGCTCTGCGGCATGATTTTGATGACAGCAAAACTTAAAAAAGGACAATGCGATAACTTGTTGGTCGCAATTAGGGAAAGATTGTTTTGCATAAACAGGAAGTAGAATGTGAACAAATTAGAAACGAATAATCGCGCGGATCATGTCCGTAGCAGCGGGGTGTTAGATAGTGCACACGACACTAAAAAAAGACGCGGATACTTTGGAATAGGCATAGAAAACACTAAGACGAAAATGAACATAGGAACACTTTGGAGGTCTGCTTATGGTCTTGGAGCAGCTTTTATTTTTGTTATTGGAAATAGATATAAATCGCAAGCAAGCGACACAGTTAAGGCAATGCGACATATACCGCTTTATCATTTCGATACATTTGAACAGTTTTACGAAAACATGCCGAAGGACTGTCTATTAGTTGGTGTAGAACTGCATGAAAGATCGCGCAAGCTTGAAGGATATGGACACCCGGAAAGGGCTATATATTTACTTGGGGCGGAAGATCACGGTCTAAGCAAAACTGCGATAACCAAATGCCATAGCATAGTTGAGTTTGATAGTAAACATTGCCTTAACGTAGCTGTGGCTGGTAGCATTGTTATGTATGATAGACAATGCAAAACCTTTAACAAATAAGTGTGCACATCTAACAAGATAGCTCTACGTTAAAAATGACGCATAAAAACAGAGTTACCGACGTGGAGATTGCAGAAAAACATCTAAGGAGATAAAATGACAAATAATCAGAGGAAATCAATGCAATATATAATTATAATATCAGCAATTATTTTGGTTGTTTTATTGTGGCATTATATAACACCAATAGAAACAAACGAACCAGAAGATGTATTTCCAACTGAAACTGGTTATAGTGTTATATGTTATCCTGATGGTAAATATGGCTGGATGGATTCGGAAGGGTATAGGGATATATTCATATATGATACTCATCACGAAGCGTATGAGAATATGAACAATTATGTGAATATGCTGCTTAGACAACCAAACAAATATCCAAGAGATAAATACACTACATGGGAGGTGTGCGAATGAGAACGAGAATGTGGGATGACATAGATTGCCCTTA
>ERZ889078.2250-NODE-2250-length-13948-cov-6.756784_pt1 | contig 13948 bp, 13 predicted proteins | sample MGYA00521266_ERZ889078 | MGnify/ENA primary metagenome ERZ889078 (study PRJEB32303, sample SAMEA104408618) | aquatic metagenome | biome: Brackish water; feature: Pelagic; material: water | place: Baltic Sea | collected 2014-06-16T06:34:00 | depth 76,534 m ...
AGCCCTTCCATCTGTGCAAATCCGGGGGCCGAAACACCCACGATTACCGGCACGCGGCCCGCAACCCGCGCCAGAATACGGCGTACGAAAGCCTCACTCTCGGCCCCGGTCAGCTTCGGCGCCTCGCCCATGATCCCCAGTACCGTCAGCCCGGTGGCCCCCGCCTCAAGGTAGAAATCCACCATCCGATCGGTGCTTTCCATATCCACCGCACCATCGGGCGTGAACGGTGTCACCGCGATCACGTAAACGCCGCTGGCGCTCTCATCAAGTTTCGTCATTCGAATGCATTCCCTTCATCGCGGCTTGCGGCTCATCGCAAATTCGCGGCCCCTGCGCGGGCACAGTTTGGCGCGGACAACGGGGCTGCGCAACCACATCACCCCTCTCGCAATGACAAATTTTCCTCAAGCTGCGCCAAGCAGTTCCCGAGCGGTCACGGCCCTAACCAATCGCCGCCAGATGCCGTGCAAACTCCGGGCTTGCCATCAATGCCTTGCATCGCGCAAAGCGACCCTCGGCATAGGCGCGAAAATCCTCTGCCGGGTTGGCCTCAGCCAGTTGGATCAACCCCCAAAGCGTCCAGAGCAGGTCGCACATCGCCTTGTAAATCACCATGCGCCCATGGTCCGCAGCCAAAGGTGCTGCCCCGAAATAGGCGTGCAACATCTCAGCGTCCTGCGCCTCCGAGAACGCCGCCTCCACCGACAGATCGCCCAAATCCCACATCGGGTCATTCATCCCTGAATATTCCCAATCCACGATCCACATCCGATCACCGGTATCGAGAAAGTTTTCGCACAACGGGTCGCAATGGCACGGCACCAGCGGCACCGGGGCGCGAGCCAATGCCGCGCGCACCGCCTCAGCTTCCGCCAGCACAGCATGATAGCCCTCCGGCAACGCAACAACCTTGCCCGCCAAATGCCCCAGATACTCATCTATCATCGCGAACAGTTCGAACCGGAACGGAAAAACGGCACCCGACCGATGCAGTTGCGCAAAGGCCTCCCCCGCCCGTGCCGGGGAAGCGGCGCGCGCGGCGAAAGCATCGGCTGACATGGTGACGGCCCCTTCAATGAACCGCGTCACCATCACACCACTGGCCGCATCGGCAAAAATCACCTCGGGGGAAATTCCCGCCCGCGCGGCCTCCTCTGCCGCAACAGCTTCATTCGCGCGGTCGATATAGGCTTCCGTCCCCTTGCCCGGCAGGCGCAGGCAATAATCGCCCAAACGATACACCCGATTGGTCAGCCCACCCAGCCGCTCCACCGGCCCGTCATAGCCAAAAAGTGCAGGAATAGTGCCTATTACAGCGCGAACCTCCGCAATCTCATCCATCAAAAATCTCCTCCTTCACCCTGCCATCAGGGTTTCACAATTCACCCGCTATGGCTATGCTTTCAACATCACAGCAGGGGCAAAGCATCATGGCAAACGATACGCACGGCGGGCATCTGGGCGCGGTTTATGCGGCGACCGAGGCGTCTGAGGTCGCCGCCGCCTATGATAAATGGGCCGAAACCTATGAGGCCGAGATGCGTCAGGCCGGCTATCGCCACCCTTCGGTCGCGCTGGCGCTTCTCGCCCGCCATCTGCCCCGCGGCGCTGGCCCGATTTTGGACGCGGGCGCAGGGACGGGCATGGTGGGCGAATGGCTTGGCATCATTGGCTACCCGCAGGTCGAGGCGCTGGATATTTCTGCCGGTATGCTGGCAGTCGCCGAACGAAAAGCCGTTTACGCCAAGCTGCACAATCTGGCGCTTGGCGGCACGCTTCCTTTTGAAACAGGCTCTTACGCCGCGGTTTTGTGCACAGGTGTCTTCACCACTGGCCATGTCGGGGCCGAGGCGCTGGCGGAACTGGTGCGCATCACCATGCCCGGCGGCATCATCGTTGCCACCGTGAAAGACACGGTCTGGGAAGGCGGTTTTGCCGATGAGGTGGCACGACTTGCCGCGCAGGGCCTTCTTACCCTGTCCGAAGAAACCGCGCCCTATGTCTCTATGCCGGGTGAGGTTGCAACCTCGCCCAGCCGCGCCATCGTGTTGCGCCTTACGCCCTAACGCGCGTATTGGCCGGGTCAAACGGTGCCTCCAGCGTGATTTGTGCAGGGTAGATTTCGGACGCAACGACCAAGGAATAATTGCCAGACGTAAGATATTCGTCACTAACACCGCCAGAATCGCGCACATAGCCATAGCCAACCGACTTGCCAATCGTATACCCATAGCCACCCGAGGTGAGGTAGCCGACAGGCACCCCATTGCGCAAAATCGTCTCACGCCCCACCAAAACCACAGCCGGCTCGTCCAGCGTAAAGCCCGCAAAACGTTTGGTCAGCGGCCCAGCGGCCTGTAAGGGCGCGCGCCCGATGAAATCATCATTGGTTTTTCGCACGGCCCAGCCCAACCCTGCCTCCATCGGCGTATCATTGGGTGTGATATCCGACGACCAGGCCCGATAGCCTTTTTCCAGTCGCAAGCTTTCCAGCGCGCGATAGCCCACGGGCCGTAATTGATGCGCCGCCCCCGCCACCATCAGCGCGTCATACACCTCGCCAATCGCGGCAATCGGCACATGCAGCTCCCATCCCAGCTCACCCACATAGGTTAGCCGCAGCGCGCGCACCTTCGTACCTGCGATGGATATTTCCTGCACAGATCCAAAAGGAAAGGCTGTGTTAGAGACGTTTTCTGCCGTCACCGCCGCCAAAACATCCCGCGCCTTCGGCCCCATCAGCGACAGGGTGCCAAAATCTTCCGTGACATCGCGCAGGGTGCAACCCTCGCGCGGCAAATGGCTGGCGATCCAGTCCAGATCATGCGCGCGAAACCCGGTGCCGGTGACGATATAGAACCGATCCTCCGCCAGTCGCGCCACCGTCAAATCCGCCTCAATCCCGCCGCGCGTGTTCAAAAGCTGGGTATAAGTCACCCGCCCCACAGGCCGCCCCACATTTCCCGCGCAGATTCGCAGCAATGCGGCGGCGGCCCCCGGCCCCGAAAGCTCATACTTCGCAAAAGAGCTTTGATCGAACACGCCGACATGCGCGCGGACATGGGCATGTTCCGCCCCCACCGCATCAAACCAGTTCTGCCGCCCCATGCTGTAAATGTCACACGGCTCCACCCCTTCCGGCGCAAACCAGTTTGGCCGCTCCCACCCTAGTTTAGAGCCAAACACCGCCCCTTTTGTCTTCAACCGCTCGTAAAGCGGCGACACAATTCGCGGGCGGCCCGAGGTATATTCCGCATGCGGAAAGCCAATGGCGTAATGTTTGCCATAAGCCTCCAGCGTGCGGTCGCAAACCCATTGCCGATCCCGGTGCATGTCCGAAAATCGCAAAATATCCACGGCCCACAAGTCCAGCGGGGCCTCGCCCGTCATGGCCCATTCGGCCAGCACCCAGCCCGCACCGCCCCCCGAAGCGATACCAAAGGCATTAAACCCCGCGCCAACATACATATTTTCACATTCCGGCGCGCGGCCAAGGATGAAATTTCCGTCCGGGGTAAAGCTTTCGGACCCGTTGATCATCTGCTTCACGCCCGCATCGGCCAGCGCAGGAATACGGGCCAACGCCTGTTCCATATGCTGCTCAAAATGGTCGAAATCGTCCCCGAACAGGCGGAACTCCCAATCATCCGGCACATCGCCGCCCGTACCGGATAAATCCCACGGCTGGGGGTTCGGCTCATAGCCACCCATGACAAGCCCGCCAACCTCCTCTTTGAAATAGGTTCGGCGGTCCGGATCGCGGAGCGTGGGCGCATCGGCAGCAAGGCCGGGAATCGGGTCGGTGATGATATATTGATGCTTGATTGGCTGCAGCGGCACATTGATGCCCGCCATCGCACCCACTTGCCGCGCCCATTGCCCGGCGCAGTTAATGACCTTTTCCGCCATAATAGTGCCTTTTGTGGTGTGAATTCCGGTGATCCGCGCGCCATCCATCGCAAAGCCCGTAACGCGCACGCCCTCCACAATTTTCGCCCCATGCATACGCGCGCCCTTAGCCAAGGATTGCGTGATGTCAGAAGGGCTCGCCTGCCCATCCGTCGGCAGCCAGCTTGCGCCCACAAGGTCCGAAACATCCATCAAGGGCCACATCCGCTTCACCTCTTCCGGCGAAATCAGATGCATCTCCATCCCGAAACTGCCCGCCGTGGTTGCCAGCCGCTTGTATTCCGTCCAGCGGTCCTCATTCGTCGCCAGCCGCAGACAGCCGGTCATTTTCCACCCGGTTTCCAGCCCGGTTTCCGCGTCCAGCCGCTTATAAAGATCTACCGAATACTTCAAAACCTTGGTGATCGAAGCAGAGGAGCGCAGCTGCCCCACCAGCCCCGCCGCATGCCACGTTGAGCCGGAGGTCAGCTTGCCTTGCTCCAACAGCACCACATCGGCCTTATGATCCTTGGCCAGATGATAGGCGGTGGAGCAGCCGATGATGCCACCCCCGATCACAACGATTTGCGCGTGGGCTGGCAGGGTCATGGCAGTATCTTTCCGTAATTGGCCTGATAAGCAGCACGCTGCGCCTCCAGCCGCGTTTGGTTTTCATGGATATAGGCCGCGTAATCAGCTCCCGGCGCGCTCAGATGCAAGTCCGAGACCATCGCCCACATCGTTTCACGCAACAGCGCCGCGCATTTCATCGCCTCAAACGCCTGCATCAAGGCCGCATCCGGCGCGGCCTCAAAATAGGTTTTCAGCATGATTAGAGACTGTTCCGGCGTCATCTCCGCATTCGATGCCGCCCCCGCAAGATCAAACAACGCGGTTGAGAACCCGGCATATTCATAATCAATCAGCCACAGCCGCGCGCCATCATCGAGGATATTCGCAGGCAGCATATCATTGTGCGAAAATATGATCGGCAGCGGCACTTGAGCCGTCTCCAACCTGGCCGATAAAGCCAGATATTCCGGCAATACGGCGGCATGGCGCGAACCCGCCAGCGTCCGTGCGTAATCACGGATCACATGGAACACCCAAAATAGCGCTGCCTCACCCGAAACATGAACAGGCATTTCGGAGTGAAAGCGCCGCAGCAGATGCGCCACGCGTTCGGGGTTGGCGGCCACATCCGCCGCCCCCCATGTCCGCGCTTGCACGAAACCCGTCACCATTACGCCCGGCGCGGTATATTCCACCGCCGGGGCAAAGCCTGCCGCATGGGCCGCGCGGCTTGCCATTGCCTCACGCGCGCGGTTGACGTGGTGAAAGGGGTAATCGACCCCAAAGCGCAGAACATGCGCGCCAGCCGCATCGTCCACCTTCCAAATCTCATTCGACAACCCGCCCGACAAAGGAGCCGCCGTCACATCGCCCCGCCAGCAGGGCAGCGCCAAAATCCGCTCATCCACCATGGCTATCCCCCGCAATCCCAAGTCGTGCGCGCGCCCGTGCGGCCGCCGCCCCGATCAACCGATCAGCGATAATGGCTATGAAGGCCACGGCAAGGCCGCCCACCAATCCGCGCCCCGAATCCGCCTTGGTCAGCGCGATATACACCTCTTGCCCAAGGTCCCGCGTGCCGACCAGCGCTGTAATCACCAGCATCGACAGCGCGAACATGATCGTCTGGTTCAGGCCCAGCATGATCTCGGGCAAGGCCAGCCGCAGTTTAATCCGCGTCAATATCTGCCAATTCGTGCAACCCATGGCACGGCCCGCCTCGATCAATCGTGCGTCCACGCCTTGCAGGCCAAGCGCCGTGTAGCGGATTGCGGGCGCTACCGCATAGGCCACTACGGCAATCATCGCGGTGAAATCCCCCACCCGGAACAGCATCACCGCAGGCATCAGATACACAAATGAGGGTAAGGTTTGCAGCGTATCAATCGCCAGCCGCACCCAGCGCCACAGGCTTGCCCGCTCTGCCGCCATCACCCCGATGGGCAGGCCGATCAGCATGGCGATCACCACCGAAATTCCGCACAGGTACACCGTGGTCATCGCCTTATCCCACAGGCCCGTCGCCGCGATCAGCACCGTCAACCCCGCCACCAACGCGCCAAGCCGCCAGTCCCGCAAGCGCCAGCCGACAAAGCCCAGAAAAAGCGCCACCCCAGCCCAGGGCAGCGCGATCAAAAAGCGTTTCACCGGGATCAACACGTTGATCAGCAATGCATTTTTCACTGCCTCCAGCGTGTCGAAGTAATTGATGTTGATCCATGCCACCACCTGACCCCAGAAGGTGCCGGTCGAAAGCTGCCAGCTTTCGGGATAGCTCTGCACGCCGGGCATCAGCACCGCGAGCAGCCCGGCAATTCCCAGCGTGCCAAGCGCCCCCCACAGATAGCCATGCCGCACCACGCGCTCATACGCCAAGGCCTGAGAGATCCGGTCCAGCGCAATCGCCAGCGCCACGATGGCAAAGCCCGCCTCCAGCCCCGCCCCAAAATCCAGCCGTCGCAGGGCTGCAAGCACGTCGAACCCAAGGCCCCCTGCCCCGATCATCGAGGCTATAATCACCATGTTCAGCGACAGCATGATCACTTGGTTCACGCCCACCATCAGCCCCGCCTTGGCCGAAGGCACCATCACGCGCCATGTCATCTGCCGCCGCGAGCAGCCCACCATATTGCCAAGGTCGCGCAACTCCCCCGGCACACGCTGCAAGGCGAGCTGCGTGATCCGCGTCATTGGCGGCATCGCATAGATCACGGTGGCAATGATTGCCGCCACCGGGCCAAAGCCGAACAAGATCAAAACAGGCACTAAATAGGCGAAAACCGGGATCGTCTGCATCAGATCCAGCACCGGGGTAATCGCCCGCGCAAAGCCCGGCCAACGATAGGCGGCTAGGCCCAGGCTCATGCCCCCAGCCACCCCGATCGGCACGGCGATCAGGATGGAGGCCAGCGTTACCATGGCACTTGTCCATTGCCCAAACACCGCGATGAACAGAAAACAAAGCCCCGAAAGCAGCGCCAATCGCAGCCCCCCGGCGCGATGCCCAAGCAGGGCCACCAAAACCACCACCGCCAGCCAAGACAGCGGCGGCAGGCCGAAAGCCCCCTCCGACAGCACGCCGGTCGCCGCCCGGTAAGGCACCTCAATCACAGCAGAAACTCCGCGCGTCAGTTCCTGAAAGGTGAAAAGCCCAAAGCTCGCCTCATTCAGCAACCATTTGGTGAAGGCGGAAATCCAGCGTGCGGCGGGCAGAACCATGGCTTTGGGCCAATCAAAGGCCCAAGGCAACAACGGCTTGGCCAGTGCGGAAAAGCCCCAAAAGAGGCCCAGAACCGCCAGCCATATCGCTGCAAAGCGCACTGCCTATCCCCCCAACATCAGGGCGACCACATCGTCACGCTGCAAAACACCCACTGTCGCGCCATTGGCACCCACCACCCGCAGCGCCTGCTCTTGCAAAAACAGCGGGGCTGCATCGGCAATCTTGGCACTGGCGGCGATGGAAATCGCAGGGGCCGCCCCCTCCAGCGGTTTCATCACCGAGGCCACCCGCACCACCTTGGCCCGCGCCACCGCCTTCGTGAACTCCGCCACATACTCGGTGGCCGGATGCAGCACGATCTCCTCCGGCGTGCCCTGCTGCACCACCGCGCCATCCTTCATGATCGCGATTTTATCGGCCAGCCGGATCGCCTCATCAAAATCATGGGTAATGAACACGATGGTCTTTTTCAGCACCGCTTGCAGGCGCAGGAACTCATCCTGCATTTCCCGCCTTATCAACGGGTCTAACGCTGAGAAAGGCTCATCCAGAAACCACAGCTCCGGGTCGGCCGCGAGGGAGCGCGCAATGCCGACCCGTTGCTGCTGCCCGCCCGAAAGTTGGCGCGGCAACGCATCTTCGCGCCCCGCAAGCCCCACAAGGGCGATCATCTTTCGGGCAGTATCCTCGCGCGCGGCGCGGCCCACGCCCTGCACCTCCAGTGGGAAGGCCACGTTTTGCAACACCGACATATGCGGCAACAACGCAAAATGCTGAAACACCATCCCCATCTTGTGGCGGCGCAATTGCATCATTTCCGCCTCAGAGGCCGTCAACAGGTTCTGACCGTGAAACCAAATCTCGCCCGAAGTCGGCTCAATCAAGCGCGAGAGGCAACGCACCAGCGTGGATTTGCCGGACCCCGAAAGCCCCATGATGACGAAAATCTCACCCTCGGCCACGGCCAAGTCTACCGCGCGCACCGCTGCCACATAGCCGCGCGCCTCAAACTGGGCGGCGGTTGCGTCCATCCCCAAATCGGCCAAAACGCCTGCTCCCTTGGGGCCAAACACCTTCCAGACGTTCCGGCACAATAGCTTTGGCGCGGGGCCCGAGGCGTCTTCAGTCACCGAATTCTCCTGCGTGAAATGATGGCCGCCGCCCTAGAGGGGATCGCAGGCAGCGGCCGGAGGGCACTGGTAATGAGATCAGTTAATCCAACCAGACCAGCGCGCCTCGTTCTTGGTCATCCAATCCGCCACAACCGCGTCCACGCTCGCGCCGTTCAGATCAACTTCCGTAATCATCGCGCCCATTTCGGCATTATCGATGGTGAAGGCTTTGACCGCAGCTTCGGCTTTTGGCCATTTTTCAGCCATCCCAGCCCAGCCAACTTTCCAGATGTCGCCAAAGGGCTTGCCGCAATCATAGGCGGCATTCGGGTTCAGCCCCCACGACGCGTCATTGTAGCAATCAGCGGTATATTCCGGAAAGGCGACCCAATCGCCTTCAAACTTTGCCGGGGCCCAATGCGGGGCATAGACCCAAAGTATCACCGGCGCTTTGCGCTGCACCGCGGATTCCAGCTCGGCAAACAAGGCTGCATCGGTGCCGGCATGGATTACCTCAAACGGCAGGTCCAGCGCGGCGATACGCTCTTCATCAAAGCCGCCCCATGTTACCGGGCCACCCAGATACCGACCCTTCGGCGCGGTTTCAGCGGTGGAGAATGCCTCGGCGCAGGCTGGCTCCTTCAGGGCTTCCCAATTCGGCAGGCCGGGGCATTGTTCCACCATGTAGGATGGATACCACCATTCCTCTTTGGCCTGCATCCCCGTCGGGCCAAGGTTCACCACCTTGCCGGTTCCGGTTGCGGCATCCATCGCCTCGCGGCCCGTAGTTTCCCAGATTTCCATGGCAAGATGGAGATCGCCGCTTTCCAGCCCTGCAAACTGCGCCAGATAATCGGCCTGCACATATTCGACGTTATAGCCCGCCTTTTGCAGGACCGAGCCCATTAGCTGCGTGGTAATCAGCTGCCCCGTCCAGTCATGCAGCGTCAGCTTGATCGGATCACTGCTTTCTTGCGCCAGCGCGGGCATCGCCGCAGCCAGAGCCAAAGCTGAAATGGCCAGCCGGAATCCTTGATTGATCTTCATATCTTCCCCCCATGTGTTTTGCTTGAATTTCCTCAAGTAACGCGCGGGCGGGACGTTGAGTCAAACATATTTTGTGGCTTTTTGTGTTTTTTATGACTGGTTCTGCCCGATTCTGTGAGATATTTCCAAAATAACATCCACATTCCCAAGGCCAACCATGCTTTCCAAACGCCATGTCGAGATTCTGAAAATATTAGATAGCGAAGGCACTGCGACCATCGCGGCCTTGGCCGAGGCGATGAATGTCAGTTTGGAAACCATCCGACGCGATGTGCGCCCGCTGGTCGATGGTGGCGCTGTGCTACGGATGCATGGCGCAATCAGCCTTTCCTCCCAAGCGGGTGAGGCCCCGTTTCGTCGCCGGATGCGCGAGAATGCTGCCGCCAAGCAAGCCATCGCCATCGCTGCCGCCGCCACCGTGCGCCATGGCGATGCGGTGATGATGGATACAGGCACCACCACCAGCTTTCTCGCCCGCGCGCTGACCGGGCATAGGCGGCTGACCATCATCACCAACTCCACCGATGCCGCGCGCACCCTTGCCAACGGCGAAGGCAACCGCGTGTTTCTGGCGGGCGGGCAGATCATCGGTGACAGTGGCGCGGTGCTCGGCGCCCAAGCCGTGCGCTTTGCCTTGGGCTTTTCCGCCACCCATGCTTTCATTTCGGCCGGAGCGGTCGATGGCAATGAGGTGATGGATTATGCTGAGGAAGAAGTTGAATTCGCCCGCGCGCTGCTATCGCGCGCCGAAAGCCGCGCATTGGTGACGGATGCGACCAAATTCGGGCGGCGCGGCTTGGTTACCATTTGCAGCTTTGAGGGGATGGACGCGTTGTTCACCGATGCTCCGCCACCAAAACCGCTTAGCCAAAGCTTGCGGGACGCGGGCGTGAAGCTGCATATCGCGGGTGCTTAAACGGCTCTATTCCGGCTGAAAGCCACCAATCAGCCGCCGCAGCCCAAACACTGCCCCCACCACAATCGCGGCCAGCGTAACCGGGCCAGACCATGCCAGCGTTGCAAAAGCCGAAACGCCTTGGCCCACCGAACAACCCAAAGCCACCACGCCGCCAATGCCCATCATCGCCGCGCCCGAAACCTGCCGCCCCAATTCGCGCGGGTCTTCGCAAGCCTCCCAGCGGAATAAGCCACGCCAGATTGATCCAGCCAGCGCCCCAACCATCACACCAAAAACGGCCCCCACGGAAAAGGAAACTCCCCCAGCCGTCGATGTCATCAACCAGATCAATGTGCGTCCAAGGGGTGCGGTAAAGGAAAGCCCCTCGACCTGCACCGCGCCCAGGCTTTCTGCCGCCAGCCAGCTTGTCGCCGCAAAAGACCAAACCACTGCCAAACCTGCCGCAACACCCCATGCCAACTGCAGGGGTTTTGCCCGCAAGGGCGCGTGGCTCAGCGCCCAGACCAGAAAGGCCAAGGCGATCAGCACGGCCACTACGAGCGGCGAAACCCCAGTCAGCCCGGACAGATCATTCGCGATCCCTTGCGGCCCGCTGGCGTCGACCTGCGGGAAAAGCATTGTGCGCAAACTGGCTAGGGGGCCTGAGAGCGCAATAAAGGCAAAGATTCCCATGACCACCACAACCACCAGCGACCGCAGATCCCCGCCACCAAAGCGCACCAATGCGCCAAAGCCGCAATTGCCCGCCATCGCCATGCCATAACCAAACAGCAATCCGCCGAAAATGGAGGCCAGCGGGTTCCATGCAATCTGATGATAGAAGGAGCCGCCAATGTCGATCAGCCCGGCCGCATTACCCAGAAAAGTGCCTAGAATGGCAACCGCCAAAACCACACCCCATAAGCGCAATCGCCTTTGGTCATCACCATAAAGCGCCGATTCCAGTGCGCCAAGAGTACAAAAATCGCCCAGCCGCGCTGCGAGTCCCAGCACAATTCCCGCCAGCAATCCCGTAAGGGCCGCAATCGCGCCAAATGGTAGGTCTTCCATATACAACCCCTTTTGTTGCGCCCGCTTGATGATACGAATCTTAGTCCGGTTTGCAGAACATGTCATAGACCAGCGCGACTGCGCGCATGACCTTTGGGTCATGTAAAGAATAGAATATCGCCTTGCCATCGCGGCGCGCCAAAACCAGCCCCTCCAGCCGCAGCCTCGCCAATTGCTGGCTGACGGCAGCTTGGCGCGAAGCGAGAAGGTTTTCCAACTCCGTTACGCTCTTGGGGCCTGAGGAAAGATGGCACAGAATCATCAAGCGCCCCTCATGGGCCAAGGCTTTGAGGAAGTTCGCCGCTTCAAAGGCGCTTTCCATCATCTGCTCAGGCGCGATCGTGGCGCAAGTTGCACCAATTACGCTTTCATTCTCTGGTCTGGCTGTGTCAGGCATTAAAGCCTCCACTCCTTCCCGCTTGGGCAAATTGGCCCCCGTTCGCGTAGTGGACTATGACATAAAACGCCACGCCACCACAAAAACTTTCCGCCCCGCGTCTTATCGCGGTGTCACACCGGCATTTTGCAGCATCATTCCCAGCAGGCCGTAAAAGAAATCTTCGCCCGGATAGCCCTCGATCCGCTCCAATTCCTTGCCATCGCGGATCAGAACGAAGGTTGGCGTAAAAACGGCTCTGCGGGCAAAGCTTACGCTCTCGGGCAGGGCATCATGCAGGTCGACGCGCACCAGAGGGGCGACGCGCCCTTCCGCCGTCAGATGGTAGGCGTCGCCCACCTCCTCCTCCCAGCGGATGCAATAGGCACAGCCGGCTTGGTCCACCATGTAAAGCGTTAATTCCTGCGCCCGGACAGCAGTCAAACCTGCCAGAAAGAGTGTCGCCGCCAAACCGGCCAGCCGCAGCGAAAAAATGATGGCTTTGACAGCATTGCGCATGATTGACGGCCCCTTAAAATATATTCACATTGTAATATGAATCACTATCGGCGCAAGCCCCGTCACGAGTTGCGTCAGCAGCTGGGTCCGAGGGCTATTTGTGCCATAAAGAATGAAAGTAGAATCAAGCGATGTTTGAGATCAGTTATGGCGGCGCGGCGCTAGCGGGGCTGCTAAGTTTCCTGTCGCCTTGTATCTTGCCTATGGTGCCTTTCTACCTGTCTTACATGGCAGGCATTTCGATGCAGGAACTGCGGGAGGACGGCGCCATTGCGCAGGGTGCGCAGCGCAGGCTTGTCGGCGCGGCCATTGCCTTTGCACTTGGCGTTACGACGATCTTTGTTTTGCTGGGCCTTGGGGCCACGGCGCTTGGTCAGGCGTTCATCCAATGGAGAGACCCACTTTCCTATGTCGCCGCCGCCGTGTTGCTGGTCTTTGGCCTGCATTTTCTGGGCGTTATCCGCGTCCCGTTTTTGTACCGCGAGGCGCGGCTGGATGCGAAAACCGAACCCTCCAGCCTTATCGGGGCCTATGTCATGGGGCTTGCCTTCGGCTTTGGCTGGACGCCCTGTGTTGGCCCAGCTCTGGCGGCAATCTTGTTCATGGCCTCCGCCTCGGGGGATATGTGGCAAGGCGGCACACTGCTGCTAGTTTACGGCTTGTCGATGACATTACCATTTGTCATCGCAGCGCTGTTTGCTAAGCCTTTCCTTGCTTGGGTGGCACGCTACCGCAAGTACCTTGGCCATGTCGAAAAGATCATGGGCATGATGCTGATCTTGTTTGCGATCCTCATCGCCACCAACTCTGTCAACTACCTCGCCGATTTCATGATCCGCAATTTCGATTGGTCTGGCACTCTCAGATAATCCGTCACGCTCAACCAACAGGATGCCCCGAATGACCCGTATTCTCGCCACCCTCACCACGTTGCTTGCCCTTGCCCTGCCATTGTCTGCCGCCGAGCTGGGCGATGATGGGCTGCACAAACCCACATGGCTGCGCGACACATTCAAAGACATGCGCGAAGATCTCGCGGAGGCCAATGCCGAGGGCAAGCGCCTACTGGTGATCTGGGAGCAGCGCGGCTGCATCTATTGTACCAAAATGCATGAGGAGATTTTTATCGACCCGAAAATCGATGCCCTGATCCGCGACAATTACTTTGTTATACAGTTGAACCTGTTTGGCGATATCGATGTGACGGATTTTGACGGCACCACCCTGCCGGAAAAGGACATGGCGCGGCGCTGGGGTGTGGTGTTCACACCTACCATGATGTTCTTCCCTGAAGAGGTGGCACCAGACCAGACCGCGCAACAAGCCGCCGTGGTTTCCATGCCTGGTGCCTTTGGAAAAGGCACCACTGCCGCCCTGCTAAATTGGGTAAAAGACAAAGAATACCTCTCAGGCGAGCATTTCCAGAAGTATCTTGCCCGGACCATGGCCGACCCAGGCTGATAACAATTGCAATGCCTTAGGTTGCCCGGCAGCGTTAGCGCCACACTTTATATGCAATTATTGAAATATCATTATTGCATACCATAGGATGCATGGTCTATCTTCGGATTCGGAGGAAACTAGGGAGGTCTTCGAATGACGCGCCAAATCTTACTTGGCATGGCTATTACCGCGTTCAGCGCGGCTGCAGCTATGGCAGAAGTTACACCAGATACCGTGGCCTACACGGATGGGGCTATTGAGCAATCACTGACCGGAGCGCCGGGCAATCCGGAGGA
>ERZ889078.2258-NODE-2258-length-13910-cov-6.164778_pt1 | contig 13910 bp, 8 predicted proteins | sample MGYA00521266_ERZ889078 | MGnify/ENA primary metagenome ERZ889078 (study PRJEB32303, sample SAMEA104408618) | aquatic metagenome | biome: Brackish water; feature: Pelagic; material: water | place: Baltic Sea | collected 2014-06-16T06:34:00 | depth 76,534 m ...
GCACAACCTCAGTTTCGTTGAAGATCCCAGTAGAATTTTTCGAGCGGTCCGGTTAGAACAACGAATGGGCTTCCAGATATCGCCACATACCAAACGACTCATTACCAACGCCGTCAGTATGAAACTGTTCGGAAAAAGTGAAGACCCACGTTTTTTATCGGAACTAAAAATAATTTTCTCTGAAGAGAATCCACTTCCTGCCATTCAACGGCTGTCCGAGTTCGATCTCTTCCAATTTATCTGGCCTGATCTTCGCCCGCATTACGAAATTGATCGCAGATTCACACACATTCTCACCCAGGCGCAACTGGCGATTTCCTGGTTCAGCCTACTCTATCTGGATGAGCCCTGCAGAAACTGGGTGGTCTACCTGTTGGCGATCATGTCACGGTCCAGAGCGGAAGAGCTATCGGCCTTCTGTACAAGATTTGCTGAAACAGCGAAACTTGCTGAATATCTCTTAGACCAAAAAGATCGAGTAGAAAAAGCAGTCAATCAGTTATCCCGCGAAAACAACCACAAAAACAGCAAAATAGTCGCCTGTTTCGAAGAGATCACCATTGAGGGACTGCTCTACATGATGGCCATTGCCAGGAAAAACCATGTCAGAAAAGCCATTTCGCTCTACGTGACCTCGCTAAGACATGTCGAGGCCAGTCTCTCGGGGAATGAATTAAAGAAAATGGGTTACAAACCCGGGCCGCAATTCAAAAAGATTCTCATGTACCTGAAAAACATTCGGCTCGACAATTTGGAGCTAAGCCCGGAAGAAGCGGCCGTACTCGTGAAAAAAAAGTTTCCGCGATAGGCAGGAGCTTGCCCAAGATTAAACAATGCTTAGGTTGTGGCAGCTGTCATGGATACAGCAAAAAACGAACAATCCTCTAATTTTAATGAAACAAATCAATGAACAATTTTATTACCGAGCTGATCATCCTTGCCCCACCACTCCTTTTTGCCCTGACCTTCCACGAGTTTGCCCACGGCTTTGTCGCCTATCGTCTCGGTGATCCAACCGCCAAAGATGCGGGAAGATTGACGCTTAACCCACTGAAACACCTTGATCCCCTGGGGACAATTGCCTTTTTTATCATAAAATTCGGCTGGGCCAAACCTGTACCCGTCAATCCCCGCTACTTTAAGAATCCCAAAAAAGATATGTTGTGGGTTGCGCTGGCGGGTCCCGTAACCAACCTCGTCCTGGCGGTGGTCAGTGCGATAGTGACCAAAGGCATCTGGATGCTCGCCACTGTGCTGCCCTACTCGGCGGTGGCGGAAGCCATTCTTGTGCCACTCAACTCAATGTTGATAGCCAGTGTCTGGATCAATCTGGTGCTGTGTATCTTCAACTTCCTGCCGATTCCGCCCCTTGATGGCAGTCGAATCCTCATGGGACTTCTGCCCAACAACTTGGCTTTATCCTATATGCGGGTGGAGCGTTTCGGCTTTATCATTATCATGGTCCTGGCCTTCAGCGGTCTTTTATCCAAGGCAATCGTACCGATTATCAGCTTTGCAAACTCTTTGCTGCTCTCATAATTTTTTGTGCTCGTCGGCTACTTACGAATGAGCGACACCTGTGATTCATGAAAGGTCGCTCCTCCACCCATATCAGTGAGCTTTTGGGAGGTGAGGTCGTTGATCCCACCGGAATGATCTTCTGTCCCAACCGGTTCAACTGGCCAAAATATGCCTTCAGCAACCAATACCCCTTTTCTGGTATCGGTTGTTAGCACGGCAAGCCGTGTGGTTTTTCCCCTGCCGTTTTGTAGAATGACCTTATCGCCGTTCTGCACTTTACAACTTGCAGCATCCTCTGGGTGGACAAGCACTGTACCGCAATTGTCAGGATAGAATTCCCCGAAGGTACTGTTCAGCAGGTCAGGATGTGGTGGGGTAAGCAATTGGAAGGGAAATCTTGACTGCAAATCAGGATCAGCGAATTCACCCGCAGTGGTAAGGCAGGCTATGGTTGGCTCTGGAGCGAAGTCTGGAGACGTAAAATAGAACTTCCTCCTTCCATTTGCCAAAACCCGCCCATCGTCGTAACTGTTTGTTGAATGTACGAGCTTGCCAGACAACACCTCCTGAACGTCACACTCCTCAGGCAGTCCCTGCATCCCTGCCAGATAATCGACAATTCTTTCTTCACAGCTCTGCTGAAATGGTGGGTCGTCAAAACCCATTTTCAGCGCCAGGCTCTGAAATAATTTCAAATTGCTCCAGGCCTCGCCCACAGGTTCAACTACTGGTTGTGCCACCCCGAGATAGAAATGTCCATACCCGGTGTAGATGTCAAGATTTTCCAGAAAGGTAGTGGCTGGCAGAAGCAGGTCAGCATACTTGGCAGTAGGCGTCATGACCTGTTCATGCACGACGGTAAAGAGATCCTCTCTGGCCAAGCCCCGCCGGACCATTGATCCATCTGGATTAACACTTAAAGGGTTGGAATTGTAAACGATCAGTGCTTTCACCGGTGGCTCTAAAGTGGTAAGAGCATGACCGAGTTGGATCATATTGATGGTCCTTGTCGACTCACCGGCAAGGGAGGGATAGGTCAACTTGGCTTTTTCCCCTCTGAAAGCACCAGAGGAGAGGAGAACACCACGCCCTTTACCCCCAGCAAAGAGACCAAGACAGGCACCAAGAGAGGCAATCGCCCGCACGGCCATTCCGCCCCTGCTATTGCGCGAAAGGCCAATACCTATCCTAATAAATGTTTTAGGAGAGCTGGCCAGAAAAGCAGCAAACTCTTCCATCTCTTTTTTTGAGACACCACTCTCTTTGACAAACTCACCCCAGTCTCGGGAATTTAGATAAGCCGCTTGTTGCTCAAATCCTTCAGTTTGCCGATCTATAAAATCCTGGTCGACCAACTCTTTTTCAATGAGCGATTTCATCACCCCAAGAGCAAGAGCACTATCTCCACCTGGTTTTACCTGGAGATAGTTATCTGCCGATTTTACCGTCTGATTTCGATAGGGATCGATGACCAGCAGCTTGGCACCTTTTTTCCTCGCGGTGGTGACATATTGCCAGAAGTGGACATTTGTCACTTTGATATTTATACCCCAGGCAACAATCAACTCTGCATCCGCCGCATTCTCCGGGGGACAACCGGGAATATCTCCACATTGCTTCTGCCAGCCGGCACCTGATGCAGCCGAGCAAATGGTCTGATCCAGCTGCGAGGTCCCTAACTTGTGAAACAGGGGATAGCCTGCGAATCTGTTCACCGCCCCCATATTCCCGGCATAGGAGTAGGGCAGAATCGACTCACCACCGTCCTGCTGCCGGATCTCTTTTAGCCGGGTAGCAAAAATATCCAGTGCCTCATCCCAGCCAATTCTACGAAAATCCCCTGTACCCTTTTTGCCCACCCTGAGTTGTGGATACAAAATCCTCTGGGAATGGTACAACCGTTCGGGATACCGGCGCATCTTCCGACAGATAAAACCATTGGTATAGGGATGCTCTTTGTCTCCCGCCAAGGCAGTAACCCTGCCGCAGGCCACGGTTGCGATCATCCCACAACTATCGGGGCAATCTAATGGACAAATGGTCTTGTGCTGTGTTGGTATACCCATAATTAACCTTGATGGCGTCATAATAACTCTTCATCCGAAGTCTGCGCTTATCTTCTTCGTTGTGCGCCCGTAGGAAGTGCCCTTGGGGTACAATTTTTCTATCATTACGACGTACTCTAGTACGCCGAAATAATAGATAATTTCCACGACTCGAATATGAAGCTTTTTACTTATCCATCCCAAAATTTAACTTTTTACGAAATTATCAACCTTGGAAGGAGGCTCGAAGAAGAGAGGTTTGACTTGAAGCGGTGACAGTGCAGAAGGACTCTGGGCCCAGGTTAAATCGAAAGCAATCTACCCGAGCATAGCGTGCCCGCTGTAAAGATAGCGTTTGATCTTATGGGTGGCCGTTTTGATAAAGGGTTCTCTTCGCTCAAAAACTTTTGCCAGCCGGGAGGACTTCGGAAGTTGCCCATTCAAATCTGATCGCATCGACTCAAGCAGGTTTTCAATATATACACGCCTGTCGGCGCGAGAACTACCTGCCGTCTGGTTATCGATAAATTCATAATCAGGATAGACCCAGGCCTCCATCTGCCCATTGTTTTCCACAAGCATGCTTTCAACAACCCAGTGGTAGGTGTTCAGTTTATGCTCTATCGCTTCCGGATAGACATTTTCTCCATTTGATAAAACAATCACATTCTTTGATCTACCGCAAACATGCAAATTGCCCGCTTTATCGATAAAGCCAAGGTCTCCAGTGAAGAGCCAGCCATCGCTGGTCAACACCGACTCAGTGCCTTCCACATCATTAAAATACCCACGCATCACATTAGCACCACAGACGGTTATCTCACCGATGCCTGTCTCCGGATCTGGATTGGCAATTTTTATCTCGACCCCGGGAATTGGTTTCCCCGTCGATCCGATGGCAATCGTTTTGTCTCCCGCCGGTCCTCCGGCGATCAAAGGAGCGGACTCCGTCATCCCGTAACCGATAAGATATGGAAAATTCGCTTCATGAAGAAACCTCTCCACCTCAGGATTGAGCGCGGCTCCACCGATCCCCATCAACTGGAGGTTGCCACCAAAAAAAGTGAGGAGTTTTTTACCAATCTTGCGGTGAATAAAGCGTCTGCCCAAACCGATTTTACATATCCCTTTTAACAGGCTGCTCTTTTCAATCTGCGGCAAGACTCTTTTCTTGTATATTTTTTCCAGCACGAGAGGGACGGCAAAGATGGCAAACGGTTTTTCGTAAGCACATAACTTTTGCAAGATAGCTGGAGTCGGAGTTTTACCGGCATAAGCGATACGACCACCACATAAGAGGGGCAGGATAAAACCGCAGGTAAATTCGTAGGTATGGGACATGGGGAGAATAGACAGCCACACCGATCCAGGTTTGATATCCTGTAACCCGGCTGCTGCGTAGGCATTGGCCGTCAAATTCTTATGAGTCAGCATGACTGCTTTGGAATACCCGGATGTGCCAGAGGTATACAAAATAGAAGCGAGATCATTTTCAGCCACCGGAGGAAAAAGAGGGTTTTCCGGATTTTCCCTAAACGAGGCCAAAGCTTCTTCATGATAATCTGAAAAAGTAATAACGGGGACGATACTGATATCCGCATTGTAGTCATCCAAAGTAATGACCGGCCCCTTCAATTCTTTGCGGAGCTCGTAGATTTTTTCAATCTGCTTCTGAGTGATGAACAGCGCTTTGACCTGCATCTCATTGATAATATGATGCACGTCACTTTCCGGCAGGTCAGGAAGGATGGGTACGGCAATGGCTCCCAGACGGACAATAGCGAGGTACGCTATTCCCCAGTTATGAGAATTCTCGCTGAGGATGGCAATATGGTCACCTTTGACAATTCCCTCGCTTTGCAGACGCGTAGCAACTGCAAGAATACTCTCAAGGAATTCGCCATAAGTGAGAGGCTCTTCCATCGCCATGCCTATGGCAGGCTTGTCTTTATATTTTGCACAGCTGGCATCGATCACATAGTTGAGAGTCATGCCGACGGCTACAACCTCATTCATATCCTACCTCTTCCTATATATCTATCTCACCGACACTTATACCCCTCGAGGGGGTACTAAAAAGAGTACCTCTCAAGGAGGCTCTAAAAAATCTGGCTTTCTCTCCGGGTACCGAGATCAGCTCTCTTCGGAACTCCCTGAATCCTTTTCCTGCAAAAGCTTTTTCACTGCCTGGGTGATATCCTCTATGGCAAATGGTTTGGCAATGGTGATCACTCTGTCCAGATACCCGGCAACGGCAAGGTATCGTTCCTTGGAGATAGTCCCGCCCCCCGAGATGGCGACAACCGGAAGATCTGGGACATGACTACGCAGATCCAGGATGGTCTGCAGACCGTCTTTGACAGGCATAACCATATCGGTTATGACCAAATCGCAGGGGTGCTGCAAAAACAACTCAAGTCCCTTCTGGCCATTTGTCGCCACCAGTACCTCATAGCCATTCATTTCCAGAATTCTGCGTACCAGATCAAGGGCCGTTGGTTCATCATCTATGACAAGGATACGTTTTAGGTTGCTCATCTCAATGTTTTATAGAGTTTGTATACTATCTCGGAATATGATCCTGATATTTATACGCTACTTTAAATTTTTTTCAAAACAAATTAAATATTAATGCCTTACTCCTGAAAGCCTGTCACTCTTTTTAGTACCCCCTTGAGGGGTGCAAAAATCAAGAAACCTGGAAACGCTTTTAAAATTAAGAACTTAAAGCAACCACCAAGGCACTTATACCCCTCAAGGGGGTACTGAAAAAAGTCCGGCTTATTTCCCGTTTACCGGGGTTAGTGTATTAAACTAATTTTATCTACGGTGAGGGTCAATGCACCAAAATCCGCCTCTACCAAGCCGGTCAGGAGATATCCTCTCCCACTGCGCAGAATATGCGCGTTGTTTCGATATACTTCAGGAAAAAAAGTTGTCTCAAGTTGTCCCGTCTCATCTTCGAAAGTAAGAAATTCCATCATCTCCCCTGTTTTAGTCGAGACCATCTTGCCGGTGAGCAACCAGGCCAGCAGCTGCACCCGTTGCCCAATACGTTCCGACAGAGTCGCTACTTTCTGCAGGCCTTTACCCTGATGATTTAAAAATTGCAGGGGATGGTAATCACAGAGAAAGCCAAGAACTTCATACTCCCGTCTCAAGCTGGTTTTTAAGTCCGGTGGCGGCAGTGGAGGCGCCGGAGGAAGCCTGACCTCAAAAAGAGAACGGCACCTTTTATCGTGCAATAGGTGCTGAAAGCTGGCCCACTGCCAGAGCAGAACGGTTCGGTTACGCTCGGGACAGAGGCTATCGATGGCCCCGGCGTGGATAAGTGCACGGGCTTCATTATCCGCCGGCCGCGTCCTTCTGAAAAGATCTCCGACATCACGAAATTGCTCTTTGTCGCGCTCAAGAAGAAGTCGATCCAAAAAACAAACCGACAGGCCGTGCACACTCTGCAGCCCGACCAATATTTTTTTTGCCCTTCCCGACCAACGAACCCCACTTTTCTGTACATCAGGGTGCAAAATTTTCAGTCCCAGCCTTTTGGCCTCAGAGACATAGGCAAAGGTCGAATAATATCCCCCCTGGTTGGCGATCACTGCGGCCATAAATTCGGCAGGATAATGTCGCTTAAGATAGGCGGCCTGAAATGATACCCTGGCATAGGAGGCGGAGTGCGGCTTGCAAAACGAATAGCCGTCAAAGCTCATCATCATCTGCCACATTCGTTCCACCTCCAAGGGGTCGACATTACGACGGCTGCAACCTGCAAAGAACATGGCCTGGTAATGCTTCAGCCTGAGTATTTTGTCTTTTTTTGACATGACCTTGCGCAGACCATCGGCATCACTATGGCTAAAACCAGCGAGAGCCACGGCAACTTTCGACACATCTTCCTGATAGACCATCAGCCCGAAGGTATCATCGAGCACATCGCCGATCTCAGGGCAAAGCGGTTGCCAGCTGCCACCATGCAAGCGCCGCACATATTCCCGGACGAATTCATTGGCCGCCGGACGGATAATGGAAGACTGGATCACCAGCTGCTCGAAGTCGCCGGTCCCTGCTTTTTTTTCCAGCAAGCGCATGGCCGGGCTCTCAATATAAAAGCAGCCCATGGTCGCTCCGTCGGCAACGGACATCCTGGTGGCTGCGTCATCTTCCGGCTGCCAGCTCAACTCGTCTAACTGCCCGCCGCCATTGTGAACTGCTGCAATGCTGTCGCGAATAACTCCCAGGCTTCTATTACCAAGCAGATCAATCTTGACCAGCCCTGCCTCTTCGGTGCCGTCTTTTTCCCACTGAATAATCGGCACGCCTTTTGTGGCTCGCTCCACCGGCACATAGTTACTGATCGGTTTCGGGGTAATCACCACGCCTCCAGGATGGACGGAGAGATAACGCGGCACCCCAATCAATTTTTCGGCAAGCTTTAAGACCTCCGGCCAGGGGGGCGACAGATCTTGGTCTCTGAGGGATGGCAAAGAACCGAGGCACTGTTCGAGACTCTCCGCCCCGCTGGTGTGCATCCAGGGGAGGCGCTTGGTCAAACGGGAGATCTCGCCCCCCGGCAGACCAAAGGTTTTCGCCGTTTCCCGAATAGCCATACGTGGTTGAAAAAAGACATGATTGCAAACCATTGCCGCATGGCCTTTATAATCCTGCAGGACCTCGGCAAGCACTTCATCGCGCTCATCCCAGGAAAAATCGATATCTATATCCGGCGGATCCGTCCGGCCAGGATTGAGAAAACGCTCAAAATAAAGGTTGTATTTGATAGGGCAGACGTTGGTGATATCCAGACAGTAGGCAACCAAGGACGCCGCCCCCGAGCCGCGGCCACAGATTCTTCGTTTTTTTCTTTTACCATCCGCACCCTTTCTATGGACAATGTCCCGTACCACCAAAAAATAGGTGGAAAAGCCCATATCCTCAATCACCTTCAGTTCATGCTCAAGCCGCTCGACCACCGGCTCGCCCAGGTCGTCCCCATACCTGCGCCTGGCCCCCAGGTAGGCTTTTTCCCGCAGAACCAGCACAGGTTGCAAACCTTTCCCACCCCGCCAGGGCGGCATCACGATACCGAAGTTGGGTCCAGTGAAAGAGCAGCTTTCAGCAATTTTTACGGTGGCTTCTACCACCTCCGGCCAGATGGCAAATTTTTCGTGATAGACATCTTTACCCGCCAGCCAATTGACAGTCTCCGTCGTCTCTTGCTGCATCACCTGACTGATAGTGCTGCCTGCACGGACCGCCTGGAGGAGGCAATAGAGCTGCCTGTCGCTATCCTCAGCCATATCACTGTCGGCTGTGGCAACGGCGACAAGGCCTTGCTCTACGGCAAAGGCACGAAGCGTTCGACCGACACCACTGGGCTGTGCCCCGAGGTCGGCCACTACCTGCACCCCCAACTCACTATATTTTTGCAATAAATGGTGGTCACGGCAAAGAACAAGCAAACCACCAGTCAGGGGGGCCACATCATCCGCAAGACTGAAAGTCTTATCCATATGCCGCTTCGTCAGCAAGGTGCACAGATGAGAATAGCCGTCTTCGTTTTGTACCAGGCAAGTGATGATCGTCTTTGTTCCCGGCTCGGATATTTCCGCTCCGACGATCGGCTGCAAACCTTCACTCCTGCAAGCCTTTAAAAAATCCCAGATGCCATAAAGGTTGTCCCGATCAGTCATGGCCAGCCCCGAATAGCCCAGTTCTTTGGCCCGGCGACAGAGGGCCGCAGGCGACGCGGTGCCCTGCAAGAGAGAATAATATGATCTGACACGAAGAGGGAACATTATAGGCTATATATAAGAGAAATTGTTACCAGGGGGGCATCAATGGATGGGCGACTCGCCGGAATCATCTGCGGGGATATGCATGGGGTACTGCCGACCGACACCGATCACCTGGTGGCCAAAACGTCTGCGTAAAGTATCCATAGCCCCGGTGACCTTTTTCTGTTGGAGTTGCCTCTTCTCAGGTTCGGGAAAAAGAGACAGTTGTGGAGACTGACGCTGCAAGCGGTCACAGACCAGGCGACAGCTGCGAATTCTCGTCCGCCTTATCCAGGCACGCTGAAGCGCAGTCAGAGCCAGTTTATGCAAAAGAATATCACCTGCGGTCCCAACCTTACACGAAGCCTGCCGCACCACATGACCGCCGTCCGAATATCTCAGCCAGATACCCACCCGCCTGGTGACTTGTTGCTGCGCACGTAGCTGGAACCCCGCTCGACTGACAAGCGTGCTGACGACTCCCTCTACCTGCCGCTGATCGTTGGTATCGTCGGCAAAGGAGTGTTCGTAGTCAATACTCTCGGTGTCGGTCGTGGGCAGGCAACCCCTGCTGTCATCCACACCGCGACTGGCGGCATGGAGATAGTCACAACGGCTGCCAAAAGGCACCATAAGTTGCTGACGGCTCAGCTTTGCCAGCGCACCAATGGTGGTAAGTCGAAACTCCTGCAATTTCAGTAATTCTTTATCGGAAAGCCCAGGCAGAAGCCCAATAGGTAAGGGATCAAGAAAAATCGCTTCATCCCCGGCAGTGACAATATACTCCCCCACCGGCTTCACCAGTCTGGAAGCGACTTTTGACACCAGTTTACTGGTACCAAGGGTCCAGATCGGATTGATCCCGAGGCTGCTGCGCGCCTGGCGACGCACCCGCCAGCCAACGTCGGGGGCCGGTCCATACAGTCGGTGGGTTCCGGTAACGTCGACAAAAAAATGACCGTCTGCCTGGCCACATTCAATGAGAGGGGAATAGCCCTGCAATTCCTTTACAAAGGCCTGCATCGCCTTTTGGTACAAAGTGACACGGGGGGCAATAAGTTCCGCCCCCCGGCAGATCCTGGTGGCCTGCCTGAGTGGCATCCCCTTGCGCACCCCTTCGCCGTAGGCCTCTTCGCTCATATCGTAGACTACCGCCCGTGCTGCCTGCAAGGGGGCAATAATGACCGGCCGCTGCCGCAGACTGCTGTCGGTAACCCGTTCGACCGCCACGGCAAAATCGGCGACATTAAAGTGCAGCACCGCCCGTTCCCGTAGCCTGAACCCCTGAGACATTATCGTCCTCCGTGATGCAGACCGGCAAGAATCGCCGCCAGTTTCTTGCCATTTTTCGGAGCCTGGGCTCGGACATGGTTGTTAAAAAGCAGTATGCCCCGGTCAGCCCGGGCGGCCATGGGATAGATGTAACTGTCGCACCAGGCCCGGAGTTCCTGGTCGGAATAATCGTAATTGAACTTTTTCTGCATATTGCCCGAGCGCCAGCCCTCTTGGTTCCGACCATGGAAACGGACATAGAACAGTGCCGGATTGGTCACCACGTCAAGGGAGGGAAAAAGTCCGGGCAGTGATGGCTCGTCGACCGCAACAAGCGTAACCCGCCGCCGCTCCAACTCGGCAAAGACCGGATCAATCGCCCAGGAACCGTGACGAAATTCCACCGCAACCGGCAAATCATGCAGCCCGTCAAGGAGCGCGGCAAGATAGTTACGATTGGCAATGGAGCGGTCAAAGTCTGGAGGCAGCTGGATCAATATGGTGACCAGCCGTTTTTTTAAAGGTGCTATCCCCTGCCGATACAGCTGGAGCTGTTCCTGCCAGTTGTCGGCCCGCTCATGAGTCATGGTCCGGGTCAACTTGGCGGCAAAGAGCAGGTGTGCAGGTGCCTTTTCCACCATGCGGGCTAAAGCATCTGCCCGAGCCATCTGATACCAGGTATAATTCAGTTCAACCACCGAGAAACAGCGGCCATAGAGTCCCAGCATCTCCGTGCTCTTGGTCCCTTCCGGATAAAACCCGCTATCCACCCATTCGGTATAGGAATAGCCACAGGTACCGACATAAACGGGACAGGCTCTGCCAGGTTCTGTTCCCCCCGGAGCAACAGAGATATCGACCTTTGCCGGGCAATGATCCTTATTTTCGCTGCCCATCGAACTCCGCATGTTTACCCCTCATCACCCCAACCACCTTGCCTTGAACCAGCAGCTCGCTGAATGGGTAGCACATGACCTGATAGTCGTCGTTGGCAGGTCGAAGTTCAATGTGGTCGGCATAGAGAAAAAACCGTTTGACCGTTGCCTCCTCACCATTAATAAGAACCGCGACAATCTCACCGTTTTCGGCATACTGTCGCGGTTCACAGACCACCAGGTCGCCATCAAAGATACCGGCATCCTTCATCGACTGTCCCTTAATGCGCAGACAAAACAGATTGTCGCCTGGAAAGAAGGAACTATCGACCACCACTGTTCCCTCCCACTCCTGCTGGGCGTACATGGGAAGCCCCGCAGTAATTTGACCGACGATGGGCAGTTCCCGACCAGCCTGAAAACTTTTGCTCATTCTGGGTTCAGGATAAAGCCGGACAGTCCGACCATAAGACCCCTCACGCTGAAGAACGTTTTTCTTTTCCAATTGATTCATCAGCTGTGCCACTGCGGTATGACTGACGCCCAAATCAACGGCGGCCTGCCGTAAAGTCGGTATACGACCGTCCTCATCCATCCGCTCCGTCAAATAGTCCAGTAATTGTTTCTGTTTGTCCGTGAGTTCCATAGCCCCTCCTGAATGTACATTTACATTTTCTTCAATTGTACATATACATATATTTTTGTCAATATACATTCTGTCTTGTCAGACAAACAATTTACAGAAGGGATAAATTTTGGTGGTAAGAAATGCGGGCTGGCTTGGATACTACGGAGAATTTTTTGAATTTCCAGAGCCTTCCACGAAGGTAGAAGGAGTTCATGTCAGGGCCTAAAAGCCCTATTACCCACCTATCAGACAAGTATTGATATTCTCCCATTTTTTCTTCCCGACCCACTGAAGTTTTTCGAAAAACAGTTGATCGCTCAGATAGAGTTTACCTCTACGTTCCCTGTCCAAAAACTTCTTATACTGACCTGGACCGCCGTTATACATAGCATAAACGACCTGGGCGAGAAGCTTCGTGTCCCCACTCTTTTTCCAAACCGAGTGCTTAAGTGCATATTTTCGCAGATACAGCTCTGCTATCTCACAACCGGCAAGGGCGTTGTACCGGATATCCCAGCGCAGACGACTGCGGTCATACACACCTCGCCAGACCCGTTCATTAATCTGCATCAGGCCGACAGAAGTCTGATTATAGGAGAGCAGGTAGGTGAGTTTTTTGTTTTTTATGACAAACTGGCGAAAACAGCTTTCCTGCCAGGCCATTGCAGGGATCAGTTCTTTAAACATCTCCTGGAACTGTTCTGGAATTTCGCCTCTGGAAAGAACTGTGTCAGAACTTTCAGCAAGCACTGCTCTGACCCTGGCCACATATTCATCGATATCTTTCCCGGGCGCCTTCCATCGAAGAATCTCGGCTAGGTCCGGTGCCTCAGCGCCATAGACCGGTTTGAAGAAAAAATCTAATAGCTGTGAAAAAGGGTCAATCTCTGGCGCCTCATCAGGTATATCAATACCTTCGAAATTGTCGAGGGAATCTCCCCCTTCGTCAATCGACGGCAACTGCAATAACTCTCTGAGCTGTTTATCCAATTGAGGCCCATAAGGTAAAACCGTGTTCTTACCGACCAACATTCCGGCCAACCGCAACAGACCTTGCTGGCTGATTTCAACCCCAAGCGTTGGCCCCATCCGGTCAAAAACCTCCAAGGCATTGGCAGCAGTAAAAAACGCCAGATAACCAAAACTTTTCTCCGATGGTTGGAAATACAATTGTCGTCGAAAAACAGGGGCCAGCTGCTGCCAGGCGTGAACAAACTGCATTCTGACAAAATCCTTTTCAAGACCATTCTCTTCAAGGGCCGTGGTAAAAGCATAGCGGGTATCAAGCAACACATCTATGAGAATCTGCCGATCTTCCGGAAGGAGCGAATCGGTTGCTATGGTGGTGAGCAGCCGGACCAAAAAGGCATCCCAGGTGTCCCAAAGCTGTATCAACTGTTCGCGTTCTTCTGTGGTCAATTCCGTGCGCTCTTCATCATCTTCCGGCTCAAAGACTTTCTTTACCTCAGCAAGCAACTCTATAGTGACCGCATCATCGCCGACATCGACCCTTCCCCCCCGCAAACTATCGAGCATTGCCTGGGGTACCTGCTGAGCTTCATCAGGAAAAAGTCCAGTGAGAAAAGAACGCAGCTCCGCTACCGGAGGCGCAAGATCAAGGCGTACCTGATCAAGATGATCATACACTCGCGGTTTGGCAAAACCCCAGAGAAATCCGGCAATTGTTGCAGGCTCTCTGGACAGGGTAAAAAGATTCGAATCGACTGTTTGAAAGGAAAGTGCAAAGGTTTGCTGATCAAGTACCGGCTGCTGTAAAAGTTCAAGATATCCA
>ERZ889078.2264-NODE-2264-length-13876-cov-8.799146_pt1 | contig 13876 bp, 13 predicted proteins | sample MGYA00521266_ERZ889078 | MGnify/ENA primary metagenome ERZ889078 (study PRJEB32303, sample SAMEA104408618) | aquatic metagenome | biome: Brackish water; feature: Pelagic; material: water | place: Baltic Sea | collected 2014-06-16T06:34:00 | depth 76,534 m ...
TTGATGTTAGTTCAACCAGTGTTGAAGAACAACGTAGTACAGAATGGATGCAGTTTCATTCCCTCAAAGATTTTCTCAGTGCAGAGAATCATCAATTAACCTGTGAAGGACTTCCAGCCCCCAAACGCGCTATTATTACGGCGAATACTATCTAAAGGATTGCTCTTTGGAAGTGGACTGTTTGTAAATAAAATAGTGATCTTAGTTGTATTTCAAAAATAGTCTACTAAACTCGATTTTGGGTAGTCCCTGTTCTTTATATTTCGATAACAAGAATGTTTTTAGTCATTCAATTCAATTAGAGGAAAGCTTATGAAAAAGTTAATATGGTTATTTTTATCGTTATTTGCCTTTAATGTATTTGCTACACCTGTTAATGTTAACACTGCTGATGCAAAGACTATCTCTGATGCACTATCAGGAATTGGCCTAAAAAAAGCTGAAGCTATTGTAAAATACAGAACAGAAAAGGGCTTGTTCAAAACAGTAGAAGATTTGACTAACGTTAAAGGTATTGGTCAAAAGACTATTGATAAAAATAAAAAAGATATTTTGTTGAGTGAAACCCCTGCTGAGGCAACAACTCCATCAACTGAAACAAAAGCAGTGACTGAATCAAAGCCTGTCACTGAGCCAAGTAAAGACGTTAAGCCTAAGTAAACAACTTTCCCTAAATAAGCCCGCTCAATTGGATAGATATTTTCTTACAATTGTAGCGGTTTTATTTTGGTATAGTTTTACAATGACTCCCCGCTCCCAGTAAATAAACAGTATGTACTTATTGTTTAGTTACGTTGGTTTGTCCTGCAAAACCCATAGCATGCCGCGTTAATAATGTTTTTGCGGCAGGAATATGGTCAAGAAGAGCTAGTCCGATATTTCTAGCTGCCGCCAATGCCAACCATTCATTAGCAAAAATTCTAACCAAGGTATCAGTGAAGCCAATTGTCCAGTCATGATCTTTCTTTCTGGATACGGCATAAGCATTTAAAAAATCTGCCGCACCAATGTCTTTATTTTCTTCATGTTGTTTGGTTAGCATTTGGGCTAATTGGGTAATGTCACGCAATCCTAAATTAAAGCCTTGGCCGGCAACTGGGTGCAATTGATGCGCAGCATTTCCTATGATTACGGCTCTCCCTGCCACCAATTTTTCTGCGCGAATGAGTGATAAGGGAAAAGCTCGTCTGGGTGCTGTCAGGCTAAGTTCACCGAGTTTGTAGCCAAAACACTTCTGCAGTTCAGCCAGAAAATCTTGTTCGTTGCCTGACATAAGTACATCTGCATCTTCATTTGAACGAGTCCAAACCACGGCACACTCATTTTTGGCGGTAGGTAATAATGCTAGTGGACCTGAAGAAGTGAAACGTTCATAAGCGGTATTGTTATTAGGGATAGTTGATTTTATGGAGGTGATTAATGCTGTTTGACCATAGTCAGTAATCAGTTGGTTAATGTCTAGCAGTTGACGAACTGAAGATAAACCTCCATCGGCACCTACTAATAATTTAGCGGACAAGTTTAAGGATTGAGTGTTTTGTTTTATGTTTACGCAAATTTCTTGATCGCCTGATATTAGACCAATAACACGAGAGGGAGAGATAAGGTCAATGCCCGCTTTACTAACCAAATTAGCAACATAGCTTTCAATATCTCTGGCAGTAATAACATAACCTAATGCATCGACATGTTCTTTTTGAGCAGACAATCGAGTTTTGCCAAAATGACCACGGTCGGAAATGTGTATATGTTTTATTGGTGTGGCAGCGTGACTAATACCTTGCCAAACACCCAAACCATCCAACATCATAACTGTCCCTGCCGCTAGAGCAAGTGCCCTATCGCCAGCGGGAGATGTTTGTAATTGCTCGCGGGTATTGGCCTCAATAATAGCTATCCGCAATCCCGTATCTTTTAGTGCCAGTGCTAAACAGTTGCCGGCCAAGCCGCTGCCAACAATTAATAAGTCATAATCTTGTTGCATTAGGTTGCCTGCATTAATGCTTCAATGTCTGCTATCGATTTAGGCACGCCACTGGTTAATATTTCATGACCTGTAGGGGTAACTAAAACATCATCTTCTATACGGATGCCTATGCCGCGCCATTTTTCATCGACACTTTTGCAGTCTGGAGGAATATACAGGCCGGGCTCTACAGTCAATACCATACCTGCCTCCAATAACCGCCATTCTTGTTTTATCTTATAATCACCTACATCATGGACATCCATACCTAGCCAATGCCCGATACGATGCATGTAGAATTGCTTGTATTTTTCATCTTTAATCAGTTTTTTTAACTTCCCTTTTAGTAAACCTAAGTCTAGGAGTCCTTGGGTAAGTATTTCAACGGAAGCGTCATGAGCCAAATTCCAGGCAAAACCGGGTTTGATTTGCTCAAGGGCGGCCGTTTGTGCATTCAAAACCAGTTGGTAGAGCTGTTTTTGAGCTTCGTTGAAGCGCCCTGAAATTGGAAAAGTGCGCGTGATGTCGGCGGCATAATGGTCACATTCAGCACCAGCATCAATTAACAGTAAATCACCGTTTTTTAATTTTGAGTTATTTTCGGTATAGTGAAGTGTACAAGCATTTTTGCCGCCAGCAACAATTGACGGATAGGCAACCGAACGTAGGCCATTGTCGATAAAATGATGAATAAGTTCTGCTTCTATTTGATATTCATAAAGCCCTGCCTTACAGGCTTTCATGGCTCTAACATGGGCATGTGCCGAAACCTCGGCAGCGCGGCGCATGAGTTTTAGTTCTTCAGCACTTTTAAATAGTCGCATTTCGTGCAATATAAGCGCTAATGAAACTAATTCACCTGGGGCAATAATGCCCGATCTTGATTGATTGCGAATATGGTTGATCCATTCCAATAAATTATGGTCCAGCTCTAAATTACAGCCCATAGGGTAGAAGACTTTAGTTTTGTTTTCCAGTAGCCCCGGCAAAATGTCATCCAAATCATCAATTGGGAATGCGTCATCCGCGTCATAATGTGTAGTGGCACCTTCCAGTCCAGAGTGAGCACCCTCCCATAAAGCTTTTTTTGCATCAAATTCACGGCAAAATAGAATATATTCTCCTTGGGCGCGACCAGGAACAAAGACAGCTAGGGCGTCTGGTTCATTGAAGCCGGTCAAGTAATAGAAATCACTATCTTGTCGGAATGGATAGTTAACGTCCCGATTGCGGGTGTGCATTGAAGCACTGCCAATCAAAGCGATATTGCCTTCGCCAACACGCTGCATTAATTGCTTGCGTCGTTTTTTAAATTCACTCTGCTTCATTGATTACTCACCGTTTTGCGGTATATGATTACTGTCGGAACTTAGTTCATCGCGAAGCAATAAGACTGCGGATCTTAAATATTCATTAATTTCCATAAGTGCATGCTCATCTTCCTCACCGTCGACATTGTCATCTAGCTTGGTAAATTCGGCAATGTCTTTTAGTATTTCGACGGCATTTTCTGGGACGTCTGAAGCTGAGACTGCTGAGCCCACACCAAATAGAAATCCTCGGCACCAGTTTTTTAATGCCTCCGCCTGATCGGCTAATGGGACATCATCATCTGGTAGAAATAGATCAAAATCAAATTCATCATTACTTAATAGATGACGTGTTTCTTCGAACAATCTGATTAATGTATCAGTATTTTCACTCACCATTGAATTTTTATCAAACGCTAGTTCGGCTAACCAAAATGCGCTTTCGGCCTGACCACTTATACATAGCATACCTGTTGCCATTCCGTGAACTTCAGCAGCTGAGAGTTCAGGGTCAATTTCTAGAACTATTGCGTTACATGCCTTATAAGCCATAATATTTCACTATCATTAAAAAAAAATATCACTTATGCTACCATTAACTCAGATAATATTTGTTCACTTTAAAATAGAAGCTAATCAATATTATTGGTGAAAATTGCTTTCAGTATCCCAAAAAAGCCCTTGAACACCTGATTATTTAAAAATATTAGTGGCTAATATGACAGAAATATACCAATCTCAAGCATTAAAAAATTTGGAAAATAAATTGGACCAACTTATCATTAAGTACGATGAGGCGAAGAATGAAAATAGCTTTTTGAAAATGGAACAAGAAAGATTAGCTTCAGAAAAAATTGATTTACTGGAAAAAGCCGCGTTAGCCAGAACCAGATTGGAAGCTCTTATTAACAGACTTAAAGTATTGGAGAATGCTTCATGAGTAACAAGCCTCAAGCAGTATCCGTTACTATTATGGGTAAAGAATATAGAATTAGTTGTGATGATGATGAGCAAGAGGATCTTGTTTATTCGGCTCATCAACTTAATATACAAATGTGTAAAATGCGAGATTCAGGCAAGATAACTGGTTCTGATAGAATTGCAGTGATGGCTGCACTTAATTTGGCACATGAATTACAAGTTTTGAAAAATAAAAATAGTAAACTTAGCGATACGTTGGATGAATGTCTAGCTAAATTGAGTCACAAAATAGAAAACGTTTTAGATAATTTCTAAACACGTTAGAATGAGTGCTGTATCTCCTGGGGCGCTTGACAGTGTGCTGGGTGTTTCCTGAACCTGTATTAACCCCGGAGGCGAAATCTGTTAATGGTGTGCATGCCCGTTTAATACGGGAAGCCTGATTTACCAGTTACGTCTCCACTTGAACCTCCGGTTCAAGGACGAAAGTACATATCGACGCAGATGGGAGATACACTTCATTGAATAACTTTTATCGAGTATAAAGCGGTCTTTTACCCGTTATCAGTTTTTAGCTTCTGACTCATGAATAATTCCAAATATCTTCTCACTCCCCTGCTTGATATATTTAGTAGCATTCTATTGGTTTTGAATTTCTTTTATGGCCTTGTTGTAATCAATAAGGTTTTGGGGAAGAGTTATGTTTAAGCTGACTTTGATTTTTAGACTAAACAATGAATCATGTGCCTTATAAAAAAGATATAATTACCAGTTGAAATTGCTTTTAGCTTTTGTGTAGATAGGTATTGTCATCAACTTGGAAAGAGGGAGGGCTGTTATAGGCAGATTCTGCTTAATCTAAATTGGTACGAGTTACGTGAATGCGCTATGTGTATTCATTATAAATTTAATAATAAACAAGGGTAAATAGATGTTTAACGTTTTGACCTACAATAATATATCACCTGCCGGTTTAGACAGGCTACCAGAAAGCCGCTACAAAGTGGGTCCGGAAATTGAAAATCCTGATGCTATTATGTTACGTTCTTTTAGTTTACATGAGCAGTCGATTCCAACCTCGCTTAAGGCCGTGGGTCGTGCTGGTGCAGGGGTAAATAATATACCTGTAGATGAGTATACAAAACGTGGCATTCCGGTATTTAATGCCCCGGGTGCTAATTCAAATGCTGTCGCAGAATTGGCTATTGCCGGAATGCTCTTGGCTGCGAGAAACATTGTTCCTGCGTTAAATTTCGTAAATAATTTGGAAGGTGACGAGAAGAGCATTAGTAACGAAATTGAGAAGAACAAAAAACATTTTGCCGGCTTTGAATTATCCGGCAGAACGTTGGGCGTATTGGGCTTGGGTGCGATTGGTGTTAGAGTCGCTAATTCTGGGGCTGCCTTAGGTTTAAATATTGTTGGATTCGATCCCTTCATGTCACTTGAGAACGCATGGAAACTTACTTCATCAGTAATACCAGCGACCGGTATTGATGATTTGGTTTCTCGTGCAGATATGATTAGTCTCCACATACCGCTGAATGAAAAAACCAAAAATTTGTTTAGCAAAGATCATATAAAGAATATTAAGAAAGGTGCAACCTTAATTAATTTTTCTCGTGAAGGCGTGGTGGATGAGGCAGCTGTTTTGGAGGCACTAGACTCGGGTGCTTTGCATGCCTACGTTTGTGATTTTCCGACACCAGCTTTGATAAATCATCCTCGAGCGATTGTGTTGCCGCATTTGGGAGCATCTACTGAAGAAGCCGAAGATAATTGTGCGGCCATGGTGGCAGATCAGTTACGTGAGTTTTTGGAGTATGGCTGTATTCGTAATTCGGTTAATTTTCCAGAAGTTGTTGTTGCGCCAAGTAGTGAAGGTGTGCGTATTTGTATAGCAAATCAAAATGTTCCGGGTGTGGTCGGTCATATTTCATCTGTATTGGGTGAGGCTGGACTCAATATATTGGATCTTTTGAATAAGTCACGAGGAGATTACGCGTTTACTTTGGTCGATATTCATGCCGATGCCCCGCCTGAAATATTGGAGCGTATAAGGTCTATCGATGGGGTATTGTCTGTTCGTGTAATTTAATATAAAAACTAATTAGCAAATAGGAGCGAGCAAGAGTTAATTTACTCTCGCTCCTAATTTAGTCTTTTGTTGCTTGTTTCGGTTCTATAAAATAGTGGTATTTTAATCTTCTAGTTGTTGAATGCCATCTAAAAGCCACTTGGGCTGAATGCTGTTTTTGGGTTTAACAAAATGCCATATTTCTTTTACTTGTTCAGTTTGTGCGTTGATATCTTCGCGCATGATAATGTCAAAAAGTACGGTGGCTTCTAGTGCCGTTCCAACTTCTCTTATTTCTAATAGCTCTGCGTTAAGTTTTAATATATCAGTATGGTTTTCAGTAGTTGATGCTTTTATTTGCTCTTGAATTTCAGCAAATACTTTATCTGTTGATAAACCTCTTATTTCAGATAGATCACGATCATCCCATGCTTTTTGTAGCATACTGAAGGCTATCTTAGCACCTGATAAAAAAGCTGACTCGTCAAAACCTTCAGGAATAACAATTGTATTGTTAAGGCTGGTGCTTTCTTGAGTGGAAGATCCAGTGGTGAATTGATGGTCTTTTTTAAATAAAATATCGGTATTAAAGCCGGCGGTTTCAGGTTGATTTGCTTGCGATCCTCCAAGATCATTTGTAGTGCGGTTATAAGCATTAGGCTGAGTATTACGAGCCCTAGCGGCAAACAATTTATAAAGTAAAAAGGCAACGCCGCCAAAAATAAGTATATCCATAAAGTTAAAGTTCTCAAAAGCTCCGCCAAAGAACATCGAACCCAATAAGCCGCCTAATGCCAAGCCACCCAGCATACCCATTAGACCGCCACGATTTGTCATTCCTTGTCTTGCAGTTTGATTTTGGGCGTTTGCTTGTTGCTGAGAGGGCGAACGGCTTGGGGGTATCGCTGAGCGTTGATAGGGGGCGCTGTAAGAAGAACGTCCGCCAAAAGAACCACCACCTCCAAAACGTTTGGCATTGGCATCAGACATGATGCCAATGCTTAACGATAAGGCTATTAATAACAGAGCGATAATACGGGTAAGTTTTTTCATATAAACACCGGGTTAAATAAAATTGTCAGGCTAAATTAAAAATTAGGCATATAATTGAAAGCTAAGGTTACTGCCTAAGTTGTTAATTTTCTCCTATTACTATAGCATTGTTCACATGTTTTCAATACAGCGCAGATTTTTAATCATTGTTCTAACATTGTTGCAACTCATTGCACCGTTGGTACATGCTCATGCGAGTGAACATATTTTAAAGCAGGGCTTACATGTTCCTGGGCTTGAGCTCTCTGGTAGTGAATATTTTGGTTTAATAGCGCCTGAAATCAAATCATTGCAACATAATGTTAGTGTAGATGGCATGATTGTCGTCATTGATCTTGGTGTTAAGAGAAATCAAGACAAACATTTGATCTCTTCTGAGAGTAGTTATTACCTTCACCAGCAAGATGTAGTATTTAATGCCGGAGTTTCTAAGTTAGATACTGATTTTTCTCCGCACTTAAAACAGATTAATTACCTTTCATTAAGTTCAGCTCATTCCTCACGGGGACCGCCCGTTCAATAAGCATTCTTTTGATTTAAAAGACGTGTACAAGATATCTTTTAAATCGGTCCCGATTTTATATAGCTACCCATAACGCGGATAACTCCGCATTGAGTTTCCCTTATGTTTCTTTTAAATTGTTTTAGGAAACACATGACAAGCTTTACGCTTGGCCATATTGTTTTTGCAGTGGCAATTTTACAATTTACGCCCAGTCCAATATTCGCTCAAGGTAATACCTGGGATATGATTAATCCGGCATCTGTTGTTTATCATCGTGATGTTCTTGATATAGATAAAACATTAACCATATCTAAAGTGGTTGATGCCACCATGGACACCCATCCGGATGCTGATGTAATTACTGCGATGGAAGAAGAAGCTGCAGCCATTGAGGCGCGCAGTAATAGTTGGACGGCAGGGGCCTCACAAATAGCCGTGGGTTATCAGTCGATGTATTCTTTCAGATTAAATTATGCGACAGCGAATGTCATGGTGCCAGTATGGAATTTCGGACAACGTGATGCGCAGCGAGAATTAGCAAAAAAAGTTGAAGCAGGGGCAGAATTACAGGCAGCAGCAATTAAATTAAGGCTTGCAGGATTGGTAAGAGGCGCTTTATGGGACATTGCTTTAGCAAAAAATCGTTATGAACAGGCAAATGATAATCAAGAAACTTATAAACAACTATTGGCGACCATTAAACGTCGAGTTGAGTTAGGCGACTTGCCAAGATCCGATGAATTACTGGCGCAAACTGAATTTTTCCAGAAAAGGTCAGTATTTATAAATGCTGAAGCAGAATTAATGCATGCACGCAAGCGTTATACATCTATCACTCGAATAACGAAAATACCTAGCGCTCATGAAGAAAAACTGGTGGATTTGAAAGAACTTGAGCAAAATCATCCGGCAATAACAGCTATTGATAATCATATTGAGCGTAAAGAAGCTGAGATTAAAACCATAAAAGCCATAGGCTCAGGGCAAACCAACCTGATTGCAGGTATATTAAGTGACGAAGGTATCGATCAGCGCAGTAATCATGCCGAATTTTTTAATGTCGGTGTAATCGTGCCTTTTGGCGGTGGTGCGCACACACAACCGCAAATTGCCGCGCTAAATATTGAATTAACGCAATTAACTTCTCAACGTGAACAGTTATACCGAGGTTTGGAGCAAGCTCATCATGAAGCAATACATAATCTGGAAGTTAATACCGTTGAATTGAATAATGCCACAGAGCATCAAAAAATAGCAGAAGAATTATTGAGCATGAAAAACCTGGCATTTTCTGTTGGGGAGATTGATCTCTTGGAATTATTAAAAATTCAGTCTCAAGCACAGCAAGCAACTCTCTACGCTAAAGAACGTGCAGTAATAATGCAACGAGACATAGCTGCTTATAATCATGCTGTAGGAATTATGCCATGAAGCTACATAATTATTTGCAGCTTTTTAATTTTATAGCCTGTTTGGTGATATTTTCTCCAATGGCAAGTGCTGAAAATACTGTTCAATTGTCAAAAGATCAATTGGATAATTTAGGGATAGCTGTCGGAAAATTGGAGTTTGTTAAACAAATTCCCTTGTTAAATGCACCGGCAAAAGTCGTTGTACCAACAACTCAAGAATATATTGTCAGTGCTTCTCAGGTTGGTTTGGTCAGTAAATTGAGTGCTGCAAAAGGTGATCAGGTAAAAAAAGGGGATTTATTGGCTCAGCTTAACAGTCCTGATCTATTGACCATGCAGCGTTTATATCTTAAAGCCGTTAATGAATTGCAGTTAGGTTCGCTTGCATATCAACGTGATAAAAAGTTAGTAGGGGAGGGTGTTATCGCCCATAGACGGTGGCAAGAAACGCAAAGCCAATATAATTTATTTGTTGCTGGTGTTAATGAGCAAAAGAAACTGTTGAGCATAGCAGGGATGACAAGCAGTGAAATTGATCGACTAAATAAAACGCATCAATTAAGTGGCCTGTTAAATGTTTATGCGCCTATTTCAGGTGTTGTGATAGAAAGAATGATCGCAGCCGGAGAGCGTGTGCTGATGTTGGCGCCGTTATACCGTATAGCCAATTTGAATGAGCTTTGGCTGGAAATCAATGTGCCGCCTGAGCGCGTTGTCAATCTCAAATTAGGTGATCAGGTTAAAGTTGAAAATACCCCTGTCAGTGCAGAAATCATCTTAATTGGCCAAAGTATTAATCCTGAAAATCAGACATTATTAGTGCGAGCAATTATAAGCGGAAATCAATCTTACATCCGTGCTGGGCAGACCATTAATACCCAGATTATTCAAAAAATAGATGGAGGTTTTAAAGTACCTAATTCGGCTATTGCCCAAAATGAGGGTAAGGCTTTTATTTTTATTCGAGACCAAAATGGTTTTATAGTCAGTCCGATAACAATAATAGGTAAACAGCAAGAAGATGCGATTATTAGCGGCGATTTAAGTGGTAATGAAGAGCTCGCCATTAAAGGGGCAGTGGCGCTTAAGGCTAAGTGGCTGGGATTGGGGAGTGCCGAGTAATGGCTCACCTGATTCGCTTCGCGTTGAGTCAAAGGCTACTAATGATGATAGTCGTTTTACTCCTGTCGGGGGGAGGTTATTATGCTTTTAAGAACATCCCGATTGATGCTTTTCCGGAAGTTTCACCGACACAAGTAAAAGTTATTGTTAAGGCCCCCGGTATGACCCCTGAGGAAGTTGAGGCCAGAATAACCGCACCTATAGAAATTGAGCTGCTGGGCATCCCTCATCAGACCATGTTACGTTCTGTTGCTAAATATGCGTTAACTGATATTACCGTTGATTTTGAAGAAGGAACAGATATTTTCTGGGCAAGGCAACAAATTGCCGAGCGCCTGAATACTATGTGGGGGAATTTACCTGCGGGAGTACAAGGCGGCATCGCGCCGATGACGACTCCCTTAGGTGAAATGTTTATGTTTACTGTAGAGGGAGGCGATTTAAGCTTAATGGAGCGTCGTGATTTATTGGATTGGGTTATTCGTCCAGCACTGCGCACAGTTTCAGGTGTTGCCGATGTCAATTCCTTAGGTGGTATGGTCAGAAGTTTTGAAGTGATCCCTGACAATTCCCGCTTATCTGCCAGAGGGATAAGCATGGATAAGCTCATGCAGGCCTTGGAAAAAAATAACCGAAATGATGGGGCGGGTCGGCTGACTGAAGGTGAAGAAGCTCTAATTGTTCGGGCTGAGGGCCGAATTAAAACCTTGGCTGATGTTAGTACAATTGTTGTGGATAGTAAAAATGATATTCCTATTCTGGTAGGTGATATTGCTGAAGTTAAAATCGGTGCTTTAACACGTTATGGTGCTGTAAGTAAGAACGGTGAAGGTGAAGCCGTTACCGGTTTGGTATTAAGTTTACGAGGCGCTAATGCTAGACAAACGATTGTCGGAATCGAGAAGAAACTAGCAGAAATTAGCTTGGGGTTTCCTAAAGGTGTTGAAGCCAAAGTCTTTTATAATCGGGGTAATCTGGTTGATAAAGCCGTCGAAACTGTTTTACATGCCTTGCTGGAAGCCATTGTGCTAGTGGTGGTGTTATTGATTTTATTTTTGGGCAACTTACGAGCCGCTTTGGTGGTTGCTCTGGCTTTGCCTCTGGCGGCTTTATTTACTTTTATTTTAATGAACTACATGGGCATGTCGGCAAATTTGATGAGCTTGGGTGGATTGGCTATTGCTATCGGCATGTTAGTCGATGCGGCGGTTGTGGTAGTTGAAAACCTAATAACACATTTAGCACATGTTGAAAAAGCCCAGCGCTTACCTCGCTTGCATGTCATTTACCGCGCAACGGCTGAAGTGGCTGGGCCTGTCACCTCAGGCATTTTGATTATTATCATTGTTTTCTTACCGTTACTAACACTACAGGGACTAGAGGGTAAGTTATTCACGCCAGTAGCATTAACCATTGTCTTTGCACTCAGTGGCTCTCTTATCTTGTCGCTTACCGTTATTCCGGTTATTGCATCCTACCTGCTTAAAGAAGTATCACATGAAGAACCTTGGCTGCCAAGGCAATTACAACGCCTTTATCAGCCTGCTTTATTATGGTGCTTAGCAAATAGTAAAAGAGTTTTTATGGGCGCCGGTGCTTTATTGGTTATTACGCTAGTTGTATTTACTCAGATTGGCAGCACGTTTATGCCGACCATGGATGAGGGTGATATTATTGTTCAGTTGGAAAAATTACCCTCAATTACCCTTGATCAATCGGTAGCCTTGGATGGTCAAGTTCAAAAAAATCTACTCAAGCATATTCCTGAAATAGCGACAATTGTTTCACGAGTGGGGGCAGATGAACTAGGTCTTGATCCAATGGGCTTAAACGAAACGGATACCTTTCTGGTACTTAAGCCAAAAGATGAATGGCGGATGAATACCAAAGACAAGTTGATTGCAGAGATTCGTAAAGTAATGGAGGAAACCCCCGGTATTGCTTTTGGTTTTACCCAGCCCATTGAAATGCGAGTTTCTGAAATGCTTACCGGCACACGTGGTGATGTAGCAGTTAAATTATTTGGTACGGATATTGGCGTTTTGAATGAAAAGGCAGATGAAATAGCAGGTGTTTTAAAACATATAACAGGCTCCAGTGACGTGTTTGCCAAACAAAATAATGGCATGCAGTTTTTGTCAGTAACCATAGACAAATTAGCTGCAGGGCGTTTTGGTTTGGATAGTGACAGTATTGAAACCTTGCTGCGTGCTCAGATTGAGGGTTTAAATTTGGGTATTGTGCAAGAAGGTATTAAGCGCACTCCTTTAATTATCAGAGGTAACAGTAATGCTGCCAATTTTGATAATCTGCAAGTCACGTTGCCAAATGGTGCCAATATTCCGGTAACGGCCATTGCCAAAATTCAAAAAGTTGAAGGTGTGGTTTCTGTTGGCAGAGAACGTGGGCAGCGCTTTGTAGTGGTGCGTAGTAATGTACAAGATCGTGATTTAGTTGGTTTTGTTGAAGAAGCCCGCAAAGCCGTTGCTGAAAAAGTTAAATTACCCATAGGCTATACAGTTGAATTTGGTGGTCAGTTTGAGAATCAACAGCGAGCAGCAGCAACCTTGTCCTTGGTTGTGCCTATTGCTTTAGGGTTGATTTTTTTACTGTTATTCTCAACCTTTGGCTCAGTCCGTCAGGCGGTTTTGGTATTATCAAACATTCCGTTGGCTATGGTCGGTGGTGTTTTTGCCTTGTGGCTTTCAGGTGAATATTTATCAGTACCTGCTTCTGTTGGTTTTATTGCTTTATTGGGTATTGCCGTACTTAATGGCGTTGTGATGGTTAGTTATTTTAACCAGCTTAAAGCGACCGGTATGGAATTGATTAAAGTAGTAACGCTAGGTTCCTCGCGGCGGTTAAGGCCGGTATTAATGACGGCCAGTATTGCCGCTTTTGGTTTGATGCCTTTATTGTTTGCAACAGGGCCAGGCTCTGAAATTCAAAGACCTTTAGCCATAGTGGTGATTGGCGGTTTGGTATCGTCAACTTTTTTAACTTTATTCTTATTGCCAATTTTATTTAAATTATTTGGTGTACCCAAGGAGAGTGAGCAATGAATGGCACAGAATATTTAGTGACACTTAACATTCCCCCTAGTCTTGAAGAATTGATGGTCGACAGTCTTTTATTGTTGGAGTCAGAGCACGGTTTTAGTAGTTTTCCGGTTAACGCGCATCATCATGTTAACAAAGGCTTGTCATTGTCTGAACAAGTCACAGGTCGCCAAAAACGTATCCGTTTCCAGTTATATGTTTCGGTAGAGAAATTGCCAGTTTTAGTGGAGCAGTTGCGCCAAGATTTTGCTGGGTCGGGTATTCAATACTGGGTTTTACCGGTGATTGAAAATGGGGTTATTTAGACAATAGTAGAGTAAAAGATACCTACATTGGAACAGTGTAAGACAACAATAGAGTAATGTAGGATATCAATAGAATAGACCATGCTGCCAGAGCTCTGGATCATGACTACATCGGTGTCGGTGAAGTTATCTTTACAGGTTTTTTA
>ERZ889078.2266-NODE-2266-length-13862-cov-5.550880_pt1 | contig 13862 bp, 15 predicted proteins | sample MGYA00521266_ERZ889078 | MGnify/ENA primary metagenome ERZ889078 (study PRJEB32303, sample SAMEA104408618) | aquatic metagenome | biome: Brackish water; feature: Pelagic; material: water | place: Baltic Sea | collected 2014-06-16T06:34:00 | depth 76,534 m ...
CATCGTAACCATCGGTTCAGATAGAATTATTGAGCAAATTACCAAGCAGTTAAATAAACTGATTGACGTGGTCAAGCTGCAGGATATGACCGAAGGTAACTTCATCGAACGTGAAATGATGTTTGTAAAAATTCGTGCCGAAGGTGAATCCAAACGATCTGAGATACAACGACTGTCCGACATTTTCCGGGCAAGAATAATCGATGTTACCGACTCTACTTTTTGCGTTGAACTGACAGGCTCAGGTGGCAAACTGGATGCCTACATCAAAACGTTACATGATGGTGACGTTATTGAAATAGTGCGCTCAGGTTCAATGGGCATAACACGTGGTGTCAAGGCACTTACACTTTAAACTTAAATACATATAGTCAAGAGGGCTTACATGAAAATCTATTACGATAAAGATTGCGACCTGTCCATTATCCAGGGCAAAAAGGTCACCATTATCGGATATGGCTCACAGGGTCATGCACATGCTAATAATTTAAAAGATTCAGGTGTTGATGTCACCGTCGCTCTGCGTGAAGGTTCTGCTTCCGCCAAAAAGGCGGCTGATGCCGGTTTAGCCGTGATGAATACAGCTGACGCTGTAAAACAGGCTGACATAGTTATGGTGTTAACCCCTGACGAATTTCAATTTCAGTTATATAGAGATGAAATTGAACCCAACATCAAACAGGGAGCTGCTCTGGCTTTCGCTCATGGTTTCGCTATTCATTACAATCAGGTGCAACCACGCGCCGATCTTGATGTCATCATGATTGCACCTAAAGCACCGGGACACACGGTTCGTTCAGAATTTGTTCGTGGTGGCGGAATCCCTGACCTTATTGCAGTTTACCAGGATGCGACCGGCACAGCTAAAGACGTTGCACTTTCGTATGCTTCGGGTGTAGGTGGTGGACGTACCGGTATCATCGAGACAACCTTTAAAGATGAAACAGAAACTGATTTATTTGGTGAACAGGCCGTTCTTTGTGGTGGCACGGTTGAACTGGTAAAAGCTGGTTTTGAAACTCTGGTCGATGCCGGTTATGCACCTGAAATGGCATACTTCGAATGTCTTCACGAACTTAAACTGATTGTGGATTTAATGTACGAAGGCGGAATCGCCAACATGAATTACTCCATTTCTAACAATGCTGAATACGGTGAATACGTGACCGGCCCGCAAATTATCAATGAAGAAAGTCGCTGGGCTATGCGTGAAGCACTGGAAAACATCCAGAATGGAAATTATGCAAAAAAATTCATTCAGGAAGGTCAGTCCAACTACCCTGAAATGACAGCCCGTCGCCGTAATAATGCAGCCCATCAAATTGAACAGGTGGGTGGTCAATTACGCTCCATGATGCCATGGATAACCGAAAACGCGCTGGTTGATAAAGATAAAAACTAAGCTTTTTTATTGAAGAATTCTGGTACAGGAACGCATCCTGTGCCAGACTACCCCCCCATGTCAGACACTCAACCAAAAAATCAGGAAGCTTCTCCTCAGCGCCCTAGAAAAGGTATTTTCCTGTTACCTAACCTGTTCACTACGGCTGCATTATTTGCCGGTTTCTATGCCATCATTGCCGCTATAAAAGGCCATTTTGATACCGCTGCTATTGCCATTTTTCTGGCCATGTTGCTGGATGGTCTGGATGGGCGTGTCGCACGATTAACCAATACCCAGTCTGACTTCGGTGCCGAATATGATAGCCTTTCCGATATGGCATCATTCGGCCTCGCGCCAGCACTGGTTTTATACCAGTGGGCATTAATCTATATGTCCGAACTGGGCTCAGCCTGGGGTAAACTTGGTTGGCTGGCTGCCTTTATCTATACCGTTTCCGCTGCTTTACGACTGGCACGATTTAACACCCAGGTAGGTACTGCAGATAAACGCTATTTTCAGGGACTTCCCAGCCCAGCCGCTGCTGCCGTTACCGTTGGCGCAGTTTGGGTTTGTGAATTCTATGGAATTCCGGGAAAAGATGTCATGATCGCGGCATTTATATTAACGATTACTGCCGGGTTGCTAATGGTGTCACGGTTTTCCTATTACAGCTTCAAAGATCTGAATTTAACTAAAAAAGTCCCATTCTTTAGCGTTATGCTTGTTGTACTGGTTTTTGTACTGCTGTCCATTCAACCACCTACCGCATTATTTATTTTATTCTTTCTGTACATGATATCCGGACCGGTGATCGCTCTTTTCCGTGGCATTCGCAAACACCGCAAACTTGCATCAAACAAAATAGAGCAAAGTGATAAGCAACATTGATAGCGCCTGTACGAAAAATAATCACTATTTAATTTTTACTTGGCAAGACTCTATTTGTTAGTTATATTCCCTTACATGGAATTTTTTATCACGCAATCATTATCTTTTAGCCTGTCTATCAAACAGACAGCTTTGCGTGCGCCCCTACTAGCTCTACTCCTGAGTCTATTTCTGCCGTAGGGCAGATAATAGAAACCTGGCGAGGTCTTGTACGCGAATAAAAAACCACTTAAAAAACCAACTCAGAAGAAATATTATGAGCAAAGATAAATTAATTATATTTGATACCACTTTACGCGACGGCGAGCAAAGCCCCGGCGCCTCTATGACTTCCGATGAAAAAGTACGCATCGCCAAAGCCCTGGAGCAAATGCACGTTGACGTTATTGAAGCAGGATTTCCTATTGCCAGTAATGGTGACTTTGAGGCGGTCAGGGCCGTTGCCAGAGTTATCAGGGACAGCACGGTATGCGGTCTGGCACGAGCCAAGCAGATCGATATAGACAGAGCGGGCGAAGCCATAAAACCAGCCAATTCCGGACGTATACATACTTTCATAGCAACCTCTCCTATTCATATGCAACAAAAGTTGAGGATGTCACCAGATCAGGTTCTGGAGCAGGCAGTTGCAGCAGTCAGAATGGCTAAAAAATATACCAGTGACATTGAGTTTTCACCAGAAGATGCCGGTCGATCTGAACCCGATTTTCTGTGTCGTGTCATAGAAGCGGTCATCAGGGAGGGAGCTACTACGATCAATATCCCGGATACCGTAGGCTACAACCTGCCGCATCAATTTGGTGGATTGGTCAAAGATTTAATTGAACGTGTACCCAATTCTGACAAGGCTATATTTTCTGTACATTGCCATAATGATCTGGGACTCGCGGTAGCTAACTCGCTGTCCTCCGTATTAAACGGGGCAAGACAGGTAGAGTGCACAATCAACGGATTAGGAGAGCGTGCAGGCAATGCCGCATTAGAAGAAATCGTCATGGCTGTGCGAACTCGCCAGGATGTGTTTGACTGCGATACAGATCTCGATACAACTCAGATCATGAACTGTTCACGGCTGGTATCCGGTATTACAGGATTTGCAGTACAGCCAAATAAGGCAATTGTCGGTGCCAATGCTTTCGCACATGAATCAGGTATTCATCAGGATGGCATATTAAAATCACGCGAAACTTATGAAATTATGCGTGCTCAGGATGTCGGTTTATCTGCTAATAAAATGGTTCTGGGTAAACATTCTGGACGCAATGCCTTCAAAACCCGTATGGCAGAGTTAAATATTGAATTTTCATCCGAAGAAGAACTGAATGAAGTGTTTGCCAATTTCAAAACACTGGCCGACAAAAAACACGAAATATTCGATGAAGATCTGCAGTCGCTGGTCACCGAAACCAGTACCGAGCTAACCAACGAGCCAATAAAACTGGTTAGCTTATCTGTCTGTAGCGAAACCGGTGAAACGCCGAATGCTAAAATCACCTTAAATGTCGATGGCAAAGAGAAACATGCTGAAGCTACAGGTGGTGGCCCGGTAGACGCATCATTCCAGGCAATTGAGAAAATTGCCAAATCTGGTGTTGAGTTGCAGCTTTATTCTGTGAATAACATCACTACCGGCACTGACTCACAGGGAGAAGTAACCGTCCGTTTACAGATTGATGGTGGCATTTATAATGGTCATGGAGCTGATACCGATATAGTGATAGCGTCAGCTAAAGCATATGTCAATGGTCTCAATAAAGTGATTGCTAACCAGAAGCGCACTCATCCGCAACGCGGTAAAGTGTAAGTTAAAGCAGTGTTAACGACTCGTCAACAGCACTGCCTGAATGGAATCGGCATCAGGGTGTGGCAAACACGCCCTTCTGCAGCAACTAAAGCAGAAGGGTTTGTTGCCATTGCTGAATTACAGACACCGATCATAGAATCGTTACCCTCTCAAACTCAGGCTCCGATAATAGCGCAACCTGCGGTACAGGCCACAGAGCTTAAACGTTATGAATTAAACGACTGGCCACAACTGGAACAGGCCATCCAGGATTGTCATAACTGTGAACTGGCAAAATCCTGTAACCGTAAAGTCCCTGGAAAAGGATCGAAACAGGCTGACCTGATGATAATTGGCGAAGCTCCCGGTCATGATGAAGACCTTCAGGGCATTCCTTTCGTTGGTCGTGCAGGACAATTGTTGAATAAAATATTGCTGGCTATCCAGCTCGATCCTGAGTCAGTTTATATCACCAATATTTTAAAATGCCGACCACCGAATAACCGCGATCCACATACCGATGAAGTTCAGGCCTGTTCACAATTTCTGGACGCACAGATTAAACTCATTCAACCCAAAGTTATTCTATCTGTGGGTCGAATTTCCGCACAAAACCTGCTAAAAGATCACAGCCCATTGGGTAAGCTACGCACTAAAAACCATCTATTACCGGGTAAAAACCTGCCCATGCTAGTCACCTATCACCCGGCTTACCTGCTTAGAAACCCGGCTGAAAAAGCAAAAGTCTGGCACGATATGAAAGCATTGCACAAATTATTAAACGATGCACAAAGTCATGCAGAACATTAACTTTCGTCCGATGCTGACAGAAGATATAAATCATGTCATGCAGGTTGAAACCAGAGTATACCCCTACCCCTGGACCAGGGTCATTTTAAGTGACTGTCTTCGGGTCGGCTACGATTGCTGGGTCGCTACCGAAAATGAAAAAATTATTGGTCATGGTGTATTGTCCGTTGCAGCAGGAGAAAGCCACCTGCTTAACCTGGCGGTCGATCAAAATTATCAGGGACAGGGAATCGGGCGCAAAATGCTAACCCATTTAATGGATATAGCACGTATTAAATCGGCTGATATGATCCTGCTGGAAGTGCGCCCCAGTAATAAAGCCGCGATACATATCTATGAATCCATCGGTTTTAATGAAATTGGTTGCAGAAAAGCTTATTATCCCGCTCCGAAGGGTAAAGAGGATGCTCTGCTTTTTGCCTGTCAGTTATGAATCTAAAAAAGTCAGTTGAACTTAACTATTTTTTCCAGAATAAACTTTATCAAACTGCAACGCCCGGTTAAACCTTAATAAACATGTCAAATTCAAAAGAATTAAAGCTGAGACGTACTTTTGCCATTATTTCTCACCCGGATGCCGGTAAAACAACGGTCACCGAAAAGCTATTATTATTCGGCAAAGCTATTCAGTTGGCGGGAACGGTAAAAGGTCGTAAGGCTGATCGACATGCCACTTCTGACTGGATGGAAATGGAAAAACAACGGGGAATTTCGATCACCTCATCGGTCATGCAGTTTCCTTACAAGGAACGCATTGTCAACCTGCTCGACACACCCGGTCACGAAGACTTCTCGGAAGATACCTACCGTACTTTAACGGCCGTAGACTCCGCTCTGATGGTTATAGACTGCGCCAAAGGCGTCGAGGAGAGAACCATTAAACTGATGGAAGTGTGCCGTCTGCGTGACACTCCCATCATGACTTTTATTAACAAACTGGATCGTGAAGGACGTGACCCCATCGACTTGATGGATGAGGTCGAAGATATTTTAAATATCCAATGCGCCCCCATCACCTGGCCAATAGGAATGGGTAAAAATCTGAAAGGCGTGTTTCATTTGGAGAACGATTCTGTGCATCTTTTTTCTGCCAGTGATTCGGATAAGATATCATCTGGTGAAATTATTGAAGGGCTGAATAACCCAAGATTAGATGAAATACTTGGCTCGATGGCCAAAGAATTCAGGGAAGAAATTGAACTGGTGCGTGGCGCTTCCCACGCATTTGATAAAGAAGCTTATCTGAAAGGGGCATTAACCCCGGTATTTTTTGGCTCTGCGATTAATAATTTTGGCATGGCCGAGCTTTTGGACACATTCGTAGAGTTTGCCCCTGCCCCATTAGCCCGGCCGACTCGTACCCGTATCGTAAATCCCGAAGAAGAAAATTTCACCGGTTTCGTGTTTAAAATTCAGGCGAACATGGATAAGAATCACCGGGATCGTATCGCGTTTATGCGTATATGCTCCGGCAAATATGAAAAGGGCATGAAGGTGCGTCATGTACGACTCAATCGTGATATGAAAATCCCCGATGCATTAACCTTTATGGCGGATGATCGTGGACATGTCGATAAAGCCTTTACCGGAGACATAATCGGTATTCATAATCATGGCACTATCCGTATCGGTGACACCTTTACCCAGGGTGAAGATCTTGCATTTACCGGCATTCCCAACTTTGCACCGGAACTTTTCCGCCGCGCCCGGCTGAAAGATCCGCTTAAAATGAAAGCCCTGTTAAAAGGACTGGAACAATTGTGTGAAGAAGGTGCAACGCAATTATACAAACCGCTCTCCAATAACGATTTAATCCTGGGTGCCGTCGGTATTTTACAATTTGAAGTTGTGGCTCAGCGTTTAAAAGATGAATACAACGTGGTATGCCTGTTCGAAGCGGTTAATGTAAATACCGCGCGCTGGGTAGAAAGTAATAATGCTGCGAAACTGGCCGAATTCAAAATCAAGGCCAAGTCCAATCTGGCACTTGATCATGCCGGAGACCTGGCCTATATCACACCATCAAGAGTCAACTTGCAGATGACCCAGGAACGCTGGCCCGAAATACAATTTCTGGCGACCCGCGAACATGGTATCTACGATTAAAATTCAATCAACCACATTTTGCTTTAGCGACACAAACTAAGTTTGATTTTCTAAAGTATGATTGAATATGTTTTTACCGAAATAATCAATCTAGTGTGAGGTATCAGTTAATGTATTCCCGGTATCAAAAAACTTGAAAAGATAAAGAAAATAAATGACTGGTAACTCTCGAAGTTAAAACTAATTTTTTCTGGCTATCAGATCAGGTATCCTGTAACGAAAAGACAATATGCTTAATATCTCTGAATTCAAAAAAATCATAACTGTACCTGAATACTCGGAGGTTCAGCCATTGTCAAAAAACAACAGAAAAATGGTTTCTCGCCAGGGCGCAAAGTAAAAACCAGTCCTAATTTGTAAGCCTTGACCAACTTGAGGCCTCCTGACTTAGCGTTCTTTGCGTCTTGGCGAGAGAAAAGCTTTTTTTGTTGTCAAAATGATTAATAGCTGAATCTCAGGGGTAGTTGGGTAACGCTATAGAAACATTCCTTTTTATTTTGGATAACACTATTTTTGTGAATGGTCTAGCTAAACGCAGTTTAAATATATGAATTCAATATCTAACAACATAGAAAAATATAAAAATATCTGTGCAATTGGGGGTGGAACTGGTTTAGGTCGATTACTGAATGCTCTTTCAACCTTAAAAGTCAGCACCACAGGAATCGTAGCCACTACAGATACCGGCGGCTCAACAGGCTGGATCCGTGAACAAACAAATTGTATTGCATGGGGTGACATAAGAAATTGTCTTAACCAGATGTCGCAAAAAGATTGCATTCCAGGCGCACTGTTTCAATACCGCTTTACAGAGTTTAGCGCATTAGAAAATCAGAACCTTGGTAATCTAATGTTATATGCACTTAATCAATTAAGCGGAAGGCCTTTAGATGCCATTACACATGCCAGAAAGATACTTAATATTGATACTGTCATCATACCCATGTCCGAACAACCTGTTCACCTTGCCGCACATGATTCAGACGACATAACTCAGTTTGGGGAAATCAAGGTCGAGGAGATTAAATCTTTACCCGATGAAATCTGGTTAGACCCAAATCCAGTTGCCACACCGGAAGCTGTTACAGCAATTCAGCAGGCTGATTTAATTATTTTGTCTGCCGGCAGCCTGGTAACCAGCCTGATGCCGAATTTATTAGTGACTGAGCTGCTTAAGGCGATAGTCAATAGCAAAGCGCCGGTAATATACATCGCCAATATGAAATCCATTGACGATGCAATCGGAACACTGACAATAGACCAACAATGTCGCTGGATGGAACAAATACTTGGCTTAAATATTATAGACTCGATAATTTGGCCCGACTCCCGAGAGAGGCCCGATTGCAACTGGATTTATACACTTGTTACAGATGTTGGAGACGAGAGCGCACCACTTCGCCACGATAAGATAAAACTTATTTCTGCGATTAATCGCACTTTAGAAAAATACAAATAAACAGATTCAGACATTGAGATATCTGCAACAAATAAAATAGCTTAATGCTGTCCTCTCAATTAAGTTAAAGGCAAATAAATTAAAAATGTTTACCTTTATTATAGATAACCATGAACGACAGCAGTTGGAAATTCGCCCCTATTAACTATGACCCATATTAATGACTGGTATCGATACCTGCCATTGATAGTCTATGCATTCCAGTGAATCTAAATATTCATTTTTTTAACTTTACTGCGACCCCAGTGAATTATCATCTCAATATTCCTGGGGCTATGTTAGTCAAATACACCCATATCCAGTTTTACCGGAAGATCAGTAGTCACTTGATCAAATTTTAGAATCCTGGTTCCCTGATGATCAGCCAGAAATTCTTTCGCATCCTCAGTCGTTTCTAACGGAATCAACTCGTGACCCATTGGCCCCAAAACATCAGAACCGATAACAAAATAAGCCTTGCGGGCATCAATCAAACTTAAACTGTAGTATTCCGTGACACCAATCGAAACGATATTTTCCAGCTTATGACCGGGAGCCCAACGGGGTAAATCCTGCAAATATTTAAACAGATCTTTGGCTCCATCAAAATGATGTGCGTGTTGGTTTTTATAAACAACCGTTGCAACCCATTCAGGATATTTTGCAACAAACATACCGCAAACGGGGCAGGTATCTCTTACACCGGGTTTAACCAGATCCAGTACTTCTGATTGTACCGCTGGCGATACTATTAAACTCAAAACAATAATGAGCTGATTAATTTTAAAATGCTTTAACATGACTCTTGATCCTGGATTTAACTTTATATGACGCATTATCCTGATTGATAATGCGCCATCGGACAGTTTTATCCTTTATCGTCCATTTTCATCATCTTTTCTCGGCGCTCGGCACGACGTTTTCTGATCATCATCGTGTTGCTTGCCATGCCAAGATAAGCCTCTTTCAGCGCACCATCAAAGTCACTAATGTCACCTCCACTTTTAGCCTGTTCTGCTTTAGCCATATCGGAAGATGAGAATGCCATTCTGCTCTGTTTGCTCATGGTACCTCTTAATTTTGAACCAATCAGGTAACTGGCTTTATCGACTTCAATTAATGGTTTAATCTTTGCATCTGATCCAAAGTCAGCGGCATAGATAGCTTTAGGACCACGATCTATATTCAGAGAAAGGCTGATAGACAGGCAGTGGATTGAACAGGTGCCATCAACCAGCCCATCATCATATTGAACCAGATGACGGCTATGATGCCATTTGGTACGACTCATTCCGCAATAAGGACACTTGGGGTACTTGCTGAGTTCGTTATCAAGTGGTTTATCGTCCGCTGCAGTCTTAGGAATAAACTGTAAAGGCGTCCCATCTCCTTCACATTTTTGTCCTGATGCTTTAACCCACCCTTTTCCTGGTATCATTGCTCCAATATTGGAGTCAGCCAATGAAACACCTGTGAAACCGCCGAGACCCACAGCAGCCACTGCTTTCATCATAATTCTACGGTTAATTTTTTGATTTTCATTCATCAGAGTTATCTCCTTTATCAAGGTTAGTAAATTTGGATGGAATATATTCATCCCGTTTGGAAACTGTTTTAGAACACTGTGCTTTCGTTTTAAAGTTGCAAAACAGATTCATAGTAGTGTTCTCAAAATTTGTTCGAAGACTTGCGGGGGTGTTTCACCTAAAACTCGCGTATGTAGAGCACCATCTTTATTGATGATAAAAGCGGCTGGCAATGATGAAACAGAGTATTTTTTTGCTATGCCCCCATTACTGTCTAATAAAATTTCGTAGGAAAGATTCAGATCATCAATAAAAGCGAGTGCGGTATTTTTATCCTGCTCGATATTAATGGCCAGAATACTTAACCCCTGATTTTTATATCGCTGAAATAAGGTTTCAAAATCGTGCATTTCCTTATAACAACCCGGGCACCAGTCGGCCCAGAAACTAACGATAACGACTCGGTTCTTAAACTGCTCAGGAAACTCAATAACATGCTCATGCATATTTTGTAAACTAAAACCTGGCGCTGGTTTATTCTTAACCATTACAGGACTTTCATTACTGCAACCACCCAACTGTACTGCTGTTATAAACAGAGTAAAAAAAAGGAAGAATCCCAACCGGTGGTAAATATTTACTGCCATATTGATCCCATGGACAGGTTAGATTGCCACACCCACCAGGCTGCCAGAGCATAGAAAATATTGAATAGAATCAGCGCCAGGTAAACAAGTTTGGGGGCGTAAATTTCAACCGCAGAATTGACACTCGGTATTCTCCTCCACAATGAAATGCTACCTGCCGCCAGAGCCAGTGACGTTGCTAAAAACAAAGGAACATACAACGTGTAACCAGCGTAATCATGCCCCGATTTTAAAATGCAGAATGGGCAGTGATGATGTGGATGTTCATAGATGTAAAGTGAAATGTAAGAAATAATAGACATTATTGCCGCGACAAAAGCGGCAATACCCGACAGTGAAAATATCAAACCACCCTGCTTGCGTAACAGGTACCAGGTACCGCTTAACATCACTAGCAAGCCGGTGCCATACAGTGCAAAAATCGCATCTCGGGGAGACAGGCTTGATACTTCAGCAGCCACACCTTTTGCATCTACTGAGAAAAGGGAACCACAGCAGGAGGTAATAACATCAGGATCCATTTCCAGGAAGTAACGGGTTTGCACATAAAATTCAGTAACCACCATAGGTAAGATGAGGAGCAACAGGTAATACTTGATTCTGATCAGTGGATAATCGAACCCCTTGTTATCCAGGTAATTGAGCGCGAGCCAGATTGTGCCACTAAAGAAAATGACTATTTTTAAAAACAGGGTGGGCCAACCCCATTCATTAACATTTAATACACCGGTCGCACACATGGCTCCTACAAACTGACCCGACATGGATTCAGCATTGTAAATAAACAGCATCAGAGAAATTAGTTCTGAGGCAAATGCCCAGGTGAGCAGGGTAGAAATTAAATAGGTACGTCTTTCAAGGCGTAATTGCAGCTCACTGCCACTATTAATATCCCACAGTCGTAAAAGTTGAATGGCAAACCCACCGGCAAGCATCAACATCAGGCAGATGACAGCTGAAACCAGAATTAAGGCGAGAATGGCAGGACTCAGTAACATGATCAGTTTTGCACTACCTGGCCGTCTTGCATTTCTACAATTCTGTCTACTATCGGCGAATCAAAAACAACAGGGTCATGACTGGTGATAAGGATGGTTTTTCCACTCTGACGTAATTCATCGATTAACCCCATGAATTCCTGTGATAACCAGCTATCCAGGTTAGCCGTAGGTTCATCCGCTATCAATATCCGGGGATCGTTTATAAGCGCTCTGCAAATAGCTACCCGCTGAGACTCTCCACCCGATAACCATTCAACCGGGTTATGCAAAACCCTGTCCAGACCGAAATGTGAAATCAGTTTTTGCGCCGATGATTTCAGCTCTTTATGATTAAGCCCTAACGGATAAGCAGGCAACATAACGTTTTCCAGTACGCTTAGGCCTTGTATCAAATTAAATTTCTGAAAAATAAAACCAAAAGTATGACGTCGGATATCGGTTAGAAAACGTTCGGGTAAACCGGAAAGTATTTCATCTTCAAGTGTGACTCTGCCTGATGTAGGACGTGACAAACAGCCAATCATAGACAACAGGGTAGTTTTTCCTGATCCACTTGAACCCTTAAGACAAGTCACTTTACCCGCCTCTATCTGTAATGAAATATCACGAATTGCATGAAACTCATCATGCTTACCCTGATTAAATAGTTTGTTAATATTAGTTAATGTAATGAGCATGATGATTAACGCATGATCGCATCGGGATCGGTGACCGAAGCTTTCCAGATAGGAATAATAGTGGCCACCACATAAGGAAAAATGGTAAAGAAAAAGAGCGTGGCTATTTGTAATCCATCGATAAATGGTACCAGTCTAAATTGTGGATAGAGAGTCGCCCACCCTTTCAGAACTGGTTCAAACAACACCGCAGAACTGTAAAACACATGCAGATAAGCAGCCAGATAACCCAGCATAAAAGCGCTGAGTGAAATGATGATTCCCTCCCAGAACTTCATACGTAATATATCACCTGATTCCCAGCCAATTGCTTTTAGAATGCCTATTTCACGCTTTTCCTCAGCACTCAGGCCTGGGGCTTTGTCCCAGGCAAAAATGACAAAGGCCATCAGCGCACCGACAAGAAGCACAAATACAATGCCCTGCCGCCAGGAGAAAATACTGTCATAGGTGCGCAAAATTTCTTCACGTAAAACAGGACGAACATCGGGTAGTTTCTGCACCAGTTTTTCTGCCACCTTGCGAACTTCCCGAGGGTTGCGAACGGACAGAACTATATCGGTAAATTGCCCCTCCGGAATTCCGGTAATCACTCGAAAGGCTTTCTGTGAAATCAATACCAGGTCGGTAGAAACCAGTTCAGAGTGCTTATCAAGGATATCCTTGACCTGAAACGAAAAAGTGTCGTTATTAGCGCGCAAAGTAAAGTAGTCGCCAATATCCAGACCTATGGTGCGAGCTATACCGGCACCGATAATGACTTCCGTGGTTGTCAATACCAGATGATCTGGGGCCATAACGGTATAGTTTGCCTTAACCACAGGATTATAAAAATACCCCCAAAGTCGTGCTTTCTTGCTGGTCACTCCGCGCAGACGCCCCATTTTCTCAATATAATCTGCTGGTATTAACGCATGGCGACCCGCCACCAGACGTTGCACAATAATTTCGGGTGACTGCTGTAAAATTATTCCCGCTTCTTTTTTCAGAGAATGGGTAAACAACATCACTGAAGCGAGCATGAATACAATCAGGGTGTATACAAACAGAAGCCCAAAGTTTTTACCCTTGCGTCGTAGCAGGGATGACAGGGTGAAATCGACCAGGTAAGCCTGTTTACGGATAAATTCAATCATTAGCGAGATGTAAAGGTGGAAGAAAAATAGAACCAGAAGGAAAATGATCGAAGGAAGTGGGGTGATCCTGAAATGCAGAATGCCGGTCAGCTAACGATAGATGCCGTGTATAACGAGCCTCGGTAGACAGAGCAAGATCAGAAAGCCCTAACTCAGATACCAGAGTAGCACGCCGCTTTAATGATTCCCGGGCCATATCCTGCTGACTAACAGCATCCATAACCGTCATTAAAATGAACAGCAAACCTGCTACCAGAAAAAGCAAAAATAATGAAGAATTTCGCATAGAAATAAAAGAGAGCCTGTAAAAATCTACAGAAGACGCTCTAACAGGAACGAAAGGAAATGGCACAAATTAATAACATTGCCACTGAATATAAATCACCTAAAATAGACATAAAGCTCATAAAAGAAACCATCAAAACCCAGTTCATTCTTTAATGGATCTATATAAGATTTTACTCAT
>ERZ889078.2268-NODE-2268-length-13860-cov-7.826295_pt1 | contig 13860 bp, 8 predicted proteins | sample MGYA00521266_ERZ889078 | MGnify/ENA primary metagenome ERZ889078 (study PRJEB32303, sample SAMEA104408618) | aquatic metagenome | biome: Brackish water; feature: Pelagic; material: water | place: Baltic Sea | collected 2014-06-16T06:34:00 | depth 76,534 m ...
CGCCGCCAACTGCATGTCGCCGCCCGCGATGAGGCCGACGAGCTGCTTCGACGCGATGAGCGCGTCCTGCGCATCGAGCTTGTTATCTGTCGAGAGGTACATGGCGTTCGTGTGAGGGCCTGCGTTGGGCGTTGATGTCGATTTATTCGCGTAGAAGGTGCATTTCGCCGAGATAGTCGCTCCCTGCACCACCGTCGCCGGTGTCACCGATGGCTTGTTCACGACCGAGATCGTCAGATCCGGTTTCGCGACGCTGCCACACACGCCCTGCTTACACGCTTGATCTTGGCCACAGGACGTCCCATCGACCAGCGCCGTGTTCTTGCAGCCCGTTCCCGTCTGGCACACATCCTTCGTGCACGGGTTGTTGTCCTCACAGGACTTCGACGCCCCAGCTTTACAGAGCCCATCTGCGCACTTATCGCCGCTTGTGCACGGCTCTCCGTCATCGCAAGCCTTGCTGCTGTTGGTGTGCACGCAGCCGGTCGCCTTTGCGCAGGCGTCATCGGTGCAGGCCTTGCCATCGTCGCACTTCACCGCCATGCCCGTCTGGCATTTGCCGGAAGCGCAGCTCTCGCCAAACGTGCAGGCGTCGCCGTCATCGCACTTCTTAGCGACGCCCGCCTTGCACACGCCAGCGACGCACTTGTCCGCGACGCTGCAGACGTCCCCGTCATCGCAGACGCTGTCGTTGGACACAAAGATGCACTTCAAGTCGGCGCCGCACGTGTCGTTTGTGCACACGTTGCCGTCGTCACAGGTCGCCTTGACCGCCCCTTTGCAGGCGCCGTTCAAACAGGTGTCGCCCTTCGTGCAGACGTCGCCGTCGTTGCACATCGTCTGCGACAGCGCCTTGTGCGCGCAGCCCTGTTTGGAGTCACAGCTGTCCTCAGTGCAGGCGTTGCCATCGTCGCAGTCCGTCGGCTTGGTTCCACCGCAAAATCCGGTGGCCTTGCAGGTGTCTGACGACGAGCAGGCGTCGTCGTCGTCGCAGTTCTTCCCAACAGGCACCGTGCCCGGCTTTGCGTGGCATTTCAGCAGTCCCTTCTCGCTGGCGCAGTACTGCGTGCCTGCGCAAGGGTTGCCGTTCGCCAGCAGGACACAGTCAGCGTCTGTCTTGCACGTGCACTCATTGGTCGTGCCCAGGCATTCTCCTGCGCTACAAATGTCTTTCGTGGTGCACGGCACGCCATCATCGCAGTCGCCAGTAGCGGGCTGATGCTGACAGCCCTTGATCGGGTCGCATGAGTCCGTCGTGCAGGGGTTACTATCGGAGCAAGTCACCGTCGTCTCTTCCGCGAGGCCGATGCACTTACCGCCTTGGCAGGCGTCCTCCTTCGTGCACGCGTTGCCGTCATCACAGACGTCAAAGATGGGCGCAAAGACGCATCCGACGGCGTTGTCGCAGCTGTCTTTGGTGCACGGACTGCCGTCTTCGCACGCCTTCGGCTTCCCCGCGCACACTTGACCGGCGCACGCCGTATCGGTCACGCACGCGCCGCCATCGGTGCATTTGGTGCCCGTGGGCTGTGCGGCATACGCGCAGTTGCCGGTGACGACGTCACACTTCGCCAGCACACACTGATTGTCACTCTTGCAGACCTTCTGTATCCCGGGCGTACACGTCCCGCCCTTGCAGACCCCGTTCTCAGTGCACGGGTTGTTGTCTTTGCAGACAGCGCCGTCGTTTGCCGCCGTCAAACAGCCCTTCGTCTTGTCACAGCTGTTTGTTGTGCATGGGTTCCCGTCATCGCATTTCTTCAGCGCTCCGTACTGGCACTTTCCGCCCTTGCAGATGTCTTTCTCAGTGCAGACCGTACCGTCGGCATCGCAGTCGAGCCCGTCTGCCGCAGGCAAGTTCTGGCAGCCAGCCGTCGCGTCACAGCTGTCTACCGTGCATCCCTTGTTGTCGTCACACGTATCTTCGTCGGTGATGCCGTCGCAGTCGTTGTCGACGCCATCGCACTTCTCAATGTCGGGTTCTGGTGTATTGCAGGTGCTCGCCGAGCCGGCCTTTGCGCACGTCCGCGTACCTGCGCAAATCAGCTTTCCTTCCGGCGTGGTCAGCTCTTTCGTGCACTGGGTCTTCAGTCCCAGCGCGATGCTGTTGGCGTTGCAGTTACAAATGCCAAACCCAGCGCCCGTTGGCGCCTGAGGCACACACTGCTTAGACTTCTGACCATCAACATCCGCCACATTACTGCAGGTGTGGTCCGTCGGGCAGTCTGAGGCGTCTGCGCATGGCGTCCCGCAAAACGACCCGGCCTCCCCGTGCGTCACACACCTCGCCTCCACGAGCCCAGGGTGCTTGCACTCACTTGAAGATTGGCACGGCGAGCACAACCGAGCCCACTTGGAGATACACACGGTCGTGAGGTCGACCCCGGGCACGAGCTGGCAGGAGAACCCTGTTGGACAGCTGTCCACGCATTTACGCGCGCACCGCTTGCCGTCGGGACCTTCGAGACAGATCGACGAATCACATTCGTCCGCCGCGGCGCAGGGGCACTGCGGTCCGCCAGGGCAATTCGAGTCCACATCCGTCACTGTTGAGACCAGCGTGTCCTTGCCGACGCCATCTCCTGAGATGCCGCCACCAACGTCAGCCACAACGTCCACGCCGCCTGTCGGCGAATCCCCGTCGCCGACGGGCCCCGCGCAGGCCGCCAGCGCCAAGAACACGAACGGCAGAGATCTTCCAGGGAGTTGAAGACGCGTGAGTGACAGCATGATTGATTCTCCGTGTGCCAAGCGCGACGTACGCAAAGTCGTCCGTGTGGCCACCGGCTCGCGCTGCGTCCCCGTGGCCTGTATCTCTGTGACTACGGCGCGAGTGTAGCTCCGTAGCCGCATGCCATGCAAGTCTCAGTGCATGGCAGGCACCGTCACAACAAGTGAACGCTGGTACCGATTCGCTACGGCGTGCCGGCCCACAGCTCCAGGCAGATCGCGCTAATCCACGGCTTCAAATTTCATGTTATCGATGTCTTTTTTCTTGGGTTGCGCAGTTCTTCGACGAGTCGGCTTGCCCGACGCGGCGCGCTTTCGGTGAGAGGTCGCCGTCAGTCTGTGGGGCGCCTTAGATGGGTGGGACGCAGGCACAGCACTCACGGGCGTCGGCGTGGCCGGCAGTTGGCGCGCGAGCGGCTCCCGGTATGTCTGAAGCAAAATGCGATAACGCTGGTTATCAGGGGCGAGCGCGACGGCCTGCTCCATGTAGCGGATCTTCAGCGCGACGCTCGTCTGAATGCGAGCCAGCTCAGCCTTCGCCTCTGCCTGCACCACCTTGGCGTCCATCGCTGGCGCGCCGTGCTTAACTGGCGGCTGCGTTGTGGTTTGAAGCCGGACGCTGTGAGCCGCGCCGTGCAGGTTGGCCTTGGTCCCGCCGGCCGGAAGGGCCGCCGTCGGCGCTGCTGTCGCCTCGGGCTGAGACGACGTCGCATGGCGTACGTGATCCGACGTCGTCTGTCGTGGCTCGGAGGCCAGATACCAAACCGTCGCCACGACGGCGCAGGCGGCGAGCAGGGCGCCGGCAAACACGCCTGCGCGAGGTCGGACTCGGACGTCGTTCAGCCCTCGCGTCCTGACGCCAGCGTGGAATTCAGACGTCACGTCGTCTGCTGGCGAGGTGGGGGGTACCAGGGCGACGGTCTGCCCTTGCGCCGCATCTGCGCTGCCTTCATTGACCAGGGCGCTCAAGCCAGGCCCCCGGTCTGACTCGCTCCGTCCGCTCGTCAACTCCGGCGTTTGAGCCGCGTCGTGGTTTCCCGGTACCGCCACGAACGCCGTTGGCAGCGGCGGCGGTCGGTCGCCAGTTGCCAACGTGTCAGCGATCTGATCGGCAGCCGCTTCGCTCGCTGCGGGCTGCGGCGGAGCTGCACCCGGTCGCTCCGCCAGGGCATCTTCTAGCGCAAGCAGCATCTCGTCAGCGTCGGCGAATCTTGTATTCTTGTCTTTCCTCATCGCGCGCATCACGCACGCCGCCAGCGCATCGCTCGTGGCTGACCGCAGCTCGCGCGGGTCCGGCACAGGTTCAGCGAGATGCATTTGGATCACAGCCCAGGACTCGCGCGCTAGGTAAGGTCGACGCCCCGTGAGGCACTCAAACAAGATGCAGCCGACCGCGTAGAGATCGGATCGACCATCAAGCTCAAGACCGCGACATTGCTCTGGACTCATATATGCCGGCGTGCCGAGCGTCTTCCCTTCGGCGGTGAGAGACGAGTCTTCGGTCCTCGCGATGCCGAAATCCAGCACCTTGATCACGGGTTCAACGTCGCCCATGTCTGCGAGCACGATATTGGCTGGCTTGAGATCTCGATGGACAAGTCCCGCACGATGGGCCTCGCCCAGGCTCTTGAGCATTTGACGCCCGATAGCGACGACCTGCCGCTCGTTCATCGTGCGTGACGCCTTGGACAGACCGCGAAGCAGCTTGTGCAGATCCGGGCCGTGCAGGAGCTCCATGGCCATGAAGAACGGCCCATCGTCGTCCTGGCCGACATCGAACACCTGCACGGTGTGATATGACCGCAGCCGCGCGGTGATGCGGGCTTCGCGAAGGAATCGGGCGACGACGTCATCATCTGTCTGGTCCGGATCGACCGACAGCATCTTCACGGCGACGCGCTGGTGCGTGCCAACATGTTCGCAGGCATAGACGGCCCCAAAAGCGCCCTTGCCGAGTACGCCCGTGACGCGGTAACGCTTGGCGATTTCATCCCCCGGGCGGTAGGAGAGCGCTGCTTTGCGGAAGTGGGACATGTTGTGCGCCTCAAGTCATCGTGCGCGGGCAGCATAGCGCAGTCTGGGCATCTTCTGCATGACGCCGGGTGACAATGACCGGGTGATGAGGGACAGCGATGACCACCTCACACGTCAGCGCGATTCTCCAGCCGCGTCCCCCACGCTATCGACCATCGGGCACACCACCCCCATCCTCGTCACCCTCACGCCGCAACCGCAGCCAGTGGTTGTCCCCAGTCGGCGACGTCAGCCGCACCGGGCGCGCATACACGGGGTCTTTGAGCGCCTCCGCCAACGTCACAAATCGGTAGCCGCGGCGCTTGAGCCAGGCCAAATACCCCGCGATGTGATGCGCGCCAATCTCATTGGCATGCAGCAGCAAGATCTGCGGCGGCTGCCGTCCCACAACCGCCTGCGCGAGGCCCTCCGCGATGAGCGTCGACTCCTCCAGGTTCCACCGCCACGCCTGTCGATACCGCGCCGCAGCCGCCGCGTCTCCAACCTTGTTCGCGTCGAACCAGCGCTTGGCGTACCACCAATCCGACGTCTCCACAGTCACTGGCGCCACCGGGCTACCGAGCGCCTTCAATCGCGCCCGGATGGCGTCATGTACCTTCGGATCGAAACCGCGCCGCAAGTAGGGATAGCGGAACGGAATCGTCGTCCCCGCTGGCACCAACTTGGCCACGGCAGCGTGCCCAGCGCTCAGGTCGGCCAAGTAGCGCCGCAGGGGCACCTTGTCTGGATGAAGATGGCTGAGGGTGTGGTTGCCGACCGCTATCCCACAGGCCTGCCAGGCCGCCACAAGGGTCGGCGCCAGCCGTTTGAGGTTGAAAAACCCGGTCGCCGGCGCCTTCGCGGCCTTCAGCTGCTTGCACCATCCCGCCACGATCGCCTGTTCTCGGTGGGCATCACCGCGCGCGCCGTAGCTCACGACGGGCAGGTCGTCGATGGTGATGGCGACGCGACGGTCCGTCTCAACCGGACGCATCGCGGCCGTGCGGTGCGTCACGTCAGCCGTGGCAGCGCTTGTCCCCGGCGCGACGGCTTGTTTCTGCGCGAGCAGCTGGCTCGTGTGCCTCAGCAGCGCCACGCCGCCGGGTTGCCCATGCCCCGGCACTACCCACTGCGGCCGCCAGGGCTGCGCATCAATCCGCCGCATAGCCCGCTGCCAGCCCGCAATATCAGCGTCTGCGAGGTTGCCGAGGGTCTTGGCGCCGACCGATTTGATCAGGCAGCCGCCAAAGAGGACGCCGCTCTTCGGCAGCCAAACGAGCAGGTTGTCCGGCGCGTGAGCGTGGCCTGGCCACAGGGTCTGCAGCTCCACGCCGGCGACACGGAGGGTGGTCTTCGTATCCGGAAGCAACTGCGTCGGCAGCGCAAACCCCTGCTTTGGCGCCAGGGCCAGCGTGCGCTTGAGCCCGTGAATCGCGATGCCGTGCCGCGCCGCGGCCGAAGCGCCGCCCATGCGGTCGTTGTGGGCATGGGTGACGACCAGCGCCACGATCGGCTTGTGCAGGTGCGTTTCGACCCACGCCTTCACCTCGGCGAACTGATCGGGGCTCCAGGCGGCGTCGACCAGCACCACACCCTGGGGTCCCGCCACAATCAACCCATTCGCCGGGAAGCGCCCCCATGTCTTGAGCTGTTTCCAAGTGGTGTGCATCCAAACGTGCTCGGAGAGCCGGGTGATGCGTACATCCGGGCTCACCTGCGTACGCCAAGGCGGGTTCATGACGGTCGCCGACGTCGCGCATCCGGCCACCGCGCTCAGGCTCAGGAGCGCTGCCGGCAGCAGGAGGCGCAGGAGCAGACGCGGTGGCGAGCGCCGATGCGGAAGGGTGGGAGAGGGCAAGGTAGCCTGGGGCCAGGGTCGCGCGTGGGTCATGTGTCGCCTCGTAGGGGGTGGCGAGGAACCGTCTAGCACGTCGCGCTGAGCGTCATGTGCTGCTGCTGCGAAGAACCTGTGCAGATCAGATGCAAGCCCAGCAGATCCGCCTGTATTCGCTGAGCCGGGACCTGCACCGTCGTGCCGTTCCGGGCGCTTCTGCGCAGGCTGCGTGCCAGCGCTCCTCCTTGCCGCAGCCGACCCCCTCCGCCACCATGCCGCATGGCCTGCCACCCACAGTCGCGTCCCAGCCTCCGCATCGCCACCGGCGCCCTCCTAGCCATCAGCCTCCTCCTGGCCAGCTGCGCCACCGGTGACCCACATCCGCCCGCTCTCCCGGTCTGCGACCCGACTCCGGCGACGTCTCCCCGCCAGCTCGCCCTGGTCGCCGGCAGCGGCGCCGCCCTCGCGTTCGCCCGCGCCGCGCTTCAGCGCGAGCCTGCCCGCGTCGCAGCAAGCATCGGCTCGCGCGGCGCCATCGCTGCCGTGCGCGCTGGCGCCGTCGACGTCGGCCTCAGCCTCCGACCGGGCCCCGCCGATCTCGTCTCCCACAAGCTCGCTCGCGTGCCGTTGGTGCTCGCGGTCGGCGGCGCCTGGGCCGGTCCGCCGACGCGCTTAGCGTCCGCGACCGCCGCCCTACACGCGAGGCTGGCCACCGCCTCACCATCCCCCGCCAGCGCGGTCTGGGTCTCCCGCGAGGCCGGAGATTCCGCCCTGCGCGCGCTCGCAGCCGCTCGACCCGGGCTCGCCGCCGCCCTGTCGACCGCGCGGGATCGTGGCCTCGCGCTGGTGGCGTACACCGACCAGGAGCAGCACGCGCTGCTTGCCGCGACACCCGGCGCCATCGGCCTCGTCGACCTGGGAACCGTGCGGCTCACCGCCGCGCCGCTGCGGACATTTTCGCCAGAAGACCCACGACTCGTCCTCACTCTCTACGCCCTCACAGCCCGTGATCCCGGCTCCCGCGCGCGCCAAACCACCCGCGCGCTGCGCGCCTTTGCTGCGAGCGAGGAGGCCCGCCGTGCCGGCTACCGCGAGTGATGTCGCCGCCCGAACGCGACGCTTGCCCTGGATCATCGGGGTCGTCGTGGCGCTGCTGCCGCCGTTGCTGTACGGCGCCGCGCTGCACCAACGCCTCGGTGGCGACGCCGAGCGCACAGCCGGCGCGCTGGCGGCGTTTTTGGCGCGTGAAGCCCTCGTCGAACCCACCCTCTGGACGTTTGCCGCACCCAAGCTGCTCGCGACGTTTGAGCGCGACAGCGGCGCCCAGCTCGCGCAAGGTCTGATCGCGGCCTGCGGCGGCGCCGAGCTCGCCGGCACACGACGCCAGGTGGCTGCTGGACCCGTGCGCTGGCGACCGGTCACCGCTGGTCTCAGCGTCGTCGGTTGGGTCGGGGTGGCCGTCGACGCCGCGCCCGGGCATCGTCGTCTCGCCTGGCTAGCGGTGCTCTCGGCCATGGCCGGGGCCTTGCTCGGCGTCTGGCTCCAACGCCGACCTTTGGCCGCCATCCGCCACGCCGCGGCGCACCAACGCGATCTGCTCCGCGCCCTCGACGCCGCCCAGCTGGCGCTGCAAGCCAGCAACGACGAGCTCGCGCAGAAGATCACCCGCGCGACCGCGGCGAATCGCGCGCTCACCGAACGTGTCGTCGCGGTGCAGGAGGCAGAGCGGCGCCGCATCGCGCTGGATTTGCACGATGAGGTCGGCCAACAGCTCGCCGCGCTGCGTCTTTCGCTGGACGCAGCGGCAGCTGAGACGCCATCGCCCGCCTTGGATTCCGCCGTTGAGCGCTGCGACGCCACGCTGGAGGGGCTGCGTCGCGCGGTGCACGACCTGCGCCCCCTCGAGCTCGACCGACGCACGCTCGGCGGTGCGCTGCGCGCCTTGGCTGAGCGCATCGAGCTGGCGAGCGGGCTGCCGGTCGCGTTGCGTCTGGAGGGCGACGACCTGCCCGCGTCGGCCTCGGCCACGGCGCTGCTGCGGATCTGCCAGGAGGCGCTGAACAACGCCGTCCGTCACGCCGGGGCGACCGAGCTCGCGCTGCGTTTGCGGGTTGGCCCTGAGCAGATCACCCTGGCCATCTGTGACGACGGATCGGGCGCCGATCCAACCGCGCTGGCCGCGGGAGGTGGCATCGCCGGCATGACCGAGCGAGCGCAGTTTCTCGACGGCACCATCGACATCGGGCCGCCAGCGGGCGCGGGGAGTCGCGGCACGTGCGTGCGGGTCGTGCTGCCGCGGCCACAAGAACCTGGGGCGGAAAAGAATGACTGAGCACGCCGCGCCGCCCATCCGCGTCGCCTTGGTGGAAGACCACGCTGTCGTGCGAGAGGGGATCCGCCGGCTGCTCGACGAAGTGGTCGACATGACGGTCGTGGCCGAAGCGGCGACCTGCGCGGCGGCGCGGGTCGCGATCGCCGCGACGCGCCCAGACGTAGTGGTGCTCGACATTACGCTGCCCGACGGCACCGGCCACGAGCTGTTGGCGAGCCTGCCCGCGCCACGCCCCGCCGTGTTGGTGTTGACCATGCACAACGACGCAGAGACGGTCGCGCGCTGTGTAGAGGCCGGCGCGCTGGGCTTTTTGCTCAAAGGTAGCAGCGCCGCGGACGTCGTGATGGCCGTCCGCAGCGTCGCCGCCGGGGAGCCGGTGATGGACCCGGCGCTGAGGGGGCTGGCCCACTCCCGCCTCTCCTCGATCTATCTGACGCCCCGCGAGCGCGCCGTGCTCGGACTCGTCGCCGAAGGTCTGACCAGCGCCGAGGTCGCAGAGGCCCTCGGCCTAGCGGTCAAGACGGTGCGCAACTACCGCGAGCGCTTGCTCGCCAAGCTCGGGGTCCGCACCACCGCAGCGCTGGTGCGGGTGGCGATGCGCAACGGCTGGATTCACTAGCCGGTCGCCCGGGCCGGCGCGACATGGCGCCGCTGTGGGGCAGATGCCCCTATCGCCGATCACGTCGACGCTGTCATCCTGAGCGCATGACGACGCTGACGCTCCGCTCCCACGCTACGACCCGCTCCGCCACCAGCGGCTCGCACGCCACCACCCAGGCGTCGACCCAGACGCGCCGACGCGTGTGCCTGTTCGTGCTGGCGGCGGCGCTGCCGCTCCTGCCCACGCTCGCACAGGCCCATCCCTACGACGACCCGCGCTACCTGCGTGGGGCGGGCCTGCCACAAGCGGTGACGGAGGTGGTGGTGACCCCGAGTCGCGCCGCTCGGGCGGCCTTCGCGACGGGTCGGGCGGTGGATCACATCGACCAGCGGCGCATCCGCGAGCTACAGGCGGACACGGCCCACGACGCGCTGCGGGAGACCCCTGGCGTCGCGGTGCAGCAGACCAATCGCGGCGCGGGCGTCCCGGTCATCCGCGGGCTGGTTGGGCCCAGCAACGTGGTGGTCGTCGATGGCCTCCGCTTCAACCAAGCGACCTGGCGCACTGGCCCGAGCCAATACCTCACAACACTGGATCCATCGGCTTTTCGCGGCTTCGAGGTGCTGTCGGGGCCCGCCTCGGTGCACTACGGCGCCGGGGCCATGGGTGGCGTCGTCGCGGCGCTGCCGTGGCGGCTTCGCCAGGCGCAGGGCGTTGGCGCGCGCGGTACGCTGCGCTTCGTGAGTCAGGACCGCACCGGATCTGGCCAGCTGCACCTCGACGGTCGCCACGGCGCCCTCGCGGTCGGCCTCGGCGGTGCGTTGCGGCGCCACGGCACGCTGACGACGGGTGGCGGCGCCAAGGTTCCGCTGAGCGACTGGCAGCAGCAGGCCTGGCACGGCAGCGCCGGTTGGCAGCTCGGCGAACGCACTCGGTTGCGCGCGTCCTACCGGGGAGCCCAGGTGGCGCACGCCGGTCGCGTCGACCAGCTCGCCCGCGGTCGCCTGCGCATCTACGACAACGCCGACGACTACGCCACGCTGGACCTGCAACACCGCGGCGAAGGGCGGCTGCGGGAGCTGCGCGTGGCGGTCGCGTTTCACCGCACTGATGAGCAGGTCGCCCGGTTTGACTGCGACGGTACCGACGCGCTGGCCCTGTGCGTGAGCGGGGCCGACCGCTTGTACGGCCGCCCGGGCGATCTGCCGGGCACACACCTGAGCCGTGAGCGACGCTACCAAGACACGGTGTCCACGTTGGGTGCGCTGGCGCAGGCCGAGTTCGATGTCGTGCCCAAGCGCATCAGCCTCGATGTAGGCGTCGAGGCGTGGCGGGATGAAGTCAACGCCTCCAGCTTGCGCGACCGCAAATCTAGCGGCGCCTGGGCGTGGAAAGATGCGGCGCGCGGCAACTTCAGCGCCGGCACCACCTGGCTGGAGAGCGGGCTGTGGGCGGCCGGCAGCGCGACCCTCTGGCGCAGCGGCGACGTACGTCTCCTGGCCACAGCCGGCGGTCGCGGCGCCCACTTTCGCGGCCACGCCGGCGATGTGCCCGGCCTCGGCGCCGTCGATTACAGCTACACGGGGCTCGTTGGTTCGGCGAACGTGCGGCTGGTCTCCGGTCGGCGCTGGATGGTGTACGCGGATGTCAGCCAGGGGTTCCGGGCGCCCAACGTGCAGGAGACCACGGTGCTGGGTGATACGGGCTCGAAGTTTGAGGTGCCCAACGGCGACCTGGGCCCGGAGCGTGGCCTCGCGCTTGAGGTAGGAGGTCGGTTGCGGCGGCGCGGGCTGTCCCTGCAGCTCTCGGCCTTCGTCAATCGTGTCACTGATTTCATCGACGAGCGCCAGCTGAGCGCGGCCGAGGTGCAAGCGCTCGGGCTCGACGCGCAGGACGTCGGCAGCAACCCCGTCATCGCGCGTGTGAACCGTGGCAGCGGCCTTTTTGTTGGCGCGCAGGGCCTGCTGCGCTGGAAGTTACCCCGCCACCTGACGCCCTTTGTGCAGCTCGGCTGGTCGCGCGGCGATGTCACCGCGGCCGATGGCACCTCAACGCCTGCACGACGTGTCATGCCACTCCAGGGCAGCGGCGGCGTCCGCTGGGCGCAGCCGACTCGCGGCCTCTGGTTCGCCGTCGTCAGTCGCTTCGCCGCGGCGCAGGACCGGCTGCACCCAAGCGACCGCAACGACCTGCGCATCTGCGCCGACCCTGTAAATCCAAGCGCTGTGCTCACCGGCGACACCTGCACCGGCACCCCCGCGTGGGCGACGCTGAACGTGCGGGGCGGCTGGCGCTGGCACCAGGCGCTGCGTCTCGATCTGGCGCTGACCAACATCCTGGACGCAACCTACCGCGAGCATGGCTCAGGCTTCGACGCGGCGGGCACCGGGCTCTCCGTCTCTCTGAGCGGTCGATACTAGCGTGCAGGGGTAGGGAGGGGCGTTAGCGGTTCACCTTGCGAGTTGGATCGCCCTTCGTGTCGTTGATTGCGATGGCTTGGCGAATCAGGGCAGCCAGCGCGTCTCGGTGCTGCTGCACATCAGTGGCGTTGCTCAGCTTCACGTGGCGCATCATCGCCCCCGAGCCTCCGAGCAGCCCGGCGGGGTCATCGAGTTCGACGCCGCGCCAGAAGCCAAACGTCAGGTGGGCCTTGGCTGGCTTGAAGTAGATCGCCGGGCCTTTGTGGCTGTACACCGGCTGATTCCACTTGATGGCGGCTTCAAGCTCAGGTCCAACCTCCGCGATGAGCGCACGCAGCGCCGCGATGGTCTCGGCCTGTCCTCCTGCCTTCGCGGTGACCCACGCCTCCACGGTGGCGGTACTGGTCATGGCAAGCTCCTCTGTCGGGGTCTTAACGTCGGGCCATCCTGCACCATCAGCTTGCACAGGGCGAGTCGCGTTGGTAAATCCGAGCTCATCGTTATCGAACCAGGGCCGAGATCATCTCCCACGGCGTCTGGAGGTGGGTCGTCACGAACCGCAACGCCGCCGTGTCGCCCCGCACCGCCAGGGTCAACGCGGCGCCATAGGTCAGCAGCAGCGCACCCGGCAGCAGCAGCGCCGCAAATACGAAGCCGACCCGCTGTAAATCCGTCTGCTCTCGATGGACCTGTCGCCACATCGTCACCGCTTCGAAGCCGACAATCCCGCCGATTAGCAGCTGCCGCAGCGGCGGGGCTGGCCGCAGCCACGGCAGCGCGACGACCAGGAGCGCGAGCGACAGCGGAAAGAAGTAGGGCGAGATGGTGATCAGCCAGTTGCCGCGGCCGCCGACGTACTGCAGCTCGCCGCCGCTGCGCCACGTGGCGCGCACATTGGTGATCCGATGCAGGGTGAGCAGCGCGAACAGGCCGTGGGTCAACTCGTGGCTCAGCGTGGGCAGGAAGCTCCCCCAAACGCGGCGGCGCAGCACGAGGCCCCAAAGTACGAGGTAGCTGGCGACGCCGATCCAGAATGGGGCCGCTTGTGCGGCGAGTCCACCCGTCACCAGCGCGACATCCGCGCGAACAAGCCGCGGTACGCACAGCGCCAACCACACCGCCGTGGGCCACTTGAGCCAGCTCAGAAGTCGGTTGATCACCCGTGTCATCACGCTCGCCTCACCCTCGCGTGAGCTGGCTGCTAGAGGAAGCGATTACCACGTTTGTGGCTATGGGAAGCTGCAACCGCCCGCGCTGGCGCCGGGTTGCGTCGCTGTGAAGGCCGGGTTCACGTAGCAGGGCCGCACGCAGTGATCGCCGCTGGAGGTCCACATCTTGCCGGGATTCACCTTCTCGCACGGGCTGCCAGTCTGAAAACACAAGGCTACAGGCGTGAGCGAGGCGCCGGGATCGCTCATCGAGTTGGGCCATTGGACCTTGCCGACGTACCAGAAATCCAGCGCGTTCATCTGCGGGCCTGTGAGGGTCACCGCGAGCGCGCCGAGCACATAGACGCGGATGGTGGGCTGGGACGGGCCAAATCCGTTGTCGTCCCAGTAGTGAACGCCGACGGCGTAGGACTTCGGTGACGCCAAAGCGCCCTCGGGTTGGGCGAGGTTCAGCAGCTCTGGGCGGGAGTTATCCGTCGCCTCCAGGTCGAGCGACGGATTCTCGTTGGTGGAGGGATTCACCTGGCCCCAGTTCGGGTTCGGATTGAACCAGAAGGTGTCGAACGGGTTGGAAAACCAGGGATCTGGCTGGCCATCACAGTCCAAATCGGCCGACGCCGCGAGGTCGTGGGCGAAGTGCAGATCGAGGTCCGCACCGGCCGCTGGACCGGTATTTGTGGGGTTTGGGTTGCCCGGCGTGTCCCACGTCAGCTCGATGTGCAGCGCGGCGTCGGGCACGACCACGACTTTGGTGCAGGTCG
>ERZ889078.2269-NODE-2269-length-13859-cov-14.817154_pt1 | contig 13859 bp, 14 predicted proteins | sample MGYA00521266_ERZ889078 | MGnify/ENA primary metagenome ERZ889078 (study PRJEB32303, sample SAMEA104408618) | aquatic metagenome | biome: Brackish water; feature: Pelagic; material: water | place: Baltic Sea | collected 2014-06-16T06:34:00 | depth 76,534 m ...
TAATTTATACAAAACATGATGTTTTTAAGGTTTTTTATTAAATGTAATTCATTAAATCTTGTCTGTTATTAATTGTTTCTATAGAAACTATTTCGTATTTTAGCAGAAATCTAAAATAATTAAAATACATATATGTTAATAATACCAGTAAAAGAAGGTGAAAATATTGATAGAGCTTTAAAGCGTTATAAGAGAAAAGTAAGAAATACGAAGCTGCTAAATAATTTAAGAGAGAATAAACACTACACAAAAAAATCTGTAAAGAGAAGAAAACAATTAGGAAAAGCTTCATATAAACAACATTTACAAGATCAAGAAAACCAATAAAATGGATAATTTTAAAATTTATAACAAGGTATTTAAACCAACTGAACAAGAAAAGGAGGAAGTTGTTGCGTTTTTGTTTCAGCATCTACAAGAATATGGCGATAAAACAGAAGATATTAGCAAATGTTTTGATTTTGCGGTAAAGGATTCTAAGGAAGGACTTGGTGGATTTGTATTGATTATTCATGAAAATGGAGAAATTAATGGAGTCACAATTGTTAATAAAACAGGAATGGGAGGTTATATTCCGGATAACATACTTGTTTATATTGCTGTTCATGAAAATGCGAGAGGTAAAGGTATTGGTAAAAAATTAATGAATAAAGCCATTGAGTTGGCCGATGGTGATATCGCATTGCATGTAGAACCAAACAATCCTGCTAAATTTTTATATGAAAAATTAGGCTTTGAGAACAAATACCTAGAAATGCGACTTAAAAAACAACTCTAAACGCGATGGCTTTTTTAGATATTGTTGTTTTTGCAGTTTACATGATCACAGTATTAGGGATTGGGTTTTATTTTTTTAAAAAAAATGAAACCGTAAAGGACTACTACATTGGTGGTGGTGAAATGAAAAGTTTGCATGTTGGGTTGTCCGTTGTTGCAACGGATGTTGGAGGTGGATTTTCAATTGGATTAGGTGGGCTTGGTTTTGTTATGGGAATTTCGGGTTCATGGATGCTATTTACCGGACTTATAGGCGCTTGGTTAAGCGCCGTTTTTTTAATTCCAAAGGTGGTGAAATTAGGTAATTTACACGGCTTTTTAACATTTCCTGAATTTTTAAAACACAGTTACGGAACTACAGTTGCTATGGTTGCTGGTATAATTTCCTTTATTGGATATTTAGGTTTTACTTCATCACAATTTCTTGCAGGTGCAAAATTAGCAGTTGGTACATTTCCTTCACTTGATTTAAATTCAGCTTTATTGATAATGGGTGGTATTGCACTTATTTATACTGTTTTTGGTGGTATGAAAGCTGTTATTTACACAGATACTTTTCAGTGGATAATTTTAATGGTAGGGTTAATATTTATTGGAATTCCTTTTGCGTATAACTATTTAGGAGGTTATGAAGCTATTGTTGAAATACTTCCTCAAAAATATTTTTCTTTACAAAATGTTTCATGGGTACAAATAGTAAATTGGTTTGTAATTATTGTTCCTATTTGGTTTGTTGGAATGACACTTTACCAAAGAATATATGCCTGCAAAGATGAAAAAACGGCAAAGAAAGCATGGTTTATTGCGGGGCTTTTTGAATACCCAACGATGGCATTTATGGGGGTAATTCTGGGATTGTTTTCTAGAGTTGCAGCAGCAAAAGGTGTTTTTATTTCTGATGGATTTGAAAGTGAAATGGGGATGGATCCTGAAATGGGAATGCCCTTGCTTTTAAAACATGTATTACCGATAGGGCTTATGGGATTGATGTTATCAGCTTATTTTTCTGCAATAATGTCTACGGCAGATAGTTGTTTGTTAGCAGCATCTGGTAATTTTGTAACAGATATTTTAGGTCTTCAACATCATAACAAAAAAAATATTAGAATTTCTCAAATAGTTACCTTTGTCGTTGGAGGTGTTGCAATAATTATTGCTACTACAATGCAAAGTGTATTAGAACTGATGCTATTGTCATATTCATTTATGGTTTCAGGTCTTTTAATACCCGTTTTAGGAATATTATTATCAAAAAAAAGAAAACCTATAGCAGCTTTATTGTCCATGATAATAGGAGGGTCTTCTACATTAATTTTAACATTTATTGGAGTGAAAATCCCATATGGTTTTGATCCAATTTTAGTAGGTATTTCACTATCTTTATTAACTTATTTAGTCGTTAAAAAATAAACGACAACAAAATTATCATGATAAATATATCAGATATTGAAGAAATAAATTATTTAACAAATTTTCGAAAAAAACTTCATCAATTTCCCGAATTATCAGGTAAGGAGAAGAAAACTGCCCAAGCTGTTGTTGTTGAGTTAAAACTTTGTAATCCAACAGCTATTATAACAAAACTTGGAGGGCATGGTGTTGCTGCTATTTTTAAAGGTTCTTTAAAAGGAGAGACTATACTCTTTAGGGCAGAATTAGATGCACTACCTATTCAAGAAGAGAATACATTTGAACACACATCTAAATATCCAGGGATTTCTCATAAGTGTGGTCACGACGGACACGCAACTATATTAATAGGCTTGGCAAGAATTTTAAAATTAAATCCACTTTTAAGGGGAGAAGTTATTTTATTATTTCAACCAGCAGAAGAAAATGGAAATGGTGCGAAAGCAGTTCTAGAGGATGAAAAATTTAAATCACTTAAACCCGATTTTGTTTTTTCTTTACATAATGTGCCTGACTATGATAAAGGAACTATTATTATAAAAAACAATTCATTTACACCTTCTGTTACAAGTTTAAAAATTACTTTAAAAGGAAAAACTTCTCATGCTGCAGAGCCAGAGCATGGTATTAATCCCGATTTAGCTTTGCAAGAATTAATATTTGCTATTAAATCTTTAGCTGATAATAATATAGATAGTGAAACATTTTCGGTAGTTACAACAGTTTATGCTACTTTAGGATCTGAAGATTATGGCATTTCAGCAGATTATGCAGAACTACATTTTACAATAAGATGTTGGACAGCTAAACAATTGAAAAATTTAAAAGAGATTTGCGCTACTTTAATACAAGAGATTAGTAAAAAGCATCAACTTAAACATACGATGGATTGGATTTATGAATTTGATTCAAATAACAATGATAACGAAGCAGTTGATTATATCATAAAAGCAGCAGAATCTAATTCTTTTACAGTTATTGAAAAGCAAACACCATTTAAATGGGGTGAGGATTTTGGAGCATTTACCCAACGATTTAAAGGTGCAATGTTTGCCTTGGGTGCTGGTAAACAAACACCTGCTTTGCATAATCCAGATTATGATTTTCCTGATGATATCATTGAAACAGGGATAAAAATATTCTATGCCATTTATAAAAAGATATTAAACAATGATTGATAATTCTTTAATAACACTAAATGAAAATGCAGTTCAAAATAATATTGCTTTTTTAAGGAAAAAATTAGGCAGAAAAATAAAAATTTCAGCCGTTGTTAAAGCCAATGCTTACGGACATGGTATTGAGCAAATCATTCCTCTTTTCGAGAAGTATGGAATTGAGCATTACTCGGTTTTTGATTATAAGGAAGCTGTTCGAGTTTTTGAGAGCCTCACTAAACCTGCAACAATTATGGTTATGGGATGGCTGTCTGATGAAAATATAAGAGACGCTATCAAAAAGGGAATAGAGTTTTTTGTCTTTAATATAGAAAGGCTAAATATTGCCATAAAATATGCAAAAGAGCTTAACATAAAGGCTAAAATTCATCTTGAAGCAGAAACAGGTATGAATCGTTCTGGTTTAAATATTGACGAATTAGAACAAGCTATTGCTATTATAAAAGAGAATATTGAATATATTGAATTAGCAGGCTTCTGTACGCATCTTGCCGGAGCCGAAAGTGTTTCAAATCACGTGAGGATTCAAAATCAGTTAAGGAAATATAAAAAAATGTTGACAGTTCTTGAAGGTAATGAACTGCATCCCAAATATAAACATGTAGCAAATTCAGCAGCAGCATTTGTGTATCCAAAAGCAAGAATGGATTTGGTTAGAATAGGAATTATGCTTTACGGTTTTTGGTCAAGTAGTGAAGTTTATGTTCAATATACCAATCTTAAAAGTAACAAATTAAATCCATTACAAAGAATACTTAAGTGGAACAGCCAAGTTATGGCAATAAAAAAAGTTTCGAGCGGTCAATTTATAGGTTACGGTATTTCTTATCTCGCTCAAACTAATATTACAACTGCATTAGTTCCAGTTGGATATTCTTTTGGGTATAGTCGTTCTTTAAGCAATAAGGGACGTGTTCTTATTCATGGATGTAATTGTAGTGTAATAGGAGTTGTAAATATGAATATGATAATAATTGATATTTCACATGTGGATAATGCGAAAGTGGGAGATGAAGTTGTTTTGATAGGAAAACAAGGTGATTTAGAAATAAAAGTAAGTGCTTTCAGCGAAATTAGTGATGAACTTAATTATGAAATATTAGCGCATTTACCAGAATCAATTGAACGAACGGTAGAAAAATAATAATGGCATAAGGCCTAAAAATGAAATAATGACAAAAAAACACTTGCTTTTATTTAAATATGGAGGAAATGCCATGACCAATCAGCCACTTAAAAAACAAGTGCTAAAAAACATGTGCAATTTAAAAGAAAAAGGGTATCAAGTTGTAATTGTTCATGGTGGAGGTCCTTTTATCAAGCAAACTTTGGAGGAAGTGAATATAGATTCTGAGTTTATTGATGGGCAACGAAAAACAACGCCTGAGGCCATGGAATATGTAGAAATGGCACTTAAAGGAAAAGTTAATGGCAGTCTAATTTCTATAATTAATGCAATGGGACATAAAGCAGTTGGTTTATCAGGTAAAGATGGACAAATAGTAACTGCAAAAAAACGTTTGCATGAGCATACAATAAACGGAAAGATAGAAATGGTGGATTTAGGACAAGTTGGAGATGTAGAAAGCGTTGACACTTCCTTAGTCCAATTGTTGTTGGAAAATGATTTTATTCCAGTAATCACTTGTATTGCTTCTGATAAAAAGGGTAACGATTATAATATTAATGGCGATCTGTTTGCAGGTCATATCGCTGGCGCTCTTTCAGCAGAACAATATATTATTTTAACAGATGTTGATGGATTAATGCTTGATAAGGACAATCCTGCTTCCATTATACATGAACTGAAAGTAGCCGAAATAAATCACCTAAAAGAAATAAAATGCATTCAGGGTGGAATGATTCCTAAAATGGATTCTTGTGAAATTGCCTTAGAAAAAGGAGCTAAACGCGCAAGAATCATCAATGGAACCATCCCTGAACAGATTTCAACTCTTTTTGAAAATCAAGAAATGGGAACAAGCATCACTGCATAATTTAAAGAATTTATACTATGACACAAAAATTGAATAAAACATATAACGACCTTGATAAAAAGTATTATTTACAAACTTTTAAACGCTACCCCTTAACATTTGACCATGGAATTGGTTCCCATATTTGGGATGTGGAAGGCAATAAATATATTGATATGTTAGGAGGTATTGCTGTTAATAGCGTTGGCCATTGCCATCCAAAAGTGGTAAAAGCAATTCAGGATCAAGCAGCTAAATTAATTCATATTTCAAACTTTTATTTGAGTGAACCACAGGTGATGCTCTCTAAAAAACTGGTTGAATTATCAGGTTTAGATCGGGTATTTTTCACCAATAGCGGTGCGGAATCTGTTGAAGGTGCTATAAAAATAGCACGTAAATATGCACACAGTATTGGACGCGGAGGAACTATTATTTCTTTTGAAAACTCCTTTCACGGACGTACAATGGCAACTATTGCTACAGGTAAAAAAGCATATCAAAAAGGATTTGAACCCATTCCACAGGGATTTTCTCAAGTGCTATTTAATGATATAGAAGCCATAAAAAAAGTTGTTGATAATAGTACAGCAGCCATTATTATAGAACCTATCCAAGGAGAAGGTGGTGTTAATATTGTAGATAAAACTTTCCTTAAAGCATTAAGAGATTTTTGTGATGAACAACGTATTGTTTTGATATTTGATGAAATTCAGTGTGGTGTTGGTCGAACAGGAAAAATGTTTGCTAAAGAACATTTTGGGGTAGAGCCGGATATTATGACTTTAGCGAAAGCTTTAGGAAGTGGTGTTCCAATTGGTGCTATTCTTTCAAATGAAAAAGTGAGTTCAGCGATTGAATTTGGGGATCACGGAACCACTTTTGGAGGGAATCCATTAGTGTGTGCTGCTTCATTGGCAACCATGGAAGTTATTGAAACAGAAAATCTGTTACAACAGGCTGAGGAAAAAGGCAACTGGATAAAAGCTAAGATTTCAGCATTGAAAAATCCAGATATAAAAGAAGTCCGAGGAAAAGGCTTGATGATAGGCGTGGAATTTAATTTTGAAACAAAGCCTTTGGTGCTTAAAATGCTTAAAAATGGAGTGTTGGCAAATGCCACTGCCGATAAGGTGTTGCGTTTAGTGCCGCCTTTAAACATTAGTTATGAAGATTTGGAAAAAGCGATGGAAGTATTAAAAAAATCATTAAAAGAACTAAAAGACAATGGATAAAAAGAAAATAGGAATTATAGGCGCAACGGGTTATACCGGATCAGAATTGGTGCGTATTCTTACCAATCACCCAGATGTTGAAATCACTATGATAACTTCAGAAAGTAGGGCAGGGGAATTATTTTCTGATGTACATCCTTTTTTACAAGGAATAGCTGATCAAAAATTAGTGTCAATCAATGATATAGATAATTACGAACTAGATCTTGTTTTTCTTACTTTACCTCATGGTGTTTCCATGGATTTTGTAAAGCGGTTTAAAAACAAAACTTTTAAAATTATTGATCTTTCTGGCGATTTTCGTTTGAGTTCCAAAGAAATTTATGAAGAATGGTATAATATAAACCATATTTACCCTGAAGGAATAGAAAATGCAGTTTTCGGAAGTCCGGAATTGTATTTTGATGAAATTAAAGAAGCTAATTTGATAGCAAATCCTGGTTGTTTCCCAACAACTGCTATTTTAGGATTGGCACCTTTATTAACAGATAAGTTGATAGATACGAATACGATTATTGTTGATTCAAAAACAGGCGTTACTGGAGCAGGAATAAAAGCGAAATCGGTTAATATGTATTCTAATGTAAATGATAACTTTAAGGCATACGGACTTAAAAATCATAGACATACTATTGAAATTCAAGGAATATTAGATAAGGTATCTGGAAAAGAAACATTGATTCAATTTACACCGCATTTATTGCCTGTAGATAGGGGAATTTTAACTACTATTTATGCACGGCCTACAGAAAAAATGGATGAAATAAAACTAAAAGAATTGTACACGGCCTTTTATGCAAATGCGCCTTTTGTGCGATTAAGAAAGCAAGAGCCAGCTATAAAAGATGTAAGGGGAACCAATTATTGTGATTTATATGTAACGTATGACAAGCGAACTAATATGATAATTGTGATAAGCGTTATTGACAATCTTATTAAAGGAGCGGCAGGACAAGCAGTTCAAAATATGAATATTATGTTTAACTTAGATGAAACCAAAGGACTGAATCTAATACCGTTAAACCCTTAATATTTAATTTAATACAAAATTTAACAAACAATAACATTTATTCAAATGATTAAAAATATAACAAACGTAAGAGGAATTACTTGTTGGGGAGCACATACAGGTGTTAAATCTATGAAAAGGGATTTAGCCATTATTTTTTCAAAAGTGCCGGCAAGTGCGGCAGCAGTGTTTACTCAAAATCAAGTGGTTGCAGCACCAGTTACCGTTTCAAAAAAACATATTGCAGACGGTATAGCTCAAGCCATTGTAATTAATGCTGGAAATGCAAATGCCGCTACAGGAAAACAAGGAATGGAAGGCGCTGAAGCCATGACGCAATCGTTGGCTGAAGAATTAAAAATAGACAATGAATTGGTGTTAGTCGCTTCAACAGGTATTATTGGTGTAAAATTTCCAACTACTGAAATTGTTGAAGGAATTCGGGAAAACGCAAAAAATCTGACCAACAGATCCAATGCCGGATCCTTTGTTGCAAATGCAATTTTAACTACAGACACTTTTGCTAAAGAAGGTTTTGTAGAGTTTGAAGTTGATGGTCGTGAAATTAATATGGGAGGAATTGCGAAAGGTTCAGGAATGATTCATCCAAATATGGCCACAATGTTGGCGTTTATTCTTACTGATATTGCTATTGAACCTAAGTTTTTAAAAAAAATAGTAAAGGAGACCGTAGATAAATCGTTTAATATGATAACCGTAGATGGAGATACATCCACCAATGATATGGTTATCGTATTAGCTAATGGTTTGGCTCAAAATGATATCATCAAATCAAAAAAAGACAAAGGGTACGAAATTTTTAGTAAGCATCTTGAAGAAATGATGGTGCATTTGGCACAGCTTATTGTTTCAGATGGAGAAGGAGCCTCAAAGTTTATTGAATATGAAATAGTGAATGCACCAACAGAAGAGTATGCAAGAATAATGATTCGGAAAATTTCAGATTCAGCACTTGTTAAAACCGCTATGTTTGGTCGCGATCCTAATTGGGGAAGGATTATTAGCGCAGCTGGTAATGCAGGCCTTCCTTTTAATTATGAAAAAATTGATCTTTATATCGGTTCTGATCAAAAAACGGTAAAGGTGTTGGAACTAGGGGTTCCATTGGAATTCAACCCTAATTATATCAAAAAACTATTGAGGGAGTCGCATCTTAAAATTGTGCTGGATCTTCACAATGGGAAAGCCAAATCAAAAGGCTGGGGAACAGATTTAACAACGGATTATGTACTATTTAATTCGGTGTATACAACGTAATAAATTACAGTGTTTAATTTTTTAAGATTAAATAATAATAATTATGGCATATATTACTTTAAACAGAAAATCATTAGCAATAAATTACAGCTATCTTCAACAATTATTTAAAAAAAACAGTATTGAATGGGCACCTGTTTTGAAGATGCTTTGTGGAAATAAACTGTATCTTGAATATGTTTTATCCTTAGGAGATGAACAAGTTTGTGATGCTCGATTATCAAATTTAAAAAAAATAAAATCTATAAACCCTAACAAAGAAACTATTTACATAAAACCACCTGCAAAGCGAAGTATAGCTAATGTGGTGAAATATGCAGATGTTAGTTTTAATACAGAATTTACAACCATTAAATGGCTGTCTGAAGAAGCTGTAAAGCAAAAAAAAACACACCGAATTATTATTATGATTGAATTGGGTGACTTGCGTGAAGGAATTTTGGGTGAACATTTGATGACATTTTACAAAAAAATATTTGAGCTACCTAATATTACAGTATCAGGTATTGGAGCAAATCTAAATTGTTTAAGTGGAATAATGCCTAGCAAAGATAAATTGATTCAACTAAGTTTGTATGAGCAATTGATTGAAGCAAAATTTGGAAAGAAAATTGAATATGTTTCAGGAGGATCTTCTGTAATGATTCCACTTTTATTAAATAAACAAATTCCTAAGGGTGTTAATCATTTCAGAATTGGGGAAACCTTATTTTTTGGTGTTGATTTATTTAGAAATAAAACAATTTCTAAAATGAAGAATGATGTTTTTATGTTGTACGCAGAAATAATTGAAGTAACAGAAAAATCTATTGTTCCTTATGGAGAAATGGAAGAAAATCCATCAGGAGAAACACTTGAAATTAACCCAGAAGATTACGGAAAAAATCATAGTAGAGGAATTTTAGATATAGGGCTTTTGGATATTTCTAACACTGAATTTATTATTCCAGTTGACAAAGAAATTTCCTTTATTGGGGCAAGTTCTGATATGCTAGTTGTGGATTTAAGCAAAACTTCAAAAAAATATAAAGTTGGAGACTTGGTAATGTTTAAAATGAAATATATGGGTGCCTTACGCATCATGAATTCTGAGTATATTGAAAAGAAACTTATTTAATGTATTGTTTTCTCTCTCGGTTATTAAGAATAGTATTTAAAGGCATGAAGTTTACTTCAAAATTGCTTTCAAAGCAAAAAAAACTTCCTTAATTTTAGGCGCTTTTCACTATAGCATTTATTTAAAATAAACACTATGAAATTTTATAAATCCCTTATATTTTTTGTTGCAATAAGTTTTTCAATTATTTCTTGCAGAGTTGTTAAGTTAAATCCCATTGAAATTTTAACTTTCGAACAAAAATTAGAACAACTTTTTCCTGATGCTGAAATAACTAAAATGGATGTGAAAGATCATTTTACAAAAGCATTTCAATTAATTTTAAATGAACCTTTAGATCATAATAATTATGATGCTGGCACATTTAAACATTACGTTTACTTGTCACATACTGATGTAAAAAAGCCAATGGTATTAATTACTGAAGGTTATAGTGCAAATCCAAGTACTTATGAATTAAGTAAAATATTTAAAGGGAATCAGCTACAGGTTGAATATCGTTTTTATGGAAAATCACGTCCTGATTCTATTCAATGGAAATACTTAAAAAATGATCAGGCTATTGAAGATTACCACCAATTAGTAACAAAACTAAAATCATTGTATAAAGGTAAATGGATTTCAACTGGAATCAGTAAAGGTGGTGAAACGGTTTTAATTTACAAATCTAAATATCCGTACGATGTGGATGTTGCAGTTCCTTATGTTGCTCCATTAATTGATACACAAGAAGATATAAGAACTCAAAATCATATTAATTCGATTGGAAGTGATGAATGCCGAGCAAAAATCACAAAATTTCAAAGACAAGTTTTAGAAAATAGAGATGAGGTTTTGAATGAAATTTTTAGCTATGCAGGGGAAAAGAATATGAGTTTTGATGAACTTTCTACTGAGGAAGCATTGGAATATGCAGTATTAGAATTTCCATTTTCTTTTTGGCAATGGGGAGGTAATTGTGAAGAAATTCCAAATGAAAATGCTACTGCTAAAGAATTGTTTAACTATGTAAATAGTATTGTTGGTATTAGTTTTTATAATGATAAAACGTATTATGATTTATTGCCGTCGTATTACCAACATATGACGGAATTAGGTTATTATGGCTTTGATACAACACCAGTTAAAGATTTACTAAAAGTAGTTCATAAACCTACAAATTTACGTTTTGCACCAAAAAATATAGACTTAACTTTAAACCAAAACTATATAAAAGAAGTTCGTGATTATGTTGAAAATCAAGGAAATAAGATTCTGTATATTTATGGAGAATATGATACATGGGGTGCTTGTGCACCAAACCCAAAACCCCATGTAAATGCGCTTAAAATGATTTTAAAAAGAGGGTCTCATAAAACTAGAATCAACCATTTTTCTAATGAAGACAAACAACTTATTTATAATAAATTACAAAATTGGTTGGGTTATAGTGTTACTATTTATCCTTTAGAGAATTAACTTAATATAGCGATAGTTTTAGAGTGTAATTTACAAGTATGAAAATCAGATTATTAAAGTGATGGATTTAATATTTAAGCAAAAAATGATTGCTATTTGCAATGATAAAATTGCAAATAAAGGAATAAATGTAGGTCTGTCTTTTTATGCCTTTTTTGCAAATAAAAATAACAATCCCGAGTTATTAATGGAAGTTGCTGAATGGTGGATTAAAACAAATAAATTAGACCATTTTGAAAAAGCTCTTAAAATAAAAAAATTGGTGGAAGCTTTAAACTAGGATTGTTAAATTATTGAACAACACTTTTCTGACTTTTATAAAAAGCATCTGCTTGAAATTGCATAATTTCTCGTGCCTTTTGTTTTTTGTAATTGTATAATGCTTCTTCCTCTGCTAGTTCGTTGTATATGTTTTCGTTTAAAATAGTATCAGCTTTTAAAACTTGCTCACGCTGATTTACTTTTTGTGTTACCCAAGTTTTTACAGCATTTTCAATGTCTTGTAATTTGAAATCGTATTCTCCTTTTGGAGCAATTAATTTAGCTAAAATTGGCGAAGTTTCTATGGCTAAAAATAGTAGAAAGATAAAAAAGGAAGGAAGCCACGGCAATTGGTTTAAAGCGTTTATTCTTGCCATTAACCCGTCAAAGCCATCAATTATAGGTTGTGTTGTTTTTACTTGTGAATTTTGCTGCTTTGTGAGAGCAGTTATTTGATTTTCTTTTTCTGAAATTTTTGCTTTATTATCTATTTTTAATTGTTGCAATTCAGCTAATGCAGCATCGTGTTTTTCGCGTTTTTCTTTGTAAACCGGCCCTTTTCCTAATAATTTTGTTCCTGCTGTTCCTTCTGCTTCAGAAATATATGTATCATATAAGGCATTAGATTCAGTTTCTTTTGTGACAATTTCTTGTTTTAATTGATTGATTTCATTTTGAAAAGCAGTAATTTCAGGAGTAAATTGAGCCGCAATTTGATCTTTATTGGCAAGTGTTAATTCGTTTTTTTGTTTTAATAAAACCTGATTAATTTCTTTTTCAAAAATTTTCATTTCTAAAGGTTTTGAAATAACCACGGCAATAATAATTGCTAAAATAATTCTAGGTGTTGCTTGCCAGATTTCCTTCCATTTGCTATCACTTTTTTTAATGGTTGAAACAATGAAACGATCTAAATTAAAAATTAGCAATCCCCAAATTAAACCGAAGAAGATAGAAGTATAATAATTATCAAAAACAGTAAATAACGCATAACTTGAAGCTGTAAATGCCATAACTGCGGTAAAAAATACGGTTCCGCCAATACCTGCATATTTTGTTTGTTCAGCTTTTGAGCTATTTTTTAATAGATCGGTATCTGCGCCTGAGCACATCCAAAAGAATTGTTTAAGCATAACATAGTAGTTTGTTATGCAAATAACGTAAAATTGTAAAAAATAGTATCTTAAAGTATTCTTAAAAAGAAATTGTATATTAAATTAACTTCTTAAAATGGTTTTTATTGCGTTAGGGATAGTAGTGGAAAGCCCACAGCGATAGCGAGGACTTGTAACGGAAAGCCCGACCGAAGGGAACGCCCAAAATATTATTGATTTATGAATGAGGTTGCGAACCCAATTTATTAGGTGTATTATTGCAATTCTAAAATTTAATAAATGAGTATTTTAAATAAATTACAAGAACGAAGTGGAAATAAATGTGAATTGTGTGCTTCTGAGGAAAATTTAAGTATCTATAAATTGCCTCCAATGCCGGTTGGAACTGTGGATGATAGTGTATTGGCATGTGCAACGTGTATTGGCCAAATTGAAAATCCGGATAGTGTTGATGCAAATCATTGGCGATGTTTAAATGATAGTATGTGGAGTGAAGTTGCCGCTGTTCAGGTTGTTGCTTGGAGGATGTTAACACGTTTGCGAGCTGAAGGTTGGCCGCAAGATTTATTGGATATGCTGTATTTAGATGAGGAGAATTTAAAATGGGCAAAAGCGACAGATGAAGGTGTTGAAGATGAGCATAAAGTAATTCATAGAGATGTAAATGGTGTTATTTTAGAAGCTGGAGATTCGGTTGTATTGATAAAAGATTTGAAAGTAAAAGGTTCTAGTTTGATAGCGAAACAAGGAACGGCTGTTAGAAGAATTAGTTTAGATAGAGAAAACGAAAAATATATTGAAGGTAAAGTTGGACCAACTCAAATAGTAATTATTACAGATTACGTGAAGAAAATATAGAGTTTAAAATATAAAGTAAAAAAGCCTGTAATTTTAAAATTACAGGCTTTTTTACTTTTATAATAAATGTGTTTCTTAATAAGTATCATTAAGCTTGTTGAGTTTTTATATGATTTCTCAACTGAGCTCAAAATGAAAAATTACTTACTCATTTCTACAAAATATTTGTAAAATAAAGGAATGGTTT
>ERZ889078.2270-NODE-2270-length-13859-cov-6.531223_pt1 | contig 13859 bp, 6 predicted proteins | sample MGYA00521266_ERZ889078 | MGnify/ENA primary metagenome ERZ889078 (study PRJEB32303, sample SAMEA104408618) | aquatic metagenome | biome: Brackish water; feature: Pelagic; material: water | place: Baltic Sea | collected 2014-06-16T06:34:00 | depth 76,534 m ...
ATACCGCGATGTCGCCTTGGAAGTGATTCAAAAATAGCATCGGGAGGCTGCGTGCGTCACTTGCGTCAATGTTGACATAGATGGCAGGTGCTCGCTGACGCCCTCCAGAGATGGGTGTCCCCGAAGCCACAGGCTCGACAGATTCGGTGAAGGACTCGTTGGCGAAAAGAGATGCCGCGGACTCGCCTATAGCCCAAGAAAGGGGCTCGTGGTTGGGGGAGATCCTGATCGCACGGGCGGGAACAGGGACGTTGCCACTACGCGGAGAGCTGCTGGGTTTTGATCCCGTGCTGGCCTCATTTACGCCGAGGGCAAGAGACCAAGCCGTATCGTCTGCGAGAGCGGCTCCAGGTATCTCGATCCAGGTTGCGATGTAGTCGGAGCTCGGTGGCGCGAACTGCAACCCTACACCAAGCCCGATAGCGATGATGATGGCACCGTCGCTTGTCGCTTCTCGGCGCAAGGCCGGCCACCCTTGCGAGCGATCAAAAAGTACGCAAGTAGCAACATAGGGTTGACCGTTAGGATCGCGACGCACCAAACTGCGCGGGCCCATACGAGAGACCCCCTGAAGGGCTGAAGCTTCTTCGCGAGAAGGCAGTCGACGATGAGCGGGAGGCAGACGAGTGGGCTGGCGGCTTAGCAAAGCTCCCAGCGCTCCCTTGGCCCTCAACCTTGTCGTTACTAAATCTGCGGACTTAGGACGGGGGGGTGCAACTCCGGCCCAATTTTAAGTCAAAGAGACGCTCCTCTTCTCTTTCGATCTGTTGGAAGACCGGGCATTGGATACATGTGCTGAACTTCAAGGAAACGCTCCCGCCCGAAGCCCCTAAATGGGGATCGCACACTGTTCCGCTGACCGCCCAGCAGCATCGACCTTGGGCCTGGCCTCGATTGGCGCCTTCTAGCTCTGGAAATAATCCAGGGACGCTAGCCAAGCAGACCACTTGAGAGGAAGAGGCCCCCTCTTGAGGACCGTGGCCACAATTCTTGATCTCCCAGCAGTTCAATTGTTTGCTCATAACCAAAGACCTCCCGGCTCTACTCGAACACCGTTTCATCGCCTACCCAGGGATCAATCTCACCTATTCCCTTTGGAACCGTGTGATGTGGTACTTTGGCGACCAATTACAAATCACCTATCGGGTCGTCCTCAACCCAAAACTAAGGGGGACTGGAGGAACTCAAAAAAAGGATCCCACAGGCTTGTCTTGGATTGGGACCCCACAAGAGCGGATTGAACCTGTTGGGATGAGCACTGCCGAGACCCTCCGCCCTGCTCCGGAATTTTCGCCAAGTGCTCCCTATGGTTTCTGCACACCGCTCCGGTGTCGTAGCCCCTCAACTCTGGCAGAGGGCGCGTCTTGATCAGGTTCGCGACACCAGAGGAGGACTTCCCTGGATATGCCCCGCCGCATGATTACTTGTCTCCCTGAAGCTGTCCATGCAGACCCTTGCTTCGCAGTCCGTTGAAGCGCGCGGGTAGACGCGATCTTTCAACGGCCGTTAGGAGATGACCAGGACACGGGTCTGGGGTGGCGCTGGCCTAGGCCAGCACATCGTGAACGACGTTGCCACCGACATCGGTCAAGCGGAAATCCCGGCCTTGGTGCCGGTAGGTGAGGCGCTCGTGGTTGATCCCCATGCAGTGCAGAGCTGTTGCCTGTACATCGTGCATGTGGACGGGGTCTTTGGTGACGTCCCAACCCCAATCGTCGGACTCGCCAAAGGTGAAGCCCCGTTTGGTACCCCCGCCTGCCATCAAGACGACAGATGCAAGAGGGTGGTGGTCGCGCCCGTAAGACTCTCGGCTAAACGCGCCTTGGCAGTGGGGCGTGCGCCCGAACTCACTGGCAACCACGACGAGAGTCTCGTCGAGTAGGCCACGTTGGTCGAGGTCTTCGATGAGGGCTCCAATCGCCTGGTCTATATCGCGGGCCTTGCGCGGGAGCATCTGCGGAAGATTGCTGTGCATGTCCCAGCCTCCGTCGATGAGCTGTACGAACCGCGCACCGCCCTCTACCAAACGCCTGGCCTGAATGCAGTTCGAGGCGAACGAACCTTTGTCCGCTTCCGCACCGTACATCTCCAGCATCTCCGGTGTCTCTGTGGACAGGTCCGTCATCTCAGGCACAGAGGTCTGCATACGCGCGGCCATCTCGTAGGCCTTGATTCGCGTCTGCACATCGGGATCCCCCGCGCGATCAGATTCGATGCCGTTTAGTTTTTCAAGCGCTTTGAGCATCTCGAGGCGCGACTCGGAGTTCATCCCCTCTGGAGTCTTGACGTCGAGCACGGCGCTCTTGCCGGAGCGGAACTTGGTCCCTGCAAAACGTCCTGGAAGAAAACCGTTGCCCCAAAGCCTCGGTTGCGCAGGAGAGGTTCCACGCGCGTTGGAGACGAGCGCGACGAACTCGGGAATGTTCTCGTTCATACTTCCCAGCGCATAGCTCATCCACGAGCCCCAGGAAGGACGTCCATCCAGAGGCGCGCCCGTCAGGAGTTGGCTGATCGCAGCCTCGTGCAGAACGTGGTCAACCTGTACCGAGCGCAGCACTGTCATGCGGTCGGCCTGGGCACCAATTTTGGGCACCAGCTCGGAGAAGCGCATCCCGCTTTCGCCGTAGCTGCTGAACTTGTACTTGGTGCCGACAACGGGGAATGCCCCACGTGACTTGGTTGCATCGAGAACGCCGCGGTTCACCAAAATCGAGGGCGGCAGCTCCTCACCAAAACGCTCATTCAAAAGGGGCTTGTCTTCGAAGAGGTCCAAGTGGGACATGCCTCCGTTTATGAAGACAAGAATCATGTGTTTTGCACTCGCCTTGCCAATCATATACGGCTCCGGGCCTTCTCCGAGTGCGCTCGCGAGCGCGCTTTGGCCGAGCATCGTGAACAAGCCCATAGCACCAACGCCTCCGCCGAGAAACGCTCGGCGGCTAATCGCGGCACTGCGCTCGATGGCGGCCGCACGAAGTTCGTTTATGTATTTGTTGCTCATTGGATTAGCCCTTGTGGATCGTTGCGTCGAGGTTGATGAGTGCGCTCATCAACGCGGTCCACGCGGCGAGCTCCTGGGGGGTGATGGAGGAGCCCTCTTGGAGGCCGGGCGCGTCACCGATTTTGATGAGGGCGGCTGCGCCCTCGGCATCGCCGGCATAGGCCGCTCGCTGCGAAACTAGGAGCGCCTTGAGCACCTCCATCTCCGCACTCGTCGCATTCCGAGAAGTGCACATGCGGAAGGCGCGTGCAATGCGTGCATCGTCTTCCGGGCTTGTGGTGGGGGGCGCGTCCTCGGCCTTGCTCACCACCGCCGCGACTTCGTCTTGGACGTCGACGGCGGGTGCCTCCTTCGCCCTGCGTCTGCCTCTGTCACCGGCTCCTCGGCCCTCCTTGCGAGAGGATTTCCCGAGAGGTTCCACCTTGGAGTCCTCAGGGCCATCTTCAGTCAACATGCGTTGGGCAAAAGCGCGGGCGGCCTCGACATAGACGGGGTTGTTGAGAAGTACGAGAGCTTGAAGAGGCGTGTTGGTGTCTGGCCGGGTAACCGTGCAAACCTCGCCCTTCTGGGCATCAAAAGTTGCCATGGAGGGATAGGGTGCTCGGCGCTTCCAGTAGACGTACAGGCCGCGGCGATACTGCGCCTCGCCCGAGTCTTTGCGCCAGTCGCGTCCACCAAAGATCTCACTCCAAATCCCGGCCGCCTGGTATGGCTTCACGCTGGGACCACCGACCTCTTCGATCAATAATCCAGCCACTGCGAGGGCGTTATCGCGCACCATCTCGGCGGAGAGGCGAACACGCGGCCCGCGGGCCATCATGCGGTTCGCGGGATCGGCGGCGAACTTCGAAGGTGAAGAGTCGGCCGACTGGCGATATGTCGCGGAGAGGACGATGCGGCGTTGCATAGCTTGAACGTCCCATCCCGATTCGACGAATTCTACGGCCATCCAATCCAAGAGATCCGCGTGGCTCGGGAGCTCGGCTCGGATGCCGAAGTCGCCAGGAGTCTCGACAAAACCAACTCCAAAGAACGACTGCCACATGCGGTTTACGGCGACGCGTCCCGTTAGTGGGTGCGTTCCTGTGGTTAGCCAGCGGGCCAAGCCAAGCCGGTTCTTCGGCAGTGCGGGGTCCATCGGGGGTAAGGCTGAGGGCGAATCGATCGCCACATCCGCGCCGCGTTGGCGATAGTCGCCACGGAGGAACAGGTAGTTTTCACGGGGTGTCTCGCGGTCCGCCATGACGAGTGTCTCGGGGATCTTGCTGACAAACTTACTGCGCTCCGCCTCTAACTTTTCGAGCTCTGACTTCAGCGCTCGCCCGACCGCCGACACATTGCGTCGATAGTGATCGCGAAGCACCAGGCTGTTACGTTCGGGTGCCTTCAACTCGTAGCGTTGAGGTTCGGGCTGAATCGTCTTCACTCCAAGCATCTCCGAGCGGTTGATGCCAGAGATGTCCGTTGCGGCCATCGGAGCAAGGAGGTTGCCCTTCGCATTCGCTGGGGTCTTGTCCTGGTCGTCACTGCCCTCGTTCAACCTAGCCTTGGCAACGGGATCGCTGCTGAGCTTGTTGGTCCCTTTGCCCGCTTGGAGCAGGGGGTTGGTATGGGCAAGTTGGGTCGGCGGCGTTTGCGCCGAACTTTGAAGCGCGGTGAGAACCTCAAAGTTCAGGATGTCATCCCCCTCCGGTGTGAAGTCAAATGTCAGGCTTCCGGTGGGTTCGCTCGGTGTGCTGGGTCCACCCCGGCGTCCGCGGGAGGACTGCTTCTTCTCGCGGTAAACAGCTTTGATCAAAAGTTCGTTTTTCCCCTCGCGGAATCCCAAACGCACCACACGCTGGTCGTCCGTGTTGGCACTGCCGCGGGAGAAGCTTCCGAAGTCGAACTCCTCTGCGTTTGCTTCGGGCGTGGCCACCTTTTCAACGACAGGTTTTGGGCCGTCTTCGAAGACGACCTCGCCGTTGAGCCAGACCTTCACCCCGTCCGGACCGTCTAGGCGGAGCTTCGCAACTCCTGGACGCAAGGCGTGAACTTCGCGGGTGAAATACACCGCTCCCGTACCAACCTTAACGGAGTTGGACGAGCCATCTTTCCAGGTCTTCTTTTCACTCCACGACAGCATGACTGCGGGGGCTTTCTTCGGCGCCTTGGGCTTGGGTGTTTCAGCTTTCGCTGTTCCGTCGCCGGGCTCTAAATCGACAGCTACCGCGACCGGCTCTGGACCTTGTGGAGGGGTGACGGCCTCTGGTTCGATTTCGATGATCCCGAACTTGCCACCGCCTGTTCCGTCTCCTTTGCCAGGGCCCTTTCCATTCTCGCCACCTTTGGCGAATTGGAGATTTTGGGCGGCGGGCTTCGGCGCGATCAACTCGGCTTTAGGCACATTGGGAGTTGCCTGCACTTCCGCGGGGACTTCGCCAGCGGGCTTTGCCTCGCCAGCGGGCTTTGCCTCGCCAGCGGGCTTTGTGTTGCCCGGTCCGCCGAATCCGCCGAATCCGCCGAACCCTTCGCCTTGACTCTTCTTAGGGCTCTCGGCTTCTTCAACCTTTGCAACTACCGGCTGCTCAAAGAGGAGTTTGCGATCGACGCCCTCTTGGATGTCATTTTCGGGCTCGAACTTCTGAGCGAAGGCGAGCTCTGCACTCTCAGAGGGGAAGGGGCCAACCGTACTCCAGGTCTTGGGTGCCATAGGCAGCATCAAGTCGCGGACTCGAACATCTTCCGTCACCGACCAGCGGAAGCGGCCGATTTGGCTCTTGGCCACGCCTTCCGAATTTTGGTCCATCGTGATCTTTAGAATCGAAGCGGCGTTGAGATCTAGCGGCTCGATCGGAATCAAGAGCGCTTCATGGCGTTCGCCTACGGCTCGTCCCACCAGGGTCCAGCCTCCACGACCAAATCCTCCAAAACCGCCAAACCCGCCTTGGCTAGCCTCTCCTCCCTCTTCTTCGTAGATGATCGTGCCTTCGAATCCGCCGGGCTTGGAGAGGTTGTCGTACTCTACGGTTTCATCTTTGGAGACTTGGTTTACGTCGGCCTGGGCCAAGCCCATGATGATTTGGGGCGGCTCGGTTCCATCGGAGAGAGAGGCGTCGCGCAGCACCAACTTCGTAAGTCGGAACGTGCCGTCCGCGGCGCGGCCCGACCCGCCTTGGGGGTGTGACTCGTCCGGCAAGACCTCTAAACGAATCGCTTGCACTTTGCGCTTGCCAGGTTGATACACCAGGTCGTAAATGTCGCGAGCGGGTGCAGGGCCGGTTGCCATGATGGAGCCATCTTCCTGGGCCCGGATGCGCGCGCCATTGTGGCTGAGCATACCGACGGCATCGAGCGTGTCCCATTGGATGTCGTCGCCAAGGGATTGCTGCATGCGTGCCTCCCATGCGGCTTGGCCCCGGTCGAACATCGCATCGTCCCCGTCGAGGCGCTCTTCGAGTTCAGCGATCCGCGCATCGAAGTCCGCAAGCAGCGGAGCTTGATCGGGATTGGGGACTCGCATGTTCGGGCGCGGGTTACCGAAATCGATATCGCGTTCGGCGACGTTGCTAAAGAAGCCGTAAAACGCGTAGTAGTCCTCGTGGCTGATCGGGTCGAACTTGTGGTCGTGGCACTGGGCGCACGCCATCGTCATTCCCATAAATGTCGTGGACGTTGTGAGGACCCGATCCAGCACGTATTCCGTGCGGAACTCGTTGTGCTCGGAGGGGGAGTCGGTGTCCGTCTGGTGGTTCCGGTTGAAACCTGTCGCGATGAGCTGGTCCAAGGTGGGGTGGGGGAGGAGGTCGCCCGCGAGCTGCTCGACCGTGAACTGGTCGTACGGCATGTTTGAGTTGTAGGCGTTGATCACCCACTCGCGCCACTTCCAGTTATTGCGGCTTGTGTCGAACTGGTTGCCGCTGCTGTCGGCGTAGCGCGCCAAGTCCAGCCAGTCTTGCGCTTGGCGCTCACCGTAGCGGGGCGTCGCAAACAGACGGTCCACCTGGCGCCCGTAAGCATCGGGCTCGGTGTCGTTCTCGAACTTGTCCAGCTCGGCGAGGGTCGGAGGCATCCCCGTCAGGTCAAAGCTGACTCGTCGAAGCCAAGCTGAGCGCGAGGCCTCCGGCTCTGGTGTAAGGCCAGCTGCCTCTAGTTTGGCCAAGGTGAAAGCGTCGAGCTCGTTTTTCACCCAATCACCGGTCTGGACTTCGGGTAGGGCCGGGCGCACGGGCGCGATAAAGGACCAGTGGTCTTGCCACACGGCTCCGCCGTCAACCCACCGAGTTAGGATGTCTCTGTCTTCCTCCGTCAGCTGGTGCAGGGCCTTGAGCGGAGGCATGGGCTCTTCGAGATCGGCAATCCTCAGGATCATCTCCGACTCTGCAGAGTTACCTGGGACGATGATGGAGTAGCCACCCAAGTCCGCCGTCAAATCCGTTGCCACGTCGAAGCGTAGGTCGCCTTCGCGTTTGTCCGCGTCAGGACCGTGGCACGCAAAACATTTCTGCGTCAGGATCGGCCGCACATCCCGCATGAAATCGGGGGCCGGCGCACTGGTCGCGGGGGCCCCTTCTGGTGGGGTGTCCTCTTCTTGCCCGAAGGCGATGTCGGGCTGGCCCAATACAAAAAGGCCTACAGCTAAGAAGAGGGGGAAAACCACAAAGCGACGGAGGGGGGAATTCTTAATCATGGTGCCTGAATCCTAGCACGACGAATTCACTCCGGTGGTATTGCTATTAATGGTGGAATGGGCTTCCTGTTGAGAGCCCCGTTCCTTTCCTGTGAGGGAGGCGTTTTTGACGTCTTCTGTACCTAGACTTTGCAAAGGGGGCTCCCCCCATTTCCCTAAAGCGTTCGGGTGGCGTGCGTGCTGGCGCTTGCGTACGACCGGGGGGGGGGGTGGCCCGATCAGCCATAAGAAGGCTGATTGGGAACCGTAAGGGATCAGGGATTCTCACCGGGGAGCAAAACGGGAGGCTATACAGAAATGACGGCCTGTGTTCTGATCCTAGCTTCCCCTTACACGGCCCGGATGATTCCAAAGGACCGCCTAGGCAGCGGCAACTTCAAGGATAAGGGCAGAAATTACTCGCCTCACTGATCCCCCCAACGACCCTATGTTTCCCAATTTCTCAGCGCTTATACGCGCCTCCATCGCCAGCTCCGTTCTTGTGGTGTCGGCCTCTGCCGGCACACTTTTTGTCGATGCCAACCTTTCGACGGGCCTGAATGATGGGTCGTCCTGGGCCGATGCCTTTCAAGGTGTAGACGGACTGCAGACGGCGCTTGGCACCGCGCTTGCCGGAGACGAGGTGTTTGTGGCGGACGGGACCTACCTCGCAAGTTCGACGATGAGTCGTGCGGACTCGTTTTCGCTGATCAACGATGTGTCGATCTTTGGGGGTTTTTGGGGAGGCGAGGCCACACCCGCGGAGCGACCCGCCTTCGGAACTGCACCGAGCATCTTGAGCGGAGACTTGGCCGGCAACGATGGAAGCGGGGGCCTCGCTGATAATACCTATCACCTTATTCGCACGGTTGGCGCAAAGAAAACCGCCGTCATTGACGGCTTCGACGTCGTGGCCGGGGTTGCAAATAGCGGTGGCTCAAACAACGATAAAGGCGGAGGGATCCTCTGCCTTGGAGCCGTTAGCCCGACCGTTCGCAACTGCCGGTTTATCAATAATCGTTCGACGTTTGGCGGCGCTGCCGGCTACATCAATAGTGGGGGGTTCCCGAGTTTTACGGACTGCTCATTTATTGGCGGTGTTGGGGGCTCCTATGGCGGAGCATTCGACATTGCAAGCGGGGGCCCTGTTCGTTTTGAGCGCTGTCTATTTGAGAATAATGTTGCCGCTCGCGCGGGAGCACTCGAGGTATTTGCGACGACGGGAGTGATCGTTAGCAACTGCGTATTCCGCGGCAACACCTCCACGGGATCGGGCGGTGGCGGAGCCATTTGGGTTGGCACTGGTGGCGACACCAAAGTGCGTAACTGCACGATCGTTGGCAACTTTTCTACCTCCAATGGTGTGGCCGGTATGCGCAACCAAGGTGCAACAGGCACCCAGGTTCGGAACTGCATTTTTTGGGATAACGAGGGCCCTGGAGGTGCCCAGGGTCCGGCCAACCAAATGAACTTGGCCATGGACGCGACCTACAGTAATGTCGAGGGAGGCTTCGTTGGCACGGGCAACGTTGCAGGGGATCCGCAGTTTGCCTCGATCGCAGCTGGCGACTACCGACTAACAGCAGGTTCCCCTGCCGTCGACGCCGGGAACAACGCCAGCGCACCGTCCGGGGTTATCGAGGATTTCTCCGGTTTCTTGCGCTTCGTCGATTTCCTCGCTGTGCTCGATACCGGCTCTGGAGCCTCACCAATCGTCGATATGGGCGCCCATGAGCTGCAAGAAGTGCCCTTCCAGAGTGTCCCCGGATGCTTTGGGAATACGGGGATTCTCAGTACTCTTTCGACTTCGCTCGCCTTGGGCGGCTCGCTTCAACTGCAGGCGACATCGGCACTTTATCCGGACGGCGTGACCTTGTATTACGCTGGCGCGAATGCGACAGATGTAGCGGGCTGCGGCTTACTCCTTCCTGGCCTAGGTGAATTCATGCTGGGCATTGTTCCCGCTCCGTTGCTCCTTGGGATTACACCGATGGCAGGTGGTACAAGTAGCCTGGCGATGCCGATCCCGGCGATCCCTGCGCTAGCTGGAGTGATCTTTGGATTCCAAGCGGCGCACGTCGCGACCACCGTCACTGGAACGCCGGTCGAGCTCTCGAATATGCTTGTCGCGGTCGTTCAGCCCTAGCGGTCTGACCTGAGCCGCTGCTTCTGTGTAGAGCGGCTCAGGCGAAGCGCTAGTTTAGAGGATCGTCATCGAATGCGCGTTTGATATGCGCCTCACCAAACATGGCGAGGTGACGTCGAGAACGATAAAAGCGGCCTCGAGAGTCAGTCCAACAAAAGCTGGGTTTGGCGGCAAGTCGAAGTGCGGAGCCAAAGACTCACCCTTGCCGTTGAGGGTGCCCAGTGATTGTTGGAATACCGAATCGGGAATCAGCGAAGAGATCAGCAGCGGAGACAGGTCGAGGGGGACAACACCTCCACAAGTTAGCGTTCCCGTCGTGGATGAGGTGGACGCCAATAGCAGGTAGAGAAGTCCGGGATCCGAAGGCGAGGTTAGGTAGAAGTTGCGAGTTTGGCCTCCACCGAATGGAGGGGTGGTCGTCGCGCTACCCTCGAAGACGAGGCCCGCGCCTTCTGCTTGTACAGAGAACGGGATGGTGTCGAGGGGCGCTCCAAAGTCGAACTGAACTTCGAGTGTGTAGGCTCCTATAGGTACCGGCGCACCCGCTTGATCGCGCAGATTCCAGTGGGTTGTGACCCAGCCACCAGGTCCCATCAGGACCGACTTGGGGGCTCCCGTTGGGGTGTACACCACCACGCCGCTCGCGTCTTTGATGGACCACAGGTTGGTGGTGATCCCGAACTTGTGGGGGTAGTCGTTCGAGAACGTTAGGGACAGGTCGCCTCCCATCGGAACACTCGGAGGCCCGACGACCGTATTGAGCTGGGCGAAGGATGGGGTGGAGAGAAGGCCCATTAGGATGAGGCCGAGAGTGAGAAGAGGTCGGATGGGCATAGGGAATGGCGGGGCAGGTGACGGATAGGATTTCGCTATTTATAGCGCACTGGATGGGCCGGGTTGACGCCCGTTCCGGGAGAAATACGAAAAGTGCCGATCCAGATGCTGTCGATTCGTCAGACGGATCAAAATGGAGGTTGGAATGCGGGTTTCCACCTGTCAAAATCGATCCCATGCCAAACCAGCCAAGCACTCCAACACAAGCAGTCGCAGTCGTCGGTGGAGGGGTCGCCGGGAGCGAAATCGCCTCTAAAATGGCGGAAAATGGCATTTTAGTGGCTGTTTTTGAGCGGGACCGAGTGGCCTTTGGAGAGCCGGACGGGGCCGTTCCCTTTTGGCACGAGGAGCGAAGAAGAGCAGAGCGTGACACCATCGTGGCTAAGCTAAGTCACCCGGGGATCGAGTACATTCCCTGCACAGCTGTTGGCAAGGAGCTCGACTTTCGAGATCTCGTCGGGCCAAAATGGAATTTCACTGCCGTTGTCTTGGCAAATGGAGCTGCCTTGGACCGGGAGCTTGAGTTGCCCTCAGGCCCGTCAGGGAGAGAATTCCTCGGACGCGGTTTTGAATACCGGCGCTCCTTCGTCCGCTCCTTTAACGAGTCTCACAGGGCGGGGTCAGGTGGCCCCCGCATCGAGGACAACCGCGGAGGTGGGGTCGTTATCGGCGGAGGCTTGGCAGCACTTGATGTTGCCAAGATCATGAACCTCGAAGCTGTGATCACCGCACTTTCTAGTAGTGGCATTGAGGTTGACATGGCACGGCTCGAGTTGGATGGGATCGAGAAAACGCTCGAGACATTCGGGCTCAACTGGGAAGACCTTGGGATCGAGCCAGCCCGCGTTTTTTATCGTGGACGCATCGCGGACATGTCGGTTTTGCCCTTCCCCCGGGGTGCGGATCACCTGCGGCGCGCCAAGGTCGAGGCGACGCGGACGCGGTTAGTCGCGCAGGTCCGCGCGAAGTTTGGGATCGAAGTCGTGCCTCTTTCAACGCCGGACTCGCTGGTCATTGAAGCGGATCGGGTTGTCGGAGTTCGCATGCGAAAAACCGTCATCGCAAGTGGCGCGATGGTGCGGACCGACGAGACGTTCGAGGTCTCGACCAGCCAAGTCGTCGCCGCGATTGGAAGCGTCCCCGAAGACATTCCCGGTATTCCCAGGGGCTCTGTCGGCGACTCGGACGGTGAATCCTATCGCCTGAACCCGAAGGATCGCTTCGCGCTAGACGGCTTCCCCAAGGTCTTTGTTTTGGGGAGCGTCCTTTCTGGGAAAGGGAGCTTCACGGCCGCGCGCGACAATGCTCAGCGCGTATCCAAGGCGTCGATCGAATCGTACTTGGGTATTGTCGACCTCGACAACACCGAGCGGGAGGCGGAGACGCAAAGCCCGACTCAAGACGCTCCGGCAAATGAGGTCATGCGTCGGACACACATCTGCACCCACCACTCTCCCGAGGCGATGCTCAAGCTGCGTGGCCAGATCAAACAGCGCCAGGTCGAAGTTGGATACGAGGGTGTCCTCCGCGATTGGCTCTAGGCTGGGCAGGCTTCGAGCTGGGGCGAGCGACGGAAGGCGGCACTCGCCCCCGGCCGGAGTGTCGGCTGGGCTAACGCAACTGCTCCGCAGCTCCGCTAGCCTTGGTGAGGTGCCAAGGAGCCCAAGAGACGTGGGCAGCCAGCTCGCGAAAGCTCGGCATTGACCTCCAGGGGGCGGTTACGGCTCCTTTCCAAGAGGTAGAGGTTTCTATTGGTCTCGGGGATGTCGGTCCGCTCCGCGCCGGACCCGATGGGACAAGCGAATCTCTTTCGGGCTCCTTGCTGCTCTCCGTAAGGATGCCCCGGAGCGTGCGCGATGGAGGGTACCTTCCCCATTTACGAGGGTCGTATCGAGCCGGGCTCTCAGGGACTTTGCAGAGTCGCCGAAGTGTGGGCGTTGTGCTGACGTTTCGGTTAGGATCTTCCGACTCTAAATAAGACCTTGGGGCTCTCGCATTCCTTGCGCCCCCCACCAGCATGCCCGCAAGGGGACTTCGATTATGGAATACACAAGTCGCGCCAACCAAGCCGCAGCCGTTAGCTCCGCCACCCTAGATGTACGCGCTGCTTTTATCACCAAGACCTACGTCCACCTCTTTGGTGCGATTGTTGCGTTCACTGGGATCGAGGTGGCATTCTTCAAGTTGGGGATTGCGGAGCAGATTTACAGCCTCTTACTCAGCACCAGCTATAGCTGGCTTCTCGCACTGGGCGCTTTCATGATTGTCGGGACTCTTGGCTCCTCGATGGCGCGCAAGGCGAACTCAGTGACCTCGCAGTACACAGGCCTTGGAATCTATGTGGTGGGTGAGGCGATCATCATGGCACCGCTCCTGCTAATGGCGAACGCGATTTCTGGGGCCGACATTATCGCGAACGCGGCTTTCGTGACCCTTATCGGATTCGCGGGTTTGACAGCGATTGCATTCACCTCGCGCCGCGATTTCGCGGGGCTTGGGCCGTACCTGAAGTGGGCCGGCTTCTGCGCCATAGGCCTGGTCATCGCAAGCCTCCTTATCGGATTCGACCTGGGAATCATCTTCTCTGGTGCGATGATCGTCTTGGCGGGTGGTTACATCTTGTATCAGACCTCGGCCATCATGCGCACCTACCCGACGACCCACCACGTCTCGGCCTCGCTAGAATTGTTCGCGAGCGTCGCACTCATGTTCTGGTACGTTCTTCGCCTCCTCATGTCGCTCTCCCGCGACTAGGCATTTGTCGAGGCTTCTGCACGGACTACTCATGAATACTAAAATCCTTGTTCCGGTCCTTTTTCTTGGCCTCTTCGCCTGTGGCGTCACGGGGGTTCTGGATAGCGAAGAGCCGCAGATGACCGGAATGGCGGAGGTCGTGAGCCCCGCCGTCCCCGGTGTATTCCCAGAGGTTTGGATCCACGGCGCAGATGAGAGTGATCCGCGCACCCAAGTGCACGCGTACAACGACGACACGTATATCTTGCGGCAGTCGAAGTTTGAAACTCACGAGGCGCCGTTCCTGTTCCTATTTTTTGGGCAGGAGCGCGCACTCTTGATGGACACCGGTGCGAATCGCCGCACGCCGGTCTCTGAACCTGTTGAGAAGATTGTGCGCGAGTGGCTAGCGCGGAACAACCGCGAGTCGATCGAGCTCATCGTGCAGCACACACACGGTCACGGCGATCACGTCCAAGGCGATTCGCAGTTTGAGG
>ERZ889078.2271-NODE-2271-length-13852-cov-8.892078_pt1 | contig 13852 bp, 6 predicted proteins | sample MGYA00521266_ERZ889078 | MGnify/ENA primary metagenome ERZ889078 (study PRJEB32303, sample SAMEA104408618) | aquatic metagenome | biome: Brackish water; feature: Pelagic; material: water | place: Baltic Sea | collected 2014-06-16T06:34:00 | depth 76,534 m ...
GACCGGCGCTTCGTGCCTCTGGGGTGAGGGCTGCGACTGCGATCACGACGGCTACGTTCGTGACACAGGAAAGGCGAAGAAGTATTGCCATTTCAACAAGTGTCCGATCGATCTCAACGACAGCGACGCCAACCAACTCGGCAAGAAGACCGCCGACAACGCCGACGGCGACGGGTGGACCAAGAGCTACGACTGCGACGACCAGGACCCGTGTATCGGCAAGACGTGCGGGGTCAACCTCTGTGTCGCCAAGGCGGACAATGACAAAGACGGCTTCATCGCGGCTGAGGACTGCGATGACAACGATCCCAACGTGAAACCGGGCGCGTCGATCGCGTGCTGCAACTGCACGATCCTCACGGATCCGGCCAAAAAACAGGCTTTTGGCTGCTCAGCGGGCTGTCCGCTCAGCAAACCGCCAAAGGACGCTGGCGCGACGACGCCGGACACGAGCGCACCGGACACGGGCGCACCAGACAGCGCCGGCCTCGACGGCGCCGGCCTCGACGGCGCCGGCCTCGACGGCGCCGGCCTCGACACCGCCGCGCTCGACACCGTCGCGCTCGATAGCGCCGGACCCGACGCTATCGGTGTGGATGGCGCTGGCGTCGTCGATGCGGGCACGGCCGCGACCGACACCGGCGCCGGCGGATCGACGGACACCGTCGTAGCGCTCGGCGCGGGCGGCGGATGGGACGTGGGCGGGCTGGATGGCACCGCGCTCGTCGGTGGTGGCGTCATCCATCGGCCAACGGCCCCGGCCCCTGGCTGCGCGGCCTCACCGGTCGGTCACGCGTCAGACGTGGCGCCGTGGTTGCTAGCCCTTGTGGCGCTGTGGCTGGCCTGGCGGCGGCGGCTCCTGGCGCGCGTCGTTGTGGTCGCCACGCTCGCGGGGACGCTGGGCGGGTGCGTGATGGTGAAGCCGTGGCAGCGTGAGGTGTTGGCGCACCGGTCCATGATCATTGGTGAGAACAGCGGCGAGCTGCAGCTCGAGCAACACACGTTTCAGTACCGCGAAGGCGCGGCAGGCGGGTTCGGCGGTGGCGGCGGAGGTTGCGGGTGCAACTAGGCCGCTGTGACATTGCGCGAGAGCGCTTTGTGCGCACATGCTTCGCGCGCCTGCCGACCTGGGTCGTCGTGCTGCTCGTCGCCGTCGTGGGCTCGCCGGCGCAGAGCCATGCGGCGGAGTCCGACACGTTGCGCCGCACGACGGTTCGTTCGCGCACCAACTACTACCTCGACAATGACGGCAACCGCATCGTCACGCCTTTGGTGGCGGCTGACGCCGAGGTCAACAAATACGTCGCGATCGCGGCCCACGCGGCGCTCGATATCATGACGTGCGCCTCCGTCGACGTGATCACCGCCGCGACCCCGAAGGGCTATTTTCAGGAGACGCGCCAGGAGGCCGCCGGCAGCGTCACGCTCAAGCGCGACTTGGCCACGTTGACGCTTTCAGGCACCGGCTCACGCGAGAACGACTATGGATCGGCCACCGCCGCGATCGCCTTGAGCAACGAATTCGCCCAGCGCAACACCACCCTCTCGCTCGCCTACAGCTACACTGACAGCGACATAGGTCGCGCCAAAGACCCGAATTTTCAGCGTGATCTCAACAGCCACGCGCTCACGTTGACGTGGACCCAGGTCTTGTCGCGACGCTGGATTGTGCAGGCGAGCAGCTTCTCCGGTGTCCTTCAGGGCTTGCAGTCGAGCGTCTATCGCATGGTCCGCTTCAACAACGGCGCCGCGAGCCCGGAGGTGGTGCCGAATCTGCGCTTGCGCCAGGCCGTCGCCCTGCAGCTGCGGGGCGCGCTGAGCCGTGCGTGGTTCGTGGGCGCGAGCTACCGGCTGTATCTCGACACGTGGGGGCTGCGGTCTCACACGATGGAGGCGACCGTCAGCGTGACGCCGAAGCGGTGGTTGACGCTGCGGTTGCGGGATCGGCTCTACCTCCAGCAGGGTGTCGATTTCTATCAGTCTCGCTTCGCCGGCCCGATGCGGCTCATGAGCATCGACCGCGAGCTCGGCGACTTTTACGGTAATCTGGTGGGCGCCAAAGCCGAGGTCTTCATCGCTGACCTCGGCCGCACGGCCACGTTGGGCGTCGACCTGAAGCTCGACTACATGCGGCAGGTGTTCGCTGACTTCCCGTGGCTCCCCGTCCGACGCATGTGGATGGCAGAGGCCGGTCTACGACTCACTTTCTAGAGGACCCGCTGATGCGCAATCTCCATCGATCTGGCGGCTCACGCCTGCTGTCACACCCCTTCGCGGCGAGGGCGCTCGGTGCTGTCTTGTCGCTGTCGGTCCTCGTCGCGTCGCTGTCGTGCCTTGTCGCCTCGCCGTGTTCCGCCGCCGCGGCCGTTGGCGAGGTCGCGCCCGCGCTGGCAGGGACCGTCATCGGCGGCGTGCCCACAAGCCTGCACGCGTTGCGCGGAAAGGTTGTTTTTGTCGACTTCTGGGCGACCTGGTGCGAGCCGTGTAAGGCCAGCCTGCCGCGCTACGAGGCGCTGCAACGGAAGCTGGGCGGGCGGGGGCTCGTCATCTTGACGGTGAGCGTCGACGAAGAGGTCGGCAACGTGCAGCGCTTCATCAAGAAGCATCGACTCTCGTTGCGGGTGATTCACGACAAGGGTGGCAAGATCGCCGAGCGTTATGTGCCGCCGAAGATGCCGACCGCCTACCTCATTGGGCGCGATGGCGTCGTGCGCTGGATCCATGCTGGCTTCACGTCCGCCGACGCTGAGTTGGTGGAGGCTCAGATCTTGCGTGCTCTCGCCCCGCCGCCAGCGCCCCCGCCGCCAGCGCCCCCGACCCCTGCGCTCCCGGCGCCTACGCCCCCGGCGCCAGCCGCCCCCCGGGGCGCCGCGCCGCAGGCGACCTCAGCTACCGACGCCAACTCTCCCGCTCCCGTCGGCCGGTCTGAGCGGTGGATTCGACGGGAGCGCGGCATCATGGGCACTCGTTTTGCCATCATGGCCCGTGTGCGAGGCGCGTCGCAGGTCGCCGCGGTTGACGGTGCGCTGGACCATGTCGCGGTGTTGGAGCGGCTCTGGAGTCCCTGGATTGCGACGAGCGATCTGGCCCGACTCAACAGCGCGGCCCCGAACAAGGCCGTGGTCGTCGCGCCGCGCACGGCGCAATTGCTGCGGCGTGCGGTCGCCCTCTGCCACGGGTCGAAGGGCGCGTTCGACGCCACGTTCTTCTCCCTCCATGGGCTGTGGCCGCTTAAGAAAAGACCTTTCATTCCACCGTCGGCCGCTGCGATCGCGGCCCGTCTGCCTGACGTTGGCTGCGACAATGTGCGCGTCGGCGCGAAGGCCAACACGGCGCGCAGGCGTCGGGTCGGCACCGCTGTGCACCTCGGTGGCAACGCAAAGGGCACCGCGCTGGACGAAGCGGCGGCGTTGCTCGTGCGCGCGGGTGTCCAAGACTTCGTCGTGGATGGCGGCGGTGATCTCGTGACGCGGGGTGGCGGCCCGAAAGGTGTCTGGCGCGTCGGTATCAAGCGCCCACGCGGCGGCGCGACCCAGGTGGCGGCGCGGCTGCAGTTGAGCCGTGGCGAGGCGGTCGCGACGAGCGGCGACTACGAACGCTTCGTCGTGCACCAGGGTCGGCGGTATCACCACATTCTCGACCCACGCACAGGTGTGCCGGTACAAGCCACGCACCAAGTGACCATCGTGACGCCCCCGGGCCCACACGCTGGCGAACGCGCCGACGGCCTCGCGACGGCCGTTTTTGTCCTCGGACCACGCCACGGCCTCGCGCTGATCGCCCAGCAAACCGGCGTAGACGCGCTCATAATCGACGCCCAAGGACGCTGGCACTTCAGCCCGGGGATGCGCGAGAGGCTCGGTGGCGGGAGCCAGCGTTGACCCACGGCGGCCGCGTCCCCATGCTCTGGCGCGACGATCACCGCCCAGCCAGATGGAGGCCCAACAGTGCCGATCTATAAAGACGTGTTCGAGAGCAACCGGCAGTGGGTCAAGAACATGACCGCGGACCAGCCGGACTTCTTCTCGGAGCTGGCCAAGGCACAGAACCCGGACTTCCTCTTCATCGGCTGCTCAGACAGTCGGGTGCCGACCAGCACCGTCATGGGCCTGCGACCGGGCAAGGTGTTTGTGCATCGCAACATCGCCAACCTGGTCGTCAACACCGACGCAAACGGCCAGTCGGCGATCGAATACGCCGTCACACACCTCTCGGTGAAGCACGTCGTCGTGTGTGGCCACTACGGCTGCGGCGGCGTCAAAGCGGCGATGATCCCAGCGGATTTTGGTGGTCTGAACGGTTGGCTGCGCGAGGTTCGTGATGTGTACCGTCACCACCGGGTCGAGCTGAACGCGATCGAGGACGAAGACGCCCGCTACCGCCGCCTGGTGGAGCTCAACGTCTATGAGCAGTGCGTGAACGTCACCAAGACGGCGTGTGTGCAAAAGAGCTATTTACAGCACGGCTACCCCATCGTGCACAGCTGGGTCTACAGCCTCGAAGATGGGCTCCTGCGCGACCTGCACTTTCCGTTCGAAGACGCCCTCGCTCGAATCCGAGAGATCTACCGGCTCGATGCAGCGGATTAGGCGCGTGTCCTAGGCCTCCGCGACCGCCGCCATCTGCGCCGCCTCGATGAATCCCGCTGCGTTGGCGTACTCCCAGACCATGCCCTCGATGAGGTCGAGCACGGTGGTGGGATCGACGTCGTCGACTGGAATTCGTCGGCACAACGCGGTCGCCAGCTCGTCGTCGTTGAGGCGAACCACGCCGATCGCGCAGCTCATGAGCGCGGTGTTCAGCTGCAGCAGCCGCGTCACCGCGCCGATGTCCTTCTGGACGTCCAGCCAATCGTCGATCAAGACAAACACGGCCAGGGTCGCCACCTCCTGACGCGCGTCGCCGTGCTCTGCGATGATCAACACGGTGGCGCGGTGGGCTGGGTGCGTGAAGCTGAGGCTGGCGAGGGACTCGGTCTCGACATCGATCTCGACGGCGTTGATCTTCTCGCTAATGGCGCCCTTGATTCGTCTGATCAGCTGCTGCATGGCGTCCCTCCCGGTGACTTCACGCAGGGTGGCGCGCGCGGTGCTCCCGCGCAAGCGCCTTGGGATGGGCGTGCAGGTGGGTCGTCAGGCGCGAGGGAGGCCCCACGCTGCGCCGCTGATAGAATCGCGCTGCATCACGAGCACTGGTATTGGCGACAGCGTCAACACCCGCCGCGACGTGCTGCCCAACAAGATCGACGCGATCGCGCCCTTGCCGTGCGATGCGATGGCGATGAGGTCGCTCTCACGAAGCAGCGCTGCGGCGACGATACCGTCCGCGGCGACCTCCGCGCAGATGACTTGCGTTGAGACCTGATCGTGATCCAACTCGTTCGCAAACACTGACAACCTCGTCTCCGCGATGTGAACGGCCTGTCGCGCTGAGATCGGCGTGTGCGGCAGGGTGAGCTGTGTCGTGGCCACGTCGATGACGGCGCCCGGCGTGGCGACAACATGGACGATGTGCAGGTTGGCTGACAGGTCGCGCACAAGCGGCAGCAGCGCGGCGACGCCGGCGTTGCTGGCATCGCTGAAGTCGGTCGTGGTCAGCACCTCGCGGATCACCACCGTAGTGCGCTCCATCGGGACTTCATCAGTGGCCGGTCCGTGCACGACCAGCAGGGGGATCTTGCAGCGTCGGGCGAGGTGCAGCGATGTGGACCCGACGAGGAGACCTGTCGCCCGCTCGCCATGTCGCGTGGTCACCAGCAGATCATGTTCGCCCTGCGCGCTGAGGCGCTCCAGCACGTCCGTCGCCTTGCCGGATAGCACGCGAACCTCGCAGGCGACGTCCAGCATGCCCAGCGCGTCCCTGAAGATGCCGAGGTGCTCCCGCACCCCCTTCACTTCTTCGTCAAAGTCGTCGCCCTCGAGCGAACCGGCCACGTCGTCGATGTACGCAACGGTCACTTGTGCACCGGTCGCGCTCGCCAAGCCCGCGACCCACGGCAGCGACAGGAGTGACACTGCGCTCAAGTCTGTGGCGACAAGAATATGTTTGAGGGACATGAGCCGACTCCGCGTGATGGGTGTGGTCCATCATAGCGTGCCGCGCGCGCGTTGCCGAGCGCCACATGGGCAGCCGCCGCTCAGGCGCAATACGTGCTGATTCTCCGGGTCTGGAGCGCATCGTCGCCGCGCCGCAATGGCCTTCCGCGGCGCGGCTCCGTCGTGGCGGGGCGCCGCGGGTCGGCGAATCTCCGTCGACAGGTTACAGCGCGGGCTCGGTGACCTTAATGAGGGCCTTGTTCGCCGACGTGGTCGTGCCGTTGCCCATCTGGCCATAGTAGCCGTAGCCGACGCACCAGACCGAACCGTCTTTCTTCAGCACGCAGCCGCCACGGTAGGCCGTCTGCACCTGCACCACGTCCGTCGCGCCGACGATCTTGGCGACCTTGACGTTGTTCGTCGTCGTGCCGTCGCCCAAGCCGCCGTAAAGGTTGTAGCCCACCGACCAGGCTTGCCCGGTCGCGTCGAGGAAGTAGCTCAGGTAGTACCCAACGCTGACGCCCGCCAAGGGTTTGCCCGCCGGGACGATCTCCAGGGGTGGCCACATGGGCGTCGTGGTGTTGCCGATTCCTGTGAGACCGTACGTGTTGTAGCCAGAGGCCCAGGCGGCGCTGCCGCTGCTGATGCCACCGAGCGTGTACGCGCCTGCGCTGATCAGCGTCATCTTTGGCAGTCCAGTCACGGTCACGGCGTTGACTTGGTCAGCAACATCGCTGCCCATGGTCTTGTAGAAGTTGTAGCCCCAACACTGCACGGTCCCAGACTTGAGCAACGCGCAGCTAAATGAACCGCCTAGCGTCACGTGTGTCGCGCCAGCGACGCCGACCACCTGCGTTGGTTTGACGATGTCCGAGCTCGACGCCACGCCATTGCCAATCTGACCATCGGAGTTGCGGCCCCAGCACCAGACCGTGCCGTCGATCTTCGCTGCACACGTGTGATAGCCACCGCCGGCTACGTCCACGACGTCCTTCAACTCCGCAACGGTGACGGGCTTCTTCTGGTTGGTCGTGGTGCCGTCGCCGAGCTGGCCGTCCGTGTTGTAGCCCCAGCATGCCACCCGTCCGGTCGACTTCAGCGCGCAGTTGTGGTTGGTACCCGAGGCCATCTTCACGACGTCGGCGAGGTCAGCGACCTTGGTCGGCTTCGTCGCCGTCGTCGTCGTGCCATCGCCAATTTGGCCGTACGTGTTCCGACCCCAGCAGTACACCGTGCCGGACGGTCGCAGCGCACAGATATGGTAGCCCAGCGCAGCACCGCTCAGCTGCTTGGCGAACCCCTTCGTCAACTGACCACATGCGCCAGCAGCGCAGACGCTCCCGAGCCCGCAGACCGCGCCGTCGTTGCCGGGCTTCTGTTCGCACACACCGGTGAGGCTCAGGCACTTGTCGGCCGTGCACGGCTTGCCATCGTCGCAGTCGGCGTCGGCTTTGCACGTCCACTTGCACCCGACGATCGGCTTCGAGCTGCAGGCGGCCGTCTTGGTGTCGCAGGTGTCGGCGGTGCACGGGTTTTTGTCATCGCAGTCCACTTTGCCGAGCTGCGAGCAGGCGCCCGTCTTGGCGTCGCAGCTGGGCGACGTGGTGCAGGCGTCCGTGTCGTTGCAGTCCTTCGGCTTGGCGAGACACGCGCCGGCCGCGTCGCAGGCGTCGCTGACGGTGCAGGGATCTCCGTCATCACAGGGCGCGTCCTTCTTCACCACAGTGGTGCACAAGCCACTCTGCACAGCGCAGGTGTTGGCGAAACAGGCGCTGCCGACGTTGCAGTCGACATCCGCTTTGCAGGCGCCGTCGATCACGCGCTGAAAGGTCTTGTTGTCGGTCGTTGTGCCGATTCCAAGCGTACCGTAGTTGTTGTCGCCGATGCACCACACCGAGCCGGTCTTCAACAGCGCACAGTGCGTGTCGTAGCCGCCGACGACCTGAATCGCACCGGTTGGCGACGCTAGTTTAGCCGGCGTCGTCACGTCGGTCGTCGAACCGGTGGCCTGCTGGTAGTTGTCGGCGTCGCCCCAACTCCAGATGTGCCCGGTCTTGTCGAGCGCGACCATGGAGCTGTAGCCGCCCGCGACCTGCACGATGTCGGAGACGTTCTTCGGCGTGTAGACCAGCTCTCCCGAGTCGCTGGGTGTGGAGGCGCCGATGCCGAGCTCGCCGTCGTAGTTCCGACCGATACAGGCCAGCGCGCCGGTCGCGGTCACGACGCATGTGGCGTACGCGCTCATGCCGACGCCGATCGCTTTCGGCAGGCCCTTGGCCGACACCGGCGTGGCGATATCGGACGTCGATGTTCCGGGCAGTGACTCTTGGTAGGAGTTGCTGCCCCAGCACCACGTCGAGCCGTCCTTCTTGACCGCGCACACGTGGGCGTAGCCACCGGCCAGCGCCGTCACCTGCGTCAAGCCCGTGTCTGCGGGTGCCGTGACGTTTGTCGACGTGGTCGCGCCGTTGCCGACCTCCCGGTCGGAGTTGCGGCCCCAGCACTTCACCGAACCGCTCTTTAGCAGCGCGCAGGTGCCATAGCCTGACATCGACAGCGCCGTCACGCCCGACAGCCCCGTCACCGTGACCGGCGTCGCGCTGTCGGTCGTACTGCCGTTGCCAAGCTGACCATAGTAGTTGTCGCCCCAGCACTTGACCGTGTCGTCCTTGAGCACCGCGCAGGTGTGATACCCACCCGCCTGGATGGACTTGAGGTCTTTCAACCCCGTCACCGCCACCGGTTTTGTGGCGTTGGTCTTGGTGCCGTCGCCGCACTGCCCGTTGGTGTTGTACCCCCAACATGCGGCCGTTCCGTCGTTCTTCAAGACGCAGGCGTGGCGACCGTAGTTGTGCATGGTCAGCTGACTCGCCCAGCCCTGGGTTGTGACCGGTGCGCAGGTGCCCTTGTCGCACGCGAGGCTGGCCCCGCAGAGCGCGCCGTCGTTGCCTGGCTTGAACTCGCAGCCGCCGTTGACGCACTTGTCGCTGGTGCAGGTGGTCTTGTCGTCGCAGCCCTTGTCGTCAGTACACTTGATGATGCACCCGGCGATCTTGGCGTGGCTGCAGTCCCCGGTCTTCTTGTCGCAGGCGTCCGTCGTGCACGCGTTGTCGTCGTTGCAGTCGACCGCCGCCGTCTGGCTACACACGCCCTTGGTGCACAGCGGCGACAAGGTGCAGGCGTCGTCGTCCGCGCAGTCTTTGGGTTTGGCGAGGCAGTCCCCCGTCGTGTTGCACTTGTCGTCGACCGTGCAGGCGTCACCATCGTCGCAGACCGCGTCCGTCACGGGCTTGTTGGAGCACAGCCCGTCCGCCAACGAGCACTGCTGCTTCGTGCAGGCGTTGTCGTCGCGGCAGGACTTATCGGTCTTGCAGGCGGCGTCGGCGACGCGGCTGAAGAACTGCTTGTTGGCGGCCGAGCCGACCGTTCCGCCGCCGAGCGCGCCGTAGCTGTTGTAGCCTGTGCACCAGACCGTGCCGTCCCCGCGCAGCCCGCAGGTGTGGTACCGACCGACGGCGATCTCGATCAACCCCGAGATGTGGGTCATCGCGACAGGGGTCAAGCGATCGGTCGTTGTGTTGTCGCCGAGCTGACCGTAGCCGTTGTCGCCGCCAGCCCAAGCCTTGCCAGCGCTCATCAGCCCAACCGTGTGGTAGTAGCCCGTCCCGAGCTGCGCCGCGCCGGTCAGCCCGACGTTATGGTAGTCGACCTTGGTTATCGCTGTGCTCGTTGTGCCCACGCCGAACTGACCCTGCGTGTTGTAGCCGGCGCAGCGCACCGCGCCGCTCATGAGGCGGACGCACTTGCCGTAGTACGACAACGCCACCGCCGTCACGCCGATATAGCGCGCGTCTCGGACGGGTGTGAGCACGTCCAACGTGGTCGTCACGTCCGCGCCGCCGGCGAGACGGTAGTAGCTGTTCTGCCCCCAACACCACACGGTGTGGTCGGTGCGCAGCGCGCATGAGCCGTACCCGCCGAGCGTCAGCTTCACGACGTCGCTCAAGCCCTTCACCTCGTCAACCGTGGTGTGAATCGCCGTGTCGCCCAAGCCCAACTCACCATCGGAATTGCGCCCCCAGCACCAGGTCTTGCCGGCCTTGTCGAGCGCGCAGGTGTGGTAGTAGCCGACGCTCAGCTGCGCCACGTTCGCCAACCCGGCGATCTTCTTCGGCGCCGCGTTGTCGGTCGTCGTACCGTCCATGAGTTGGCGGTAGTTGTTGTCGCCCCAGCAGCTCACCGTGCCGTCCTTGTGCAGCGCGCAGGTGTGCTCGTAGCCGAGCTGAATGTCCGTCACATCGGCGAGCCCCTTCACCTTCACCGGCTTGCCGCTGTCGGTCTTGGTGCCATCACCCAGCTGACCGCTGTAGTTGCGGCCCCAGCAGCTCGCCCGGCCGTCGGCATGCAAGGCGCAGGTGTGGTAGCTCTCGGGGCCAGCCCGCACAGCCGTCGCCCAGCCCGTCGTCACGATGGCCGCGCACTTGCCAGCGGCGCATGCGCTGGCAGCCCCACAAATCGCGCCATCAGCGGCGGTTGTCGACTTGCATGTGCTCGTCTTCGTGTCGCAGGTGTTCACCGTGCAGGCGTCTGCGTCGCCGCAGTCGGCGTCGGTCTTGCAGGTCGGCACGCAACCGGCGATCGCCTTGTGCGCGCACAGCCCCGTCGCAGGGGCGCACGTGTCCGCTGTGCAGGCGTTGCCGTCGTCGCAGCTGGCGTTCGAGCCCCCAAAGCAGATGCCGTCGGCGCAGGTGTCACCAGGGGTGCACTTGTCGCCGTCCTCGCAAGCGCCCGTTGGCAACGTGTACGTGCAGAATCCCGTGCTGCTCGAGCATGCGTCACTGGTGCAGCTATTGCCGTCATCACACTTGTCGCCCGCGCCGACGCACGCGCCCGAGGCCGAGCAGAGGTCCTTGGTGGTGCAGGGGTTCGCGTCATCACACGCCTTGCCCACGACGCCCTTGCCCGCACACTTGCCGGCGGCGTCGCAGAGGTCGGTCGTGCACGGGTTGCCATCATCACAGGCGCCGCCAGCCGCGGGTTTTCCGGCGCATTTGCCGGCGGCGTCGCAGAGATCGGTTGTGCAGGGGTTGCCATCGTCGCACTTGCCGCCAGCCGCTGGCTTTCCGGCGCATTTGCCGGCGGCGTCACAGAGATCGGTTGTGCAGGGGTTGCCGTCATCACACGCGCCGCCAGCCGCTGGCTTTCCGGTGCATTTGCCAGCGGCGTCGCAGAGATCGGTCGTACAGGGGTTGCCGTCGTCGCACTTGCCGCCCGCGACACCCTTGGCGCTGCATTTGCCAGTGGTCGCGTCGCAGGAATCGGTTGTGCAGGGGTTGCCGTCGTCGCAGCCACCCGCCGAGCAATGATCGTCGTAGACCTGGAAGTCATCGATGAACGGTCCGCTGCCAGTGTTGAACTGGCAGTCCTTCGTAAAGAACTCGAACAGGATCTGAATCTGCTTGCCCGCATACTTGCTGAGGTCCGCCGTCAGCGTCGTCCAGCTCGTGCCGCTGTGGTTCAGCGAGCCGATCTGCGTCGGTGTCGTCGTGCCCACGACCTGTACTTTCACGAGCAGCTGGTCGTATGAGCCGCTCTCCCAGGTTCCGCTGAGACGGATCGACAGCTTCGGTGCTTTGGCGTTGCCCAAGGCGATGATCGGTGACCACGCGTTGCCCTTGACGACGGTGGCGCCAGTCGGGCACTTGAAGTCGGTGCCGTTGTTGAAGTTGAGCGCGCAGTCTTGGGTGACGGGCTTCGGCAGCGACGGCGTCTTGTCGATGGCCCACGCCGGTCCGGTTTTGGCGTTGTCGAACACCCAGCGCTTGGAGCTCGGGCTGCCGCACTTAAAGCTCGCCACGTAGGGCAGCGCGACGGTCGCCGTGCTGCAGCTCGACAGCGGCACGCTGGTGCAGCCCGTCTTGTCGTCGCAGGCGTCCGCCGTGCAGGGATCATCGCCGTCGCAGACGAGCGGCAGGGCGATGCAGCCCGTCTTGTCGTCACAGGTGTCCAGCGTGCATTTCTTGCCGTCGTCGCACCCCTTCGCCGTGCCGAAGCAGCTGCCCTTCACGCACGCGTCGGCCACGGTGCAGCTCTTGCCGTCGTCGCAGGTCACGCCGTCTTTCCCTGGTGGGAAGGTGCATGCCCCTGTCTTGGCGTCGCAGGTGTCCGCCGTGCAGACGTCGCCGTCGACGCACTTGGTCACGCCCACGCCACACTTGCCGCCCTTGCACCGATCGCCGGCGGTGCAGAGATCGCCGTCGTCGCAGTCTTTGAAGTTGTTGATCGATTTACAGCCCGTCGCCTTGTCGCAGAGATCGGTCGTGCAGGGGTTCTTGTCGTCGCAATCCTTGGCCGAGCTGGTGCACTTGCCGGCTCCGCAAATCCCTTTGTCGGTGCAAGGGTCGCCGTCGTCGCAAGACGTCTTATTGTCGAGGAACACGCAGCCTTTCTTGGGGTCGCAGCTGTCGTCCGTGCAGGTGTTCGTGTCATCGCAGGTCTTCGTCACGCCCTGGCACAAGCTGATGGCGCAGCCATCGTTGTCGGTGCACGCGTTGGCGTCATCACAGGTCGCCTTGTTCGGCAGCGCCACACATCCCTTTGTCTTGTCGCAGCTGTTGTCGGTGCAGGGGTTGGTGTCCGTGCACGCCACCGGTGCGCCCGCGCAAGCGCCGCCCTTGCAAGCGTCTTTCTCGGTGCAGGCGTCGCTGTCGTCGCACTTACCGGCGTCGTCGTTGGTGGACTTGCAGCCGTTCTTGCCGTCGCAGCTGTCTTTTGTGCAGGGGTTCTTGTCGTCGCACGTCACGTCATTGTCGACGCTGCCGTCGCAGTCGCTGTCGGTGCCATCGCAACTCTCCGCCTTGCCGGCCGGCGCATCGCACGCGCTCAGGCCCTGGTCGCCGCAGCTACGTTTCGCGGTGCAGCCCGGTTTTCCGGCCGCCCAGCAGGTCGTCGTGAACTTCTTGGCCTTCGCCCAGCCGGTGCACGTGCAGGTCTTCGCATCCTTCGGGATGCACTGCTTCACATCTTTGCCGCCGACATCTTTGGCGTCTTTGCACGCGTATCCGTCGCCGCAACCGGCGTCGGCCGAGCAGCCAACCGAGCAGAAGCTACCCGCAGCGCCGGCCGCCACACAGGCCGCGTCCTTGGCGCCAGGGGTGGCGCACTCACTGTTCGCGCTGCACGGGCTGCACAAGGCTACGGTGCCGTCGACACAGACCTTCGTGCCGTTCACATCGGCGCAGACCGCGTCCTTGCAGTCGCCGTCGACCTTGCAGGGCGCCGCGCAGGTGGAGCTGCCGTCAGCGCCCATGACGCAGGCGCCCTTGTTGGTGCAGTCCTTGTCTGCTTTGCAGTCGCACCCGGTCGCGCCGGGGCAAGCCGGACCGGCGTCTGGGGTGTCGCCGCCGCCGTCCTGGGCATCTGCTGTGGTGTCGCCCACCGTGGTGTCGCTCGCCGTGGTGTCGCTCGCCGTCGTGTCGCCGGCCGTCGTGGTGTCACCGGCCGCGGTGTCCTTGGCCACCGCGTCGCCGGTTGCGTCCCCCACCGTGTCTGTCTGGCCGCCCACGTCGCCGACTGCGTCGGTGCTCCCGGCGGGTGGCGTGGTCGTGCCATCGGAGCAACCTGCCCCCATCAGCAGCAGCGCTAGGATCGCTGCGAATACCGGCAGGTTCTTGATGCTTGTGGGCGTCGTACACAGAGAGAGACGATTCATGGCGAAGCTCCGATTGGGCTCGTGAGTCTGGCGAGTGGCCGGGCGCGGGGGCGTGGACGCGGGGGGCGGCGGCGGCAAGGACGCGGCAGGGCGCGCGCACGAGCAG
>ERZ889078.2273-NODE-2273-length-13849-cov-13.563506_pt1 | contig 13849 bp, 13 predicted proteins | sample MGYA00521266_ERZ889078 | MGnify/ENA primary metagenome ERZ889078 (study PRJEB32303, sample SAMEA104408618) | aquatic metagenome | biome: Brackish water; feature: Pelagic; material: water | place: Baltic Sea | collected 2014-06-16T06:34:00 | depth 76,534 m ...
TTTCATACGTTGACTTTTTACGTTAATTTTGGTCAACCTATTTCAGTCATTGACAGAATTGAGGTCAAATTTACGAAAATCTGGACAATTGCCATTTATTGCCATAAATTGCCATGGATTGCTCATCTATTGCCATAAAATTCATAGAATTTACCAAAATCTTCAGTCGTATATCTTACATCTTACATCTTACATCTTATATCCTACATCTTATATCTTAGATCCTACGTTTCCCGAACCTGAAAACCTACCCGCTTAAGCTCTTCCCAGAAGCCGGGGTAGGATTTGGAAACGACGGAAGGATTGTCGATGCGGATGGCGCCTGTTCCTAGAGCGAGCATAGCGAATGCCATAGCTATCCGGTGGTCGTCGTATGTTTGGATAATTACCGGAGGGGTAACAGTAGTCCGTTCGCCAAGGGGAGTCTGTTCATCCATTTCAATGATACCGTTGCCGCGTCTCCCGAGTACTCGGGATCCTCGCAATGACAATGATGCCGTAGCCGCGTCTTCCGGGTACTCGGGAGCCTCGCAATGACAATGATGCCGGATAGGTATGTGAAGTCGTTCCAGCTCAGTTTCCAGTGCCTGCAACCTGTCACTCTCCTTAATTTTCAAATGATGAAGACCTGTAAATCGCGCTGGTATCCCAAGCGCAGCACAGGTTACTATCAGCGGTGGGGCAAGATCGGGGAAAGAGGATAAGTTCAGGGTCCCTTCATCCCTCCATCCCTGAGCACTGTGCTCTGTGCCCTGAGCTTTCTTCACCACCACCCCTTCTTTCTCAAAGGTTGTCTCAACGCCAAATGGCCGGAAGAGTTCTGCCAGCACTGCATCTCCCTGAATAGTGTCTTTGCGCAGGCCGGGAAGCCGGATTTCTGCTGATCCGGCCAGGGCTGCAGCTTCGTACCAGAAAGCAGCTGACGACCAGTCGGCCTCTACAGAGTAGCTGTTGCCTGCAATTGATTCAGGCCTGTATCTCCCGGATTTCACAATCATGAGATCTCCCTTCTGCTCTACCACAACACCAAACTCCTCCATGATCCTGCGTGTCATTTCAACATAAGAGAAGGAGACCTGCTGCCCGATCATGCGGATGGTTAAGCCTTCGGGTAAGACCGGGGCAATGAGGAGCAGTGAAGAGACGAACTGGCTGCTTACCGAAACATCAACTGTGACTTCGCCTCCTTTCAGGGGGATGCCTGTGATTCGCAACGGAGGGTAACCCTCTTCTCCAGCATAGTCGATCGATGCTCCCAGGTTTCTTAGGGCTTCCACAAGGATTCCTATTGGTCGGTTCAACATTCTTTCACTACCGGTCAGAAGCCATGTGCCAGGTGTAATTGCCAGAAAGGATGTGAGAAACCGTATCACTGTTCCGGCATTCCGGCAGTCGAGTGAAACCGCAGGCGCTTTGTGATCAGCTGTTCTTGTTTGTGCTGCATCTATCCGCTCAAGAAGTTCCAGTAATAATACGGTATCTTCAGCAGTTGAGAGGTTGTTTATCCGAATGTTGGAGTTGCACAGACTGCGGATGATCAGCAGCCGGTTACTGATGCTCTTGGATGCCGGGAGGGAGACAGATCCGGCCAGTTTCTTATCTGCTTTGGTTACTGTGTAGATTGCCATCTGAAGGCGATCAAAGGGTGTAATACTTTCCAAAGGCATCGCTGATCAAATCCGGAGAGCAAACCTGGTTGATCTTACCTTTACCGATCCCTGTGAGAAGGGTGAAGCGGATCTTCTGCTGCCTGTTTTTCTTGTCATGTTGCATCATATCCATCCGCACCGCCTCATCCTCCTGAAGCAGGGGCAGTTTTCCAAATCCCCGGATGATCCAGTTACTGATCTCTGCCATCTGGAGCGGATCCAGACCCGTTCGCTGCACAGAGAGGAATCCTTCGCACAGCATGCCAGCCGCAACTGCATCACCATGAAGGATAGGGGTTTCACGCCTGAGAGCCAGCGACTCAATAGCATGTCCTATGGTGTGGCCAAAGTTCAGCAACTGCCTCTGGTTTCGCTCGAAAGGATCGTGACGTACAATCTCAAGCTTGATCCGGATGGTTTTCAGGAGCAGCTCCTTCCAGAAATTTTCTGAGAAGGGTATTTCCAGGATCTTCTGCAGCGACTTCCGGGAGAGCCATCTCCAGAACTGTTCATCGCGAATCAATGCCGTTTTAGCTACTTCGGCAATTCCTGACCGAAGCTGCTCCACAGGGAGAGTTTTAAGAAATCCGGGCCAGACATACACACCTTTGGGCGCATAAAAAGATCCAACCTGGTTCTTCAGTGCATCAATATTAACACCAGTCTTGGCGCCAATGGCAGCATCGATCTGGCCAATGAGAGATGTAGGGATGTGTATTGTGTCAATTCCCCGATGGAATGATGAGGCGACGAAACCACCCAGGTCTGTCACCATACCACCACCCAGGTTGATCAGTAACGAACTCCTGTCGGCCTGATGTGAAACAAGCTCTTTCCAGATATACTCTGCTGTACGGAGGCTCTTCACCTCCTCTCCGGTGTCGACAGTAAACACAATTGCATCCTCAAGCTCAGGAATGTGTTTCAGTAGCTCAGGCAGGCAAAAGCGGTTGGTATTGGAATCGGTGAGTATAAACAGTTTCGGCTTCAGCTTACGGCTCTCTTTCAGCCTCTTCCGGAGTTGTTCTAATATCCCGTCTCCTATCAGGACAGGGTACTTTGAAGTATTTACGGTACGTACTGAAAGCTTCATGATTAACGAAAAGCAGCCATCAGGAGTTCAATATCCTGAAAAGGCAGGTTAAAGATTTTGCTGATAGGCTGGTTAGTTATGGTTCCATTAAAGAGGTAGACCCCCTGTCTGACACCCCAATCCTTTTTGATCAGGGATTCGAGGCCTCCTTCGGAAGAGATGTCGAGAATAACAGGGACAAAGATGTTATTCAGCGCCTGTGATGCGGTATGCGGGACCCTTGAGGCGATATTGGGGACACAATAATGTGTAATCCCATGCTCCTTGAAGACCGGATGGCTGTGTGTGGTAGGACGGGAGCTCTCGAAACAACCTCCCTGGTCGATGCTCACATCGATGATAATCGACCCATCCTTCATGTTTTTGATCATATCTCCAATGATCATGCAGGGAGATCTCCCACCGGAAGAGTGAACTGCACCGATCACAACATCTGCTGTCTTCATTGATTCGAGGAGAACGTTTGGATGGATAATTGAGGTGAATATCCTGACTCCCAGATTATTCTGCAACCTGCGAAGCCTGTAAACCGAGTTATCGAATACCTTAACCATGGCACCCAAACCAAGTGCGGAACGTGCCGCAAACTCTCCTACTGTACCAGCGCCAATGATGACAACCTCTGAAGGTCCGATCCCTGTGACCCCCCCAAACATTTTTCCACGACCGAAGTCGGGACTGGAGAGGTACTCTGCAGCAATGAAGATCGAAGTACATCCGGCTATTTCGCTCATGGCCCGTACAACCGGAAAAGCTTGTGTTCTATCACGGATCAGTTCATACCCCAGGGCCGTCACCTTTTTACTCATCAGCGTGCGAAAATAGCTCTCTTTCTGGACTGCCATCTGCAGGGCTGAAACAAGTGTCTGCCTGGGATGCATGAGATCCACCTCGGCGGGAGTTGGTGGAGCAACCTTCAGGATGAGATCCGACTTATAGATCTCCTCCGGGGAGTAAACAATCTGCGCTCCCGCTTCACTATATTCATGATCGGGAAAATGGGAAGCCAGTCCGGCTCCTGCCTCCACCAGTACCTGATGTCCCTGTTGGGTAAGCAGGGTTACGCCATCGGGGACCAGCCCTACCCGTGTCTCTTCAAGCGTACTCTCTTTGGGGACGCCGATGGTTAACCGGCTCTTCTTACGAGCCACCTCCAGCATCTCCTCCTGAGGCATCAAGCGTTCGGCTGTAGACCGCCTGGTTAGCTCTGACAGCGGATCTTCCATAGTGGGAAATTTTGAACGAAGATACAAAAAAAGTGGGCAGTGGGCAGTGGGCAGTGGGCAGATAATTTATTATGCTTACTCTCTTTGCCAACTGCAAACTGCTAACTGCTAACTGCTAACTGCTAACTGCCATCTGTTAATTTTCCTCCCCCGTCTCCTCCGGTTCCTCCGCCTTGATTGTCTTCAAATTGGCATGGGCAACCCATTTCCAAACGCCATCATCTTTCACGAAGATGGTCATCCGGGCTGCAGGCTCTTTGGAGAGTCGTTCACCATTGATTGTTTCGGCTACTGACACGAAATAGGTAGCGATGATAAGGTCCTCTTCGTTGCTGGTAATTTTCAGATCGCTGATCTCGTATTCGGCGATAGCGATTCCGCGGAGTAATTCCAGCTCTTCGTCCATGTTGTTGGCGCCAAAATAGTGTACCGACTGAAAGCCGGGTGCCATATTGGTTTTAATTCCTTCCAGATCCTGGTTCCGAAAGGCATCCCAGAGTTGGAAAACGAGGCCTTCTCCGGTAGAGGTTTCGGGTATATCTTCAGTACATGATGGCATTAAAAGCACAAAAGAGAGCAGAAGTACCGAAAAACCATAAATTGAAAAATATTTTTTCATAATAACCTCCTTTTTGTTTTTGAGTTATCAAATATATAAAAAGATACTTTCATAATCACTATTTTTGTGGTCACACAACGTGCGCTACATCACATCTCAATTCAAAGAAGATCACATGGATTCCAGTTATTTACAACGTATTCAGGGAGTTTCTACAATGATAGGGAATACTCCGATGTTATCAGTTGATTTCACTTTCCGGGGCAAGAGACGCAAGTTATATGCAAAGGCTGAACACCTGAATATGACTGGCAGTATCAAGGACAGGATGGCCTTTCATATACTGAGACAAGCTATCGAACGCGGAGAGCTGAAGCCAGGTGATACGATCATCGAAGCAACCAGTGGCAATACCGGAATCGCCATAGCCGCTATCGGACGTACTCTGAGGCATCCTGTGATTATCTTCATGCCCGATTGGCTAAGCAAGGAACGGATCAACCTGATCAAAAGCTTAGGTGCCACGATCAACCTGGTAAGCAAAGAGGAGGGTGGCTTCCTTGGAAGCATCGAGATGGCTAACCAGCTTGCTGCATCGATAGGCACTGCTTTCCTTCCTCATCAGTTTGACAACCTCGACAACATTGAAGCACATTACCTTACAACCGGCCCGGAGATCTGGTGGCAGCTTCAATACCATGGGCTGGTTCCAAACGCTTTTGTGGCCGGGGTAGGAACCGGAGGGACGGTTATGGGAACAGGAAAGTTTCTGAAGGAGCAGAATTCTGATATCAAAATCCACCCCCTGGAGCCTTCCAACTCCCCTACCCTCTCTACCGGCTGGAAAGTGGGCAAACACCGTATCCAGGGAATCTCCGATGAGTTTATCCCTTCGATATGCAAATTAAACCAGCTTGATTCCATTATAGCAGTAGATGACGGAGATGCCATCATCATGGCTCAAAAACTTGCAGAGGCTGGTCTGGGCGTTGGGATCTCTTCGGGTGCCAATTTCATCGGAGCCCTGATGCTCCAGAATGAGATGGGCGCCGAATCCGTGGTTACCACAATATTCTCAGATTGTAACAAGAAATACCTCAGTACCGACCTGATGAATAAAGAGCCCGTGAAAGAGGGATTTCTCTCTTCAGATGTGGAGATCATCTCCATTGAATCTTTCAAACGGGTATGCTACCTCTGCTTCGATGCCAACAAATGCGTGGATGCCAATCATGAAAAGGTATCGGAAACCTTTGACCTACCCTGTTGTCCCGGGAAGTAGTGACCCCTCCCTCAAATCGTAATTCAAAAATCAGAATGCGATAATCCGCTCCTGCTCGCCGGTAATGCTAACCTTTACGGTCTCTGCCGGCAGTAGCTCTTCGATGAGTTCGGGCCATTCGAGGAGACAATAGTTTCCGCTAAACAGATACTCTTCGTACCCGATGTCGTAAACCTCTTCCAGCTTGTTGATCCGGTAAAAGTCGAAGTGATAGACAGGAATCTGTTTGTGGGTGTGATACTCATTGATGATCGAGAAGGTGGGGCTCAGGGCTTCATCCTCCACCCCCAGTTCCCTGCAGATGGCTTTGATGAAGGTAGTCTTTCCGGCTCCCATTGTGCCATAGAGGGCGAAAATCCGCTTATCAGGATATGAAGCGAGGAGCTTCCGGGCAATTTCAGGAAGGCCAATTTCAGATTTGACTGAATATTCGTTTACCATTTATTCACCACGGATTACACAGATACCACAGAAAGACTTCACCGCTAAGGCGCTAAGGCGCTAAGACAACAAAGATACAGGATTTATCAATGGTGGCAATAATGCGCAATGGTGGCAATCCATGGCAATTTATGGCAATAACCTTTACCTGTTCCTCAGGGTTATATACGGCACCAACATCTCCTCCATCGAGATGCCGCCGTGCTGGAAGGTATCCCTGTAATAGTTTACGTAGTGGTTATAGTTGTTGGGATAGGTGAAGAATTCGTCGTTGCGGCAAAAGGCAAAGGATGAGCTCACGTTGGTACGGGGAAGGAAGGCATCGGCCGGATTGCGGACCTCGAATACTGCATTCTTCTCGTACTTCAGTGCCCTGCCGGTTTTATACCGAAGGTTGGTATTGGTATTCCGATCGCCCAGAATCTTCACCGGGTTGTTGACACGAATGGATCCATGATCGGTAGTGATGACAAGGTTCACATCTTTTTCGGCAAGGTAGCGGAAAATCTCCAGCAACGGACTGTGGTTGAACCACGACAGGGTTAGTGAGCGGTATGCGCCATCGTCACTGGCCAGTTCCCTGATGATCTCCATTTCGGTACGTGCATGAGAAAGCATGTCCACGAAGTTGTAAACAATGAAGTTCAGTTTGTTAATCATCAGGTTAGGCATCAATTCCACGAGCTTTTTACCATAGTTCATGTTGAGAACCTTGTAGTAGGAGTATTTGATATCGCGGCCATAGCGCTTCAGCAACTCGCCTAGAAGTTCCGACTCGTAGTTGTTTTTGGTTCCTTCTTCATCCTCACTAACCCAGTATTTGGGGTACTTTTTCTCGATTTCAGTCGGTAGCAGGCCGGAGAAGAGTGAGTTGCGGGCATACTGTGTAGTGGTAGGCAGAATACTGTAATAGATCTCCTCTTTCTCAACACGAAAGCCCTCTTCAATAACGGGTTGCAGGATCTTCCACTGGTCCCACCTCAGGTTGTCGATAAGGATTACAAAAGTAGGCCGGTTATCCTGAAGGAGCGGAAAGATACAATCCTTGATCAGGGTGTGCGACTGGATGGGCCGTTCCCCGTTTTTACCGTGGAGCCAGTCGATGTAGTTTCGCTCTACAAACTTACTGAAGACCTGATTAGCCTCTGTCTTTTGCATACGCAGAACCTCATTCATCCCCTCGTCCTGCGACAGTTCCAGCTTCAGTTCCCAGCCAATGATTTTCTTATAGATCTCGGTCCACTCTGTATAATCCAGACGGTTGCTGATCTCCATCCCAATGTTGCGAAACTCTTGCTGATACTGAAAGCTGGTCTTTTCACTGATAATCTTCTTGTTATCCAGAGTCTTTTTCAGGGAGAGAAGGATCTGGTTCGGGTTGACCGGTTTGATAAGGTAATCGGCGATATTGCTCCCGATTGCCTCCTCCATAATCGACTCCTCTTCACTCTTTGTGATCATTACCACAGGGAGGTTTGTAGTCCTGTTTTTGATCTTCTCCAGTGTTTCGATGCCCGACATTCCCGGCATCTGTTCATCGAGGAAGATGATATCGAAATTATGTTTATCAAGCAATTCCAGTGCATCGTGCCCGTTATTGGCAGTGTGAACAGTATATCCCTTCTCGCTTAAGAAAAGGAGGTGAGGTTTCAGCAGATCAATTTCATCATCCACCCACAAAATTGTTATCTTCTCCATGGTTCTACGTACTTTTGTCTAGACTAAGAATGCCTGATTCGGTTTTTTATTGTCCACAAACCGTAATTTTACGTATTCTTAACAAAGGTATCTCAAATCATCAACAAGAAGAAAAATATCAACGATCCGATCTACGGGTTCATCACCATCCCCGACGAATTTCTGTTCGATGTGATGGAGCATCCCTGGTTTCAGCGTCTCCGGAGGATACGGCAGCTTGGCCTGACTGATTATGTCTATCCATCTGCCACTCATACCCGTTTTCAGCATGCCCTCGGATGCCTTTTCCTGATGAAGCAGGCGATCAAGCTTCTTCGCGAGAAGGGAGTTGTTATTACCACGGATGAGGAGCAGGGTGCCTGGCTTGCGATCCTGCTGCACGACATCGGGCACGGGCCCTATTCACATACATTGGAACGGTCGATCGTAACCGGCATCGCACATGAAGAGATATCCCTGCTCTTTATGGAGCGACTGAACAGTCAGTTCTCCGGGAAGCTGGATATTGCCATCAGCATCTTCACCGACACCTATCCAAAACACTTTTTACACCAGCTGGTCTCCAGTCAGCTCGATATGGATCGGCTCGACTACCTGGCACGCGACAGTTTCTTTACCGGGGTAGCAGAAGGAGTGATAAATACCGACCGTATTATTAACATGCTGACAGTTTCAGACGATGAGCTGGTGGTGGAGGAGAAAGGAATCTACTCCATAGAAAAGTTCATTCTTGCCCGCAGGCTGATGTACTGGCAGGTTTATCTCCACAAGACCGTGCTGGCTGCCGATTTCATGCTTTCCAATATCCTTCGCCGTTCCAAGATCCTGGGAGAGCAGGGTGTTGATCTCTTTGCAACTCCCTCTTTGAAACGTTTCCTGGAGGAACCTGTTAACGGAAAAGAGAGGCTATGCCAGGGAGATTGCCTGGAAGTCTTCTCACATCTTGACGATTTTGATATCTTCTCGGTTATGAAGGTGTGGAGTACACATCCTGACCCTGTTTTATCTCTCCTCTGCCACCGGTTAGTAAACCGGCATCTATTTCGCAGTGAACTCAGAAGCAAGCCTTTCGATCCTGCTTATGTTCATAAAATCAGAGAAAAGGCTGCCCGTACTTTTGGGATCTCAGAAGAGGAGACAAGCTATTTAATAACGGAAGAGGCTGTTTCCAACAACGCCTACAATCCGGACCACGACCGGATTAAGATCCAAACCCGTGAAGGAGATCTGCTCGACGTGTCAAAAGCTTCAGATCAACTGAACATTTCTATCCTTTCAACACGAACACAAAAATACCTGCTCTCTTATCCCAAAGAGCTAACGGAAAGGTAGCCATTGCGTTGCAAAAAAAATCGATCCTGTGTTGAAATATTTGGTATCTTGCGCTACTTTTTCATAAAGTAAGAACCTCTAAATCAAGTTAAATGGAATTTTCTGCCCGACAGATTGCCGAGCTGCTCGGAGGCACTATCGAGGGGAATGCGGAGGTACAGGTTTCCTCCCTGTCGAAGATCGAGGAGGGGACCTCCGGGTCGCTCACGTTCCTGGCCAATCCCACATACACGCATTACATATACAAGACCGGCGCCTCTCTGGCAATTGTGAAGAGTACATTTACACCGGACAAACCCCTTCCGGAAGGGCTAACCCTTATCCGTGTTGATGATCCCTATGATGCATTTGCCAAAATACTGGAGATCCATGCCAGCATGACCCTTAAAAAAACAGGGATCTCCTCCCAATCCTTTATTTCGACCTCCGCAACATTGGGTAACGACCTCTACATCGGGGAGTTTGCCTATATCGGCGACGGGGTGAAAATTGGTGACGGGGTTCAGATCTATCCACAGGTTTATGTTGGCGACAATGTACAGGTTGGCAACGGAACAGTTCTTTATCCGGGTGTAAGGATTTATCATGACTGCATGATAGGGAACGACTGCACCATTCACGGAGGAGCTGTGATCGGCAGCGATGGCTTTGGCTTTGCTCCTCAGGACGACAAGAACTACCGGAAGGTACCCCAGGTTGGAAATGTGATCCTGGAAGACAATGTTGAGGTAGGAGCCAATACAACAATCGACCGAGCTACAATAGGATCGACCATTTTGCGACGCGGGGTAAAACTAGACAACCTTATCCAGGTAGCCCACAATGTAGAGATCGGCGAAAACACAGTTATTGCTGCCCAATCGGGATTATCGGGATCAACGAAGATTGGAAAGAATGTCATGGTAGGTGGCCAGGTTGGTTTTGTAGGACATTTAGTAGTAGCCGATAATGTGAAGGTTGGTGCCCGCTCGGGTGTTGAGAACAGCATTACCCAGGAGGGAGCTATCATGTTTGGAGCCCCTGCAATTGATTCTTTGCGAGCCCGAAAGAACTTTGTACATTGGCGAAATCTGGATGATATCGTCAGAAAACTGAATTCATTAGAGAAACAGGTAAAAAAGTTGATGCCAGATGAGTGAAAAACAGAAGACCATCAAGCATTCCTTCAGCATTGATGGTGTAGGCCTGCATACAGGAAAGAAAGTGACGGTAACGTTCAAGCCAGCTCCTGAAAATTACGGATATAAGTTTGCGCGAACCGATTTGAACACCGGAGTCCTTGTGGATGCCGATGTTGACAACGTTATTGACACCTCCCGCGGCACAAGCCTGGAGCAGGACGGGGTGCGTATCGACACTGTAGAGCATATACTTGCAGCGCTTGCCGGGCTCGAAATCGACAACGTTCTGGTGGAGCTCAACCAATCTGAGACTCCAATTCTCGACGGAAGTTCCATCATCTACGTGGAGAAGCTGCTGAAGGCCGGCATTGTGGAACAGAAGGCTCTTAAGAGGTACATCGAACTGAAGTCGAATCTGTCATATACCGACCCTGAGAATAAAGTAGAGATCCTTGCCATCCCTTCAAAAGAGTTCAAGATCTCGGTCATGATTGACTATGAATCAAAGATCCTCACTACCCAGAACGCTATCCTGACCGACATCCGCCAATTCCGTACTGAGATTGCGCCCTGCCGCACTTTTGTATTCCTGCATGAGCTGGAGTACCTCCTCAACAACAACCTGATTAAGGGAGGCGACCTGAACAATGCCATCGTTTTTGTAGACAGGCTTATCTCCCAGGACGAACTGGATTATCTTGCAAAGGTCTTCAAAAAGCCACGCGTGGAGGTTCTGCGTGAAGGGATCCTCAACAACCTCGAGCTGCTTTATCCCAATGAACCGGCCAGGCACAAGCTTTTGGATTTAATAGGGGACCTCGCCCTTGTGGGGATGCCAATTAAAGCTCACATCATTGCTACCCGGCCCGGGCATCTTTCCAACATCCAGTTTGCCCGCCTGATCAAGAAACAAATCCGGAAATCGCGCAAGGGGGAAGCGATACACACGTTTGATATGAACAAGCCACCCCTTTACGATATCAACCAGATTCAAAAGCTTCTTCCTCACCGTTCTCCCTTCCTTTTCATCGACCGGATAATTGAGATGGGTAACGACTATGTAGTAGGATTGAAGAATGTAACGATGAACGAATCCTTCTTTGCAGGACACTTCCCTAACGAACCCGTAATGCCCGGCGTCCTCCTGGTGGAGGCTATGGCTCAGACCGGTGGCATCCTGGCATTAAATTCAGTAGATGATCCGCAACATTATGTGACCTATTTCGTTAAGATTGACAGTGTCAAATTCAGACATAAAGTGGTACCCGGCGACACAGTTATTTTCTACAACCAACTCATTGCCCCAATCCGCCGCGGACTGGTATCCATGCGCGGTATCGCTTATGTGGGCCAGAAAGTGGTTATGGAAGCAGAGATGATGGCACAGATCCAACGTAAATAACAGCCTTTTATGAATCAACCTTTAGCATACGTACACCCGCAGGCCAGACTTGCTCCGAATGTAGTGATTGAACCTTTTGTAACAATCGATAAAAATGTTGTAATCGAAGAGGGAACCTGGATAGGATCCAATGTTACCATTATGGAAGGGGCCAGGATTGGCAAAAACTGCAGAATTTTTCCCGGTGCGGTGATCTCCGCGGTCCCTCAGGACCTGAAATTTGCCGGGGAGGAGACGATCGTCAAGATAGGCGACAACGTAACAATCCGTGAATATGTTACAGTCAACCGTGGCACCAAAGCCAGTAACGAAACTGTGATTGGAAATAATACCCTGCTAATGGCCTATGTCCACATTGCACACGACTGCATTATCGGAAATAATGTGGTGCTGGGAAATGCGACAAACCTGGCCGGTCATATTGAGATTGACGACTGGGCAATCATCGGAGGAATGGTAGCCGTGCACCAGTTCTCACACATCGGAGTCCATACGATGATCTCCGGCGGCACTCTCGTACGGAAAGATGTACCACCCTTCACCAAGGCGGCACGCGAACCTGTTTCATATGTAGGAGTGAACTCGATCGGACTTCGCCGACGCGGTTTTACTGCTGAGCAGATCAACCAGATCCAGGACATCTACCGAACCATTTACCTGAGAGGGTACAATGTTTCAAGGGCAGTTGAAATTATAGAGGCCGATGTTCCTGCTACTCCTGAACGGGACGAAATCCTGAGCTTCATCGCCAACTCCAGCCGCGGCATCATGAAGGGATTCGGGAAAAACAACCGCGATAAGTAAAATTCCTCCGGCATGACAATCACCCTGAACGGGATTGGCAAGAAATTCAATTCCGAGTGGATCTTCAAAAGCCTGACTACCCGTTTTGAGTCCGGGGAAAAAACCGTGATCACAGGCCGGAACGGATCCGGTAAATCGACTCTCCTGCAGGTTATTGCCGGCAACATTCACCATACCACCGGGACTATTGAATATAACCTGAACGGCAAAAGCGTTCCCGACACCGAGATTTTTCGTTACCTCTCCCTGGTTGCCCCTTACCAGGAGTTGGTTGAAGATTTCACATTACGGGAGATGCTGGAGTTTCACTTCTCATTCAAGCCTCTTGTCGACGGATTCACAATATCTAAAATCATCGACCTTCTCTCCTTTTCGCAGGCAAGAACCAAGCCTATCCTCAAATATTCCTCAGGCATGAAGCAACGTGTGAAGCTGGTATGTGCCCTTCTCAGCGACACCCCGTTACTCTTCCTCGACGAGCCCACTACCAACCTGGACAAGGCAGGAATTGAATTTTACGGACAACTGATCGACGACTATGCCCGTGATCGCACCATCATCGTTTGCTCTAACATGCAGCTGGTGGAGAGTGGATTTTGTGAGAGGGAGATCAGGATTGAGGACTACAAGTAATTGCACATCATTGCACATCATTGCCATCATTGCACATCATTGCACATCATTGCCAAAATTGGTGATGCAGGGAGGTAGGGAGGTAGGGAGGTAGGGTGAGGGGGGGCCGTTAGGGGGTTTAGAATTAATTCGGGGAGTGTTTAATTCGAAAATCGAATTATTCGTATGTCACTTCGACCCTTGAACCTTGAACCTGATTATTCTTCCCTGATCAGTCGTTTGATCTTTGCCTACAGTTCGGCATTGAGTAATCTCATCCGGAAAATGGTCACAATACACACATTACGTCATTGTTTTGGTACTCACCTATTGGAGAATGGCACTGATTTACGGTATATACAGGCATTGATGGGTCATGCAAGCAGCAAGACGACAGAGATTTATACGCATATCACGACAAAAGGGTTCAACCAGATTGAAAATCCGATGGATAAGTTGGATGTATGAAAATAAACATTACACCTATTTTGATATGATCTGCGAAATATTTAAGTTTGTTTTAAGGGCACCTCTAAAAACTAAATTGTTAATAAAAAGTTCATAACAATCTGTATATCAATATAATATATAACCTGATGATGCGTATTTTTGATAAAAACCAGACAAGAT
>ERZ889078.2274-NODE-2274-length-13845-cov-6.079478_pt1 | contig 13845 bp, 11 predicted proteins | sample MGYA00521266_ERZ889078 | MGnify/ENA primary metagenome ERZ889078 (study PRJEB32303, sample SAMEA104408618) | aquatic metagenome | biome: Brackish water; feature: Pelagic; material: water | place: Baltic Sea | collected 2014-06-16T06:34:00 | depth 76,534 m ...
ACTTAGAGACCGATGAGCTGCTGTTTTTCCCCTTCCTCTACTGGCCGATCACGGTAGATCAGCCCGCCCCCTCCGCCGCCGCCTATGGCAAGTTGAACCGCTATTTGCGCACCGGGGGGATGATCTTGTTTGACACCCGCGACGGTGACATCTCTGGTTCTGCGCAAACGCCTGAGGCGCGGTATCTGCAACTTCTGGCGGCCCCCTTGGACATCCCGCCGCTTGATATTTTGCCCGATGACCACGTGTTGACCCGCAGCTTCTACCTGCTCCAAGATTTTCCGGGTCGCTACAACCACCGCGACCTGTGGGTCGAGGCCGCCCCCCCGGATGCCGAGCTGGCCGAGGGTATGCCTTTTCGTAACCTCAACGATGGAGTGACTCCGGTGGTGATTGGCGGCAATGACTGGGCCGCCGCTTGGGCGCAGGACGCGCGCGGTGCGCCGATGTTCCCTGTCGGTCGTGGCCATGCGGGCGAACGCCAGCGCGAGATTGCCACGCGCTTTGGTATTAACCTGATCATGCATGTGCTGACCGGGAATTATAAATCCGATCAGGTGCATGTGCCTGCCCTGCTCGAAAGGCTTGGCCAATGACCGGAACGCTGATCCTTGACCCGCTGATCCCAATGATCGCGCTTTATGTGCTGGCAGGTGCTGCGCTGTTGATCGTGGGTTACGGCTTGTGGCGCGGGCTTGCGGGCTGGGCGCTGCGCGGGCTTGGGGCCATGGCCCTGCTGGCCGCCATCGCCAACCCTGCATTGCAGCGCGAAGACCGCGAACCCCTGTCTGATATCGTCATCGCCGTGGTTGATGAAAGCGCCAGCCAGCGTATCGGCACAAGGCCCTCCCAGTCCGCCACCGCCCTTGCCCGCGTGCAGGCCGAAGTGGCGGCGCTGGAAAATACTGAGTTGCGCATCATCCGCCTTGGCGATGGCGAGGGCGACAACGGCACCCAACTGATGACAGCGCTCTCCGAGGCACTGGCCGAAGAGCCGCGCGCACGCGTGGCCGGTGCAATTCTTATTACCGATGGCCAAGCCCATGATCTGACGCTTGCCCCCAACCTGCCTGCTCCTTTGCATGTTCTGCTGACAGGCGAGGCACAGGATTGGGACCGCCGCCTGATCGTGAAGAACGCCCCCTCCTTCGCCATTCTCGGCGAGTCTGTTACGTTGACCTTGCGCATTGATGATCAGGGTAAAGTGCCGAAAGATATCGCGGGCAGCGCCATGATTTCTGTCGCGATTGGTGACGAAGAGCCGCAAAGCTACCGCGTACCAGTGGGCGAAGATCTCGATCTTCCTGTCAACTTGCCGCATGGTGGCCTGAACGTGCTGCAATTTCAGGTGGCGGCAACTGAGGGCGAGTTGACGGACCGCAACAACGGTGCCGTGGTGCAAATCAATGGTGTGCGTGACCGGCTGCGCGTGCTGCTGGTTTCGGGTGAGCCGCATGCAGGTGAACGCGTCTGGCGCAACCTGTTGAAATCTGACCCATCGGTTGATCTCGTACATTTCACCATCCTGCGCCCGCCGGAAAAGCAAGATGGCATCCCAGTCTCCGAACTTTCGCTGATCGCCTTTCCGACCCGTGAATTGTTTGTGGAAAAGATCGACGAGTTTGATCTGATCATATTTGATCGCTACCGGCTGCGCGGCATCTTGCCCAACGCCTATCTGCATAACGTGCGCGATTACGTCACACGGGGCGGCACGGTTCTGGTTGCTGCCGGGCCGGAATTTGGCTCGGCTGATAGCCTTTGGCGGTCATCCTTGGGTGAGATTGTGCCCGTGGATGCGACAAGCCGGGTGTTTGAGGAGGGCTTCAAGCCTGCCCTCACTGATCTTGGCAAGCGCCACCCCGTCACCGCAGGCCTGGAAAAACTGGCGCCGGAAGCCGGCTGGGGCCGCTGGTTTCGCCAGATCGGCCTGACGCAGAAATCCGGGCAGGCCGTGATGTCGGGCATTGATGGCCAACCCTTGCTGGTGCTTGACCGGGTGGGGGAGGGGCGCATCGCTGTGCTCGGCTCTGATCACATTTGGCTTTGGGGCCGTGGCTATGAGGGGGGCGGGCCGCAGCTTGAACTGCTCCGCCGCCTCGCGCATTGGATGATGAAAGAGCCGGAGTTGGAGGAGGAAGCTCTCGTTGCCTCTGCGGCAGGCCAACGGCTGACGGTGACGCGCCGTACCATCGGCGATGCCCCCGGCCCGGTCACGATCACCGGCCCCGATGGCACCCAAACGGAGCTTGCCATGCCTGAAATAGCCCTCGGCCGCTATTCCGCGCAGTATGACGCGCCGGAAATGGGGCTTTACAAGCTGGCGCAGGGCGTACTTTCCACCGTAATGGCGCTTGGCCCCTCGGCCCCTAAGGAGTTCGAGGAAACCATCGCCAGCGGCGATAAGCTGGAACCCATCGTCACCCCCATGCGCGGCGGTATCTTGTGGCTGGAGGAGGGTACTCCCGATATCCGTTCGGTAGGGATTGGCCGCGTTGCCGCAGGCCGTGGCTGGATCGGTATAACCCCGCGTGGCGCTTACCTGACGCAAGATATCCGTGTTGCAGCCCTGCTGCCTGGCTGGGTATGGCTGTTGCTGGCTTCCGGGTTGGCACTGGCGGCATGGCTGGTCGAAGGGCGGCGCGGCAGCAAAGCCAAAGCCCCTTGACGTCAAGTTAGTTTGCCCAAGGCCCGGCCCTGCCAGCCTTGCGCCATAGAGACGGCTTAACGGTGCTTGTAGGTAACGGGCCACGCTGGAGGTTGAACTCTGACCCGGACGCGCTTCGCGCTGAAACATGACAGATTATAGTTCGCGTTCGAAATCAGACACCCGCTGATTGAGAGGCCACAGAGGCAGGGTATGACCCTGCCACGCGCGCAGCAGCATCAAGAATACTCAGTTTGGGGATTGCTTCAGGATAATCTGGCGCGAGGCGCTGACAAACTCGCGCCGCAACAGCACTGCAATCGTTACCAATACCGTGATGATTAGCCCATAGGCACCCAACAACCACCCCAGCGCCCCAAGCGCGAAATAGATTGATCGCAGGCCCCGGTTGAAACTGCGCGCTGCGGTGATGTTGATCTCGGCGGCATCAGCGGCACGGGTGTAGGCGTCGGCATGCTCCGGCTCATTCGGCACGGCAGCCATCATGATGGTGCAATAGCCAAACAGCCGATGCGCCCAGATGAATTTCAATAGCGCATTGGCCACAAACAGCAGCACCAATCCCAGCTTTAGTTCCAGCACCACCCCTTGCGTCTCAAGCGTCAGGTCGGCGGCCAGCATATCCAACCCTTCCCGATTGCCGATCACTGCGATACCGCCGCCCAGCGTGATCATGCAGGCGCTGGCAAAAAACGCCGTGCCTTGGCGCAAGCTGTCCATCACTGTCGCGTCAAAGATGCGCGGTTGGCGGGTGACGAATTGTATCATCCAATCACGCCGATACTGCGCCATCAGCATCGTGACCGAAGGGCGACTTGCGGGCGGGTGTTCAATCACCCAGCCAATCAGGACCGAACAGGCCAGCAGGAATGTAACTGCGCCTATGTCCAGAGCCGTGAAGGCAGGAAGCGTGAAGGGTGATGTTATCAAAACGATTTGCCTTTCGAAATTGGCGTCTTGCAGCCTATAGCGCGAAAACCCATGGGCCAAAACGCAATACTGCGAAATGCCAAACCAAGACTTGATCTGCATTGAAATTGGTTATATAAATTTACCAGTTAGGCTGAATTGGGAGGGGCTGCCATGGAAATGCCAAAGGTTGACGCAGCGATTGTCGCGCGCAAACCTGCGATTGTGGCCGCTTTGCAAGGGGTGCTGCCCCATGATGCCGTTATCTTTGATGAGGCCGCAGTGCGTGTCTATGAATGCGATGCGCTGACGGCCTATCGCTGCCCGCCGCTGGCCGCCGTGTTGCCCCGCACCACAGCCGAAGTGGCCGCTGTGCTGCGTATATGTTCCCAGATGGGCGTGCCGGTTGTGCCGCGCGGCTCAGGCACCAGCCTTGCGGGCGGGGCGCTGCCTACTGCCGATTGCGTAGTATTGGGTGTGGCGCGGCTGAACGATGTGCTGGAAACGGACTATGATAACCGCTTTATTCGCGTACAATCGGGCCGCACCAACCTTTCGGTGACGGGGGCTGTGGAAAGTGACGGGTTCTTTTATGCACCCGATCCTTCCAGCCAGTTGGCCTGTGCGATTGCGGGCAATATCGCGATGAACTCTGGCGGGGCGCATTGCCTGAAATATGGGGTGACGACGAACAACCTGCTGGGTGTGACGCTCGTGCTGATGGATGGCACCGTGCTGGAGATTGGCGGCGCGCATCTGGATGCACCGGGGTTGGACCTTTTGGGTGTGATCTGCGGGTCCGAGGGGCAATTGGGCGTGGTGACAGAGGCGACGCTGCGCATTTTGCCAAAACCCGAAGGCGCGCGCCCGGTTCTGATGGGGTTTGACAGCAATGAGGTGGCAGGCGAATGCGTGTCTGACATCATCAGGGCGGGTATCTTGCCTGTCGCGATTGAATTCATGGACCGCCCCTGCATTGAGGCAACCGAGGCTTTTGCCAAAGCTGGCTATCCGATGTGTGAGGCGCTGCTGATTGTCGAGGTCGAAGGCTCTGCCGCCGAGATCGACGAACAGCTTGCGCTGATCATGGAGATTGCACAGCGCCACAACCCGGTTGAACTGCGCCAAAGTCAATCGGATGAGGAAAGCAAAAAGATCTGGCTGGGCCGAAAATCCGCCTTTGGCGCGATGGGGCAGATCAATGATTACATGTGTCTGGATGGCACGATCCCGGTTTCATCCCTGCCTTATGTGCTGCGGCGCATTGGCGAGATGAGCCGTGAATATGGGCTGGATGTGGCCAATGTGTTCCATGCGGGGGATGGCAATATGCACCCGCTGATCTTGTTTGATGCCAATAAACCCGGCGATCTGGAGCTGTGCGAGGCCTTTGGTGCGGATATTCTGAAGCTATGCGTCGAGGTTGGCGGTTGTTTGACCGGGGAACATGGCGTGGGGATTGAGAAACGCGATCTGATGAAGGTGCAGTTTGCGCCCGAAGATATGGAGGCGCAGCTTTGGGTGAAGGATGTGTTTGACCCGAAATGGTTGCTGAACCCTGCCAAGGTGTTTCCGCTGGATGTAACAGCCAGCCGTCGTGCTGGTTGAGAACGCTGGGGGGCTGTCTGCCCCCCAACAGGGTTTGCCGACTGGCAAACCCTTCCCCCCTGAGGATATTTTTGAATAGATGAAAGAGCCGAGCGCATGAAACCTGCCAATGAGATGGAACTTGCCGAGGCGATCCGGGCTGCGAATGGGCCTTTGCGGATTGTTGGCGGCGGCACCCGCGCCATTGGGCGGATGCCTGCGGGTGAGGTGTTGGAAACAGCCGGGTTTTCGGGGATTTCGCTTTATGAGCCGGGGGCTTTGACCATCGTTGCCGGGGCGGGGACGCCTTTGGCTGATATCGAGGCGGAGCTGGCCAAGGGTGGGCAGCGCCTTTCGTTTGAAGTGCCCGATATGCGGGGGCTTTTGGGGCGGTCGGGTGCCTCGACCATTGGCGGAGTTGTGGCATGCAATGCCTCAGGCCCGCGCCGTATTCAGGCTGGGGCTTGCCGCGACAGCCTGATCGGGGTGCGTTTTGTCGATGGGGCGGGTGCCGTGATCAAGAACGGGGGGCGCGTGATGAAGAATGTCACGGGCTATGATCTGGTCAAGCTGATGGCGGGGGCGCAGGGCACGCTTGGGGTGCTTACAGAAGTGTCCTTCAAGGTGCTGCCGCGGCCAGAGGTTGAGGCGACGCTGATCCGCGACGGGCTGGACCCGGCGGCTGCGGTGGTCGCCATGTCAAAGGCGCTGGGTTCGCCCTTTGAGGTGACGGGTGCGGGTTATATTGGCGGTCAGGTGCGGTTGCGCATCGAAGGGATGGCGGGTTCGGTCGCTTACCGGCAGACGGCCTTGGCCAAACTGTTGGGGCCGGGCTGGGGGCTGGCGGAGGCTGGGCAAAGTGCGGACCTTTGGGCTGAAATCCGCGATGTGGCTCCCTTTGTGGGCAAGCCAGGTGCGGTGTGGCGGATTTCGGTGAAACCGTCCGATATGCCGGGGCTGTTGGCGCTTTTGGGCGATACGCAGACCTTTTGCGATTGGGGCGGCGGGCTGATCTGGGCGCTTGTACCCGAGGAAGGCGATGCGATGGCGGGGGTGCTGCGCGCCTATCTGAACGCGCTTGGTGGCCATGCTACGTTGGTCCGTGCCTCAGAAGCCATGCTGGCCGAGGTTCCGGTCTTTCACCCTGAACCCGCAGCTGTGGCCGCCCTCACTGCGGGCTTGCGCGCAAAATTTGACCCACGTGGGGTCTTGAACCATGGGTTGATGGAGTAAGCGATGTCGAGCCTGATTTTTGTTATCCTGCCTTTGGCAATATATTTTTCGCTGGCCACCTTGCCACCCGGGCGGCAGGCGCTCATTGGCCTTGGCGTGGCTATCGCGCTGATCGCTTTGGCCCGGTTTATCGTTCCCGAGGCTCAAGGCCTGACCCGCCTTGCCCTTACAGGCATTGCTATGGCCGCGGTGGCGCAGGGCTTGCGTGCCGCTTTGGGTGCGCGCCTGCCGCGAGCCATGTATTTCGCGCTGCTGGGGTTATTGCCGCTGCTGACTCTGCTTATCCTCACCTTCAGCATCGGAGCCTGACATGCAAACCACCTTCACCCCGGACCAGCTGAAGGATCCGGCCATTGCCCGCAGCAATGAAATCTTGCGCTCTTGTGTGCATTGCGGCTTTTGCACCGCCACTTGCCCCACCTATCAGGTGCTGGGCGATGAGCTGGACAGCCCGCGTGGTCGTATTTACCTGATCAAGGATATGCTGGAAAAGGGCCGTCCGGCGGATGCCAAGACCGTCAAGCACATTGACCGTTGCCTTAGCTGTCTTGCCTGTATGACCACTTGCCCTTCGGGCGTGCATTACATGCATCTGGTTGATACCGCGCGGGAATATATTGAGAAAACCTATAAGCGCCCGCTGATGGACCGCCTGTTGCGCTGGACGCTTGCGCAGATCATCCCGCATCCAAAGCGCTTCCGGCTTGCGCTTTTGGGCGCCAAAATCGGGCGGCCCTTTGCCTTTTTGATGCCTGATGCCCGGCTGCGCGCGATGCTGGAAATGGCACCGAAAACCATCCCCCCCGTCAGCCGCAATGATGATCCGCAAAGTTTTGCCCCCGAAGGTCCGCGCAAGTTTCGCGTGGCCCTGATGACGGGTTGCGCGCAAAAGGCTTTAAACACCGATATCAACGATGCCACGATCCGCATTCTGCGCCGTTTGGGCTGCGAAGTGGTGGTGGCTCGCGGCATGGGCTGTTGCGGCGCGCTGACCCATCACATGGGCAAGGCTGATCAAGCCCACGCCTCGGCGGCGAATAATATCAGCGCATGGATGGCGGAAAAGCGGGCAGGGGGGCTGGATGCTGTCGTCATCAACACCTCTGGCTGTGGCACCACGGTGAAAGATTACGGCCATATGTTCCGCAATGACCCGCTCGCGGCGGAGGCGGCAGAGGTTTCTGCCATGGCTATGGATATCTCGGAGCTTTTGGTGAAGATCGGCCTGCCGGAAGGGGCCGACAAGTGCCTCAAGGTCGCCTATCACGCGGCCTGTTCATTGCAACATGGCCAGCAGATCAAAACCTTCCCCAAAGACCTTTTGAAACGCGCCGGCTTTACCGTGGTGGAACCCGCCGACAGCCATCTGTGCTGCGGCTCGGCAGGCACTTATAACCTGTTGCAACCTGAGATTAGTCAGCAACTCAAGTCACGCAAGGTTCAGACATTGGAGGCCACGACGCCCGATATCATCGCCGCTGGCAATATCGGCTGCATGATGCAGATCGGCTCGGGCACCAAAATCCCTATGGTGCATACCGTGGAATTGCTGGATTGGGCGACCGGTGGGCCAAAGCCCCGCGCCTTGCAGCAAGGCTGATGCAAGGGCGCGCAAAGCCTTAAATCTGCCTCAAATGCCCGGTATCGCGAAGGTTGAGATACCGGAGGGCCTATGCCGATTTTGCCAATCCTGTCCCGCGCCGCACTTTGCCTGATGATCGTTTTTGCCCTGCGCGGAGTGGTCCACGCCGAGGAATCGACGCTGCGTCGCTTTGATACCAGCGATGAAAGCCGGGGTTGGAACGCTGTGGGCCGGTTGAATATGGGCAAGCGCAGCTTTTGTACCGGCGCATTGATTGCGCCAAATTTGGTACTGACAGCGGCACATTGCCTTTTTGACGCCAAGTCAGGCGCGCGGATTAACCCGGCCGATATTGAATTCCTGGCAGGCTGGCGCAATGGCCGCGCTGCCGCCTATCGTGGCATTAAACATGCCATCGCCCATCCCGAATATGTCTTTAGCGGGGCCGACAAGCTGACCCGCGTCTCCTATGATCTGGCGCTCCTCGAACTGGATCAACCGATCCGTATGACCTCGATTAGGCCCTTTGAGACCGATCCGATGCCCCTTAAGGGCGATGAGGTTGGCGTCGTTTCTTATGCCAAGGATCGCTCCGAGGCGCCAAGCCTGCAAGAGGTATGTCATGTGTTGAACCAAGAGTCACAGCTTCTGGTTCTGTCTTGCAATGTTGATTTTGGCGCCTCCGGCGCGCCGATTTTTTCGGTGCGCGATGGGGTGGCGCGGGTCGTCTCGGTTGTTTCCTCTAAGGCTGATTACGGCGGGGCCTCGGTGGCGCTTGGCACCACGCTGCAAGGCCCGCTGCAAACCCTGCGCGCCAGCCTAGAGGCTGAAAACAGTCCCTTCCAAAAGGCCGATCCCGCTCTGCGGGCCATGGAGCTAGGGGCCGGAAACAGCGCAAAATTCATCAAGCCATGATGAAATGCGCCCTTGCCCCACTGCTTTGCCTTTCGCTTTGCATGCCCGCCATGGCGCAGGACGCAAATTCAGGGTTGGAGGCGCTGGGGCGCCGTGATCAGGTGCTGGGGTGGGAGGCCGTGGGTCGCGTCGACATGGGGCAAAACGGATTTTGCACAGGCACGCTGATTTCCCCCGATCTGGTGCTGACAGCGGCGCATTGCCTGTTTGATGTCACAACCGGCGAACCCTATGAACCCTCTACCATTCAGTTCCGCGCCGGGCTGCGCGATACCAAGATCATTGCTGCCGCCCGCGTACGCCGTGCTGTGCCGCATCCCGGCTACACACCGTTCATGGCGGTGAGTACCGATAGCGTTCGTCATGACGTTGCCCTGTTGGAGCTGGCCGAACCGATCCCGGTAGGCCGCGCCGCACCTTTCGCCGTGGCCGCGCCGAGCACAGCGACGCAGGTTAGCGTCGTTTCTTATGCGCGCGACCGCGAAAATACTCTGTCCTGGCAACGGGCCTGCCATATCAAAGAGCGGTTCTCCCACGTTATGGCATTTGATTGCGATGTGAACCACGGTGCCTCAGGTGCGCCAGTGTTTGACCTTTCGGGCGAGCGGGCCAAGATCGTCTCCATCATCTCCTCGGGCCATCGCGAGGGCGGACAAGCCGTCTCCTATGGTATGGAGTTGCCCGAAATTCTGGCCGATCTCAAATCCGCGCTACGTTCCGGCAAGGGGGTGTTTTTAGCCAAGGGCGATGCACCGCGCGCCCAGATCCGCCGGATAGGCGTAACCAGTGGCGATAAATCCGACACTGGTGCCCGCTTTGTCAAAGCCCGCAACAGCTCCCCTTGAAACCCTTTGCTGCACCTCCCAACTCTAAAGTGTCGGGTGCCAAAATGGGCCCGGCTAAGTTCTGATCGGCCCGTCTTGAAAGCAGGAGGGCCGCAGCCGCATCGCTTTACGGAGGATGATATGCGCAACTTTGACTTTGCCCCGCTTTACCGTGCAACCGTCGGATTTGACAGGATTGCCGACCTGATGGATCGGGTTCTGACCGCCGATGTCAGCCAGCCGACCTATCCGCCCTATAACATTGAAAAAACTGATGAAAACGCTTACCGCATTTCCGTGGCGGTGGCCGGTTTCACCCCTGACGAGCTGTCGGTGGAAGTGAAAGAGGCCATGCTGGTGATCGCCGCGCGCAAGGCCGAAGATGCCACGCCAAGCCATTACCTGCACCGTGGCATCGCCACCCGCGCCTTTGAACGCCGCTTCGCGCTGGCCGATCATATGCGCGTGACCGGCGCGCTGCATGAACACGGGATGCTGCATATTGAACTGATCCGCGAAATGCCCGAAGCTCTCAAACCGCGTCGCATCGAGATTACACGCAGTGACAAGACACTTAGGCAGCCGCAGATAGCCAAGCCCGAGGCGCTGGAATTGTCGAAAACCAATGAAGCCTGAAGGTGTGTCTTAAAATAATGATGGGTGTAGCCAATCGGTTGCGCCCATCTTTTACCTAGCCGCAGCCGCTGTACGAATTTGCCATTGGCGCAGAAAATCGAACAGTGGCAATGGCCGCCAAATATGCTAGGCTATACGAAAGGCTATAAGCACAAATCTATTTTTCATGGAAAGGTTATCAGGCGTGAAAATCCTCGTGGCGGATGATCATGACCTAGTGCGCGAAACTATCGCTGCCTTTTTGATTGCTGAAGGGATAGAGGTTGCCGATACTGCAGCAACCCTGCCCGATGCGATCCAAGCCATGTCCCAAACCCGCTATGATCTGATGTTGCTGGATTATGATATGCCCTCGATGGCCGGGCTTTCGGGCCTTGTCCAAGCCTTGGCTGAAGGGCGTGGCACGCGCGTTGCCCTGATGTCCGGCAGCACGTCACGCGCATTGGCCGAAGCTGCGTTGGCGGCCGGAGCGATCGGCTATGTGCCCAAGAAAATGGCCTCTCGGGCGATGGTGGCGGCGGTCAGGCTGATGGCTAAGGGTGATATTTTTGCCCCCATCGGCCTGTTGCAATCCGATGTTGCCCCCGGCGCACTGATGGCTATGCTGACCCGCCGCGAAACATCGGTGTTGCGCGGAATATGTGAAGGCAAATCCAACAAAGAGATTGCCCGCGATTTGACGCTTCAGGAAGTCACCGTGAAGCTGCATGTCAAAACCCTTAGCCGCAAGCTGGATGCCAAAAACCGCACCCATGCCGCGATGATCGCCCGCAACGGTGGGTTTTTTTAAACAAAATCCCAAAGGTGGGAAGCGGTACTCTGGCCACTCAATAATCCCGAACTTCAATCAAGCGTGGCCCCGGCGTACCGATCACGCTGCGCAAAGCCTCTGGCTCTGGTGCGATGCAGGCATAGGGCATTGAGCAGGCCGCAGCAAAGGCTTCCAGCCCAAGCGGGGAAGGTGTGCAGCCGATCACCTCGGTATTGGCCTGCCGCATGGAGGCGGCAATTTCGCCATAGCCTGCGTTGTTCCAGACCAGATAGGTCACGTCCAGCCGCTCATCCACCGCGACCCGCAATTCGGCGGGCGAAAACTGCAAACCACCATCACCGATCAGGCAAAACACCCGTGCCGTGGGGTCTGCGATTGCCGCACCCACGGCCGCACCGGGCGCAAAGCCCAATGCGCCAAAGCCGGTTGCGGCATTGAACCAGCCACCCGCGCGGTCGTGGTCATAAAGCAGGTTGCCCGCATAAACTGGCTGGGTGCTGTCGCCCACCACAATCGTGCCGGGCACCGCATCGCGCAGCGCCTCCAGAAACGCGATCTGCGCTGGCATCTCCAGCGATAAGCCCGCCACCTCCGCCCGCGCCGCCGCCATAGCAGCCGCCGCTCGCGGCGCGCCAGCGCCCGCCCGTGCGCGCACCCGGCCCAGCAAGGCTTCGCAAACCGTGCCAGCATCCGCCCGGATCATTAGCGCCGCAGGTTGCCGCGCCAATTGCCGCGCGCAGATATCCACGCGGATCATTCCCGACAGGTCCGGCACACCGCCGCGAACATACATATCGTAATCCGTCGGCCCAAACTCCGTACCAATTGCCAGCACTTGGTCCGCCCCGGCGATCAGCGCCCGCACGGCCTCCAGACTGGGCGAGGCCGCAACCCCAAGCCCATGCCCTGCCATGATCCCGCGTGCGTTCACCGTTTGCACCACTGGCGCATCCAAGGCCCCGGCCAAGGCGCGCAGCTGTGCTGCCGCCCCCCGCGCACCCCCGCCAGCCAAAATCAAAACCCGCGCCGCCCGGTTCAGCATCTCAGCCGCCTCGGCAATCTGCGCAGGCGCGGGCAGGGCAAGGGGCAAGCGCGGCACTTCGCCCGCAGCCACAGCCTCCATTCCCATCACATCCGTCGGCACCTCAATATGCACCGGGCCGGGCCGCCCCTCATACATCGCAGCAAAGGCAAGGTTCAGGCAGCGGTCCAACACCTCCGGCCCCGTCACCTGAAAGCTGGGGCAAAGCGCGCGCACCATTCCCGCCTGATCGGGCAATTCATGCAGCAAGCCTAAACCCTGCCCCAAGCTTCCCCGCCGGTTTACCCCCGAAATCACCAGCATCGGCACCGAATCCGCACGTGCTTGCGCCATCGCGGTCAAGGTATTCGTCAGCCCCGGCCCGGTGATCACAAAGGCCACCCCCGGCTTGCCCGACACGCGGGCATAGCCATCGGCCATGAAGCCTGCACCTTGTTCATGCCGGGGCGTGACATGCCGGATGCCCGATCCTGAAAGCCCGCGATAAAGCTCTATCGTGTGAACGCCGGGTATGCCGAACACCACCTCCACCCCGCGCGCGACCAGCCCCTCGGTCAATGCTTGCCCAACGGTTTTCATGCCCGATACTCCGCCGCAAATGCCGCGATCCGCGTGCAGGCCTCATCAATCGCATCATCCGGTTGTGTCAGGCTCAGCCGCAACCAGCTTTTTAATGCCGCGCCAAAAGAGGCGCCAGGCATCACCGCCACGCCCTTTTCCTCTAACAACGCCATGGCAAAAGCTTCGCCATCCGCCGCCACCGACCCCACATCGACCAGCGTAAACATGCCCGCTTGCGGCTTATGAACGCGCAGTCCCGCCACGCCCTCCAGCCGCGCCGCCACCAATTCGGCCCGGCGCGCAAAGCGTTCCACCATCCCCGCCGAAACGGATGATCCTGCGTCAATCGCGGCCTCGGTCATATCGGCAATGAAGGGTTGGTTGCCAAACAGCATCGTCTCCGACAAGGGCAACAACACCTCCATGAATGCCGCAGGCCCCACGCACCAGCCCGACCGGAAGCCCGGCGCCGCATGGCTTTTGGAAATGGAGGAGGCCACGATTACCCGCTCCGCCAAATCGGGTAGATCAAGTGGTGAGGCAAAGCGCACGCCCTCAAACACCAGATCCTCATAAACCTCATCGCACAAGATCCACAGATCATGCGCTTTTGCGACCGCACCAATCGCGGCGAGATCCGCATGGCTCAGAACCGCGCCGGTGGGGTTATGGGGCGAATTCAAAAAGATAACCCGCGTGGCAGGCGTTACCCGTGCTGCGATATCTTCGGCCCGAATGGCAAACCCGGCCTCCGGGCGCAGCGGCACCGGCACCAGTCGCGCACCTGTCGCCGCGATCAGCCCTTCATAGGTGGCATACATCGGGTCGCCCAGCAGCACCTCGTCGCCGGGGCCCAAAAGCCCCATCAGCACGGCAAAAAGCGTGGTCTGCGTGCCGGGAAAGCACATGATCTGGGCTGGAGTAATCTCGCGCCCGCGCAGCAACGAATAGCGCGCGGCAAGCGCGCGCAACAGCCCCGGTTCGCCCTGCCCGTTGGAATAGCCTGTCCGCCCCGCCCTCATCCGTGCGGCGGCAATCTCCATCAACTCCGGTGGGGTCGCTACATCCGGCTCGCCGATCGTCAATTCGATAATCTCGCGCCCTTGCGCCTTCAGC
>ERZ889078.2277-NODE-2277-length-13833-cov-47.309987_pt1 | contig 13833 bp, 14 predicted proteins | sample MGYA00521266_ERZ889078 | MGnify/ENA primary metagenome ERZ889078 (study PRJEB32303, sample SAMEA104408618) | aquatic metagenome | biome: Brackish water; feature: Pelagic; material: water | place: Baltic Sea | collected 2014-06-16T06:34:00 | depth 76,534 m ...
CGTAACAACATTTTGGGCACCAAAATCATTGCCGCTTCCGCTTTGGCTGCACTGGTTCTTGCGACCGGTTCGGTTGTGACTGCAGGCAATGTAACAATTAAAGCCGTCTCAAAATCAACTCAGACCCCGCCAGTTCCGGATGGAATCAAAGCGATTTTGGGCGACGATGTTGCATTGTGGGTCGGCCAAATCGGTGTCCCCGGTGTGGTCCTTGTGACAATCGTGATTGGTGGCATCCTGTTCAGCATCTTCTCGACAAGCTCGAGCACGACAACCATCTGATCTGACATTCGTCAGTCAAAGGAATTTTCGGCTGCCCTCAAAGGGGCGGCCTTTTCGTTTTGAAAACGCTTTGCGGCGCTGCTCCGCAGACCTGTGGTGAATTGATCTATCCGTTTTGCCGCAAAACATTGCCAGCAAGGTAAAGCGAGCCGCAGATCAGAATCCGGCTGTTTGGGTCAGAATTGGCGATTTCCTGAACGGCGCTTACCACGTCCATCGCGATAACTGCTTGGAATCCTACTTTTTTTGCCGCCGTTACTGTATCTTGCGCTGACAAAGTTGCCGCCTCGCCGGGAATGCTGACGCCATGCAAGCTTTGCGCGCACCGGGTTAAAGGCCGCAAATACCCGGCGATGTCTTTGGTGTTTAGCATACCGCAGATGATATGCGTAGGGCGCGCCGGAAGCCGCCCCAAGGCCTCGGCAAGTGCGTGGCCAGCAGCTTCGTTATGGCCGCCGTCCAGCCACAACTCGGCATGTGGTGCTGCGTCAATCAATGGGCCTTTGCGCAATCGTTGCAATCGCGCCGGCCATTCCGCTTGTGTTACAGCAGCAGCACAGACATCTTCAGAAAACCCCAGCGACCGAAGTGCGGCGATCACAATTCCTGCATTCTGTACCTGATGCGCGCCGATCAGCACTGGCATTGGCAAATCAAGCAACCCATCCTCGTCCTGAAAAATCAAACGGCCGCGTTCTTCAAAAACATGCCAGTGCTGGCCATGGATTTTCAGAGGCGCACCCAGCCGGGCTGCGCGTACTTCGATAACATGCAGTGATTCGTCTTGCTGCGGCCCGACAATCGCCGGTACGCCCCGTTTAAGAATTCCCGCCTTTTCCCCGGCGATTTCGGCAAGGGTGTTTCCCAAATACTGTTGGTGATCGATCGAGACAGACGTGATTACCGACAACAAAGGTTTGTCGATAACATTTGTGGCGTCCAGCCGCCCGCCAAGGCCAACTTCCAGCAGGCAGTAATCGGCCTTTGTACGTGCAAAACCCAAAAATGCGGCGGCTGTTGTTATCTCAAAAAACGTAACCGATGATTGGCCGTTTACGATTTCACACTCCTCAAGCAAAGACGCCAACATTGGCTCGGACACTAATGTTCCTGCCAACCGAATTCGTTCGTGGAATCGCGCCAGATGTGGCGATGTATAGGCATGCACCGTTTTACCGGCGGATTCCAAACCCGCCCGCAGCATCGCCTGGGTCGAGCCTTTGCCATTGGTGCCGGCGATATGAATGACCGGCGGCAGTTTTTTTTCCGGATGACCCAGAAGATCCAGCAGGCGTTCGATCCGCCCAAGGGTTAGGTCGATAACTTTCGGGTGCAGCGACATCAGCCGTTCAAGAATGGCATCGCTGTGAAGTGAGCTCACGCTTTTTTGTCCCCGACCGTTTGCTTTGTGCTTGGCTTAAGCGACGCAACTGGCACATCTTCCGGTTTGGGCAGATCGCCAACCACCTCGGGGCTGTTTCGCATCAACATCCGGCATATCGTGATCAAATCATTGCGCAGGTCTTTGCGGGCAGTCACCCTGTCCAGCATGCCGTGATCCAGCAGGTATTCGGCCCGTTGAAAACCCTCGGGAAGGCTTTCGCGGATCGTTTGCTCAATCACCCGCGCCCCGGCAAACCCGATCAAGGCGTTTGGCTCGGCGATCTGGACATCCCCCAGCATCGCGTAACTGGCGGTAACGCCTCCGGTCGTGGGATGCGTCAGCACGACTATGTAAGGCAGCCGGGCCTCTTTCACCATTTCAACTGCCACAGTCGTGCGCGGCATTTGCATCAGGGAAAGAATCCCTTCTTGCATACGCGCACCACCAGCGGCGGTAAAAATCACAAACGGGCATTTTTTGGCAATTGCGCGCTCAGCAGCTGCAATAATCGAGTTGCCTACATGCATCCCCATCGATCCGCCCATGAACTTGAAGTTCTGCCCGGCGGCAACGATTGGGGTCCGACCAATTTCGCCTTCAACAACGATCATCGCCTCGGCCTCGCCGGTGGCTTTCTGGGCGATTTTCATCCGCTCAGGATATTTCTTTTGATCTTTGAAATGCAACGGATCTGCGACAGCTTTGGGCACGTCAACTTCAACAAACAGGCCGCCGTCAAACAGGTGTTGAAACCGCTCGCGCGGATCAATGTGCATGTGATGATCACAGCTTGGGCAAACGTTCTGGGCGTCGCTTAGTTCGCGGTGAAACAGCATCGTGCCGCAGTTTTCACATTTTGACCAAAGGTTATCCGGCGTTTCACGGCGCGAGAAAATCGAATTGATTTTCGGACGGACGTAATTGGAAATCCAGTTCATTCGGGCCTGCGCTCCTGTCCTTTTGGTTGCGGCTTAGATAATCCCGAGGCCGGGGAATTGCAATCGTTAGAGACCCCGTCGCGTCATGATCCTTGCATAGATTAAATACCCGACCAGATTAAAGACGATGTCCACAAGCAACAAACTCCTCAACGTTTCGGTATCCGCGGCGGTATAGGGGGTCACGTAAAGTGCGAGTCCGATCATCGATCCATCAACCGACATCAAAAACATCGCGAATAAGTTGTTGAAAAAATGGAAGGTAATCGCCGGGCCCAATGTGCCGCTTCGGGCAGTGAGGTCGGCAGCGATTATTCCGACAATCGCTGTATCAATCACCACCAACCATACGTTCGATCCAAGTTCCGCCGGATTGTAATGCATTAACCCAAACGCCACGGACGGCAAAACCATCCAGACCCATCTTGACGAAAACCGCGCTGCCAACTGTTGCATCAGATAGCCGCGAAACAAGATTTCCTCGGCTGATGTTTGGATCAGCAAAAGCGGCAACGCCAACGGGAGCCACAGTGCCCACCGAAAAAACTCAACATGCGAAACCGGCGGGTTAAATATTACGTTTAAAACCAAAAAGAATGTGAACAATGGCACGATGATGTGTGCGGTTTTCGATGCCTGTCGCCACAGCACCTTCAGGTTAGGGCCGAAAACGGTCAACAATCCGCGCTTGTGCAGCAGCCTGACCGCCAGCCACACGCCAAGCGTGACGCCTGCGAATGTCACCAGCAGCGCCAGCATTGCATAGGGCGAGTCGAATTTTGGGGCCGCGGCACCGAGCAATTGAAAATCAATGCCGGTGGCGACCTGAATTACACCGACGAAAAAGAACACCAGTAAGGTGAATGAAAAGTAACAGACTGCGATTATGGCAATCGCTGCGCATAGCCGCCAAATTTGGGGATACGCCCGCGCAGGTTCAATAAATGCATCGAATCGAGGTGTTCTTGGGGGAAACATACTGTTCGACCTTGCCTGTTTTTGTTCAGCCTAGCGCCATTCGTCATTGGCGTCTATCTGGCCGCTTGTGCATTCCTCGTCCGTCGCCTATTCGTTTTACAGGAATATTTCACTGTTAAGGGACAGACCCATGAACAAGCCTCGTTTTGACAAATCCAATCTTCCCAGCCGCTATGTGACCGAAGGTGTCGCGCGCGCGCCGCACCGGTCTTATCTATATGCGATGGGTCTAACCGAGGATGAAATTCATCAGCCTTTGGTTGGTGTTGCGACCTGCTGGAACGAAGCGGCCCCGTGTAACATCGCCCTCAGCAGGCAGGCACAATCGGTCAAAATGGGTGTCAAAGCCGCCGATGGTACACCGCGCGAATTCACTACAATCACTGTCACCGACGGTATCGCGATGGGCCACGAAGGCATGCGGTCGTCGTTGGCTTCGCGCGAAGTTATTGCGGACTCGGTTGAGCTGACAATGCGCGGGCATTCTTATGATGCGATCGTAGGACTTGCCGGTTGCGACAAGTCGCTGCCAGGCATGATGATGGCAATGGTGCGTCTGAACACCCCGTCGGTTTTTATGTATGGCGGGTCGATCTTGCCGGGTCGCTATAAAGGCCGTGATTTAACCGTTCAGGACTTGTTTGAGGCAGTCGGCGAAAACCAAGCCGGAAACCTTTCGGATGCCGAACTTGCGATTATGGAAGCAATCGCCTGCCCGTCGGCTGGCGCATGTGGCGGCCAGTTTACCGCCAACACCATGGCTTGCGTGTCCGAAGCGATTGGTCTGGCGCTGATGAATTCCTCGGGCGCACCGGCGCCTTACGAAAGCCGCGATCAGTATGGCGAAGCCTCGGGTCGGGCGGTTATGAACCTGCTTGAACGCAACATTCGTGCGCGTGACATTGTAACGCGCGAATCCCTGATCAATTCGGCCCGCGTTGTGGCTTGCACCGGTGGTTCGACCAATGCCGGCCTTCATTTGCCGGCAATTGCCCACGAAGCTGGGATTGATTTCGATCTTGATGATGTTTGCGAGATTTTCCGCGACACGCCTTATTTTGTCGATCTGAAACCCGGTGGTGCATATGTTGCCAAAGACCTTTTCGAAGCTGGCGGTGTGCCAGTCGTGATGAAGGAACTTCGCAAGGCTGGCCTGATGTATGAAGACTGTATGACTGCTTCGGGCCGGTCGATGGGCGAAGAGTTGGACAAAATCACCCGCGAAGCTGATGGCAAAGTGATCTTTTCTGTCGCTAACCCGATTTCCAAAACTGGCGGAGTTGTCGGTCTGAAAGGCAATCTGGCACCGCTTGGCGCAATTGTTAAAATCGCGGGTATGTCGGAAAGCGAGATCAAGTTCACCGGTCCGGCACGTGTTTTTGAATGCGAAGAAGACGCTTTTGCCGCGGTTCAGGCACGTACCTATAAAGAAGGCGAGGTCCTGGTGATCCGCAACGAAGGCCCAGCTGGTGGGCCGGGTATGCGTGAAATGCTGGCAACAACTGCCGCTTTGTCTGGTCAGGGCATGGGCAAAAAAGTTGCCCTGATTACCGACGGCCGTTTCTCAGGGGCGACGCGTGGTTTTTGTGTCGGCCATGTCGGTCCAGAAGCAGCACATTGTGGCCCCATCGCACTGATTGAAGACGGCGACATGATCACACTGGATGCAATGGCCGGTGAAATCTCGGTGGCTTTGTCTGACGAAGAAATGGCAGCGCGCAAAGCCAAATGGAAGGGTCCACGACCGACAATTTATGCGACTGGTGCTTTGTGGAAATACGCGCAGCTTGTCGGACCCGCAAACAAAGGCGCGGTTACCCATCCGGGCGGCAAAAAGGAAGCGCATGTCTATATGGATATTTGATCCCGCAAGGATCAAACCCATCCTTGGACTTATCATCGTCACAAGTCTTGCGGCATGTGGTTCAAAAAAATTTCCGTCACCCGCCAAGCCACAGGGCACAACCATCACTGTCGGCGGGAAGAGCCTTGTTATTGCAGGCCCGTCTGGGTTTTGCATGGACAGGTCAGTCTCGCAAATCAGGGCTGACACGGCTTTCGTTTTATTGGGCAATTGCGCGGTGGTTGCTCCGCAAAACCGTGGCCCGCAACCAAAGGTCAAAGCCCTGCTTACCGCAACAATAGCGGAAAACCTTCAGGGACCAGTCACAGAAACCGCGACTGAAATGGACAGCTTTTTTCGGTCTGAAGCCGGACGCACTGCATTAAGTCGGGCGTCAGATCCCGGAACCGTTAGAGTTTTGGACAGCTTTGAAAGCGGGGGCACGTATTTCCTGCGCAGCACCGATAGTAGCCCCGGCATTGTCCCTGATGCGGCAGCCGACAATTGGCGCGGCTATTTTGATGTAGACGGCCAACTTATTTCGGTTTCGGTGATCGGCTTTAATTCAGACCCTATTACACCCGAGGCCAGCCTTGATACGGCTCGTGCCTTTGCGCGAGCGATTCAAATCAGTAACGGCAATACTATTTCGACTGCATCAGCCGAACCAGCGATAGCACCGCAAACCGAACCCGAACCGACAGCGGCCAAATCCAGATACTCCAAGGTCATGTCGTTGAACCGTGTTGGCATCCTGCGTCGAATATTTTGGTGAAGCGTATTTGTAACATGCGGGTTACTGTTCAACCCATTACAGTTTCGAAAGATTGTCGTGCATCTGTCCCGGTTAAAAGTTAGAATCCAACCAACGAACCGTCAAAAATTACGAACGGCATGAGCAATAGACTTACAGGCCTACTTAAATCCCTTCAGCATAAACGCTCGCTACGGCGTTGGGCACGAATGGAAAAATTGGCCCGCACCGTCAGCCTTGACGATTTGCGGGACATGCGGCTTATGGCGCGCCAGCTGCGCCAAAGTGTGAATAATGTTGCTTTCACCGCCGATATGCGCCTGACCCTGCCGGTGCTTGGTTCAAACGCAATGACCCTGCCACTGACGACGGATTGGTCTTACCGTCCGTCGGGGTGGGCAGGCCCAGTTTTCCCGCAGGGCCACGCCCCCGTTCGAAACAAAACGCTGATCGGCGATGACCTGACCGTTTATCACGACTGCAAGACGCCAAATCTTTCACTTCGTCAAATCCGTAACACTGACCCACAAGACCTTGCACCATTTCGACTTGCGATGGATGTGTTCAGTTTTGATGGCAGCTTTTTGTCGCTGGTTTTGCAAGCCCCGCAATCCATTGTTATCGGGTTGAAAAAGCGCCACGTGATCCGATTGACCATCCAGGTGCAAAGCGAACGGCCGCTGGATATGTCGGCCCGGTTAAACTTTAAACATGGCCCCAATACTGAACAGGTCGCCCAGGAAATTGACTTTTCCACAGTCGAAACGGCGGTCGAGTTTGACCTTGCCTATACCCGCTTTAATGAGACCCGGGTGGAACAGGTTTGGCTTGATTTGTTTTTTGAAAGCCCGTCGATGAACCGCGTGGAAATCCGTGATATTACCCTATCTCGCCATCCGCGCGCCGAGTTGTAAGGATACTGGAATGCCCGAATTTAGACTCACCAGAACAAGAATACGCGCAGGCCAATACGAGGGCATTCTGACAAACACCGCCCGACGCAAAACCGCACCCGCGATCGACGTCGCCCTGTTTGGAACAGTTTTGACCACCGCCACGGTTACGGCAGACAGCAAGGAACCAAAGCAGTGGAAAGTTCAGGTCAAAATCCCGTCGATTGCAATCAGTGACGGGGTCCAGACCTTTTCAATCCGCGAAACCGTAACGGGGAATGTGCTCGACAGTTTCGCAATTATTGCAGGCGAGGCATTGCAGGATGATTTCCGCGCCGATATCGCGCTGTTGCGCGCCGAACTTGATATGTTGAAGCAAGCCTTTCGCGCCCATTGTAACGAAACCAAGGGCTGACGCCGCGTTTCACGTGACAAGACGGCACATTTTTTACACTCTGCCTTCAAACAAATTTCTGAAAGCTTCACACAATGGCACATGCGCTATATCCACACCTTTTCACTCCGCTCGATTTGGGGTTCACCCAATTAAAGAACCGCGTTTTAATGGGCTCAATGCATACGGGGCTTGAAGAAATTGGTGATTGGGAACGCATTGCCACATATTACGGTGATCGCGCCAAAGGCGGGGCCGCCTTGATCGTAACCGGAGGCATGGCACCCAATCAGGAAGGCGGTGTTTTCGCAGGCTCAGCCGGGTTGTTCTCTGATCAGGATATCGCAAATCACAAGATCGCAACGGATCGAGTGCATGCCGAAGGCGGCAAAATCGCGATGCAAATACTGCATGCCGGGCGGTATGCCTATAATCCAAAATGTGTGGCACCTTCACCGATAAAATCGCCAATCTCGCCTTTCCCGCCGACCGAAATCGATGAGGAAGGGATCGAAAAGCAAATCGCCGACTTTGCAACTGCGACCGTGCGGGCCAAAGAAGCGGGTTATGATGGGGTCGAGGTGATGGGATCCGAAGGATACTTCCTAAACCAATTCATTGTTACTCATACCAACAAGCGCACTGATCGCTGGGGTGGCAGTTACGAAAACCGAATCAGATTGCCGATTGAAATTGTTCGCCGCTGTCGCGAGGCGGTTGGTCCAAATTTCATTATTATTTACCGCCTGTCGATGATCGACCTTGTGCCAAATGGATCCACTTTCGAAGAAGTTATTCAGTTGGCCAAGGAAATCGAAAAAGCCGGGGCTACAATCATCAATTCTGGCATCGGCTGGCACGAGGCCCGCATCCCAACAATCGCCACGTCTGTTCCGCGCGCAGCATTTACATGGGTAACCCAGAAATTGATGGGTCATGTTTCAATTCCAGTGATCGCCTCGAACCGTATAAACACCCCCGAAGTCGCGGAAAGCGTAATTTCCGACGGACACGGTGACATGGTTTCTATGGCACGCCCGTTTCTTGCAGATGCCGAGTTTGTAAATAAGGCCAAAGCAGGCAAGGCGGCCCTGATCGCCCCGTGTATCGGTTGTAACCAAGCCTGCCTTGATCACACTTTTGGCGGCAAAATCTCGACCTGTTTGGTCAATCCGCGCGCCTGCTATGAGACTGATCTGACATACGAACCTGCGGTAAAGATCAAAGAAATCGCGATTGTTGGTGCCGGTCCGGCTGGGATGGCAACCGCGATTGTCGCGGCCCAGCGCGGTCATTCCGTCAGCCTTTTTGATAAATCTGACAAGATCGGCGGGCAGCTTAATATGGCGAAAATGGTGCCTGGAAAAGAAGAATTCCACGGCCTTGTTTCGTATTATGAACACCATATCAAAAAATTAGGTATAAAAGTTAATCTAAACACTGAAGTGCATGCCAAACACCTAAACACGTTCGACGAGGTCATCATTGCCACCGGAGTCGCGCCACGTGATCCACACATTCCCGGTCAGGACGGCCTGAATGTGCTTTCATATATTGATGTCCTGCGCAACGGTGCTGAAGTTGGGAAACGCGTCGCGATCATTGGTGCTGGGGGAATCGGCTTTGACGTTGCCGAGTTTCTTGCACAGTCTGGTGAAAGCCCGACAGAAAATCTTGCGGAATGGCAGCAGGAATGGGGTGTCGGCGACCCTTCGACAACGCGCGGTGGGTTGGCTGAGGACGGTCCGAAACCTGAAAAAGCCGCACGCGAGATTGTCCTATTGCAGCGCAAGGCACAGGCCTTGGGAAAAGGCCTTGGGAAAACGACCGGCTGGATTCATCGGGCGGCGCTTAAGATGAAAAACGTAGAAATGATCGGCGGTGTCAATTACGAAAAGATCGACGCCAAAGGACTGCATATCAGCTTTGGTGCAGCGCGGGAAAATCCGCGTTTGATCGAGGTTGATACAGTGGTTCTGTGCGCTGGCCAGTTGCCAGAGCGAACACTGGCGGATGACTTGATCGCCGAGGGCGGCGCGCCTCATATTATCGGCGGTGCGGATGTGGCTGCGGAATTAGACGCCAAACGTGCCATCAATCAAGGCTCGCGCTTGGCTGCATCGCTGTAAACAGGTTCCGTCAAAACTTATTTAGTCTGGTGTATTCAATCGCGAAGAGCGTCCATCGCAGCGACCAGTTTGGCAGTAACGCCTGGCTCTGACAATGCGTGCCCGGCGGTTGGAACGATTTCCAGCTTTCCGGCGGGCCACAGTTGCGCAAGCGCATGCGCACGCGCCGGTGGGCAGATCATATCATAACGTCCTTGAACAATTACGCCCGGTATGTGTTCGATTTTGTTCATATTTTTCAAAATCGCCTGATCTTCGCTCAGAAACCCGTTATTGATAAAATAGTGATTTTCCAACCGCGAAAAAGCACGGGCATATTCGGCAGGGCTTACGCCCCGGTGTTCGCCGGGATCGAGAACTGCAAGCGAACTTTCCCAACTGGCCCAAGCGCGTGCGAACAAGACTTGCTCGTCGATATTGTCCCCGAACAACCGTTTGTGATAGGCCGCGATCATGTCACCGCGTTCCTCTTTCGGGATCAGGTGCGTAAACCGTGCCCATTCATCGGGCCAAAAATCGGCGGCGCCACCACCATAAAACCAGTCCAGCTCGGGTTTTGTCATCAGGAAAACCCCGCGCAAAATCAGGTGCATCACATAATCGGGATGGGCCTGCGCGTAAATCAGAGACAGCGTCGCCCCCCAAGAACCCCCGAACACCATCCATTTATCGATCTTTAGTGTTTCCCGAATCAACTCTATATCGGCGACCAGGTCCCAGGTCGTATTGTTTGTTACGGATGCGGTCGGCTTGCTGCGCCCACAACCACGTTGATCGAATAAAACCACGCGATACACTTCGGGGTCAAAGAACCGGCGCATCGCAGGACTGCATCCACCACCAGGACCGCCATGCAGCACCACAACGGGCACTCCCCTGGGGTTTCCACATTGCTCCATATAAATCTGATGTCCGCCCGGCACGGTAATCACCCGCTGATCGAAGGGACCGATAGACGGGTAAAGCATTTCGGATGCGCTGTTTTGGCTTACGGACTTGTGCATGGGCGGTCTATAAGGGTCTCGTCTGAATAGAAGTTACGTCATCCTTGGCAGGTTGAATTGGAGAGTGCAATGCAATCCACCACAACAATTGATGCAAGCGAAGTCGCCAAATTCGAGGCGATGGCCGCCGAATGGTGGGACATGAACGGCAAGTTTAAGCCTTTGCACATGATGAACCCCTGTCGGCTGGATTACATAACCGAACAGATTGCCGCCGAATTCGGCCGTGATTTGACCAAGCCGCTGCCATTCAAGGGCTTGCGCCTTTTGGATATCGGTTGCGGGGGCGGGCTGTTGTCAGAACCTATGGCAAGGCTTGGCGCCATAGTGGTTGGCGCCGATGCGGCCGCTGGTAATATTCCGGTTGCCCAAATCCACGCGGAACAATCGGGGTTGGTTATCGATTATCGGCATACCTCGGCTGAAGTCCTGGCCGAAGCAGGCGAGCAGTTTGACGTGGTGCTGAACATGGAGGTGGTCGAACATGTTTCTGACCCGTTGGCCTATCTGACGGCGTGCCGCAGGTTGCTAAAGCCCGGCGGTTTGATGCTGTGTTCGACCCTTAACCGCAACTCTAAGAGCTTTTTAATGGCGATCATTGGCGCAGAGCATATCATGCGGTGGCTGCCCAAAGGCACGCATGACTGGAAGAAATTCATCACGCCGAACGAGCTTTTTGCGCTTATTTCAAATGCCGGTTTGAAGCCTGTAGATCGTAAGGGATTTGTCTTTAACCCCATATTGTGGTCTTGGTCGATATCGGACCGTGATCTAAGCGTTAACTATGTAACTGCCAGCGTCCGACCAATTGTTTGATGTGCTGCGAGAGGGCTAACCCTCCCGCGGCATTCTTGTTTCAGCCAATCGCCCAACGCAGCGACCCGTTATTTTTAACGAATTCCTGTTTACTGGCCCAAGCATCAAGTCCGAAAATATGCCCTGAGTTTTTGACAATCAGCAGCCAAAGCACAATTGCGTCAACGACATGAAAGTCGATGATGAAACTGTTTTTGTCGCCGATATAGGGGAAATCCATATGCGCCATCCAATATGTCATCATCAGAAAGATGCCAAAGAACGCCGATACGCGCACCATCAGACCGGTAATCAACGACAAACCAATCAGTAGATGCCCATAAGAAACCATAAACGACACTATCGGTGCGATCACCGGACCGGTGAAATAAGAAAACAGCCCGTTGAATGTTTTGGTATGTGTCAGAAAGCCGGAAATGCTCCATCCGGGGACAAACACTTGATGCGAAGCTGCATATAAAAACACCCATCCAATCGAAATCCGCAGCAGGACAAGAATGGTCTTCTCAATTCCAGAATCCGGCATTTATTTTTTCCTCTATGAAAAAGGGCCGGTAAGCTGAAGGAAGCCACTAAACGTCGCCTGACATTGATCCAAATCAATGCGTGAAGCCAAAAACCACCGGCTCCTGCGCACCACCAAATTGCGGGCGTGGTTTTTTATGTTGCTGTTCAGCTTTGACGAAATCGGTTTTCCGGGCTGGTATGGCCCTGAAATCCTTAGTTTTAGTTTTCCAAACGCCCGCGCAATTCGCGCAGGATCGGCAAGGTAGCGCGGATTTTATCTGCTCCCAAGGCTTCGACGACCTCGTTGAAAATCGGGGCAATGGCGCGGACGGCCTCGTCGCGTGCCGCCTGGCCTGCGGGCGAAATGCCAACGAACTTGCGCCGCGCATCATCCCAATCCGGGCGAACGTGAATATATCCTGCGACCTCAAGCTTGCCCAGCGTATTGGTCATCGCGCCTTTGGTCACGTGGAATAATCTTGCCAGTTGTGCCGGGGTTTTCTCGCCGCCCAAATGCGCCAGATGGTTCAAAACCGAAAAATGCGAAACCTCCATGCCTTTAGGCAGAACCTTTGACAGTCGTGCGCGCGCAAGTTGGTCGGCCATCGCGATTTCGCTAAACAACGCAATCGCCAAGGGGTCGTTTCGTTCGGTCATACCAGACCCTGATACGCCCGGTCGTGCGTCAAGGCCGGGACGCGCTTGCGGGCCTTTTCTACTTCGGCCAGGTTCAGATCGACCAACGTAACGCCGGGCGCCGTTCCACCGTCGGCCAAAACCTCGCCCCAAGGTGCGACTGCCAAGGAATGGCCATAGGTTTCACGCGGTTTGCCAGTAGAAACAGAATGCTGGCCGCATTGGGCTGGCGCCAACACGAACGTCCCGGTTTCAATCGCCCGAGCCCGCAACAGCACATGCCAGTGTGCAGCGCCGGTCACGGGTGAAAACGCTGCTGGTTCGGTAATGATCTGTGCCCCGGCCTTGGCCAGATCGCGGTGGAGATGCGGAAACCTGAGGTCGTAACAAATCGTCATACCGACGGCGCCGAAAGACGTTTGTGCCAGAACGGCCTTGTCGCCCGGACGAAACCCTTCGGATTCGCGGAAGGTTTCGGTTTCGGTGACATTGACGTCGAACATATGAATTTTGTCATACTTCGCATTGATTGCCCCGTTCGGACCGATCAGAAAAGATCGGTTAGCGAATCGACCATCAGCATCCCCGGTTTTCAACGCCAACGATCCGATCAGCAGCCAGATGTTCAACTCGTCCGCAACAATGCGCAGCCGCGCCAGTGTGGGATCGTCTTGTTCAAAGTTCAAAACCTGATTCTGATGGCTGCGACTGCCTGAGATAATATTTGTCACTTCAGGCGTAAGGATGAACTCGGCGCCCTTTGCGGCTGCCTCGCGGATAAACCCTTCGGTTACCGGAATGTTTGCAAGCGGCTGATCGCTTGAGCACAGTTGAACTAGTCCTGCGCGCATCGCCCTAACCAGCCAACATCGGGTCAAGTTTGCCCGAGCGTTCAAGTTCGTAAAGCTCGTCGCAACCGCCGACGTGGTGTCCACCAATAAAGATTTGCGGCACGGTACGTCCACCGTTTGCGCGCGTAGTCATTTCGCCACGACGAGCAGGTTCCGCGCCTACGTCCACTTCCGTGTATGTGACGTTCTTTTGTGCCAGCAACCGCTTGGCGGCTTGGCAGTATCCACAAAAGCGGGTGGTATAAATCTCGACTTGTTTCATGTGATGTCCTTGAGGTCTGTGCGGGATTTACTTGATTTAGGTATCCCTTGCAACGCGCGCCAGTACAAGAACGTTCACATCTGCTGCACCTGCTGCGAAACAGGCTTCGGAACAGGCCGCAAGTGTTGCGCCTGAAGTCATCACATCATCGACCAACAGCAC
>ERZ889078.2279-NODE-2279-length-13832-cov-24.628221_pt1 | contig 13832 bp, 10 predicted proteins | sample MGYA00521266_ERZ889078 | MGnify/ENA primary metagenome ERZ889078 (study PRJEB32303, sample SAMEA104408618) | aquatic metagenome | biome: Brackish water; feature: Pelagic; material: water | place: Baltic Sea | collected 2014-06-16T06:34:00 | depth 76,534 m ...
TCGCCATGGAAAAGGAACTGCGGTTCGCCATTCGTGAGGGCGGCAGGACTGTCGGAGCCGGTGTCATCAGCGAAATTATTGAATAACAGGAGATCTTTAAAGGGATGCGTGATATTACGACATTGGCCTGTGAGCATTGCAAAAACAGGAATTATACGACCACGAAGAACAAGAAAAAGACTCCGGATAAACTGAGTTTTAAAAAATATTGCCCTTTTTGCAGGGTCCATACTCTCCACAAAGAAACCAAGTAGCTTTTGACGAATGCAGGCCAGTAGCTCTAACGGCTAGAGCACCGGACTCCAAATCCGGGTGTTGTGGGTTCGAATCCCTCCTGGCCTGCCATTTTTTTTGTGAGGCTTTTATAAAGGGTTAAACACATTAATGGCGTTTTCATTCCCTGTTTTATTTACGGAATGCTTTTAAGGAAGTTCATGTGCCAATGAAAAAGAATAACCGAAAACCAAAAAGCAGCAAAAGCCCCCAAAAAAAGGTGAAAAATACCGCTGCGGGTGATGCAGTTTCCACGTCGGTGGAGGCCCCTAATAAGGTGGCAAAACCGAACGGAAAGCCTGGCAGGGCCGTTCAGAAAACAGCGAAAGCCGGCAAATCGGGCGAAAGCGGCGGCGCATCTAATTTGTTTAAAACTATTGGGCTGTTTTTGCGGCAAGCCAAGATTGAGCTGAAAAAAGTCAAATGGCCCACACGTAAGGAGTTAATTGCGTCCACGGTTGTTGTGATTGTTTTGACGCTGCTGGTTTCTTTGTATCTGGGGCTGGTTGATTTAGGCCTTATTAAAATTATAAAACATGTTATTGGTTAAGTTCTATTTTAGAATTTTCTTGGGATTCTGCCTTATTTAAGCTGTGTGACAGCGATCAGGGGTTTTCGTGGAATTGAAATGGTACATTGTTCATACCTATTCCGGGTTTGAGGATAGAGTAAAAAAAAGCCTGGAAGAGCGGATTGAATCCTTTGGTCAGAAAGATTTTTTTGGCAGGATACTGGTTCCCACTGAACAGGTTGTTGAGCTGAAAAAAGGTGAGAAAAAGACCACATCCAGGAAATTTTATCCCGGTTACATCTTGGTTGAAATGCACATCGACCAGGATACATGGCATACGGTTCGGAATACGGCAAAGGTAACGGGGTTCGTGGGTGGAGAAGTGAATCCCACGCCGGTATCAGCCGAAGAAGCCGAACGGGTGATTCACCAGATGGAAGAGGGCGTAAACAGGCCCAAAGCCAGGTATAATTTTGAAGAGGGCGAAGAGGTGCGGGTGGTAGACGGGCCTTTTACGAATTTCCAGGGAACCGTTTCCGAAATAAAGCCCGATAAAGAAAAGTTGAGAGTTCTCATTACCATTTTTGGACGGCCGACTCCTGTGGAACTTGATTTCATTCAAGTCACCACTATTTGATTCAAAAGTCGATGCCTCACACCATTTAAGGCAAGTAATTTAAAGGGACATAACATGGCAAAGAAAATTATTGGGTCCGTTAAACTGCAGGTAAAGGGCGGACAGGCGAATCCTTCACCCCCCATCGGGCCTGCATTGGGTCAACATGGCGTGAATATCGCTGAATTCTGTAAAGGGTTTAACGCAAGGACTCAGGACCAGATGGGAACGGTAATCCCGGTCATAATCACCATCTATGCGGATAGGTCTTTTTCATTCATTACGAAGACACCTCCGGCTTCCGTGCTGTTGAAGCAGGCGGCAAAAATTGCGAAAGGCTCTGCTGAGCCGAATCGTGATAAGGTCGGATCCGTCACGCGGAAACAGATCGAAGAGATTGCGAAGAGCAAGATGGAAGACTTGAATGCCATCGATATTGAAGGCGCAGCCAGGATTATTGAGGGTACCGCAAGGAGTATGGGCATCACGGTGTCCTAAAATCCGTACAACGACGAAGGGAAGAAAGAAATGGCTGGAATGGGCAAAAAATACAGGGAAAGCGCTCAGAAAGTTGACAAACTGAAGCGATATACGTTTGAAGAAGCGATTCAGCTTTCGATTGATTGTGCTTATGCCAAGTTCAATGAAAGTTTGGATTTAGCCGTTAAACTGGGTGTTGATCCGCGACATGCCGACCAGATGGTCAGAGGAACAGTGGCGCTTCCCAATGGCGTGGGAAAAGAGGTTCGAGTCGCTGTTTTTGCTAAAGGGGAGAAGGAAAAAGAAGCCATGGATGCCGGTGCCGATTTCGCAGGTTCGGATGAACTTCTGGAGAAGATACAAGGCGGTTGGCTTGATTTTGATAAAGCCATTGCGACCCCTGATATGATGGGCACTGTTGGGAAACTCGGGCGTGTGCTGGGACCCAGAGGATTGATGCCGAACGCCAAGTTGGGAACAGTCACCTTTGACGTGGCCCGGGCGGTAACGGAGATCAAGGCAGGTAAAATCGATTTCAAGGTGGATAAAACGGGTATTGTTCATGCCTCAGTTGGCAAAATTGACTTCGGCCTGGAAAAACTCATTGAAAATGTTGCTTCATTCATGGAAACGATTCAGCGATTGAAACCACCTGCCAGTAAGGGGACTTATTACCGAAGTATTGCGATTTCTTCAACCATGGGGCCTGGGGTTAAGGTTGATCCCGTTTATGTAAAGGATATGTTGAACCGATAGACACAGTTATATTGCCTGTCCATTATCATTTCGCATTCCGGAATTCAATGATCCGGCCGTTCAGATGCGCGTCGTCAATCGGTTACCCGCAGCGGTTTAGCGGGGTTGGCACACTCTCTGTATAGGTTTAGATTTCAAGAAAAATAAATTCGTGTTTATTAAAGCAAAACAGTGGATGGTCTTTGCCTCTGATAAGATCGTCCATTTTTGTGTTTGAAATATGCTCCGGAATTTCACTGAGCAAGTAGAATATTAAGGTTACGCGTTTCATTTTTTGAAGGGCGTTTTTGGTCAAAGACAGTAGGCGCTGCAAGGCCGGAGAGCTTTTTTGCTCAAGGGTTACGCGGCTTAAAATTGAGCCTGCCGAGACTGGATGAAAGTAGTGTTCAGGGTGTGCACCTTTTGTCTTTGACAATATTATTGTCCATAAAAGAGAGGAGGTGAATATGAATAGACAAGACAAAAAAGAGTTGGTTGACAACCTTCACGAACGTCTTCAAAAGGCCCAGGGTTCCTACCTGGTGGATTACCAGGGACTTGAAGTTGAATCCATGAACCAATTGAGACGTGATCTCAGGCAGGCGAATGCTGAGTTCGCGGTTGTGAAAAACAGGCTCTTGAAACTGGCGAGCAAAGATACCGATACTGAGCAGATTCTGGATCTCATGCAGGGGCCTACGGCCATTGCTTTGACCTATGGTGATGTGGTTGCTCCTGCAAAAGCACTGGTGGATTTTGCCAAGAAATTTAAAAATCTTGAAATTAAGGGCGCTCAGATATCCGGTAAGCAGGTAGATGTCCCAGGTGTCAAGCAACTGGCGGCTTTGCCCGGAAGAGATGTGTTGTTGGCTCAGACCCTGTCCGTCATGCAGGCTGTGCCCACGTCTTTTGTTCGTGTGTTGAATGGGGTCACTGGCCAATTCATGAATGTTTTAAAGGCCATTGAAGAAAAGAAAAGCGAATTGCAATAATTTTTTTGGAAGTTGGAGGTTTTAGTCATATGGCGACTGATATCAGTAAGGAAGATGTTGTAGAATTTATATCCAGCATGACCGTTTTGGAACTTTCCGAGTTCGTAAAAGAGCTTGAAGAAAAATTCGGTGTCAGTGCTGCGGCACCCATGGCTGTAGCGGCCGCTGCTCCGGGAGCAGCTGCGGAAGAGGAAGTTGAACAAACGGAATTCGATGTTGTTCTGACCGCTGTGGGAGACAAAAAGATTCAGGTCATTAAGGTTGTCCGTGCCATTACCGGTTTGGGTCTCAAAGAGGCAAAGGGTGTTGTGGATGGCGCGCCGGGTCCTGTCAAGGAAGGCGTTCCGAAAGACGAAGCCGAAGGGATCAAGACCCAGTTGGAAGAAGCCGGAGCAACAGCTGAGATTAAATAGGGACAGGCTCATTTGGGGAGAGGTGTCACACGTCCCGATAATTCGCGGTTTCAACCGAGATGAACGGTTTTGGTTATCGGAATTGTTTGAAACCATACAAGGCCAAAGAATGACCATAAGGAGATACCATGTTTAAGAATGATGGTGTCAGAAGACGAGCAAGAAAAAGTTTCGGGAAGATCAGCAAAGTTATTGAAACGCCTAATCTCATTGCCATGCAGAGACGGTCCTATGAGCGGTATTTGCAGAAGGATATTCCGCCCCAGGAGCGTGAAGACGTTGGGCTTCAGGCGGCATATATGGGTGTTTTTCCCATCCATGATTTTGCAGGGACTTCGTCCCTTGAGTTCGTCAAGTACGCTTTTGAGGGTGCCAAGTACAGTGAAGAAGACTGCCTCAGCAAAGGTATGACATATGAAGCATCCCTCAGGCTTACGGTCCGATTGGTTGTTTTTGATACCGATACCGTGAGTGAAACGAAAAGCATTCGGGACATCAAAGAGCAAGAGATTTATTTCGGCACTCTCCCCATCATGACCGACCGCGGTACATTTATTATTAACGGAACAGAACGCGCTGTGGTGAGCCAGCTTCATCGCTCACCCGGCGCATTTTTTGACCATGACAAGGGAAAAACCCACGCCAGTGGAAAGCTGCTCTATTCGGCCAGAATTATTCCACTGAGGGGTTCTTGGCTCGATTTCGAGTTTGATCCCAAAGATTTTTTATACGTTCGAATTGACCGGCGAAGGAAATTTCCGGTAACCATTCTGTTAAAAGCCCTTGGATATACGGCCAAAGACCTCCTTTACCACTTCTATGACACTGAAATGATAGAAATTGGTGAGACAGGGGGCTGGCGGGAAGCAATTCCTGAAACCCTGGCTCAGAATCGGGTTCTAAAAGATATTATAGGCGGGGACGAAGAAGTCATCGCCAAAAAAGGTGTTAAGTTTACAAAGCGGTTGCTCAAGGTCCTGGGGGCCAATGAAACCACAAAACCCAGGATGCCCATGGTGAAACAGGTCCCTTCTGAAATTGAGAAGGGTCTTGAATTGCAGGTGGTTGATGACATCCTGGATCCTGAAACCGGCGATATCCTCTTGGCTGCCGGCAGTATGCTTTCAACAGATGCTTGTACTCTGCTGGTTGAAAAAGGGATAGCCAACGTCAAATGTATAGACTTAAAACGGATTAGAATTCCGGTTGATCTGGAAGATATTGAGGATCGTGTGATTTGTGATGATCTGATAGATCCTGAAACCGGCGAAGTTCTTCTTGAAGGCAACAGCCCTTTGTCCCTGGACAAAATGGCGGTGATTCAGGAAAGAGGGTTAACCCATGTCGAATGCCTTGTTCTGGACGGGCACGGTATCAGCCGGAGTATTCGAGAGACATTGATAGCGGACCGAATCAACACCCCGGAAGAGGCAGTCCTTGATATTTACCGAAAAATGAGGCCGAGCAGTCCCCCGACCCCCGAAGTGGCAGAAACTTTTTTTAATAATATGTTTTTCAATCTGGATACCTATGATCTCTCACGTGTGGGAAGGCTTAAACTCAATTATCGTCTGGGTATGGAAGGTGTTTCACTGGAACAGCGGACACTCAGAAAAGAAGATATTTTCGGTACCGTCGAGGAACTCATCAGATTGAAAAGTGCGGAGGCCATGGTAGACGATATTGATAACCTCGGTAATCGTCGCGTGCGGGCCGTGGGCGAACTCCTTGAAAATCAATACCGTGTCGGTCTTGTCAGAATGGAAAGGGCCATTAAAGAGAGGATGAGCCTTCAAGAGGTTGAGACATTGATGCCGCACGATCTCATCAACTCCAAGCCCGTTTCGGCCGTGGTGAAAGAATTTTTCGGTACGAGCCAGCTGTCCCAGTTTATGGATCAGACGAATCCCTTAAGCGAGGTGACCCATAAGCGCAGGCTTAGCGCTTTGGGACCCGGAGGGTTGACGCGGGAAAGAGCTGGATTTGAGGTCCGCGATGTGCACCCGACACACTATGGGAGAATTTGCCCTATTGAGACCCCTGAAGGGCCGAACATCGGACTGATTGTTTCTTTGAGTACTTACGCTCAGGTGAATGAATTCGGCTTTATCGAGACGCCCTACAGGCGTGTTATGGATAACAAGGCTACCGAAAGCCTGGAATATTTATCGGCCCTTGATGAAAAAGATTACCCCATAGCCCAGGCAAATGCGCCTTTGGATGACGATGGCGGTTTTATTCGCGATGAGGCGGCAGTACGGATTGAGGGAGAAGCGTTCAAGGTGCCGGTGGAAGATGTCAGATACATGGATGTATCGCCGGACCAGTTGGTGAGTATCTCCGCCTCTTTGATCCCTTTTCTGGAGCATGATGATGCAAACAGGGCGCTCATGGGTTCCAACATGCAGCGTCAGGCGGTACCGCTTTTAAAAGCAAAGGCCCCACTGGTGGGAACCGGGGTGGAAAAGGTGGTGGCAAGAGACTCCGGTATTTCAGTGATTGCCAAGAGAGACGGCGTCATCGAACATGTGGATGCGTCTCGAATCGTTATTCGTTTTACCGACACGGGTGAAAATGACGACTCTGAGGTGGAAATTTGTAAGCTCACAAAGTTCAGACGGTCCAATCAAAACAGTTGCTATACCCAGAAGCCCATTGTGCGAAAAGGAGAATTCGTCAAAAAAGGCCAGATTATTGCGGATGGGCCTGCCATGGAACAGGGGGAACTTGCCCTTGGCAGAAATGTGATGGTGGCCTTCATGAGCTGGGGGGGGTACAATTTTGAAGATTCTATCCTGATCAGCGAACGGGTTGTAAAAGAAGATGTTTACACCTCCATCCATATTGACGAATTTGAAATCCTGTCTCGGGATACCAAATTGGGAAAGGAAGAAATCACACGAGATATCCCCAATGTTGGTGAGGATGCATTAAGAAACCTGGATGAGAGCGGGATCGTAAAGATCGGTGCGGAGATTAACCCGGGCGACATCCTCGTAGGCAAAATTACGCCGAAGGGCGAAACGCAGCTGTCCCCTGAAGAGAAACTCCTAAGGGCCATATTCGGTGATAAGGCGGGCGATGTTAAAGACAGTTCCATGCGGGTCCCCCCCGGGGTGCGGGGGACCGTCATTGATGCCAAGGTGTTTTCACGGGGTGGGGTCGAAAAAGATGCACGGGCCCTCGCCATTGAAGCCGAGGAAACCCGTCGTATGAGAAAGGATCTTCGTGACGAGATCGAGGTTGTTGAACGAAGCGCCAGCGAAAAATTACTGGGAATCTTTGAAGGTAAGGCCCTTAAATCAGATCTCTGCGACAAAAAAAGCGGGGCGGTTTTGCTGAAAAGTACCCAAAGCATGACGCGGGAGGCCATTGAATCCCTACCCATCGAAGCTTTCGCATGGGCGGATGTGAAGGTGTCCATGGACGAAATTGAAAGGGCGGAGGCCATCGTCTTGAAGTGCACCGCCAAGGTTGATTCCCTGACCACAATTTGCGAGAACAAAATAGAAAATTTTGACCTGGGAGATGAACTGGCCCCCGGTGTGGTTAAAATGGTTAAGGTTTATGTGGCGGTCAAACGTAAGCTGTCCGTTGGGGATAAAATGGCGGGTCGCCATGGTAATAAAGGTGTTTTGTCTCGAATACTGCCCATTGAGGATATGCCCTATTTTGCGGATGGAACCCCTGTGGACATCGTTTTAAATCCCCTGGGAGTGCCTTCACGAATGAACGTAGGTCAGGTTCTAGAGACCCATTTGGGATGGGCTTCCCATGGCATGGGTATGAAAGTTCGGGAGTTGTTGGGAAAGATCAACAGTACCGAACTGCTCAGGGCGAAGTTCAAGAAATGGTTCTCCAAAGATGAATACCAGTCATTTTTTGCGAATTTATCGGATGAGGATTTACTGAAAGAATCGTCATTAATGCTGGATGGTGTACCGTTGGCGACGCCGGTCTTTGACGGCGCTTCAGAAGAGGAGATTAAATCATTTCTGGAGGAGGCCGGATTATCGGCCACCGGTCAGGCGACACTTTATGACGGACGTTCAGGAGAGCCTTTTGAGCAGGATGTCACCGTAGGGATTATGTATATTTTGAAATTGCATCACCTGGTGGATGATAAACTCCATGCGCGTTCAATAGGACCGTATTCCCTGGTTACGCAACAACCTCTGGGTGGAAAGGCGCAATTCGGAGGACAACGGTTGGGTGAAATGGAAGTGTGGGCCATGGAGGCTTATGGCGCAGCCTATACGCTCCAGGAGTTTCTAACTGTAAAATCAGATGATGTGGCGGGGCGGACCCGCATGTACGAAAGAATTGTTAAGGGTAATAATGCACTTGAACCCGGACTGCCCGAGTCGTTTAAAGTTCTGATGAAGGAACTGCAAAGCTTAGGCCTTGAAATGGAACTTTTTGAGGACAGCTGATTAGATTTGTGGCGCCTCATGGAGAAAGGGGAGTAGGCATTGGAAGAATTATATAACTTTTTTACAAAGCCGAAAGATCCATCCAGTTTTAATTCCGTCAGGATATCTCTGGCATCCAAAGAGAAAATACTTGAATGGTCCTTTGGGGAAGTGAAAAAGCCGGAGACCATTAATTATAGGACATTCAAGCCGGAGCGCGATGGGCTTTTCTGTTCCAAGATTTTTGGTCCCATAAAGGACTTTGAATGTAACTGCGGAAAATACAAACGGATGAAGCACCGGGGCATTGTCTGCGAGAAATGTGGTGTTGAAGTCATTCAAAGCAAAGTTCGCAGGGAAAGAATGGGGCATATCACATTAGCTGCGCCGGTGGCCCATATCTGGTTCTTAAAGGCGCTTCCTTCAAAAGTCGGCAATCTTCTGGATATGACGTTGAAGGAGCTGGAACGGGTGCTTTACTTTGAAGGACACATTGTGGTTGATCCGAAAGATACACCCTTGTCTAAGGGTGAAGTCCTCTCTGATGAACAGTTGCAGCAGGCCCGTGAAGACTTCGGCAATCGGTTTGAGGCCGGCATCGGTGCCGAAGCCATCCAGACTATGTTGAAGGATTTGAATGTTGAGGAGTTGTCACAGAGCCTCAGGGTGGAGATGGCCAGTACCAAGTCAGAGGCGAAAAGAAAGAAGCTGACCAAGCGCTTGAAAGTTATCAACGCTTTCAGGGATTCAAAAAACAAACCCGAAATGACCATTCTGAATGTGATTCCTGTCCTGCCACCGGATTTGAGGCCCCTGGTACCCCTGGACGGGGGCCGCTTTGCCACCTCCGATTTAAATGATTTGTACCGACGGGTGATCAATCGTAATAACCGGTTGAAAAGACTCTTGGAGCTCAATGCACCCGATATCATTGTCCGAAATGAAAAACGGATGCTGCAAGAGGCTGTCGATGTTCTGTTTGATAACGGTAGACGGGGAAAAGTGGTTACCGGTGCCAACAAACGTCCTTTCAAGTCTCTAAGCGACATGTTGAAGGGGAAACAGGGTCGATTCAGGCAGAACCTCCTTGGGAAACGTGTGGATTATTCAGGGCGTTCCGTGATTGTGGTGGGGCCTGATTTACGCCTCCATCAATGTGGACTCCCCAAAAAAATGGCTCTTGAGCTCTTCAAGCCTTTTATCTACAACAAGCTCGACGAGAAAGGGCACGTGACCACCATCAAGAGCGCAAAGAAGATGGTCGAACGGGAAACACCCGAGGTTTGGGATTCGCTGGACGAAGTGGTGCAGGAATACTGTATCCTGTTAAACCGGGCGCCCACGCTTCATCGTCTGGGTATGCAGGCCTTTGAACCCATCTTGATTGAGGGAAAGGCGATTCAACTGCATCCCCTGGTCTGTACGGCTTTTAATGCGGATTTTGATGGGGACCAGATGGCGGTCCACATTCCCCTTTCCATTGAAGCTCAGATTGAGGCCAGGGTATTGATGATGTCCACCAACAATATCCTGTCGCCTGCCAATGGTGATCCCATTATCGTTCCGAGCCAGGATATTGTTTTGGGTATTTACTATATGACCCGGGAAAGGCTCTCAACCCGGGAAAAACCAACCAAAGGGGAAGGTAAAATTTTTTCAAGCCCGGAGGAGCTTCGAGTTGCCTATGATGCGGGCGAGCTGGATCTGCACGCGGCAATCAAGATCAGGATGGATGGAAAAATTTGGGAAACCACCACAGGCCGGGTGATCCTCTATGAAGTCATTCCGGATAAATCCCTGCCTTTTGAGCTGGTTAACAAAATCATGACCAAAACCGCTCTGAGGCACCTCATTAATGAATCCCATCGAAAAGTGGGGATCAAGTCCACGGTCATTCTGGCGGACCGGCTCAAGGACCTTGGTTATAAATATGCAACTATTTCAGGTATTTCCATTGCCATGAAGGATATGGTGATTCCGTCGAGTAAGGAAACGATTATCCATGAGGCGGAAGATGAAGTCAAAAAGATCGAAGCGCAGTGGGTGGACGGTCTGATTACTGCCGGTGAAAAATATAACAAGGTTGTTGATATCTGGGCGCAATCCACGGAAGACGTGGCATCTGAAATGATGAAAGAGATGGCCTTGGAACGGATTGACAGCCCCAAAACCGGACCCACCGAAGTCAGCAGTTTTAATGCCGTTTACATGATGGCGGATTCAGGGGCCAGGGGTTCAAAGGACCAGATGCGGCAGTTGGCCGGCATGAGAGGGCTGATGGCAAAGCCATCGGGTGAGATTATCGAAACACCCATTACCTCAAATTTTCGAGAGGGATTGACCGTCCTGCAATATTTTATTTCTACCCATGGGGCCAGAAAAGGTCTTGCGGATACGGCGCTTAAGACCGCTAACTCCGGATACCTGACCAGACGACTGGTTGATGTTTCCCAGGAAGCCATTATTACGGAAACCGATTGTGGTACCATCGACGGCATATGGGTAGAGTCTCTGCTGGAAGGCGGTGAAATCCTTCAACGGGTGGGGGAAAGAATCCTCGGGCGTGTCGCCAGTGATGATATCGAGGACCCCGTGACGGGAGATGTTTTGGTGGAAGCCAATGGCGCCATCAATGAAGAAGAAGTTGAACTTATCGAAAAGGCCGGTATCGAAAAAGTCAGGATCAGGTCGGTTTTAACATGTGAGGCCCGCAAAGGGGTTTGCAAAAAATGTTATGGCCGTGATCTGGCCCATGGGCACGAAGTGAACCTGGGTGAAGCGGTGGGCGTTATTGCAGCACAGTCCATTGGTGAGCCGGGGACACAGTTAACCATGAGAACCTTCCATATCGGAGGAACGGCAAGCCGCCGGGTCGAACAATCTACCATTCAACCACGGAATCCGGGTGAGGTGAAATTCATTGGCCTCAAGACGGTTGCAAATGCCGAGGGAGGCCTTGTGGCCATGAATCGAAATGGAGAGATGGCCATATTGGGGAAAGGCGGCAGGGAAGTGGAGCGCTACCCAATCATATACGGCGCGTCCCTGAAGGTGCATGACGGGCAGAAGGTAGACCCTTTGGGAAACCCCTCTCAGGTGCTGGCCGAATGGGACCCTTTCACCATCCCCATTCTAACGGAAGTGCCGGGTACCGTGAAGTTCGGGGATGTCATCGAAGATCGAACTATGAAGGAAAAGCGGGACACGGTAACAGGGAAAATCAGTCGTGTTATCGTGGAGTCACGTGAGGCGGATGTGAGGCCCCGTATTTCAATCAAAGACAGTTCGGGAAAAACCTCGGATCTTCCGGGGAGCGCCAAAGCCAAGGGACGTTATCCATTGCCTGTGGGGGCCGTTATTATGGTCAATGAAGGCGATGTCGTGGGCGCAGGAACTGTTTTGGCCAAGATCCCAAGGGAAACCACAAAAACGAAAGATATTACGGGTGGTCTGCCCCGTGTGGCGGAGCTGTTTGAAGTGCGGAAGCCGAAAGAAACAGCGATTATCACTGAAATCGACGGGGTGGTCTCCTTTGGTAAAAATACCAAGGGCAAAAGAAAGATGATCGTTACGCCGGATGTGGGCGATGCCGTGACCTATCTCGTGCCGAGAGGAAAGCACGTCAGTGTTTTAGATGGTGATTATGTGCGTGCGGGGGAGGCGCTCATGGATGGCTCCGCTGATCCCCATGATATATTAAAAATCAGGGGGCTGAAGGAGCTTGCCAAATATCTCGTGAATGAGGTTCAGGAGGTATACCGTCTACAGGGTGTCAGGATCAATGATAAGCATATCGAAGTGATTGTTCGACAGATGGTCAGACAGGTGAGTGTCACCGACGTGGGCGAATCAGAATTCCTGCTGGGAGAGAATGTTGAAAAATGGCGTTTCCAGGAGGAGAACAATAAGTTGATTGCCGATGGAAAACAGCCTGCAAGCGCTGAGTCTCTGCTGTTGGGTATCACCAAGGCGTCTCTCAATACCGAGAGCTTTATTTCGGCCGCATCATTTCAGGAAACCACCAAGGTATTGTCTGAAGCCAGTATCGCGGGGAAAGAGGATCGCCTTAAAGGTCTGAAAGAGAACGTGATCATGGGTCGCCTGATTCCAGCCGGTACGGGGCTTGAATCCTATCGGAATATAGAGATTGGTGTTGCGGGGTAGTTTTTTTGAATTGCCTCGTGAATTATGTTGACAAAGAGAGTTAAAGCGGATAAAAAGTAAAATTCTGTGGTTTCAGAAAATATGCTTTTTTAAGCATTTGCCATTGATGTAAAAAGAAGGAGATTTCATGCCGACCATTAATCAGCTCGTTAGAAAGGGCCGTCGTAAATCAAAAAAGAAAGCAACGACACCCGCTCTGCAGGGCGCTCCTCAAAAAAGAGGCGTATGTGTAAGGGTTTACACCTCAACGCCAAAAAAGCCCAACTCCGCTTTGAGAAAGGTCGCGAGGGTCAGATTGACAAATGGGCTTGAGGTAACTTCATATATTCCGGGGATGGGACACAACCTTCAGGAGCATTCGGTGGTCCTGATCAGGGGCGGTCGCGTCAAGGATTTACCTGGTGTAAGATACCATGTGGTGAGAGGGACCATGGACACTACGGGTGTGGATGATCGTCGCCAGGGTCGATCCAAATATGGTGCTAAAAGACCCAAAGGTCTTAAGACAAGCGGTTAATAATGCGGTAATGGCACCACATGTGGTGTGAGGAGATGCAGAAAAATTCGTTGAGCAGAGAGGTTTCGGCATCCGTTGGTGGTAAGAAAAAATCCTATCTGCATTTTGGAGATTTATATGTCCAGAAAGAGAGTAGGGGTCAAAAGAGATATTAAACCGGACCCCAAATATAACAGTGTGCTTGCGGCCAAGTTTATTAATAATTTGATGAGTAAAGGGAAGAAAAGTACGGCCCAGGCGATCCTTTATGAGGCTTTTGGGATTATAGAGGAGAAAACCAAAAATGATCCGTTATCCATTTTTCAAAGCGCTCTTGAAAATGTAAGACCGTCCGTTGAGGTGAAATCGAGACGGGTAGGTGGATCCACATATCAGGTTCCGACCGAGGTGCGACCGGCCAGACGACAGGCGCTCAGCATGCGTTGGATTATCAGTTTTGCCACGGGAAGAGGCGAAAAAACCATGGCGACAAAACTGGCGGGTGAACTGATGGACGCTGCGAGTGAAAGAGGGGCCTCCATTAAAAAACGCGAGGATACGCACCGGATGGCTGAGGCAAACAAGGCCTTTGCCCATTATCGCTGGTAACTAAAGAATAATTGGTGGCAGTTAGCGAAGTCGGTACAGCACGAGCGTTGACTTACTATCATGCAGGAGGGCAAAAAAAATGGCCAAAATGAAATTTGAGAGGACGAAGCCGCATTTGAACGTGGGAACCA
>ERZ889078.2283-NODE-2283-length-13822-cov-45.597588_pt1 | contig 13822 bp, 14 predicted proteins | sample MGYA00521266_ERZ889078 | MGnify/ENA primary metagenome ERZ889078 (study PRJEB32303, sample SAMEA104408618) | aquatic metagenome | biome: Brackish water; feature: Pelagic; material: water | place: Baltic Sea | collected 2014-06-16T06:34:00 | depth 76,534 m ...
GCTAGAGAGATTGTTCAATCAGCATTAGCAAGAGATAAATCGATAGGTGTTCACACAAGAGAAGATTAAAATCATAAATGTAAGGAGATTATATGTTGAGGTATTTATTAATGCTTAGTTTATCAGGTGCTATGTTGATGGCAAGTGGTGGAGATTCAGGTGGTGCTATTCCGGATATCACTTTCACGTGGGTGGGTTTTGGAGCTTTGGCTATTTTTGTTATAGCGTATTATTTTGTTGCGACGGAAGAAAAGTATCATATTGATAAAGCGAAGCCCGCATTGTTTGCGGGTACGTTTATGTTTATGCTGATAGCATTTTACTATATGATGCATGGAATGAGCATGGATCTTGTTCATACACAAGCACAGCATTTAATCCTTGAAATTGCTGAGATTTTCTTCTTCTTATTTGTTGCAATGACATATATTGAGACGATGATTCACATGAATGTGTTTGAAAAACTAAAATATAACCTTATCTCTAAAGGGTATTCGTACAGAAAACTTTTTTGGTTAACAGGTTTAATCGCATTTTTCTTATCTCCAATAGCAGATAACCTTACTACAGCACTTATACTTTCAACTGTTCTTATAACTATAGAAAAAGAAAATAAGATGTTCCTAATTCCTGGTGCAATCAATATTGTTGTTGCAGCAAATGCAGGTGGTGCATGGTCTCCATTTGGTGATATCACTACTCTAATGGCATGGACAGCAGGTAAAGGAACTTTTACTGATTTCTTATTCTTATTTCCAGCTTCTGTACTTGGATATTTGGTGACAGCTGTTTTACTATCAAGATTTGTACCTCAAACACAACCACCTTTTGATGCTTCAAAAGAAGTAGTTCCTGTTATGAGTAATGGGGCAAAAGTAGTTATGGGACTAGGTGTATTTACAATTTTTTCAGCTGTAATGTCACATCAAGTGCTTCACCTTCCAGCAATGTGGGGAATGATGTTTGGTCTTTCACTTTTAAAACTTTATGATTACAGACTTAAGAAAAAAAATGGTGCAGGTTTTCAAGTATTTCAATCTATGTCAAAAATTGAAAATAATACTTTAATGTTCTTCTTTGGTATTTTAGCAGCTGTTGGAGCATTATACTTTATTGGTTGGTTAGCTCTTGCTGCTGTTGTATATGATCCATCAGTTCTTGGGCCAACATGGTCAAATATTGGTGTAGGTTTCCTCTCAGCAATTGTGGATAACGTTCCAGTTATGTCAGCTGTTCTTAAAGCTTCACCGGAGATGGGACTTGATCAGTGGATGCTTGTTACATTAACAGCAGGTGTTGGTGGATCTTTAATTAGTTTTGGTTCTGCTGCTGGTGTTGGAGTTATGGGTAAACTACCTGGTGTTTATACATTTGGTGCGCACATGAAATACTCATGGACTATTTTAATAGGATATATTGTTTCTGTTAGTGTTTGGTATGTTCAATATGAAATCTTAGGATTTTATCACATTGGATAAAATTAGGCCTTAGGCCTAGTTTTACTTTTTTCTTTCAAAAATATTCCTTGCCTAGACAATAGTGGCAAGAATTAATTTAACTTACTGTATCCTTCCAAATTAATTATTATATTCTTTCAAAGGCATCCTAATGACAAATGTTAGCATCATAGTTTTAGATTTCGGTTCTCAATACACACAGCTTATAGCTCGCCGTCTTCGTGAAGATAAAGTGTATTGTGAAATTTTACCTTACCATGCCTCCGTGGCAGATATTAAGGCAAAAAATCCTCAGGGAATCATTCTTAGTGGTGGTCCATCTTCTGTATATAATGAAGGTGCATATACTGTAGATCAGGGAGTCTATGCTATGGGCATTCCAGTTCTTGGTATCTGTTATGGTATGCAAAGAATTGCTGTTGATTTTGGTGGTTCAGTTATCCGTTCATCGCATCATGAATATGGAAAGGCGGAACTTAAGTTAGAGACTTCTTCACCACTTCTACAAGATTGTGATGATGGTCGTATTGTTTGGATGTCTCACTCTGATAAAGTAGATACTTTACCGGTTGGATTTACACCAATAGCAACATCAGCTAATTCGCCATACGCAGCGATTGCAAATGAAGAAAAACGTGTATATGGAATGCAGTTTCACCCAGAAGTACAACATTCAGAAGAGGGTTACCTCATGCTACGCAACTTCGCAAGAAATATTTGTGGAGTAACTGAAAAATGGAAGATGGAACACTTTTTAAAAGAGCAGATTAAAATAATCCGTGAAAAAGTAGGAACTGGAAAAGTTCTTTGTGGTTTAAGTGGAGGCGTAGATAGTTCTGTTGTCGCAGCAATGCTATATGAAGCAATTGGTGATCAACTTATCCCTGTATTTGTAGATAACGGACTATTGAGAAAAGGTGAACGTGAGCAGGTTGAAGAGGTTTTTAAAATCAATCTAAAAACTCCACTGATTACTGTTGATGCTGTTGATAATTTTTTAGGAAAACTTGCAGGTGTTTCTGATCCGGAGCAAAAACGTAAGATTATAGGGCATACTTTTATTGAAGAGTTTGAAAAAGAAGCAAAAAAACATAACGGAATTAAGTTTCTTGCACAAGGGACACTTTATCCTGATGTTATCGAGTCTATCTCTGTAAACGGTCCATCTGAGGTTATAAAATCACATCATAATGTGGGTGGTTTACCTGATTGGATGGACTTTGAACTCATTGAGCCACTTCGTGAACTATTTAAAGATGAAGTTCGTAAAATTGGTTTAGAGCTTGGTCTACCAGAAAGTATGATTAACCGTCATCCATTCCCTGGTCCAGGACTTGCCATCAGAATTATGGGCGATGTAAATGTTCCTGATTTAACTATTCTGCGTGAGGCTGATGTTATTTTACTTGATGAACTTAAAGCAAGCGGATACTATGCAAGAACTTGGCAAGCATTTGCAGTACTTTTAAATGTAAAATCTGTTGGTGTAATGGGCGATAACCGAACATACGATAATACAGTTTGTGTGAGAGTTGTTGAAGCAGTTGATGGAATGACCGCAACATTTGCACATCTTCCACATGATTTACTTGAGAGAATTTCAAGAAGAATTATTAACGAAGTGGATGGAATCAATAGAGTAGTATATGATATAAGCTCAAAACCACCAGCAACAATAGAGTGGGAATAAAATTTTTATAATTAGGGAGTTTTCGTGTCAAAGAATATTTATCTCTTTTCCACTTCTTCTCATCCAGATGCTATAAGCATTAACTCTCTTGATATTACACTTTTAAAACCGGAGATAGATTTTTCGCAATACGACTATTTTATTATAACTTCAAAGCAAGTTGCAAATGCATTAGAACAATATGATACAAAAATACTAAAACCTGCATTGTGTATTTCTGAGGCAACTGCTATATCTTATAAAAATAGAGGTGGTGAAGTTCTGTACACAGGAAGTGGTTACGGAGATGATTTATATGCAAAAATCAAAGAATATCCACAATCCATTAGATGGCTTTACCTTCGGGCAAAAGTTGTAGCTTCAGAATTTGTTTGTGTATGTAAAAAAGAAGGCTACAGTATTGATGAAGTTATAATGTATGAAAGCTGCTGTTCCAAAGAGATACAAAATATACAAATCGAGGAGAATGCTACGCTTATTTTTACTTCACCATCGAGTGTGAAATGTTTTTTACAAAATAATACTATTGATGCAAAAGCAAAAGTTATAGTTATAGGAATAAGTACTGCAAAGGTATTGCCAGCAAATATTAACTATATGATTTCAGAAAAAACAAGTATTCAAAGTTGTATGGAATTGGTATAATAATAATTTCATCTTATTTGTAGTATAATTCCAAAATATATTTATTTGAGGAATATGATTTGAAATTAATGAAACTAATACTACTAACAATACTTTTTACAACATTTTTGAATGCAGAATATCTTCGTACAATTAGGCTTGGTTCTTTTACATCGCAAGAAAGAGCTCAATTAGAGTTAAGTAAAGTGCATGAATTTGTAAAAAAGCATAAAAATATAATAGATTTTCAAAAAATTTGGGATTTTGAATTTACTTATAGAAAATCAGGGAAATACTTTATTGTTATAGCAGAACCACTTCGAGATAGAGCAGTTCTTCAAGAAGTTATTGACACGCTTCGTATCTTGTTTCCAGATGCATATGCGACAAAGCTAGATAAAGCGCCGAAATTTGTAAAAGCAATTCAAATTAAAGTTGTACCTAAGCCTAAACCAAAAGAAGAAGTTGTTCTTGAAGAAATGACTCCTGAGCCATTATATGAAACAGAGGTAATATCTAAAGAAGATGCTGTAATAGATATAACTACTCAGGAAGTTGAAGAAGTAACTGAAGAAGTAACTGAAGAGGTTGTGGAAGATAGTGGAATTGAAGAAAAAGTAATAGAACCATTAGAGTATAGTTTTGATGAAAAAGAACAAACAATACATGTGGATGAAGAATTACAAATAAAATCTGAAGTTACTGATATATACCAAACATTATTTTTTGGATTACTACTACTATTTTTTGTTGTAAGTTTGTTATTGTGGAGATACAAAAGAAAAAGTATTTATTGTAAAGATAGAGAGATACAAACGAATGAGATCTTCACTAAAAAAGATAGAGAGATTAGACATAAAGATAGTTTTTTAACACATGCAAAAACTTCAGTTGCAGATATTCATAATTTTACTAATTTACTATTAGAATTTCATTTAACAGTTATTCAAAAAGATTATGTGCAACGAATTCGTAGTTCATCTGAGCATTTATTAAATACAGTAAATAATACGCTTGATATAACAAAACTAAAAAATGAGACTTTAAAAATTGAGAATACTGAATTTGACTTAAATGAAATGCTTCGTAAAGTTAGTAAAATTATATCGCTAGAAGCAAAAAATAATGAGACTGAATTTGAGTTAAATGTCGAAAATGATGTGCCTGCATTTATTTTTGGAGATCCAACTCGTATTCGTCAGGTTCTTATCAATCTCTTAGGAAACTCTGTAAAATACACAAATAATGGAAAAATATCTTTAACGATTAAAACTTTATATAATTATACGAATGCAATTACCTTAGGATTTATCATTAAAGATACAGGTGTTGGTATGAGTAGCGAACAAGTTCAAGATATACTCTCTTCAAGTACAGAAATAATTGAAGGTGGTACAGTTGGACTTGGTTTATCAGTTACAAAACAATTAATTCAAATGATGAATGGTGAAATAAAGATATATTCAACTGAAGATCTTGGTACTACTTTTACATTTACTTTAAAATTTAAGGTAACTAGGTAGTTGCCTTGCGCTAAATTAGAACACATTATTCTATGCTATAATTAATAAAAAATAATATATTTGTGTGTAAGGTCAGTTATGAAATATTTTTTAATCTTTGCAGTGTTGTGTTCTAGTACATTATATGCAGAATATTTACGTACTCTAAGAATTGCTTCTTTTAATACAAAAGCAGAATCACAACAGGCCCTCAGAGAAGTTAAGGAGTTTATTTCTTTACATGAAAATATTACTCAATTACAAAATAAATGGGATTTTGAGTTTAAAGCAAGAAGATCGGGGAAGTATTATATAACCTTAGTTGAGCCTTTCACTCAAAGGAAGATACTTCAAGAAGTTATTGATACCCTCAGAATAAATTATCCAGATGTGTATGTCACAGCTTTGAGTAAAAACTTTATAAAAACTCCTAAAGTTGAAGTGCCACTAGAAATTTTAATAGAAGCGGAGCCTATTAAAGAGGAAATAATTCAGTTTGAAGAACCTCAGAGCATTCTACAAGAAATAGAGGTGCCTGAAGTTATCCAACTAAGAATAAATCAGGATGAAGTCAAAATCAATGATACAACCCAGGTGCAAGTAGAAGTACTAGAAGAGCTAAAGCCTGAAGTAGAAGATTTTGAAAAAGATACAAGCAGTATATATGTAAATTATTTTTATTCATTTATTTGGCCATTTATTTCTTTTGCTTTATTTATAATAGTTTTATATCAGCTACGTAAAATTATGCAGTATAAAAAAGAGTCTGAAATATATTTTAATACTAAAATGATACATGATGAAAAGTATGAACAGTTAAGTTTAGAAATTAAAGATAGAGAAAAATATCTTTCTCATGCAAGTCATGAATTGCGTACACCTATGACTTCTATTATGGGTTTAACACAGTTAGTGCTAGAGTCTGATTTACAAAAGCAAGACAAAGATTATATAAAACAAATAGAAAGTTCTGCTAATAATTTACTTAATATTGTAAATGACATACTCGATGTTTCAAAAATTAAAGCGGGTGGGTTACATATTGAAAAAGTAGAATTTAATATTAATGATATTTTGGAGTACGTATTAAACATAATATCTATGCAAGCTAAAAATAATAATATTAAATGTTTTGTGGATATTGCTAAAGATGTTCCTTCTCATATTATTGGTGATCCTCTACGTTTAGGTCAAGTTTTAATTAATTTATTGAGTAATGCCGTAAAATTTACAAAAGATGGTAAAGTTTCTCTCGCAGTAAATCAAATATCAAATCATGGAGATAATGTAAATTTAGAGTTTATCATTTCAGATGATGGTATTGGGATGTCTGATGAGCAACTTGGAACTGTGTTTCAATCTTTTTCTCAAGCAAGTGAATCAACAAGTAGAAAGTTTGGTGGTACAGGCTTAGGACTTAGTATTTCACAAGAATTAGTTCGTATGATGCATAGTGAAATTAAAGTAAAAAGCCAAGAAGGTCAGGGTACTACATTTACCTTCTCTCTAGCATTTAAATTAAAGGACCATCTTAATAAACGTCAGTATAGATTACCTTCAGCTAAGTTACTCAAGAAAAGAATTTTAGTTGTAGATGCATCTTCAAGTAATACAATGCAGTTGATACGTATGCTCGGCTATTTTAAATATCGCACACATGCTATACCTTCATTTGCTGAATCGATTATAGATAATGATATGGAGTTTGATATCATAATAATCAACAAAAATCAGCTAGATATTACAACGATTCAAAAATTGCAACAGATGCGAAAAGAACAAGCTATTAAAATTGTTATACTCAATGATCTTTTTAGCAGTTTAAATACACAAATACTTAAAGAGCTTCATGTTGATAGTTATTTGAAAATTCCATTTAATCAGCAAAATGTATTAAATATGATAATAGATTTGTATGTATCTAAAAAAATGGATAGTAAATCAAGATTGAAAAAAGCAAAGAATATTTTGCATGATGTAGTAGATAAAAAAATATTAGTCGCAGAAGATAATAAAGTGAACCATAAAGTCATTACCGGTTTACTTTCAAATACCGGTATTGCTATAACATATGTTCTTAATGGTAAGGAAGCAGTAGATATGCTTCTTAGCGCAAAAGAATTTGACCTTATATTGATGGATTTAAATATGCCAATCATGAATGGTTATGAAGCAACGTATGAAATAAGAAGGCATAAGAAGTTTGATACTATTCCTATTATTGCATTAACAGCAGATGTAATGGATGAAGCGATAGAAAAGGTGATTGCTTCTGGCATGCAAGGGTATATATCTAAACCCATTATACTTGATATATTTTATAAAAAAATATATGATGCCTTTCATCTGACAAAGATAGAAGAACATCCAGAAGTATCTAAAAATTTATCAATAGACTTTAAAGAAGGGGAATATTCTGAAATATCGATAGAGATAGGTTTAGAAAGATATAACAATGATGTTGATTTTTATCGCTCCATTTTAAAAGACTTTAAGAAAATGTATATTAATTCAGCACAAGAGTTAGAAGACTTGTGTCGTATAGGTAACTATAAGCAAGCAAGATTTAAAGCTATGGACATTAAAGATGTTTCCTTAAGTATTGGTGCGTATAAGCTTTGCGAGAATGCAGCTACAATGGAGTATAGTCTTGAAAAAGGACCAAGAAGCAATTGGGTAAATTTAATTACGTTTTATGAGACTGAACTTGCCAAGTTGTTTAAAGATATTGATGATTTCTTAAAGAAAAGTTATTCATAGTACTTTGTTCGCACTCGTTTCACAACATGGAATACCTTTTTTGAATATCTAGCTGTATTATATAAAAAAAATGTAAAAAGTAGTATAATAATATCAGTAGTCTGAGAAGTTCGACACTTCGTAAATATGAGGGTTCTACATTTTCAAATAGTGAACTAGTAGGGCTTGCGTGTGTTGATGGTTTCGTTTGAGACTTGTTTATTCAGATCGAGAAATTGTCGCCGATAGCAAACTCTCTCTTCACCCAAATTAGGCTTTTAGAACCAAGCCAATCGCGAGACGGCTTCTTGGGCTACTTATTTTAGGGCTTTGTAGCCTTTCTTTCTATATTTTTGATACACCGTTTTGATACACAAAAAAGGTATCAAATGTTTCTCAAGTGTGTTAATGATAATTATTCTTTTAGATATAAACTTCCAAATGATGTTCGGTGTTACGTTGAAAAAATAATGAAATTAGGAAAAACTTATGGAACTATTTAAACTAAACAGAGTTCGATGAATAGATTTGAAAAAATAAAAAAAATGACACTTATAGCTCTTGGCTTTGCTTTGGCGACGTACTTGATTATGAGCGGAACGGCGATGTTAGATCAAGAGTCTAACAGCACTGGGGAAGTTCATAGTGACGCAGTGAAGTGAGCCGTGTTGCTTGATTAGGGTGAAGCAGTTTATGGGGATAATATCTCTTTGTGGAAATGTTTCTTTGAAAATCTCTAAAGCCTGAGCATCTTCTTTGACTCCGTAAGTCGGAACTAAAACAGCGCCGTTTACAAAAAGAAAGTTTGCATAGGTTGCAGGGAGCCTTTCATCATCAAAATATACAGCTTCACTCATAGGAAGGGCTATGAGTTTTAAGTTGTTCTCTTGTGCCATCTCTTGGAGTTCTTCTTCCATAAGTTTTAATTCTTTATAATGTTCATCTTGTGTATCTTTACACTGCACATACATAATGGTGTCTTTACTTATAAGCCTTGCAAGAGTGTCTACATGCGAGTCTGTATCATCCCCAGCCAAATAACCATGTTCAAGATAGAGAATTTTCGCAGCACCGAAAAACTCACTAAGCTTTTGTGTGACTTGTATAGAATTTAGATGTGGATTTCTGTTTTTGTTAAGCATACATGCAGCAGTCGTTAAGATAATATCAGAACCATTACTCTCAACAGCACCACCTTCTAAAACAAAGTCTATGGACTCTAAGTCTTTGAGATAAATGTTGGCTAAAGCCTTGCTCATTGCATTGTCTTTGGAAGCTTCAAACTTGTCTCCCCAGGCATTGAAGGTGAAATCTAAAAGTTTTACTTCACCATTGTCCTCCACAGACAAAGCAGAGCAGTCTCTTGCCCAAGTGTCATTTGTTTCATAATCAGCAAAATAAAGATTTTCATGGGAAGAAAATAAAGATTTCACATAGGTAATGTCAGCACAAACAATGAAACATTTTTGATACTTGGCAATTGCTTTAATAATGTTTACAAAAGTTTCTTCCGCTTCTTGTAAATACTTTGCCCAGTCACTATTTTTGTGGGGAAAAATGATTTGCGTAAAACTTTGTTCTTCAAATTCGGCTATTAATCTTTTCATAGTGTATAATTCCCTTATGGCTTACATAACTCTCAATAAAAATAATTTTTTTAATAATCTTGACATTATTGCAAAGAAAACTAAAAGTAAAGATAAAATCGCGCTTGTTTTAAAAGATAATGCTTATGGTCATGGACTTTTAGAAGTTGCACAGATGGCGCAAGAGTACGGTGTCAAAAAAGCAGTGGTGCAAACATGTGAAGAAGCACAAAAAATAGAAAATAAATTCGAATATATTTTGGTCTTAGCAGATTTTCCAACTTGCAAAAATGAAAAAATCCGATACACAATTAACGATATAGATGCAATACAAAAGTTTCCTAAAGGGACAAAAGTGGAACTTAAAGTAGATACTGGAATGCATAGAAACGGTGTGGGAATTGGTGAAGTCGCTATTGCATTAGAAAAAATTCAAGAGCAGGGCTTACTTTTAGAAGCAGTATTTACACATCACAGAAGTGCGGATGAGCTGACAAGTGAATGGTTTTGGCAAAATGAAAAGTTTGCACAAGTCAAAAATCATGTCAAATCTTTGGGCTATGGTGAAGTAAGGTTTCATTCTTGTAATTCAGCCGCATTATTGCGATATGTTGATTTTGGTGAAGATATGGCTAGAGTAGGGATAGCTGCGTATGGCTGTTTAGAGATGCCAAGTGCGTATGAAGCGAATGATTTTAAGCCCGTGTTATCGGTTCATGCAACACAAATATCTTCAAGAGTGCTGCATAAGGGTGAAGCACTTGGCTATGGAGCAACTTTTAGAGCAGAGGAAGATTGCAGAGTCAGTAATTATGACTTTGGGTATGGTGCTGGCTTTTTAAGAACGTGCTCAAACAACTATACTTCACCAAAAGGCTTCAAACTTGCAGGAAGAGTTTCTATGGATAACAGTTCATTCATAAGCGATGCAAAAGAGATTTTAGTTTTTGATGATGCGAGAGTGATTGCAAAGTCTGCTAAAACTATCTCTTATGAAGTTTTAACATCTTTAAAAGCAGATTTAAAAAGAGTGCTTGTTTAAGAGTTTATTTTTACAATTGCACTTGAAAATATAACGCCGTCAACACCCATTAAAGCTAAATCTTCTATCTCCTCTTCTTCTTCAATCAGTACTACTATTTTTGCGTCAAAAAGATAATCATTTGCTATTTTTATAGCATTTTTGCATAAGTCCGGATGGATTACTATAAAAGAAGCTCCAAGAGAAGATGCATAAATAATCTCTGTAATGGTCTTACAACGTATAGAACTAGAGATTTGATTGATTCTTGTATGTTCGATAATATCGAGATTTTCTTCACAAAATTCTATATGGATGATAGAAGAAGGGGGAGTGTTGTTTATGCTGTCTATATCAAGCACATGATAAAATGAATCACTTGCTATAAATCTATGTCCAAAGAGCAACATTAGGCTTTATCCACACATTCATCTGAGCAGTAGTATTTGTTAGCACTAATGAGTGTTTCGCTAAGCTCTGTATAGGTTCCACATGTACTACATGCAACCATGTCATTACTCTCTAGCTTGTCATCTTTTTTCTTTTGTATATCATTCTTATGTTGTAGTGGTTTTTTCTTTATAAACATAAAATACACTAAGCCAATTACAGCAAGTACAAGTAAAACTTTTAATATCATAAATTTTCTCCTAGAAGTAAGTAGTGTCTGTTGTTTCCTGATGGATGTGCTGTTTGTATGATTTTATGTGGCATAGCTATATTTAGTTCACTTGCATCAACTTCATCAAACACCTTTTCACCCTTGTAAAAAAGTAAAGTGGAACTTGCATCACGAAAATTCTCACTTAGCTTTAAAAGCATCTTTGTATCCGTTACTGCGCGGGATGTTACAAGTTCAAAATGCTCAGCTTGCATATCTTCAACTCTTTTTTTAACAACTGTAACATTGCTAAGTTCTAAATCAGCTTTTATAAATTGTAAAAAACTAGCTCGCTTCACCAATGGTTCGACTAATGTCACTTGAGTATCAGGAAGTGCAAGTGCTAAAATCATACCTGGAAAACCAGCCCCTGTACCAATGTCTAAAAGATTTTTATAGTGTTTTAAAAAACTCACAGGATACACAGCGTCGTAGATAAAATCATTGAGTGTTGCTTCATCTTTAGCACCCGTGAGATTATGAATTTTATTCCACTTAAAAAGATGTTCTTTATACTTTTGAATATTATAAAAAAAATCATCTGGTAGAGGAATATTATCCTTGATAAGTGTTGCTTTTAAATCCACTAAAATCCTTTAAAAAAAGTATTTTATCTAATTTTAGGTTAGGGTTTCTTTTGACTTTAGGAAGGAATATAAAAGATGTCCACAAAATGGTCAGGCACTTATTGTTGCAATCACTCAAACTTTTTCTTCCCATCCACAAACTTCATTGCCCCATAAAGTAATGCTATACTCAAAGCAAAACTCACAGCAATATTTGGTATGAAATAAACCAATGAAAATAACACTATATTTAACCCCAAAGCATAAAGTGTAACTTTACTATGACTCCATCCAGATTGAGTGAGTCTTTGGTATGCGTGTTTTTTATGAGCTTGACTTAATTCTTCACCATTTAGCTTTCTTCGTATCAAAGTAAACGTTGCATCAAACCAAAATACCCCATAAAGTGTGACCCATATCCACAGGTTTGAAGTCTCTATATTTGCGTAATAGATTGTGATAATAGCTATGGTATATCCAAGAAGCGTACTTCCAACATCTCCCATAAATATCTTAGCTTTACCAAAATTCCAATACAAAAATCCAAGCACCGCAACACCCAAAACTATAAAATGTGTTCCATCAAAAAGCAAAAATCCAGCAACACTTAAAAAGAGAAATTTTGTACCCAAATAGCCATTTATTCCATCGATAAAGTTAGTCAGATTTATATACCATAGCACTAATAATAAAGCAAAAATATTGGTAATAATCTGATTTTCAATACTAAAAATCCCAAAACTAATACTTTTGAATCCACCAATAATAAATATACCAATAACAGCTACCAAACTAAAAACTATCATCCTTGTCTTAGGACTAAGCTCTACGATATCATCTGCAAGTCCAACTATAGCGATAGCAGCACCAATAATAAGTGCGAAAAAAAGCGATGGTTCTATTTGTTCATTTAGATACAAATATATAAGTCCCACAAACCAAGTAATAGCAATAGCAATGCCTCCGACATGAGGAGTAGGGACTGTATGACTACTTCGTTCATTTATAGTAGCTACGAGTGATTTTTTGATCGCATACTCTTTTATGAAGTATGTTAATACAAAAGATAGTAAAAATAAAATTATATAAATCATCTGCTTTTTCCTTATGTAATAAATGGATTAATAGGTTTGATATCTATCTCAAACCCGAGAAGTGAAAGTATTTGATTGACTGGGTATTTGGCAAAGAGAGTGAAATAGAGTTTTTTATATCAAAATTTTTATAGCCTATGATTAAATTTCTATTATCTTTGATAAATGATGCAATTGCTTTTTGATTATGGGATATCTCTATCATTACTTACCTTGTATAAATTGATTGACAATTATAGTACAAATATTATATTTGTAAATTATTTTATACAATTATTTAATAACTTTATGCCCTTAGTCAATAGTGATACCTGCATTGTGCCACTACAATAAGCTCATCTATCACTTTATAAACCAATCTATGCTCCGATGTAATTCTTCTCGAAAAATACCCTTGATAGTTTTCTTTGAGTCTCTCTGGCTTGCCTAGTCCGTTTGAATCATCTGGATCCCTTTTGATATCGTCAAGAAGTGCATTTAGTCTTTTTTCCACTTTTTTATCATTGTGTACCCAATACTGATAATCCTCCCAGCCTTTATCAGCAAATCCTAGAAGCATACCTAGATCTCTTTTGTGGTAAATTTAAGATTTTCAATCTGCTCAACGGCGTCACTTAATCTATCCCTGTTGTTTTTTGAAGATAATAAATACATAGTCTCTTTCATAGAACTATATTCATCATACGACATTATTACGGCAGACTTATTGTCTTTTGTTGTGATGATAAATTCATCAAAATCGTTGCACACTTTATCTATGATGCCCCTAAGATTATTTCTTGCTTGCGAATAAAAAACAGCTTGCATAAAAACTTCTTTTGTCAATATGTTGTCATTTTATCCAAATTGACCCTTTTATGTCAATTTAAACAACTATTCTAT